>Ga0265295_1000577_pt1 | contig 72762 bp, 60 predicted proteins | sample Munlansysbiofilm_FD_192503 | JGI IMG/M metagenome (GOLD analysis project Ga0265295, IMG submission 192503) | Leachate microbial communities from a municipal landfill in Southern Ontario, Canada - Methane capture system biofilm | ecosystem: Engineered > Solid waste > Landfill > Unclassified ...
TCTGCCTGAAATTTGGGAAAACGGCTTCGCAGGTCGCTCTTCAGTGTTTTTATCTCGTAAAAATGGGTCAAGCTTTAATAGTGGCAGTCTTTTCCATCAAGAGACCGAGACTTTTGCAATTGGCTCATATATAAGACAATTCCCAGCCTACCCCACAGCACAGTCTGCTTCAGTCGCAAATCACTCCCGCAACAAACGGCACAGCAAACTTGACCACTAGCACAAAACACAGTTATTCAGTTATTAAAAGCTAATGACTCGTCCAAAATTTAACCTCAAGAGAGCACAACTCCCCTATCTCAATTTACCATATTAACCAACTCCTCTTAGCAAGCCCCCAGAGTTTAACTCGATATTTAGCCACAGTTTCACGTGACACCAAGGGGAGCATAATGTTAAGTTTCCTTCTTTTATGTTTGATTATTCTTGCCCCAATTTTATACAAGGAGTTCCACATGTCTGGTTTTTTGATTTTAATCACCATAGCGATCATCAGCACCCTGCTCTACGGACAAGTTCCTGAGCAATTTATCCCCATCATGAATAAAGCCGCCATAGCAGCGCCAACACTATTATTGGTAATCCATGTCGTATCTATCTTTAAGAAGTCTGCGCCAACAAGCCCCGAACCACAACCGGTGGAGGAGCCCGCTCCAGAAGAGCCTAGCGCCGCAGTTAGCCTGAGCCAAGAGGCCAATAGTGATGCTGCAGTGGTGCAGTTCCTCGCACGACTACAGGAGAAGGGTCGATTGCTAGACTTTCTCATGGATGACATTGCCGCATACGACAACGAGTCTGTCGGGGCTGCCGCACGCATTGTGCATCAGGGCTGCTGTGAGGTTTTAGATGAGAGTTTCACCATTGAAACGGTGCATGCCGGTGCCGAGATGGAGACCATCACCCTGGCAGATAATTACGATAGCGCCGCCTACCGCCTCAGTGGCAAAGTACCGGAGAGTGCGCCATTTGAGGGCAACGTATTACATCGCGGTTGGAAGACAACGCGCGTCAATTTACCCAAACTGGTGCTCACTGCCGACAACATTAACAGCGCGCGCAGCATAATAGCACCAGCAGAAGTTGAAATATCCTGAGGTGAGTAGCATGGATATTTCATATGCCATAGGTATAGATCTCGGCACATCTAATTCGGCCCTAGCCCTTACACCGCTTTGCTCGCCAGAGAGCGAGAGCGCGCCGGAAACACTAATTGTGCCCATACTGCAGCTAATCTCCCCCCAAGCAAGCGACACTAAGCAAACTCTGCCGTCAGCACTATATCTGTGCAACGAGCAAGAACAACGTCAGATACCGCACCTGCCTTGGCAGCAGGAACCGGCGGTAAAATTTTGTATTGGCAACTTCGCGCGCAAACACGGAGCCCTACAACCGGACAGACTGGTAACTTCAGCTAAATCCTGGCTATGCACGCCTCATCTTGACCCCAAACAGCCCATTCTCCCGTGGCAATCCACCTTAGAAGAACGCAAGATTTCTCCCTATGCCGCCCAGGTCGAGTTTCTTAGCCACCTGCGCCATGGACTCCTAAACTATCTTGGGCAAAAGGATATTACAACCAAGCTAGAGCAGTGTGCTGTTACTATTACGGTACCAGCCTCTTTTGATGAAGTAGCCAGAGTTCTTACCGCCGAAGCGGCCGAACAGGCTGGCTGGGGAGCAGTCAATTTGCTCGAAGAACAGCAAGCAGCCTTCTACCACTGGTTGGAACAGAGTGGTGACAGTTGGCGAGAGCAGGTCGAGCTCGGTGATATTATCCTCATCTGTGATATTGGTGGTGGTACTGCGGACTTCAGCTTAATCGCCGCAACTGACAACAATGGTGAACTGCAATTGGAACGCATAAGCGTCGGTGACCATATCCTGCTGGGCGGCGATAATATGGATCTGGCATTGGCCTACACCCTCAAAGCCGAGCTAGATGAGCGCGGCAAAAGTATCGACAATGGACAGCTACTGGCCCTAATCCACTCCTGCTGTATTGGCAAAGAGGCGCTGCTAAACGATGCTAGTCTAGACAGATATCCCATCACCATCCCCAGCCGTGGTGCAGGAATCTTTGCGAGATCTCTGTCAACAACCCTGACCAGACAACACATAAACAGCGTAATACTTGAGGGATTTTTCCCGCTCACCACCTTGGAAGACCAGCCCCTTGAGCGACCGCGTTCCGGTCTGCACGAGGCCGGATTAAACTATGCCTACGATCCGGTTCTGAGCAAACACCTGGCCCACTTTTTAGTACGCAGCCGGCTCAACAGCCTCAGTGCAACCAACAGGCAAAAGGGTAATAATGGCGATAAACTTATGCGCCCCACGGCTGTCCTGTTTAATGGGGGAATATTCAAAGCTCAAACGCTGCGCCAGCGCGTCATGCAACTACTACAGGGATTCTGCGCTACGCCGATTCGTGAACTCAGTGTCCCTGATTGCACTCAACAATCGCATCTGGATCTTGCCGTCGCTAAAGGCGCGGCGATCTACACGCGCACCAAAGTGAGCGGTAGAGGAGTTCGCATCAAATCCGGCACCTCTCGTTCCTACTACATCGGCATCGAGAGTTCTCTACCGGCAATTCCCGGCATAATCAGACCGCTGCGTGCCCTGTGTGTCGTCCCGCAAGGGATGGAAGAGGGCAGCGAATACAGCCTAGATGATCTCGAGTTTGGACTTACCACCGGCCAAGCCGTTGAATTCAGCTTCTTCAGCTCCAATCAGCGCTCAGGTGACAGCCTGGGCACCCAGATAGATGATGCCAGTATACTGGATGAGACCGCTAAGCTGGAGATAACCCTCAGCAACGATACCGACGCTGGGCCCCAGACAATACCGGTAAAATTGCATAGTAAAATCACCGAGCTAGGCACCCTAGAGTTATGGATGCAACAGCGTGATACGCAGCAACGATGGAAGATTGAGTTCAATGTCAGAGAACAGTAAAACCACGACAAATAGCCGCTACGCCATTGGTATTGACCTCGGTACCACCAATTGCGCCCTATCTTTTGTAGACTACAAGCAGCCCCACTTAGGTTCGCAGGTACTACCATTAACTCAATGGGATAGCGCTGGAAGCACCGTACAACATGACACCATGCCATCCTTTGCCTACGCGCCAACCAGTGGCGAGTTGCATCGTTTTAGCGCAGACAATAACACCATTCCAGCCCCGCACCACGGATGGATTCCTGGGCTGCATGCACGCAACCAGATGGCCATTAATCCTGGCCGCGTTATCCTCTCTGCCAAGTCGTGGCTATGCCATAACGATATCGACCGCACCAGCGCAATTCTACCTTGGCAATCGCAGGACATCCCCGATGAACTTAAATTATCGCCGGTGCAAGCTAGTGCCACCTATCTGCGCTGGATCAAAGATGTCTGGCAGCAAAGAATGCTTATCGACCACCCCGATGCAGAGTTCGACCATCAGGATATTGTCATCACCGTACCCGCCTCATTTGATGAAGCGGCACAGGAGTTAACCCTCTTAGCCGCGCACCAAGCTGGCTATCCTGACAATTTGCGTCTGATCGAGGAACCACAGGCCGCCTTCTACTTTTGGCTCGGCAAAGACCAACACCTTAGCCAACTCCACACCCTGCTCCAGCAACATGAAAACGCCAGCATAAATATTCTAGTGTGCGATATCGGTGGCGGTACCACCGACCTGAGTTTATTTGCCGCCACTAGTGATAAAAAATCGCTCACCGGATTAACCTTAAAACGCTTAGCCGTCAGCGACCACCTCCTGCTCGGTGGCGACAATATCGACCTAGCTTTAGCCGCCCTCATCGAACACAAACTTACCCAAGGCAAAAAGAGGCTAACGGGACGCCAGTACAATCAGCTGCTAGTTCAGGCCCGCGAGTTAAAAGAGCGTATCCTCGGCAGCGAAGAGGAGATCTCTGACGTAGCAGACGACAGGGAGTTTACCATCACCCTTTCGGGTAGTGGTGCCGGTATGTTTGCCTCCACCATATCAACCGCCATCAGTGCCAGTGAAATTAAGCACTGTGTTGTCGAGGGTTTTTTCCCTCTATGCACTGCCAATGACCGTCCCCAGCAACGTACTGCAGCGCTAAAGGAGTGGGGATTGCCCTACGCTGCCGATTCTGCAGTGTCGCACCACTTAGCGGCATTTTTGAATAATCAGCGTGTTGATGCTGTGCTGTTTAACGGTGGCAGCGTCACCCCACTACTGCTGCGCCAACGTCTGCATCAATTGATATGTAGCTGGCACAGTCAGCACCAGCCCGTAGTCTTGCACAATGAGGCCATCTCCATGGCGGTAGCACGCGGAGCGGCGCGCTATGGGTGGATTGTCAACCAGAATGCAGCAGAGCATAAAATAAGCGGTGGCCACGCCCACGCGCTATATTTAGAGGTAAGTAAAGGCAAGAGACGGCAGGAGAGATCCCTAGTGTGCATACTCCCGCAGGGAATGGAGGCGGGCACAACTATCCGCATAGATAAGGCTGAATTTGATCTGATCGTCAATCAACCGGCACGTTTTCAGTGTTGCTACTCGGTAAGGCGCAAACAGGATCGTGCGGGAGATATTATCGCGTGGAATAAACAGGATTTTCATTTTCTGCCGCCGCTGGAAACCGCCATCCACCTTAAGCAAGGACAGTCCGTGGCCAACAATCGGCTGCGCGTCCGCCTCGAAGCAACCTTAAATGAACTGGGGCTGTTGCAGCTGTACTGCGTCGCCGCACAGGGTGAAGGGCAGTGGCGGCTGGATTTCAACCTGCGCAAAGGGGTAGAACTCAGCTCTGACGCACAAACCACTCCGGCACCAGAGAGCAGGCAGGTCAGCCCAGCGGCAGAGTTATTGCGTGCAGTCTTTGCCAAAAAGAGAGATCCTCAGCTTCCCGAAATTAAGCCGCGCCAGCTGGTCAAACATATTGAACAACAGCTTGGAGCGCGTGACACTTGGGACTCATTAACGCTGCGCGCCATGTGGCCAGAACTTGCCGCAGGCATGACCCGTAAAACTCGCAGCATTGAGCACGAAGCAGCCTGGCTATATCTAGCAGGCTTTACTCTACGCCCCGGCTATGGTGTCCAACTTGATGAATCGAGAGTTGAAGAGCTATGGCGACTATTCAGCCTCGGCGTCTCTTTTCCTAAAGAAAAAAGGGTGCAGAGTCAGTGGTATATTCTGTGGCGCCGTGTAGCTGGAGGGCTCAACAGAGCTCGGCAACTACAACTGTTGGACAAGATCGACCCGATTATTCGCAGCGGCAACACCAGTGTCCCCGAAATTATCTATCTTGCTGGTGCCCTTGAGCGCATTCCAGCGCAAACCAAGGTGGAGCTAGTTCAGCTGTTCACCACAACGCTGCTCAGACAACAATTGCGGCACAAAGCTCCGTACATGTGGGCACTCGGTCGTCTGCTCAGTCGCGCGCCACTGTATGCCGATGCCAGCACCATCATCCATCCGCGCCAAGTGGAGATACTCTTTAATAAAGTACAGGCGTTTGACTGGAGCAGTCCAGAGTGGCGTGGCTTAACGAATTTATTTGCTTTAGCCGCGCGCTGTACCGAACAACGTGATATAGATGTTGCACATCCTGTGCGCCAAGAGATCGGCGCCAAAATGCGCACCGCGAAGTGCCCGATTGACCAGATTCAGCCAGTAGAAAAGTTCGTTGCCATCAGCCACAATGACCGCGAAATACACTTTGGCGAAACGCTGCCTGCCGGTCTGATTCTGGTAAACCACTCCTAAGAGGAAAGCTATCATGACCAGAGAAAATATGAGCCAAACTATTAATTGGCTGGGAACCGAATATAACGTTAAAATTACTTGGGAAAATGAGGACAACGAGATCATCTTCATTCTGTGTCAGATCAACAACAAAGAGGTGGTGCGTTTTTTCCGTAAACGCTGGAAAGATCCTAAGGGCAACAAATATGACCCGAAGGATTTTATTCGCCTGCAAAAATGCTGTTTAGATCACTTTGAGCATCCGCGCTACACTATTGCCGCGATTGCCCCGCTATTCACTATTTTATTGGGTGAAGATATGTAATTGAAGGGCAACTGCGGAATAACAGCATAAGAATATTGCCACAGCAGAATATTAATTATCTGCTGTGGCAATATTGTTTTAGGCATATATCACTCAGGGATATTGGGGATCTTAGTCTGCTCACCGCGGTGATTTTGCAAAAAGTACTCCTGCTCATTTTTACCCTTGATGTAATAGTCAGGCATCAGCGGTATTTTGCCAATATTAGTGGCTACCACATACATTGGCTGCGCCAGTCCTGTAGTGTGACCACGCAGGGCATCACGGATCAATTCAGCGCCTTTTTCAACCGGAGTGCGGAAGTGGTCGATGCCCGGAGCTGCCTCGCAGTAAAAGACATAATAGGGCTTTATGCGTACTGACAACAACTTCTGGTGCAACGCTCTAAAGGTCTCAACATCATCGTTAATTCCTTTAAGTAATACCGCCTGATTACCGACGTTGACACCACAACTCAGCAGATCAAAAACAGCCTTAGCTGTCTCGTCGCTGAGCTCCTTAGGGTGATTGCACTGCGTGTTAATCCAGATCGGCACCTTATGATACCCGCCCAGCACCTTTTTCAGCCCAGCATCTATCCGCTGCGGCAGGACAATCGGTGTACGCGTCCCGAAGCGAATCATCTCAACATGAGGCAGCTCGCGCAGCTTACGGATCATATATTCGATTTGCTCATTGGCCAGCAAAAACGGATCGCCGCCAGTAATTAAAACATCACGCACTTCAGGGTGTTCTGCCAGCCAGCGCAACCCCTCATCAACATTGAAGTCGAGTTTGAGATCACCATCCACCACCAGCTCCTTGCGGAAGCAGTGGCGGCAATAGATCCCGCACACCTGAGTTACAGTAAAGGCTACCCGATCTTTATATTGGCGAGCGATGCTATCAGGGCGCACCTCATCGGTTTCCCGATTCTCCTTCCATAACAGATAATCATCCATGCCGTAGCGATTCTGCTGTTCCAAAGATGACGGAATTACCTGCTTGCGTATTGGGCAATTGGGATCATCACGATCCATCAAGGCGGCAAAGTGCGGAGTCGTGCCCCAGGTAGTACTATTATTTTCCAGAACAGTCCGCTCTTCAGGAGTTAACTGAACATAGTTTTCGAGACGCTCAATGGTGTTGACAAACTGTTTTAGCTGATCTTTCCAATTCATGGGTTATATTCCTTGTAGGTCAATCTACCGAGTGTAGATTTTCGTATAAGTAACGGATTTAAGCTAATGGCTTGTGCCAGACGTTCATACTCTCCAACCCGCCGCTGATCTGGGTGTTATTCACCAGCGTACCCCCAAACTGATAACCGTTTTGGGCAAAGCAGATATTCATGCCATACGATGGCGCACGCGCGATGGTGTAACCAGTTTTGATCTGCAACGGCAACAGTTCTGTTTCCAAATGCTGTAGCAATGCAGAGGCAAATCCATGACCACGCCAGCGCGGGTCTGTGGCAAAATCGGTGAGTTCGGCATTGCCATTATGGTGATCAATCTCGGCTGAGGCTAAAGCCAGCAATTTAGAGTCGGCCCAAATTCCCGCATAGAGAACATTGGTAGCCATGGTAGCTGACAGATATTCTGGATCGTGAATGGGAAAGGGATAGGTGGCAAAGGTCTTCCGGTAGAGCTCTGCCATATCATCACAGTGCTCTGGGCGAGCTAATTGCAAGGCACAGGTATCATGTAGCGCAACTTTTTTGGGCGCGGCAGCTTTTTGTCCAGCCACCGCAATGACCTGCTGCACCAGTTCGGCGGCGCTATCGACCTTGCGCTCATCCGCATAGTAGCGCGCCATAAACAGACCATCTTCACTATCATGACCGGCATCTGCAGCTTGGAACAGATCTGGCACCTGAGCCTCAACACGGTAGCCATTTTCTTCAAACAGCTGTTTTGCACAACTAGGAATTTTTACAAAAGCTTTCGAGTAATTGTGCTCTACAGCTAAATTGCTAATGTTAGGCAAAATTTCCGGCAAGTCTGCCGTATCAAGTTTCATCAGGTAAACGCGGTCATTTTTTTGTCCATGTTGTACCACCGAGCTACCAATTTTTTCTACTACATCGCTACTCATTTCTGCGCTCCATACGTAGGGTATCGGACGGGGTTAGGCTAATGGTTTCGTCACTGTCAGCTAATAACTTCTCGATGCCTGTAGCATCTATCTCTTCCCCCTCGTCCAGAGTCAAATCCAGCTGGCAGTCGCTGCAATTCCGATCGCAGAATTTCTTCTTGTAGCTATCCGGCTCCTGGTAAGTTGCCAGCACCCCCTCATAGTTGCGTAACACCACCTTATTGGTGGAAAGAGAGATCATATAGTTGGGAGTCATAGGAATTTTGCCCCCGCCGCCGGGAGCATCGATGACATAAGTCGGCACGGCAAACCCACTGGTGTGACCAATTAGGCTCTCCATGATCTCTATGCCCTTACCTACCGGAGTACGGAAATGCGACAACCCTTCGGACAGGTCACATTGATAGAGGTAGTAAGGGCGCACGCGGTTAGCCACCAGTTTGTGCACCAGAGATTTGATAATCCGCGGACAGTCGTTAATACCAGCGAGCAAAACCGACTGATTACCCAGCGGAATGCCTGCGTCAGCTAATTTGCGCAGTGCTTTTTTACACGAGCTCGTTATTTCGCGCGGATGGTTGAAGTGGGTGTTCAACCACAACGGCTGATGTTTTTTCAGCATATTCACCAAATCATCAGTGATACGATACGGAAGCACCACCGGCATACGCGAGCCGATACGAATAACCTGAACATGCTCAATCTGGCGCAATTCGGTTAAGATCCAATCTAGGTATGCATCGTTGAGCATTAGTGGATCACCACCGGATAAGAGGACATCGCGTACCTCGGGGGTGGCACGGATATAGTCGATTCCAAGCTGAATTTGCGCGCGATCGGGAATCGAGTTAACATCTCCGACCTTGCGCTTGCGGGTACAGTGCCGACAGTACATACCGCAGACATTGCTGATATGGAACAATACGCGATCAGGATAACGATGGGTTATGTTCGGGACAGGACTGTCGCGATCTTCAGCCAGCGGATCGGCCATATCACATTTGTCAATTTTCAACTCTTGCGGATCAGGAAAAGCCTGACGAAACACCGGATCATTGCGAAAATTACTGCGATCGATAAGAGAGAGATAATATGGGGTAATTGAGAGGGGAAACTTCTTCAGCGTTAACTCTATCTTGCGCCGTTCCGACTCCTTAAAACTAACCCCGAGCAATTTCTCAAATGTTGCAACTTGGGTAATAGAGTGCTTCAGCTGCCACTGCCAATCAGTCCACTTAGACATGGTAACCTGATCTCTATGGCTTAAATGTTCGGCAATTTTCTGTTGTGCACTTGAATAAATACTCATAAGTTTACTACGTTAAATCTCCATTAATCTTCCACACAAAAACAGGTACCCAACGCACATGCCGGTGCAGAAACATAAATAATAAGAATGTATAAAATCAGATTGTGACGCTAATTTGCAGGTTTGGTGCTAGGACCACTTGGTGACAAGACCTTAGGGATAGAGCCCAAAGGGTGCTCATGGTGATTCTCCATGCTAGTGCAAAAGAACATTACTGGACGAATTGTTTTTATCGAAATAGTTTGAACACGAACGATTATGCCAAAAAGGATTGCCACTGTCAAGTAAGGCGCTGGGATTATCTAAAGAGAACTATTTATCTGCTGAGAGTTCGGGGGATATAGAGCCGGTTGCCAACAATGGAGCCGCATCTATATGCCGAGCCTCCATTAGGTCAACAAGCTTTTCTAAGGCAGAGGTAATCGCCACCTGTTCAGCTTCGGGCAACTCCATAAGGGCAGTGGACAAAGTATCTTGCAACAGCGACGGGGCGGCGGCAATCAAGCGCTGTCCCTCCGCAGTTATATAGATATTAACCTGGCGGCGATCTTTGCTATCGCGTTTGCGCTCAACCATATTTTTATCTTCCAAGCGATCGATAATGCCCACAACGGTGCTCGGGCTTAAATGAACTTTCTTGGCAAGATTGGCACTGGTCAGTGGGCTGTGATCTTTTATCGTTAACAGACAGGCCAATTGTGGCCCAGTAACTTTATACTGCGTTGACAAACGGCGCGAATGGATATCAACCGCACGGATAATCCGCCGCAAAGACTGTAAAATACGCAGATCATAACTCGACTGCTCGACTGCGGGAGAGATATCATTATGTTTTTCTGAAGCAAATTCCTGCACAGCGACCTCGTGGTAAAATTTAAAATTGTCACTAGCATTAAAGCACAAATTCTACATAACAAACCCCACCTGCTGGTTCCCAGGCAGGTGAAACTTTAATATATTTTGCGCCGCGAAAACGTTGATCCGAGCACAGTAAAGGTATTCTCGACAATAAACAATGCATATTCATCGGCGGTAAAAACTATCTCTTCCAGCCGCTTAAGTTGAATATTATTTATTACCACCATCAGCACAGTACGTGGCTGTTTTTTATACGCTCCCACTGCTGGCAGCATAGTAGTGCCGATTTTCAGGCTGGCCATAACACTACCGGCAATCTCCTCCGGCCGCTCCGAAACAATAAAGACCATTTTACGCTGATTAAACATTGACATACAGTAATCTACCGCAACGGAACAGACAAATACCGAAATCATTGAAGCGATCACCAGATCATTATCAAAACTAATAAAACTCAGAGAAAACAACACTAGGTTAAAAGAGAAATAGACCTTACCAATACCAATATTGTATTTTTGGTTAAGAATTATCGCAACGACATCGAGACCGCCATTAGAGCCGAGAGAACGCAGTACCATGCCCGCACCAACGCCCAGCAGTACTCCAAAAACCAGCGCTGAATACAGTTGATTGCCAATAGTAAATTGGAAATTTACCAACTGGTAAAATATTGTCAGCGCCAGCATAGCCAAAGCACTATAGCCCAGAAAACGCCGCGAAATCAGTTTATAACCAAGGGCAAACAGGGGAATATTTAGTAGAAGATATAAAATACCTGGGTTGAGCCAGCCAGTCAGATAGAATATCCATGAGGCCACACCAAACAACCCACCGGGAACAAATTCGTGCGGAATAGCTACCGACTTAAGGGCAATCGCCTGTATCAGGGAACCGATAAGAATTAAACCGCTGTTCCAAAAAAGCGAATAAGCAAAGCTGTTCTTTTCTGCTGTCATAACAGTTTCTCCACCCGCCGCCATCAGAGTCAAAGTAGTGCGCTCTGCACCGGCACTGCAAATATGCCGAAGAATGTAGCGGGCAATGCCTGAGGTTAACCTGCGGGTGCTTTTAGGGTAACGCTAATACGCTCGTGACCAAATTCAACGACATCACCGGAATATATTTTTTTCCGTTTTTGCGTTTCAATGTGCCCATTTACTAGAACAAGGCCATCGGCAATAACAACTTTTGCCTCTCCACCACTGGACACTAAACCTTCGAATTTTAGAATCTTATATAATTCGACGGGCTCACAAGATATTTCCACAACTTTCATCTATTTGATCTCCAACACTGGGCAGCAGAAAAAAGAAGTCGCCACATTAACACAGGTAGCAACAATAACAGGCGTGAATAGTGCGCACAAAAGCATAAATTACATCACAGCATCTCAAAGACAGGCGTTGCGCAATGCAATCAGCATCGGGGAAATAGCACAACAGCCTATTAATTATTATTTATTGTGCGAGCCTTTAATTGATTAACAACAGCAACAAGATTATAATTCGATTTACATACTTGCAACAATCCACCAGTAATGTTTTACTTTTCATAAAGATAAAATAATCTGTAGACAACAACAGCTTTATATCATCGTGAGTAGCAAAACGGATGACTCTACCCTCCAAAATCATACTGTCTACAGCAATATTGATTAGCTTAGCGCTGAGCATACCAGCACACGCATTATACGCCCAGCTAACACAAGAACAACTCACGCTGCTAGCAACATTGTTTACCAGCCTAACGTTAGTTGTCTTAGCAATTTGGTTAACACTGCATCGTCTGATGAACAGGAATTTAGACGAGCTTCTACAAATATCATTACACCATCGGCATGAAGAAAGTATCAAGCTTGAGCACAACTATCTGGTCCCCAATAAACTGGCAAACCTAATAAACAGCTTCACGCATATGTCAGAAGAGATAAATAAACGGGAAGCTGAACTGCTGCATAGCAACGAGTTCTCCTCAACTATACTCAACAACATCAGCGACGCAGTCAGTATTATCGACCCCCAAACCTACTCTATTATAGCTGCCAATCCGGCGTTTCTGCAGCTCTACAATCTTAGGCTCAGCGAAGTAATCGGCCGAAAATGCCAAAGCGTGTGTAACTGCCAACACTTGAATCCAAAAAACCACGACCTCTGTCCGGGAGAAAAAGCCGTGGAATCTGGTCTGTTTACCCGCGAGCAGCGCAGCTGTCAGAGCACGGACAAACAGATTATTTGCGAAGTCAACGCCACCCCAATAGTCGACCACAATGGTAGAGTAACGCAAATTATCAGCGTGGCGCACAACATCACCGAATCAATCCATCAGCAACAACAAATTCATCACATGGCTTATCACGATGGTTTGACTGGACTGCCCAATCGGGAACTATTCAAAGACCGCTTAGAACAAGCACTGCTACAAAGCACCCGCAATAACGGCAGTGGAGTCATTGCTTTGGTAGATTTAGATAAATTCAAAGAGGTCAATGACACCTATGGCCATGCTAGCGGTGACGAACTACTGAAAATAACGGCTGAGCGCTTGACGCAAAGTGTCCGTAGCACCGACACCGTAGCTCGCATGAGTGGCGACGAATTCCTGGTCATATTCCGAGAAGTTAGCACCGACGAACAGGCCATAGCTCTCGCCCAACAACTCCTAAACGCGTTAACCCGCCCAATTCCCCTAACAACTGGCGATGTAACCATTGCCGCGAGTGTTGGCCTGTGCTGTTTTCCCAAGCACGGCACCAGCGTGGATGAATTGCTTAAATGTGCCGATAGTGCAATGTATAGCGCCAAAAAATGTGGGCACAACACTGTCCACCTCACCAGCTAACACCATTTACCAAATCACTATCAAGGCCACATATTACCCACTAAGACCAGAATGCCACTGCGCCAGCTAGCGCTATGCACTATAGCTGAGTGTTTGTTACAGTAGGCACACTAACCATTGCTGCCTGCCTCGGCTTGGCGCGTTTTGCCTTTGGCATGCTGTACCCTCCATGCGCGAAGCGTTGAGCATCTCTTATGATAAAATAGGGTTGCTGGACACCGCGAACTTTTGTAGTTATCTAGTAGTGGTAGGACTGCACCAATATCCCCTTGATGGCATTAGTACCCTAGCGGTTCCGTCGTGACCGCCGCAGTGGAGGTTTCTCCCTCACCCCAGCGCTTACACTAATTCTGTCGACACTGCACCCGCAGCAGGAAAGGCGGCGATACGCCATGGTTAACCTAGACAAGTTCAAGCTCTTTGACAGTCATTGTCACATTATCGACAAACGCTTTCCATTAGTGGAAAACCAGGGTTATCTACCCGACTATTTCTCCATTGCAGATTATCAGCACCGCACCCAGCACTATAACGTCTGTGGTGGGGCCATTGTCTCTGGGTCATTCCAAGCCTTTGATCAAACATACCTGCTAACCGCGCTTCAGCAGCTGCGCCAAATTACACCGAACTTTGTCGGCGTGACTCAGCTACCGCCAAAAGTAACTGATCAGCGCCTCGTAGAGCTGAATGCCGCGGGGGTACGTGCGCTCAGATTTAATTTAAAACGTGGTGGCTATGCAGACATTAGCTCTCTACAGCACTTTGCCGCGCGCGTCTATGATGTGGTGGGCTGGCATGTTGAATTATACATTGATACCAACGACCTTCCGCAGCTGCACCAGACGCTAGCCTCTCTGCCCGCGGTGAGCATTGACCATCTTGGACTTTCTAAGAGTGGTTTTTCGCACCTGCTGGCGCTGGTTGAACAAGGGGCAATGGTCAAAGCTACAGGATTTGGTCGGGTAGATTTTGAGGTAACAGCGGCGCTGCAACAGATCTGCGCTGTAAACCCGGCGGCCCTGATGTTTGGCACTGACCTGCCATCTACCCGAGCAGCACGCGCCTATGCTGATGAAGATTTTTTGCTGGTTATTGCGGCCTTGGGGGATGTACTGGCGCAACAAGTATTTTACGCCAACGCCATCAATTTTTATAAGCCTTAGCAGCAACCCTTGATGCAAACAGGCAGCAATTCAATCTTGCGGATAATCGACCAGAGTTCCATCGGCAGCACGCAGCTTAGCCTGCTTCCCTAAACTGCGTATATAGGCTGGAGTAATTGGCACCTTGCCATGTCCACCGGGCAGATCAACAATATAAGTTGGTACCGCTAGACCGGACAGTGGTCCGCGCAACTTATCCATAATCTCTATGCCGGTTTCCAAACTGGTACGAAAATGCGCGGTACCGCAGGTCAAATCCATCTGATGCAGATAGTAGGGCCGAACGCACAGGCGGTGCAGTTTATGAAACAGCTCATGGAGAATAGTCGCATCATCGTTTATGCCACGCAACAATACTGTCTGGTTGATCACAGGCACCCCAGCACGCACCAAACTTGTACATGCTTCAATAGAAGCTGGGCAGAGTTCGGCGGGATGATTGAAATGGGTAAGAAAATATAGTGGCTGATAGCTGCTCAATAGAGAACATAGTGCTGGAGTAATGCGCGCGGGCAACACCACTGGGGCGCGGCTGCCAATGCGCACCACCTCAACATGAGGTATGCGGCGCAACCGTTCCAAAATATCGCATAACAAGTTATCCGACATGGTGAGTGGGTCACCACCAGAGAGAATAACTTCATTCACCTGTGGATGCTCGGTAATATATTCCAGCCCCTTAATTACATCCCCCAAAGATACCGCCATATCCTGACAGCCAACTTTACGCTTACGCGTACAGAACCGACAATAACTGAAACAACTACCGGCAACCAGCAACAGGACCCGGTGCGGATAGCGATGTACCAGATGTGGCACCGGCGACAACGCCTCCTCATTAAGCGGATCGCTATACATAGCACTATCTGCTGCTAACTCGCGCAAACTGGGAATGAATTGCTGTGCTATTGGGTCGCCACTATGGGATATCAATTTAAGACTATGCGTGGTGATACGCATGGGGTAGCGCGTTCCGACCAGAGCTAAATCCGCGCCATTAAGGTCAAACTGAGCCGCCAACTGACGTGGGTCAGTTAGGGCTTGCCTATGCTGTTGCTGCCAATCTTCTATCAAGTTCCCCCCTCATCTTAATCTTTTGCAGTAGCAACTGGCACTGCCAGCACAACAAACAGGTAGCTAGACAATCCTAGCAGGGCCAGGCTACGCAGCAACGCCACTCCCACCGAAGACCACGCTCCAGCTGCCGCCCCAAAACAACCACAGTCAATGGAGAGACCACGCAGTGCTGCCGTCAGCAACGCGACACAAAACATGCTGTACATCAACACTGACAACAGTGCCGCAGAGCGCACCCAGCGTCCACTACAGAGCAGCAACCCTGTGTATATTTCCGCATAGGGTAAAGTGCTAGCCAGCACCATATTACCCAACTCGGGCAGCATGGCATAACGGCCAATAGCTGTTGCAAATGTGGCAACATCCAGCGCTTTAGTACTCCCAGCATAGAGGAAAATAGCGCCCAGGACCCAGCGAATTGCTATTACTCCATAACGCTGCATTAGCGTTCTCCCCCCTCTTTCACAGTGTTATCCAGCTGACGCTGTGAGCCTGTAACCCAAGGTTGTTGCTGCTGCCATTCGGTAAATCCAGCATCATACAGATACACCCGTTTAAATCCGCTAACAAATAGCTGTTCACCCATAGTAAACGCATCGGAACAGGATATGGAACTACAGTAGACCAGTACTTCGGTGCGCCGCACGCAACAATCAACAAGAGCTTGCAAGCGTTGCTGGTCGCCGATAGGGACAGAATAAGCGCCAGCTATATGCCCAGCGCTGTAGTTGTCAAAGGCGCGGGCATCGACAAGCAATTTCCCCTCTTGCTGCCAAGTGCGCACAAAAGGCAACTCAACTGGGATAGGCGCGTAATCTTCAGCTGCCTGAACAGGCACCTTATGCAGCAGCGCAAATATTTGCCCACTATTGACAGCTAAACCACTAAACACTGCCAGTATGACAACAACTAGCGCACGTAAGAGAACTAATCTCATCTTCGACACCTATTTTTAGATCACTAAGCGGGAAAACTAAACCTTTTGCTGCCGTATGGTAACAAAGCCCCGGCACGATTACAATCTGAGTCATCCCACTTGATAGACCAGCGCTAAGGACTCACTACTCTCAGCTTGGACTAACGCGGTATAGCGTGATATATTGCCCCAACAAACTCTGGTCTCCACGCACACTTACTAAACCTAGGAGGAGCTTCATGCAACACTTTGCCTTAACAATTATTGGTCGTGACCGCCCCGGCATTGTTTCCAGCACCGCCGAAATCATCTATAAACTGGGATGCAACATTGCCGATTCAAGCAACAATATCCTCGGTGGTCAATTTGCCATGATTCTCATCTTATCGCATCCGCAAATTACTGATGCTGAGCAGCTGGCCAAGGAGTTCAGTGCCCTTGAGGATCAGGGGCTATCAGTCTTTGTGCGCGCGCTAAAACCTGGCGGAGAGCAGCGCCCAGACATGCCTGGCGAAGTCTGCATGATCTCCGTATATGGCTCCGACAAAGCTGGTATTGTCTATCAGGTAGCTAAGGTGCTCAGCGACAACAATATCAATATTGTCGATCTGAATACTAAATTGATCGGCACTAAGGAACGTCCAGTATATGTGATGATTTGTGAAACAGTTTTACCTGCAGAGTTACCCGTCGCAGGGCTCAAAAAATTAATGGACACACTTAAACAACAACTTAAAGTTGATATTTCAGTGCGGACTGTGACCCCAGTGGAGCTATAAATCATGGCAGTACAGGAAGTTTTGGTCTATCCGGATCCTCGTCTCAAACAGCTATGCGACTCGGCAGATATCACCAGCGAAATAACCACTAATTTAATAACCGATCTCATAGAAACCATGTATGAATCTGGGCACTCAGTCGGCATAGCGGCACCACAGATTGGCGTATGCCTGCGCGTGGCCGTGGTAGATGTTTCCAACAATAAATTGGGGAAAAAACACAATCACGGTTTGCTGGTATTGATCAACCCAGAAATCATTGAATCTAGCGGCAGCAAAACCATGCGTGAAGGTTGCATGAGTGTGCCCGACTATACCGGCAATGTCGAACGAGCGCGAGAGATCGTGGTGCAGTTTACTGACAAAGAGGGAGTTAATCAGGTGCTGCGCTGCAAAGGCTTTGAGGCTGTAGCCATTCAGCACGAGCTCGACCACCTACTAGGGCTACTGTTTTTGGATAGGGTTAGCAACCCCGGAACGGATATTTTCAAACGTAAATAACCGCTCCGGTTATTTGTTTACTATTTAGCGCTATAGCCAAGCAACAGGAGTAGGGACGTTGCATGCAACGTCCCTACTCCTGTAATCCACCTCGACCCTGTGCTGAATTATTACCTGCTTTGCAAATATTCCACCAGCAAACGCACACCAAATCCGGTAGCACCACTTGGTTGCCCCGGCTTGCCCTTCTCTTCCCAAGCGGTGCCAGCGATATCGAGGTGTGCCCAAGGGGTTTGGCCGACGAATTTCTGCAAAAAAGCCGCAGCGGTGATCGTGCCAGCTGGTCGTCCACCGATATTTTTCATATCCGCGACCTGACTCTTGATCTGCTCGGCATACTCTGCAAACAGCGGCAATTGCCACAGCCGCTCACCTGTCGCCTCGCCCGCCTGACATAATGCTTGAGCCAAGGAGTCATCATTGCCCAGCACTGCGCTAGTATGGTGTCCCAGCGCCAAAATGCAGGCACCAGTCAAGGTGGCTAGATCAATGATCTGCGCTGGGCTCTTCTTTCCTACCCAAGCCAGAGCATCAGCCAAAATCAAGCGCCCTTCGGCATCAGTATTTAGAATTTCGATGGTTTGCCCAGACAATGAGGTCACAATGTCACCAGGACGTGTGGCACTTCCTGAAGGCATATTCTCCACTGCCGGCACCACGCCGATAACATTGATCGGCAACTGAAGTTGCGCGATGATGGACATTGTGGCCAGCACAGCTGCCCCACCAGCCATATCCATCTTCATCTGGTCCATCCCTTCACCCGGCTTCAAGGAGATACCACCGCTATCGAAGGTGACCCCCTTCCCAACCAGGGCGATGGGCGCACTATCATCACCAGCACCCTTATACTCCAGCACTATCAGACGCGGCTCACAGATGCTCCCCTTGGCCACAGCGAGCAACGCACCGAAACCTTGGCGTTCCAATTCAGCCGGGCCCAGTAGCGTGCAGGTTAGCTGGTAATCTTGCGCAAGCTGCCACGCAGTCTGGGCTAAATAAATTGGAGTTTTCACGTTGCTGGGTTCATTAACCAGATCACGTGCCAAGCATACCCCGGTGCTGACAATCTGCCGCTGATTTAGGCGCTGCTGCAGCACCGGCAAAACATTGACAGCAATCGCACCAAAAGCACAGCAGAGTTCAATGTCTGCAGCATTGCTGCAAGCCGCGGTAGGATCAGCGCTCTTATAACGTTCAAAGCGATATAGCTCGAGCAAGGCACCATCAAACAAGCAATCGGCAACATCGACAACAGTATCAGCACAAAACAGATGCAGATCGAACACCCAACTGCTTAGCTGGCGCTGACGTAGCTGTTGCACGGCTAAGGATGCGGCAGCACGATAGACGCGCTTAGTTATCTTGTCCTCATCACCAAGCCCCACCAGCATCAGCCGCGGTGGGTTGCCAGCGGCATGTAACATCAGTGTCTGCTCAGACTTGGCACTAAATTCACCATCCGCCATTAGCGCGGACAGCATTCCATCATCGGACCATGGTGACAAACTAAGCGCTAAATCAGGCCACTGTTGCGCGCTAACCATTATTACTCTACACGCCACATCCTGCTGCATTGTGGCACTACAGGAATAAGTTACTTTCATAGCCATATCTACAAGTCCTTATCAACAATGTTCGCGAGTTTTGTTAAAAACAACGTTCGGCCACTGCTCTATAGTGTGCTGCAAACGCCATTCACTTGAGGCCAAATAGGCCAAATTTCCTTCAGCATCGTAGGAGAGGTTGGAACGATTTTTCTTTTCAAACTCCTCCAAGTGCTTTTTGTTGGCACAAGCAATCCAGCGTGCCGTGGCATAGTCTACCGGTTCATACACGGCGTCAACACTGTATTCAGCGCGCAGACGCGACATAATCACATCAAACTGCAATACCCCGACCGCGCCCAAAATATAGTCGTTACCACTCAAGGGACGAAACAGCTGCACCGCGCCCTCTTCCGCCAACTGCTTCAATCCCTTATCCAGCTGTTTGGTTTTTAGCGGATTTTTCAGGCGCACGCGGCGGAAATTTTCTGGCGCAAAGCTGGGAATCCCAACAAACTTCAACACCTCTTTAGTAGTAAAAGTATCGCCAATTTTTATGGTGCCGTGGTTATGTACTCCGATAATATCCCCAGCATAGGCATCCTCGACATGGCTGCGATCCTGCGCCATAAATATTGTCGCGTTGGATACCGTAATCTCTTTACCGATACGGTGATGGTGCAGTTTCATGCCGCGCTCGAAGTGCCCAGAGCAGATGCGCATAAATGCTATACGGTCGCGGTGGGCTGGATCCATATTGGCCTGAATCTTAAACACAAAACCACTAAAATCCTCTTCATAGGGGGAGACCGCGCGAGTTGTAGTTTGGCGCACTATCGGCGATGGTGCCAACTCGACAAAAGCATCCAACATCTCCTGCACGCCAAAATTGTTCACCGCACTACCAAAGAAAACCGGAGTTTGATTGCCACGCAGGTAATCTTCAAGATTGAAAGGATTTGCCGCACCATCAAGCAATTCAATATCTTCGCGCAACTCATCGGCCTGAGAACCTAAGAGTTCATCTAAACGCGGATCGCTCAGATCTTCGATAACCATACCGGAGCTGACACGTTCACTATTAGAGGCTGAAAACAGGTGTAACTGTTTTTTAAATAGGTTATATGTCCCCTTAAAGCGTTTGCCCATACCAATTGGCCAGGTCAACGGAGCGCACTCAATCTGCAAGGTCTCTTCAATATCGGACAGGATATCCAGCGGCGCCAGACCTTCACGGTCTAACTTATTAACGAAAGTTATGATCGGAGTATTGCGCATGCGGCACACTTCCATCAACTTCCGCGTCTGTGTTTCTACCCCTTTAGCACTGTCAATCACCATCAATGCACTGTCAACTGCAGTCAACACACGGTAAGTGTCTTCAGAAAAATCCTGGTGCCCTGGGGTGTCCAACAAGTTAATCTCGTAATTGTGATAGTTAAACTTCATCACTGAAGAGGTAACTGAGATACCACGCTCTTGCTCCATCGCCATCCAGTCACTGGTGGCATGGCGCGTGGATTTACGCGCCTTGACCGCCCCAGCCATCTGAATGGCCCCACCATAAAGCAACAACTTTTCGGTTAACGTAGTTTTCCCAGCATCTGGATGGCTGATAATGCCGAAGGTACGCCTTTTCTCCACTTCGTTTTGGTAGTATTTTTGCATTTTTTATATAATCCTCAGCCGTTAATCACATATTTATGGTAAAAGAGTTATCTTGTAGAATTAATATTACCATTAAACCACTACTTGATGCGGGCAAAATAACGCAACCGCCCGCTACGGTCAACAGTTTCAACCATACATACAGCGCCATGTAGTTTATTCACGGCACCGATAAACTCATTAAATTAAATCTATTTAGCAGTCAGAACCAATAAAACCTCCTAGAAAGAGAGTCCGCATGTTTAAATCACTGAAAATTGGGAAAAAACTGTTTCTTTCATTTTTGTGTTTGCTGATATTGACTATTATTGTCGGCACCATTGGCAGATCAGGAATGAGTAGCATTAACAGGAGCATGCAACATCTGGAGATGATTCACGATGTCTCGTCTAGTTTTACCAGCGCAAGAGTTAACGAAAAGAGTTACAGCCTGACAGAAGAGGCGACAACAGCCGCACAGGTACGTACTGACTTGCAGCACCTAACCCAAGTTGCCCAGACACTAAACAGCGAATTAAAAGGTTCTACAGCACAGACACTCATTAGTGAAGTAAACCAACAGGCAACTGCCTACGGGAAGGCGTTTGAGCGTTATGTACAAATTAGTAACGAACGCCAAACCGGCATGGAAGATATGAAAACTGCTTCGAATGCTGCTTTCAAAGCGTTGCTAGAATTACAGAGTGCCCTTAAACTTTTGGTTGAAGATATACGTGACAACGGCGACAGTTATGCAGACGCAGAAGAGTACCAAGATGCGTTAACCGATGCTATGGACCAACTTGAATCAATTCGGAGTATCAATTTATTCTTTCTCGTTGCGCGCAAATACGAGAAAGAGCTCATTATCACTAAAGAAGAAAAATTTGCTGCCCTTACCCGCAACACCATCAGTAACATTTTGGAACAAGCAAGTGAATTAGCCTATAACCTAGATGATGATGAAGCAATAGACCAAGTAAAAACTGCCTCACAAAAAATCACTGATTATCTCGGCAGTTTTAACACTTATGCCACCCTGATGACTGAGCAACAACAACTCAGCGCAGCAATGCAGCTAGCGGCAAATAAAGCTAAACAAGTCTGTGATGCTACGCTATCAGCGATAACTACCAGCAGCGCCCAGAATGTATCCGCAGCCAATAAATCGCTTATAGCTATAATCTTGGTGGCTATAATTTTTGGTATTTTGTTCGCGTTGCGCATCGCCAGCAGTATTGCCAAACCGCTTAAAGAAACTGTAGCTATGATAGATGCAATCGAGCACGGCCACCTAACGCAGCGGCTAAAACTCGACCGCCAAGACGAAATAGGTCAACTTGCTGCAAGCATGGATAGGTTTGCCGACAGCCTACAAAACGAAGTTGTGCAGCCTTTGACCTCCTTAGCGGCGGGCAACCTCACTTTTGAAATAAAACCCCATGATGACCAAGACACTTTACGCCACGCTCTGAAAAAGCTGGGTGACGACCTAAACGACATCATGCTAGAGGTGCAAGTAGCTGGAGAGCAGATTGATTCCGGCTCCAATCAGGTATCAGACTCCAGCCAATCTCTGTCACAAGGTGCTATAGAGCAAGCTAGTTCGTTAGAGGAAATCAGCAGTTCGCTGCACGATGTCGCCGATCAAACTCGGCAAAATGCATCAGACGCCGATGAAGCCAGCAAAATGACCACCCAAATGCAAATAGATGCCCAGCAAGGCAATCAACAGATGCAGCAGCTGAGCTCAGCTATGACAGATATTACAGAATCTAGTCATAATATCTCGAAAATAATCAAAGTTATTGATGAGATAGCCTTTCAAACTAACCTGCTCGCGCTAAATGCCGCCGTAGAGGCTGCACGTGCCGGTCAACACGGAAAAGGCTTTGCTGTCGTTGCCGAAGAGGTGCGCAACCTTGCAGCCCGTAGCGCCAAAGCGGCACAAGAGACCACCAACCTGATTGAAGGTTCCGTAACCAAGGCCAACGCTGGTTCACAGATAGCCAAAAGTACCGCATCGTCGTTAGAAAAAATTGTTAGCGGTGTTGCCAAAGCATCGACATTAGTCGCCGAGATTGCCAAGGCCAGCAATGAGCAGGCTCAGGGAATTGCTCAAATATCCATGGGGGTCACACAAATCGATGACATCACCCAGCAAAATACTACAGTAGCTCAAGAATCTGCGGCAGCGTCTGAAGAGTTGCGCAGCCAAGCAGACATTCTGCAACATCTGTTACACCGCTTTCAATTACGCCATGGTTCTGTAGCCGGCAACAAAACAATGCAAACCTTCAAGCAAGACAGTGCCGCGACGACTCATAATCAACCAAAACTTAGCGCAGCACCCAGCAATATTGACAGTGGCGACAACTGGGGCGGACAAAGCACAAACAGCACCCCTTGCATAAGCTTAGACGACGACGATTTCGGCAAATTTTAGCTGCCCTTAAACAACAAACGCCCCACAGTGACAACACTGTGGGGCGTTTGATCTAAGCATTAAATAGACTATTTAGCTGCGATAAATTCCACGGCCTGTTGCGCTGTTTTATTGGCGTTACTAACGCAGTCATTCAATCCAATACCATCATAGGCATTCCCCGTTAAAAACAGCCCGGGCAAACTGCTCAATTCACTGCGCACCTGCTTAACCAGACTACCATGCCCACGCACATACTGTGGGATAGCATATTGGTGGCGATATATACGCACAAATTCTGGAGAAACCTTAATTCCCATAATTCTCTCTAGATCCGCCTGTACCAGAATCTGCACTTGGTCATCAGTAAGATCGGCAACCTGCGGACGCGTAGCTCCACCCATCATCGAGCGCAGCATCACCTTGCCTTGCGGTGCCCGCCCAGCAAAGATACTCGAATCCCATAACGTACCTAATACTGAGCACCCCTCCTGCCGCGGAATCAAATAACCAAAGCCCTCCAGATCACACTGCAACTGTTCGCGCGCATAGCCCAAGCAGACAACATTCATAGGGGCATAGGGTATCTTAGCCAACAACTGACCAGCCTCTGGTCTAAGCTTAGTTATCATCGCAGCCAACGCATTCGCGGGAGCCGCACTGATGACAACATCAGCATCGAGAACGCTGCCATCGCTTAAGCCAAGGACATAGTCGTCATAATACTCAATGCTATCCACCCCGAGACCGGAACGAATTTCACCGTTAATTGCTTGAGTTAAAGAGTCGGTCAACTGCTGAATACCACCAGTAAATGAGGTGAGGACACCACCAGGGCCAGCTGCGCTTGCAACCTGTTTACCTGCTTTGCGTTCAGCCCGTTTCTGGCGCGCCATCTTAATCATGGCTTTAAGCAAGCCGCCATATTGCTGTTCCAACTCGACAATACGCGGGAAACAACTTTTAACGCTCATGGTTTCCGGATCGCCGGCAAAAATACCCCCAGCCATAGGCGCGATTAACTTATCCAGAGCCTCGGCACCCAACCGCCGCCGACCAAACTCAGCCAGAGTTTCATCACTGCCATCATTTTTTGCCCCGACAAACAATTCACCCACTAAGCGCAATTTACCTGGCCAGCTGAGTAGATTTGAGGCAAAAAATTGCGCCCCATTTTCCGGTAGCTTATGGAGTTTATTGGCACTAAAGATAAAGCGTTTACGCGCATTATCATCTGAGCGTAGCAGTTCACTACTTATATCCAGCGCTTTACATAACTCTAAAGTGGCCGGTTTATTATCGAGAAAACCATTAGGCCCCCACTCACACAGGTAACCATCCTCGTGGCGACTCCAGATTTTTCCTCCGCAACGCTGCTGCTTCTCAAGCACCGTAACCTGAACATCCAAATTTATCGCCCGCGCCTGTTGTTCCACAGCATAAGCGGTAGCTAAACCAGAGACCCCAGCACCAATAACAACAATCTTCTTCATTAAGTAGGCTCCTTACTCACCTTGACCAACTAGCAACATTTGCGCTTAATATAGCATCTTTTTGCCAGAAAATAGGTTAAATTATCCGCGCCCTACCCTTGACCTAGAGCAGTCGCAGACTTATATTGATTATCCCTGCTTATGGTTAAGACAGGTGGGTAACACAACAACAGGAGCAATCATGGCTAAAGACTACTACGCAACTCTAGGTATTGACAAGTCCGCCACCACCGCGGAGATAAAAAAAGCATATCGCAAGCTGGCGATAAAATACCATCCGGACAAAAATGCAGGTGACAAAGCAGCTGAAGAGCGTTTTAAAGAGATTAGTGAGGCCTACGCAGTTCTCAGCGATACTGAGAAAAAACAGCAGTATGACCAATTTGGCGACGCCGGATTCCACCAAAAATACTCACAGGAGGATATCTTCCGTGGCGCCGATTTTGGCGATATATTTCGCGAGTTTGGTGGCGGTGAAGACATCTTTAGCCAACTTTTCGGCGGACGCGGCGGTCGGGCAACTCACAACCAAACCTTCCACCAACGCCGCCCTCGGCCAGCAAAAGGCCAGGATTATATAATGCGCATCAACATTCCGCTGCGTCAGGCCGTTGCTGGCGGCGAGCGGATGATTCACTATAAACACAACAGCCATGACGAACAGATCCAAGTCCGCATACCTGCAGGGATAGAGACTGGGCAAAAATTGCGCATCGCCGGTAAAGGTGGCCCCAGCCAGAGCGGCGGCCCAGCCGGAGATCTACTGCTCGAGGTTAGTGTCGATAAAGATCCAGTTTTCACCAGAGAGGGCAATAATCTGCAGGTGCAGGTCAACGTACCCTATAGTGGTATGTGCCTCGGCACCAGTGCACCAGTGCCAACGCTGGAAGGGGAGAAGCGTATCAAGGTGCCAGCAGGAACGGCCAATGGATGCAAAATCCGCCTCAAAGGCCACGGAGTACCAGCACATGGCAAACACTCCGCTGGAGATCTATACGCTCAGATTATGGTTGTAATACCAAAACAGCTCAGCGCTGAGCAGAAGAAACTAATAGAGCAGTTGCACCAACTAGAACTGTAAACCTGGATACCGCTGAAGCAGCCAAGCTACACATTTTTGCGCGCAAAACGATTTTTATCCTGCGCTTTCATGTAGGCTTCTTCGGCGGATATCAACTCCTGCTGCAGATAATCGGCCAGTACGTCATCCATCATCTGCATACCTTGGCGCTTACCACCTTGAATTATATTGCGAATATTGCTAATATTGTTTTCGCGAATACTCGCCGCCAGTCCTGGTGTACCGATTAAAATCTCGTTGGCCGCAATGCGCCCACCACCCTGTTTTTTTAACAACAACTGCGCACAAATACCGCGCAACGAATCGGCCAGCATAGTACGCGCCATCCCCTGCTGGTCAGCGGGAAAAACATCGATAATCCGATCTATAGTCTTCACCGCCGAGTTGGTATGTAGCGTCCCAAATACCAAGGTGCCCATCGAGGCCGCCGACAACGCCAGTGAGATGGTCTCATAATCGCGCATCTCGCCAACCAAGATAACATCGCAATCCTGCCGACAGGCGGTGTGCAACCCATCCCCAAAAGAGCACACATCATTGCCCACCTCACGCTGGCAGAACACGCTGTGCTTGTTGGGATGAACAAACTCGATGGGTTCTTCGATAGTTAATACATATCTGGAATAGTTATCGTTAATATAATCGATAATAGCCGCCAGCGTGGTTGACTTACCACTACCTGTGGGGCCAGTTACCAATACCAAGCCAGAGCGTAGCGCAGCAAAAGATTTTAGCACCTCCGGCAAGCCCAGATCAGCTAAAGTAAGAATTTTAGTGGGAATAACGCGAAAAACTGCCGCCATACCATGCAGTTGCCCATAATAGTTAGCGCGAAAGCGAGCATGGGCATCTTTTTCATAGGCAAAGTCGAGATCGTGGCGTTCGAGAAACTCGACCCAACGCTCGGGGACACAGATCTCTTTCAGATAGGCCACCATCTCCTCTTCTTCGACTGCCGCCTCACCAGCAAGGGCGACCATACGCCCATGTTCCCTTATTTTCGGGGGCTGTCCCTGCAGCAGGTGCATATCAGAAGCACCGTGCTCGAGCATAAGATCAAACAGTCTGTCTATTTTTGCCATCAGCAACCTCCACACCAGTGCCAAATGCTGGCGAATAAGCTATTAAAATCAGCCAGAGTCCAGCGGCTATAAGTTACTCCGCAGCGGGAATGAGTTCGGGTTGATATTGCTTAAAGGGCGACTTGTTCGCCGCTTCAAACCAGGCTTCAACCCCATCTATAACCTGCTCATCAACAAGTTTCTGCAGCGAATCTTCCAATTGACACATCCCCTTATCACGGTTTATCTGCATCATGGTCGGGAGCTGGAACATACGATTTTCACGGATCAGGTTACCGATCGCAGTATTATTAAACAAAATTTCCAGCGCCAGCGCACGCCCAGATCCCTCACTGCGCGGAATCAAGCGTTGACAAATAATACCGCGAATTGATTCGCTGATCATGGAGCGAATTTGTCCCTGTTGATCGGCAGGGAAAAAATCGAGAATCCGGCTAATAGTTTGAGCGGCACCAGTGGTATGCAACGAGGCAAACACTAGATGCCCGGTTTCAGCTGCAGATATGGCTAGAGTAGCGGTCTCGCGATCGCGTAATTCGCCAATCATTATCACATCAGGATCTTCACGTAGGGCAGCGCGCAGAGCCGCAGAGAAGCTGGCGGTATGCGTTCCAACTTGGCGCTGACTGATATGCGATTGCGCCGGTTGAAATACATACTCAATAGGATCTTCCATGGTGATGATATGCTCATCGCGATTTTGATTTATCAACTCAATCATCGCCGCCATGGTAGTAGTTTTACCGCAGCCACTTGGCCCCGCCACCAGCACCAGACCCTGATTATATTCGGTCAGCTGTTTTAGTTTTTCGGGCAGTTGCAACTGATCAAAGCTTGGCACCTGTTGATCCACAATACGAAAGGAGCCATCCCAGCCGCGGCTTTGGCGTGCAAAACAGCTTCGATACCGCCCCAACCCAGCCACCTGGCAACAGGTATCCAAAGAGAACTGTTCACACAACTGCTCCTTTTGTGTACCATCCAGCACAGCAAACAGAAGAGTCTCGGCCTCCTGAGCAGTAAAGGGTTGCCGTTGCAGTTGGCGCAATTGACCATCAATACGCAGCAGTGGTGGCGCACCAGAATTAATATGCAGATCTGAGGCACCAGCTTGACGCGCATAGGTCAGATATTGTTCTAAAGTGGTAAAAGTGGAAAATTCTGAAGGTGGTACTACCGCAGATGTTGGTGCCGCGACCGGTGGCGTAACTGACTCAGTAGCGGACGGGTGCTGTGGGTCGGCGCTGCGCAGAGGCTGGTCTACGAAGACGGCTTTACTCTTGTGCGTCTCGTTATACTTCTGGCGTATTTTTTCAGTCTGCCCCTCTTTTAACGCTCCAGCACGCACCAGCAGATCGCTCAACTCCAATTCGGGATGTCTGAGCAGGTAATCTTTCGCCTGCTGAAGCAATTCGCCAGTGGCTAACTTGTTGTGCAACACCACCTTTTCCACAAACTTATCGAATTCAGTCACGACCAACTCCTATGGTTTCCAGTTAGCACCCACCAGCTTCTGCTCCGAAAAACTGCTCCGTGGCAAGCGGCCCTAGACAACAGCAAACATGGCATAAGCAACTATTCTAGATCTAAATCTAGGCTCATATCGTCATGCTCAGCTGCTATTTCCCGCTGTTGCTGTACCAACCAGGTACCCAGGCTACCCATATCACTGACGTCACAATTAACCTCTTCGGCAGGAAGAATAATCTCTATCTCATCGCGGCTTACATTGATAAATCCGGCTTGCAGCAGGTTATTACCACTTTGCCGCTCCCATACCTGAGCTGCAGCAACTGCGATGAATTGGCGTGCTTCACATACCATATCTGTCAGCCGAGTCCCTTTTTTTACATACACCCTACCTACAACCCGATAGTTATGCGTTAGGATGACGACTTTCATCATGGTATTTGGTTCGCGCCCGACACTCAAACTCATCTTTACCCTCCTGCTATTTCTATTTACCTGTTACCGTTGAGCGGCCATTAAAGAAACTAGCACTACTCAAAAAAAGTTAAATTGTGGGTGCTGATTATAGCGCGTGCTGCGCCAGTTCGTATAGTGCTTTAATAAATAAAGGGTTATCATTCAACGCCGGCGCACGCCCGAACCATGGCACATTATTGGCCACAGCATAGTCTCGAAACTCAACATCAACCTCTTCTAAGGTTTCAATATGGTCGGAGACAAAGGACACCGGCACCACCAATAGCGACCGCTGCGCCCTACCTGCAGCCGCGATAAGTTCACGCGTATCTGGTTCCATCCATTTTACTGGGCCACTACGACTCTGGTAGCCGATCTGGTAAGCATAGTCGCCCACACGTGCCATCACTCCGGCAATAGTTTCATCAACATGCTCTTTATACGGATCTCCGCGCTCAATAAATTTTTGCGGCAAGGCGTGGGCAGAGAATAAAATAGACACCCGTTCACGCTCAGTATCTGGCATAGACACGAGCCCCACACGCACACATTCAGCCATAGCATCGAGATAGGCGGGCCAATCGTGCCATTGCTCAATATAGGTACACTCCAATTGCGGATACAGGCGCTGCACCGCTGACTTAAAGTCTTTAATACTGCTGCCGGTTGTTGCCCCGGTATAGTGCGGATAGAGCGACACTACTAATGCTTGTGTAGTCCCAGCAGTACGCAACTTAGCCACCACCTCATCAGCGCGCGGCTGCCAATAACGCATCGCGACATAGCCTTGCCACTGCTCACCTAGCAGTTGCGCAGTCTTTTCCGCCTGCAATTTGCTCCAAGCCAATTGCGGCGATTTTCCCCCGATACGGCGATAATTCTCCCGCACCTTTTTGGCGCGAAAATGGGAGATCAGCCGCGCAAATGGCTTTTGTAACACCGCCCCCAGTGGCAACTGAATCAAGTCGCGGTCGGAAAACAGATTGTAAAGAAATGGCTCCACTGCCGCGATAGAATCTGGCCCTCCCATATTGAGCAACACCAGAGCTTTTTTTGCTGATCTCATAGCACTCGCTTTCCTATTAAAAAAGGGCGATACGTTACCGCATCGCCCTTATGTCTGTTCTGTCTAAGCAACCTATTTCTATTTCTGACTCAGACGATGCACTGCATCTACCATAAAAATAGCTTTGGCTGGATCAACTGATGGGGTAATACCGTGGCCAAGGTTGAAAATAAAGCCCGGCCGATCGGCGTTTTCGTCGAGAATGCGCTGCACCTCCTGCTCGATATACTCGTTCGGAGCATAGAGAACTGATGGATCTAAATTGCCCTGCACTGCTACGTCAGCACCAAGAATATCCCGCGCTTTGCCTAAGTCGACATGCCAATCCAAACCGACGACATCACTGCCAGCTTCCTTGACCAACTCCAACATGGTGCCAGCACCCTTAACAAAATAGATGATAGGAATATCTTTGCGGTTAAGTCCGGCAATCAACTTTTTGCTATAGGGCAGAACAAATTTCTCAAAATCGTGCGGCGATACCAAACCACCCCAGGTATCGAAGATTTGAATAGTCTGCGCACCAGCCTCTATCTGCATATTAAGATAACGCCGATCCATCTCGGTGATCTTCTCCATCAACGCATGATATAGGCCAGGATCGCTATACATCATCTGCTTTAATGCAGCAAAATCTTTGCTCCCTTTGCCCTCAACCATATAGCAGGCAAGAGTAAAAGGGGCACCGCCAAAACCAATCAGAGGCACACGCCCAACAAATGCCTTACGCAGCAGCTTAATAATTTCCGGAACATAAGAGACTGCGGCAGCCATATCCTCGGGCACGACAAGCGCATCCACATCAGCCTGAGTGCGAATAGGCTGAGCAAATAGCGGCCCTGGCACAAAATCCAACTTCATTCCCATCGGCTCTACTGGCGTGAGGATATCGGAAAACATGATAGCCGCATCGGCACCAAGAATATCTATAGGCTGAATGGAGACCTCAGCTGCACGCTGGGGATCTTTACACAGGTCAAGAAAGGTACCAGCACCGCGAGAGCGCACGGCACGATACTCGGGCAGATAACGCCCAGCTTGGCGCATAAGCCATACCGGAACGCAATCAACAGGTTGGCCCCAACAGGCTTTGATAAAGTTGTATTCAGACATACACAAAGTTCCTTTATTAATTAAGATAATAGTCCAAAGCTATTACTACAGCTATTTAGCGTTCTTCTCTGCCGCCTCTTTATCCAGCCGCAGCTGGGTTTTACGTGGAATATAGTTACAAAATGGCTCTTCGGCCATGTAATCACCATAGACCGCATCGGCACGAGCACGGCAACCGCCACAAACACCGATAAATTCGCACTCGCCACATTTGCCTTTATATTTAGAGAAGTCGCGCAGGTCGTTAAACACCTTGGAGTTAAACCATAACTCTTTAAATGGTATCTGCTTAACATTGCCGACGGATGAGTGGAAATAGGAGCATGGTTTTAGATTACCAAAGCAGTCGATCAAACAGATACTCTGGGCGGCAATACACCCTTTCCCGCCACCGGTAGAAAAGGTCAGGCTGCGGCGTTCAAATTCAACGCCCTCCTTCTTAGCCATCTGCGGCACAATACGGTAGTAGTGAGGAGCGCAGGTAGGGCGCATAAGAATTTGGTCCTCATTTTTCTCCTGCTGATAGTGCCAAGTCAAAATCTCTTCGTAGTCATCTTTAGAGACCAGCTCATTCATAATCTCTTCGCCGCGCCCCGTGGGTACGATCATAAACATGTACCATGCCGTAGCGCCAAGAGCCTTGGCCAGATGAAAGGTATTGGCAATATCGTGCTGATTGCGCTTGGTAAATGAGGAGTTGATAAGAAATTTTATCCCATTGCGCTTCAGGGTTTCCGCTGCCCGCTTCACCCCTTCAAAGGCACCTGGGCACTGGCGAAAATTGTCGTGGATTTCGGCAGTAGAACCATCAAGAGACAGTGAGACCATTTTGATATCGGCATCCACCATCTGGGCACAAATTTCATCGGTTACCAGAGTGCCATTGGTGGCAATACACATGCGCAACCCTTTAGAGGTCCCGTAGCGGGCGATATCGAACAGGTCCGGCCGAAGCAGCGGTTCACCACCAGAGAGCACAAGCACTGGCTTCGACACCTCGCAAATATCATCGATGATTTTATAGGCTTCAGCGGTGGTAAAATCCCCCGCAGCAGCACCCATATCCGATGAACAGCGACAATGGACACAAGACAAGTTACAGCGACGGGTGGTTTCCCAAGCTATCCACTTGGGGATATATTTCTCTTCGGCCATTAGGCTGTTCTCCTGATTTTATACTATAGATTTTAGATTATTAAAGAGCCTCGGATCATAACCCAGATCTATCCAACTGACAAGTTTTAGACAAGGGCTGGCACAGGTTTACTTGCTATCTTGGCCATCGCGCTGCGCCAATATTGCGACAATAGCTTCAGCTACCTCCTCTTGGGAACTCACATCGTCAGTAATAGTGATATCTGCATAACGCCGATACAACTGGAGGCGCTCTTCGAAAAGCTGCGCAAAACTCTGTTCAGGAGCACAGGCGATACCGCGCGTATCAAAATTGTGAATACGCCGACAGATTTCAGCAAAGCTGGCGTCAAGGAAAACTATGGTCGAAATTTGCTGCAGATGCGCCATAGCTTTTGCGCTATACACGGCACTGCCACCGGTAGCAATCACCTGATGATCAATATTGAGGCGCAGAATCTCCTCCTCCTCAATCTGGCGCAGATTGAGGTATCCGGTTTCATCCAGAATCTGTTGCAACGGTTGCTGGCGGTTGATCTGAATCAGGATATCGGTATCGATAAAGCCTAAGCTCATAGTCTTGGCCAAAATTATACCGATGGTGCTTTTGCCAGCACCAGGCATACCAATTAAGGTGACGTTAGTTTTCATAGTTATCTCTTCTGCAGCATGAAATCGGGAACCAGCACCCTATCTAATCGCACTTACTGCGCCACGAACAAACTGCGTCCGTACCCAACCATAACCACCGTCAGACAGGCGTACATAGTACCACTGCGGTGCCGTTGCCAGCACCACTAGTTCATCTCCGGCGGCCACATGATCAATTACGGGGTGGAGAACGCCCGGCCCAGAGCGCACATTAAGCACCTCAACCGTAACCGCCACTGTGCCCAGCGCATTCGCCGGAACAGCCGTTACATCTGGCTGCGGTGCCGGCGGTGCACTCGGTGGCGGATTAACAACAACATAACCACGCGGATTGGGTTCATAGTACACATCGTTATAACGCGCATACATACGATTACCAAAACGCACATCTATGTAGCCTCGGGGAAGAGTTGAGATAACCAAACCGACCTGCGGTCTGACCACGCGATAGAAGTTGTCGTAGCGCCGATAAAAAATACCGCTTTTATAGTAGTGGTCACCATGCCGGCTGTGTAGAGTGCGATAACCGCGCGGCAGTTGTTTAATATTCTGACCATATTCCGGCCGGTGTCGGTCATTACGGCTTTTTGCTAGTGCGGGAACAGCGGGAAGCACAAAGCATAGCGACACCAGACAGGCGACTAGCGCCATGCACATTTTTCTTGTGATTAACCTAGACATAGTGATCTCCTCTTCTGACGCTACTACCAATAGTAGCGATGGCACTAATTGTAGCACAAAAAAACCAGCGAACCGGCAATATGCCGACGCGCTGGTGAATAAATCGTTTGTGCTAAATGGGTAGGTAGCCGAGCAGTTGCTAGGGTTATTCAGCCATCAATCGAAGAGTTCAGCAAAGATATCGGCCACCTTTTCAATCTTGTTGGCCTTCCAGGCATTAGTACCGCAGAAAATAAGCCCAGTTTCACTATCGCCGCGCTGGGAGCGATCTAGCGCATGCACTATGCAAAAATTTTCTCTATTTTTGCGATAACTACACTTCTTCAGACAGGCTGAAGGACAGCAGACATTGCCATCGATATCATGAGCACGAATTTTATCGAGATTACCCTTCAAGGCGCGTCCCGGCAATCCGGCTGGACTCATAATCAGACCAATATCCTCAGGAGTACAGTCTAGGTAGGCCTGTTTAAATGAATCAGCGGCATCACACTCCTCAGTACACACAAAACGGCTGGCCATCTGGACAGCGTCAGCCCCATTGGCCAGTGCATACTCTAAATCGGCACGATCCCACACACCACCAGCGGCGATGATAGGAATATCCAGATTATAGGTCTGGCGGAAGAGCTCTTTGACCCCACGCACGGTTGCGTACTGGTCATATTCCCCAGTACCGATATTCTCAATCTTTTCGCCCAGATGACCGCCAGCAGTATCAGGATCTTCCACTACCACAGCATCGGGCAGGCGATTGTAGGACTTGTGCCATTTGCGCGCGATCAACTCAGCAGCGCGCACTGATGACACAATCGGCACCAAGGCGACATCAGGATAATCAACAGTTAACCCCGGCAATGTCAACGGCAGACCGGCTCCGGTAACTAAAATTTTAGCTCCAGCTTCGCAGCTAGCACGCACCACATCGTCATAGTTGGTAACCGCCACCATACAGTTAGTCCCAATAACTCCATCGGGCGCAATTTCGTAGGCCTTGCGTAGCTCCTCTTTTAACGCCAGCACATCAGCTTCGAAATATTTACATTTATCTTTATAGGGACTATTGAGCACCAGACCGGCTGTAGCAATCAGACCAATACCACCACACTTGGCGACATTGCCGGCTAGGCGAGCCGCCGAAATACGCACCCCCATACCTCCCTGAATCAGCGGATATGGCACAGTATATTTTCCTATTGTTAAAGGCACAGAAACAGCCCTCCTTATTTTGCATATTTAATCTACATATATTATATTTACGAAAAAGCATGCTAACAGATAACAATCTAATTAATTGTAATAGTTATGTAAAAGTAACCAGGATAAAAGTCCCCTGAATCAGGTTGTTTTTATCCTGCCAACAGTGGTAAACAATCTGCATGAAGCTGCAACGCCCCAACATAAGCCCGCTAGTCGCCTTTATTGCCATCCAGTTGACATGGATTGTGGTAGTTATTTTTTGGATTGACTGGTTCCTCGGCAGCCACCGCAAACTGCGCGCTATCGCCGAAAAATACAGCCCCGAGTTGTTGCAATCCGGCATAGACTGGGTAATCCTGATCGAAGGGATCTTATTGCTCATCGTTATCTTGGTTGGAGTTTATGTCATCTTCCTCTACTGGCGCCGCCAGCTGGCCTTAAACCGTGAACAAAAGAATTTCATATCGCAAGTAACTCACGAGCTCAAATCTCCAGTTGCCTCCATTCAGCTGCATTTAGAGACCATTAAACGCCACCACCCCGCCGCTGAGCAGCTGGATAGCTTTGTTGACACCATGCTCACCGACACCGAACGCCTCAGCGGTTTGATCAATAAGATGCTCACCGCCAACCGTCTGGAGCAGGCGCGCTGGCGTTTAGCGCTGCGCCCGCACAATTTTTCTCAATTTATCAGCGACTATCTTGAGCAGTGGAGCAACAGCCAACCCGATAACATTGAGTTGACCCAGGCCATTGACGCCAATATTTTTGTCAATATAGAGCCGGACTCTTTTGTCATGGTATTACGTAACCTGCTGGAAAATGCCGTGTTGTACTCCGACACTCCCGTGCATATCCATGTGATACTTAACGCGGAAAACGGCAAATGCAACCTGCTGGTACGTGATTACGGCAGAGGCATAGCGGCTAGCGAACAACACAAAGTTTTTCGTCTGTTCTACCGTCTACATCGTGAAGATAGCCATATAAAGGGTTCTGGGCTAGGTCTATTCATCGTGCGCGCTTTAATCAAGCGGCACAAGGGCAAGATCTCGCTGTTTAGCAAAGGGGCCAACCAAGGAACAACCTTCCACATTGTCTTGCCCTTGGCCACCCCAGCAAGCGAAAGCACACCATGAACAACGCAGCTATAAATATTCTGCTGGTCGAAGATGAACTCCACATTGCGCAAGGGCTGATATTTAACCTGCAACAGGAGGGCTATCAAGTAATCCATTGCGTCACGGCTGAGGAGGCCATCGCGCAGTTAAACCAGCACCAATTCTCTTTGGCTATTCTCGATCGCATGCTGCCCGGCAAGGTTGATGGTTTAGCACTATGTAACCACATTCGCCAAAGCAATCATCAACTGCCAATTTTGATGCTTACCGCCATGAATCGCGACCAAGATCGCATTGACGGACTGCTTGAAGGTGCCGATGACTATGTCGCAAAACCATTTGTGCTCAATGAGTTACTGCTGCGTATTGCCGGCATGCTGCGCCGCTCTACCTGGTATCGCACGACTATTCCGCCCCAAGACAGCTACAGTTTTGGTCCATACATAGTCAACTTAGCTAGCGGCACAGTCAGTGGAACCGAGCACGACATTCAACTAACCGAGTTAGAGATTAAAATGTTGCGCGTATTTTTCAATCACGAAGGTGAGGTGTTATCGCGGGCATTTCTGTTGAAAGCGGTATGGGCTCTAGATCCGGACACCGAAACACGCACTCTGGATAATTTCATTGTGCGCCTGCGCAAATATTTTGAAGTTGACCCATCCAATCCCCAATATTTCACCACCGTGCGCGGGCGAGGTTATCGCTTTCATCGCCAAGCCACAGAAAATAAGACGCATTTACATCTTGCATGAACCACGATAATCCCTATAATTCACACAGCGTTTTATTTTAAGGTTAATCCGTTCCACCATATCATGTAGATATAATAGCTATTTTCGATTGCATCCAAAGGAGAACAAAACATGAAAGCAGTAGTATTAGAGGGATTTGGCGGTCTGGAAGTTCTGAAAATTGGCGAGATTGACAAGCCAGCCCCCAAGGCCAACGAGGTCTTAATCAAAGTTGTCGCCACCAGCATCAACCGCCCCGATTTAGTTCAACGCGCCGGTAAATACCCTGCGCCTCCAGGTGACTCAGAAATTTTAGGCCTAGAGGTTTCCGGTGTTATTGCCGAACTCGGCAGTGAAGCCAAAGGTTGGAAAGTTGGCGACCGCGTGATCGCCCTTGTTGGCGGCGGCGGTTATGCTGAATATGCTGTGGCTTATGACAACCACGTCATGGCGCTGCCAGATAGCATGAGCTTTGAAGAGGGTGCTTGCGTCTGCGAAAGCTATATCACTGCCTTCCTCAACGTATTTATGATCGGCGGCCTAGAGGATGGCCAAACAGCCATTTTTCACGGCGGCGGCGGCGGCGTCAACACCGCTGCGATTCAACTCTCCAAAGCTCTCACCCCCAATGTCAAGATGGTCATCACCGCCAGCCCGGCCAAGATGGAGCGTGTGAAAGAACTTGGAGCAGATCTAGTAATTGACTACACTCAAACTCCAGATTTTGCCCCAGCCATCAAAGAGTTTACCAATAAAAAAGGGGTTAACCTGATTCTCGACCACGTGGGCGCTAAATACCTCGCTCCCAACATGAACTCACTGGGCTACACAGGCAAATTGGTCATCATCGGCATCATCAGCGGCATCAAAGCCGAGCTCAACCTCGCCCTGATGATGGTTAAGCGCCAGCAAATTATCGGTTCGGTGTTGCGTTCACGCCCAGTAGCGGAAAAAGGGGATATCATTGCCGAGTTTACTCGGCGCGCCATACCCAAATTCGCCGATCGCAGCATTGTGCCCATCATCGAAAAAGTGTTCCCTATTGACGAAGTTGTCGAGGCCCACCGCATGATGGAAGAGGATAAACATTTCGGTAAAATTGTTCTTAAAGTAAGTGAAGGTTAAGCTCAAGTAAAGCAGCACTGCCAAGCTAAACCAGCGCTGCAAACCTGTCTAAGCCACGAAAATCTTGGACAGGTTTGCAGCTTCATCCCACTAATAGGTAACCCTGTGACCACACCTGCCCTAAAATTAAATGTAGAGATCATCGATTCAACAACAGCATATAGCGGTTTTTTGAGCATTAAAAAGATACGGTTGCGCCACCGTCTGTATAACGGCGAGATGTCGCCGATAATAACCCGCGAGCTGATGGAACGCGGCCAGGCAGTAGCGGTACTGCTGTATGATCCACAGCTAGATGCCGTGGTAATGGTGGAGCAGTTTCGCATTGGTGCTATAGATGACGAGAACAGCGCTTGGCTGCTGGAGTTGGTTGCAGGTGTGATTGAAGATGGCGAACAACCTGAAGAGGTTGCACGCCGTGAGAGTATGGAAGAGGCCAACTGTCCGCTACAGCAGCTTGAACTAATCAGCAACTACTATGTATCACCAGGCGGCTGCACGGAGAAGATATATATCTACTTCGCCCAGATAGATAGCCAGGGTCTGCATGGAACAATCGCTGGGCTGGCCACTGAGTCTGAAGATATTCGGGTTAAAGTTCTGCCCTGGCACGAGGTTGAGAAGATGTTAGAGGTGGGCACCATCAACAACGCGGCCGCAATTATCGGCCTGCGCTGGTTGCAAATTCAAAAACTTACTCACGCTATTTAATCAGCATAGAAGAGATGGCCAGAGCTCAATAGTACTCCTGTAACCCCTCCTCCATCTGTTCCAGCAATAATATTTCATCCCAAGGGGAGCTTCCCGCCTGTTGCGCCGTAAGGCTGTGTGAACGCTGCAAAAAACAGCAGCCAAACAGCTCGGCCTGATCGCTATCCAACTCAAAAGTGCCACCGACACGACCGCGCTCAACAATTATCTGCTGGCGCGCACTGAGTTTCACCTGAATAAACGGATTGCGATAACTAACAGCAGACATCTGCCGCGCCATAGCATAACCAATGACCAAGCGTAACCGCGTTAGATCAATCAGCGACCACAATGCCGGATGCACTACTAGCTGCTGATGCGCGCCATCCAGTAGCCACTGCGCTGTGCAGCAGCCGTGGGCAATAAAGCGCGCAACTAGTTGCTCAAGCTGTAGCCGTTCTCCGTGCAGTGTCAGGGTACGAATGTAGCCATTAGCACTCATAGCTTCACTCTCTTTACACATCATAGCGCCATTACGCAGGCGTGCAGCCTGCGCCTGAGTACGGTTTTTGTACACAAACGAGCAGTAATTTATCGGCAGGGGAATTTTGTGTTCAGCGACATGACAAATCATCTCCAAAGCCGCCAGTTCAGAATTGAGCACCGTAACTTTCTCACCATGAACATAGCGGTAATCATGGGTTATCAGACGAGGATAGTTGTACGGAGTCAGACGCAACTGATGGAGGTTAAGGTGCTTAACGCCCGCATCCACAAGCTGTGGCAACAGCCGTTTTAGACGCTCGTTCTCTTCAGGAATAGCTGGAATCTCCACCGTAACCACGGGAATAGCACTCCCAACCCGTTGCAGCGCTTTGAGATTAAAGTCCGTGGCACCGATATCAAAGCGAATCTCATCCAGACCAGCATCAGCCAACTGTCCCACCAGCGCATCGGTTAATAGAGTGCCGTTGGTATACAACCAGGTGTGCATCTTGGAGTCAAAGTGGCGCTTGATCGCGCGCAGATAGCTCAGCGTGCGCTCGGGAGTTATCAGCGGTTCGCCCCCACTAAAGCTGGCGCCGCTATACCCAAAGCGGTCAAGATAGGCAACATAATCCTCAGCATGAGCAAAGGTCATGGAGTTGGTAGCAGGCTGTCCAATCTCTTTTTGCGCAGTTGGACAATAGAAACAGTTACAATTGCAGCGCCCATTTACAAACAGGCACGACCAGCCACCAGCTACGCAAATTTTACAGCCCGGTGAAAGGCCCTGCATGTTGAGCTTAGTGCCACCACAACCGGTTATTACCGTTTCGGCACAGGAGGCAAGAAGCTCGGCACGATACGCGCTAGCCTGATCAAACTGTTCACGAGATGGAAAGTTAAGCGCGGGATAACGCTCGAGATATTCCTGCTGGTTAGCCGCAATAAATTGCGACCGCCGCTTCGTTGACAACGCCATAGGACGCACCTTTGCGACAACAGACCACCCACATTACGGCACATGCAGCACATAGGGTGTTCTAAAGATGGTGCACTATAGACGCTTTCGCATGCTCAGCGTTAACAAATAAAGATGGGGGCAATATTTTATTGTCACTAGGCAATCCAAGCTCCGGCGACCAAACCAATTACAGCTAAACTCGCAGTACCTCTTAGCTCTTTCAGCCCTACTAAAGCTGCGGATCCATATCCTTGGGCAACAGCAACCACATATTACCCGCCTGTTTGGTTTTCAGGGCATAGCTGGCGGCTATATCACCTACGCCCCAGAAAAAATCTGCGCGCACCCGCCCCTTAATTGCCGCTCCAGTATCCTGTGCCACCATCAAGCGCTGTAATGCTCTATCACTGCTCGGCCAAGTGGTGGCTAAAAAAACCGGCGCCCCTAAAGGGATAAAATTGGTGTCGACAGCTATGCTACGCTGCGCTGTCAATGGTAGGTTCATGGCACCTGGTGGCGTGACTATTCCCTCCGCTAGAGGGCTAAAAAAGACGTAACGGGGGTTTTCGTTGAGCAACTGCTGCACCTCGCGGGGATGGCTACGCCCCCAAGCGGCTATATTGGGCATGGACATCTGCTCTGTGGTCATATAACCGCGCTCACGCAACAACTTACCAATAGAGCGAAAGGGATAGCCATTATGCTCGGCATAGCGCACCATCACCTGAGTACCATCATCGAGATTGATCCGCCCCGAACCCTGAATCTGTAAAAAGAACAATCTGACCGGATCGTCAACCCAGAACAGCTCATTACCATACAGCGGCTGCGTCGCACCATCTATCTGCGCACGATCAAAATAGGGGACAACGCGCTGCCCCGACAGGCGACCACGCAGGTGATAACTGCCCAGTTCGGGATACTGATCAGTCAGATCGATGACCAGCAGATCTGCGGGTTTTTTATACAGTGGATAGGGGTAGCGGCTACTTGATTCGCGGCTGCCGTTTAGATCCGGCGCATAGTATCCGGTGATTTTTCCCGAGACCGAGCCATCTTCATTAACAAGCTGCCACGGGGTAAAATTGGTACGAAAAAACTCCTGTGCTGCCACAGCGTCATCATCTACAGCTAAAGCACGAGCGCAAACCTGACGCCAAGCAGGACGATTTTTTAATGATTTACAGCTGGTGCGAAAAACCACCAACGCCTGCAGATGATTATCCTCCTGCCAATTGGGCAAATCATCCCAGTGTGCCTGTTGCAGTGCCGGATGAACCACCTGTGGTGGTTCAGGTGGCGTAGGTGGAACCACCGGTACTGATGGCACGCATCCACCTAGCAGCGCCAAAAGCACAACCAGACGAATCGTCAGAGAAACTCTGTGCTTTACCTTGTTTGCCATTATTCCCCCCTAAGCAGTGTAATTTCCCAACAGGTAGCGCAAGGATTATTACACAATCAGCACCACAACTCTATACCAGCAATTGTACAAGCTTTTTTTAGCTTAGGCTCTATGGCTATGGAGTTAAACTTAGTTATTCTGCAACACCTATTGTGCGAGCACGCAGCGCTAGAATTGCTGTTTCGATATAGCCTTGCAAACTTTTTTTCATGCTTTCGGCTCGCGGCTTATCTGTTGCATAGAGATCGTCGGAACTCTGTGGCTGCGCCCCAAGTTGATACTTATACAACCGTGGTTTCTCTTTAGGCGCCAACTCCAGCAGGTAATCATCCGCGATATATGCCACCCGCTCCTCGCCGCCGGAGGGCTTAATAATAGCGTAACCAGCATCATCTTTATCCACAGCAAACAGGTTGCGCCCCCAGCTCTGATGCACAATTCCAGGTCCGAGCAATCCGAGAATTGTTGGCTCAATATCAACCTGACTGGCGATAGTACTGCGTCGCTGTGGATCCAGCAGTTCAGGGGCGTAAAACAGCAACGGCACGTTAAAGCGCGAAAGATTCATACCGGTAACCATGGGCGCACTGGCAAAGCCATGATCTCCGGTCAGGACAAACAGAGTATTGGCAAAATAATCTTCCTGCTTGGCCAGGCGGAAAAATTCACCCAGTGACCAGTCGGCAAAACGCATAGCATTGTAGCGCCCCTCCTGCCCTGCTGGTGCCGCTAAACGTGTGAATGGCAATGGATCAGGAAGATTAAAGGGAGAGTGATTGGACAGGGTCAGGATAGTTGCAAAAAATGGCCCCTGTGTCGCCAACTGCCGGAATTCTTCATTAGCACGGCGGAAGACATCGAGATCAGAGACGCCCCAGACTGGATCGCGATAATAGGGATTCTGATACTGGTCCAGACCAATAAAACGTTCCATACCGTGCTGGCGAAAAAAGCCCTCCTTATTATCCCAGGAAAATTCACCGTTATACAGAAAAATGCTCTGATAGTGCCGTTTCTTGAGCAACTCGGGCAAACTAGACATCTCCTGGTTTGCTTCCATCATCTTCATCAGATACTCATAGCCCGGTACATTAGGGAACGAAGTCAGGCTGGCATAAACGCCCTGATGGGTATGAGTGCCATTGGAAAAAGCGCGCTCAAACAACACCCCATGCTCGGCAATTTCATCAAATTCAGGCGTGATACCAGCGCTGCTGCCCAAGGCACCCACCATTCTGCCGGCAAAACTCTCCAGCAAAATCACCACGACATTGACCGGCTTACCATTAGCCGTAACCTTCAAGTTCAAGCTGTTATCACCTGTAGCCCGCAATAGTGGATACTGCTGCGGTTGAATTAACGCCTCCGGTTGGTCAACGACAAGATTACGCGTCAACTCCAGCGCCTGCGGTGCTGGCATAGCCTGAGCCCAAACTTTCTGTTTACTATATATTTTATCCCAACCCGTGCGCCCCAGAGTGAATAGACCATTGAGGGCTAGATGGTTAGCAAAGGGATTCTGCGAAAAAAAGGCATCACCCCAACGCAGCGGTTCATGATTGAAGCCACCGCGCAGAGCAAACACCATCAGTACCAGCAACACCGTATTCCCAATAGTGCGCCCCAGTTTGTCGCGTACTGCTATCCACCCCAGAGGTGCTATAAGCAATGGACGCAAAAAACCTCTTAACACGAACATGCACACCGCCATGATAGCGGCCCAATAGAGCAGGTAGCGGATTACCGGATAACCGTCCCAGAGCATGCCGCCAACCGTGAGAGGATGGCTGATATATTCGAGCACCAACCCATTGTAGCGGCTCTCAAATTCCCGATAAAATTCAGCCTCAGCTAAACCAGCAAAAATTATTATCCCCAATATCAGCCCCAGCACTGCTGGCAAAAATTGCCGCAGCCTAGGGCACACAATTAAAGCTAGCAATAGCGGCACCAGTAGATAGCTGGCAATAGCCAAATCAAAGCGAGCACCAACCCAAAAAGCTTGCAGTATAGTTACCAAGCTTAGGTTTTCGGCTAAATGAAAATTATGCATGAGCAGAAATAGGCGCTGCGCGGCAAAGAGCACCATCATCAACAGGTACATTTTGCCGACAAAGAGTGCTTCGGGAGAGACTAATTGCCGCTGTAGCACTGACAATCTGGTTTTTATTGTCGAAAACTTATCCATTATTATCCCTTTATCAGTACAGCTGTCAGCCCAGACATTGCCGCCCACTAGCACACAATAGACAAACATGCAGAGCGCTCACGCCAGTGCATAAAGATCTAGCAATCAGCTAATCACCCTCAAGCACAGATCGAGAAAACCCAGATCACTGAGCCTTACGCACAAATACCGCCAAATGCAACGAGTGAACAAACGGAGTCTGGGCAAAATCTTTGGCTAAGATAAATCCTTGCGCGGCAAAATAGCCCTCAAGTTCCGCCAGCGAATTGCAGTGCTGTACCGACTCTGTTCCGCTGATGAGTTTGCGTATTTTGCGTTTCATACTGGTTGCCGACCAGGGGCTAAGATAGGAGATAAACAGGTATTGGTGGGTGACTCGGCACAATTCAGCAATGATCTCCTGCCGATGCAGCGGGGTTGGCAGGTGGTGAATAAAGCGAAAACATAAAGTTACATCGAAACAGTGATTGGCATACGGCAGGCAAAGAAGATCGGCTTTATCAATAGTTGCGTTAACAGAGTTTAGCTCCACCTGCTCGCGCGCAACCTTGATAGCGCCAGCTCCCAGATCAACACCAGTGGTTGCGTAACCCTGTTGGGCCAGAAAAATCGTGGCTCGCCCCACACCGCAAGGAGCGTCAAGAATGGTAAAATCCTCAGTATTTTTCTCAATCCGTCGGATATAGCTCATGGCACGGTCAATTAAAGCCATTTCCGCCCGATGTTTCCCTTGGTTGCGGTGACTATATTTTTCCGCCTGTTGTAGGGAGTGTTTTATACGTGAGCGGTGTTCATCTTTGCCAAGATCTTCAGTTGCGCAGAACGGGGTGTTTTCGGCAAGTGCTTTCATTGTATACCTCAGATTCAAAGTGTTATGCCATCCGGCGTAATCAAATGGATGTTATATATGAATCTGTTTGAGCAATTAGCTTGCCAAAGTATAAATAGATGATTTTATTGATATTATTCACAGGAAGCTACAGATGATGTACAAATTTTTGTACAGGGACAGGAGTTGTCGGCACCAGTATTAGGTTTTTTGTACAGGGTGAAAATTTAGACGATAAGCTAAAACGTAGTGCTTAGGGTTGAGAATATTTATCCAGTTTATACTGTAAGCGACTGCGACTAATACCCAGTTGCTCTGCGGCTTGAGCCTGCACACCACGCGCCTGCACCAGCGCCTGCTGAATAAGATTTTTCTCTATATCTTCCAACAGCTGCGGCAACGACATGCCACTAGACAAGGATGGAGCAACAATCGCAGCGGTGCTAATAGGCTGGGCGTGCTGGAGTGCTTCGGGCAGGTGGTTAAGTTGCAAAGTGCTATCGTTACAAAAAATCACCCCGCGCTCCATGACATTTTGCAACTCACGCACGTTGCCTGGCCACAGGTGATCCTGCAACGCCTGTTGCGCATCTGAGCTAATCGACTCTATTTTACGTCCCAACTCCTGCGAAAAATGCCGCAAAAACAGCCAGGCGAGCAGAGGTACATCCTCCAAACGCTCGCGCAGGGCTGGCACCTGGAGAGTTACCACATTCAAGCGATAGTATAGGTCTTCCCTAAACTCTCCCTGTCCAATCATCTGCTCCAGATTGCGGTTAGTTGCAGCGATAATCCGCACATCGCTACCTATTTCAACGGTTCCGCCAACACGGCGGAACTTTTTCTCTTGGAGCACACGTAGCAGTTTTGCTTGCAGAGCTACGGGCAGTTCACCGATTTCATCTAAAAACAGGCTGCCACCGTTAGATATCTCCAGCAAGCCGCGTTTGCGCTCTAGCGCCCCAGTAAAAGCACCGCGCTCATGGCCAAAGAGTTCGCTCTCCAAAAGATTTTCCGCAAAGGCGGCACAATTTACCGTAACTAGAGATTGATCGCTGCGCGGGCTGTGGGCATGTAACGCCTGAGCCACCAGCTCTTTACCCGTGCCGCTTTCTCCGCAGATAAGCACTGAAGAGCGCGTTGGTGCCACCTGAGCTATTTCACTGAGCAACTTTTTGATTGCAGGGCTTTCACCGACAATCTGCCGATTGCGACTCTGCTCCAGTTGATGACGCAACAGTTGGTTTTCGTTTTGCAGCTGAGAAAAGGAGAGCGCTTTTTCCACCACCAGCAAAATTTCGTCGTTATCAAAGGGTTTCAACAAATAGTCATAGGCACCAATTTTCAGTGCCTCAATGGCGGTAGTAACTGTGGCAAAAGCGGTCACAATGATGAAAGGCACTGGCCCCACTTCAATATGAACATGACGTAAAAAATCGAGACCTGACATCCGTGGCATTTTTAAATCGGAAATAATTAGCGCAACCTGCTGATTGGAGAGAATTTCCAACGCAGCAAATGGGTTGGCGGCACAGGATACTTGATGCCCAGCTCCCTCCAGCAACTGCCCCAATACTAAGCAATAATTTTTTTCATCATCAACAACAAGGATATGCGCCATACGTTAATTCTCCTCCAGCGGCAGGGTGACAGTAAAACAGCTACCATAATCAACACGGCTGCGCACACTGATATCCCCACCATGGGCCACAGCGATACTATGCGCTATGGCCAAACCCAAACCAGTCCCAGACTCTTTTGTAGTCACAAAAGGGTTAAAAATAGTAGCCATCATCTGCGGTTCGATCCCACAACCACTATCGCTAATGCTTAAATTCACCTGATGTTCATCAACGCTCAAATTCAAAGTGACTTCACCACCAGCACTGCATGCATCTAGAGCATTTAACAGCAAATTCAACAGCATTTGTTGCACCATGGCACTATCGACATAGACCGGAATGGCTTCAGCCGGTAGAACACAACTCAGCTGCACCTCAGATTCTTGCGCAACGATGGTCAACTGCTGGACTACGCGTTGCAGCAGGCATGCAAGATCCTGCTGTTCACACTTAGGTTCGCTGGGACGACCAAATTGCAAAAAATCGTTTACCATGCCGTTTAGACGTCGGCTCTCCTCACGAATAACCTCAAGCAGCTGGTGGTGATTTTGCCCGGCATTGTGCAGCTGCTGGTGCAGCAGTTGTGCAGATGAGGAGATCATCCCGAGGGGATTGCGAATTTCATGGGCCAAGCCAGCAGACATTTCGCCCAGCGCCGCTAAGCGATCTTTACGCCGCAGTGTCTCCTCTGTCGCCTCTAGCTGCAGCAACGATTTGTGCAGAGCATTGCTCTTCTCAACAAGCTGCTCGTTCAGTTGCTGCTCCTGCTCTAACTGAGCACGACTCTGGTGCGAAAACCCCTGAATAACTACCCCCACAATAAAAAAAGTGGTACAGGTTATCAAAAATTCCGGCAACTCCTCATGGACGGCTAGCGGGTCTAACCAAATAGATTGCGGTATCAGCAGCAGATAAAAGACCGAAGAGAAAAAACTGGTTACCAATGTCTTCAGCAGATTTAAGTGGGTAGCCGCCACAATTATCGGTAAAAAATAAATAATCCAATAGTTACTCTCCTCTTCTCCTGTGGTTGCCCAAATCAGCACCGAACACAGCAACAGATAAACACCAAGGTGGATCCCCATCAATCCGGAAGTTACCATCTGCTCATAGCTAAAGCGGCTATCAGTTAGCAGGTGGTATACGGCGATCACGAAAAAAGCCAAGCTAGCGTAGAGCAGATTAGGCCCCTTAAAAAAGATCAGCAGCAGCACAAACATAAACAGCAGCAATGTATTTTGCGTAACAAATAGCGACTTATTCATCGTCTACCTCAGTTTTATTTATGTAGAGAACTTCTCTGCGCCAGTATGCATAAATTGAGCACCGAACACAAAAGATATCCCCAGCGTTGCAACAGGCACAACTGAGCACTCGCTGATTACACAATCAACACTGCAACGCCATTACGAGGCTGATTAGCTGCCTCGGATAAGCAATATATCTTGTCTGGACAAAAAACCGATGTTATAAACAATTGCCCATGCGCCAAAATTACCTGACACAAAGAGCGCTACCATCGATAATTAACTCACATATTTACACAGTATATACCTACCTAACCAAAGAGGTTTTCATCATGCATTCAAGCAAGTGGATTAGTACTGGCTTTCCTGATATTGACAATATTCTCGATGGGTTACGTATTGGCGACAACGTGGTATGGAAAGTTGACCGCATTGAAGATTATCAACATTTTGTCACCCCATTCGTCAACGAAGCGCTTAAAAAAAATAAAAAAGTAGTCTATATGCGTTTTGGGCAGCACCCGGCATTAGTAGCACCCTGCCCAGAAGTAACTGTTTATGAGCTCGACGCATATTGGGGCTTTGAGGCTTTCGCCACCCGCGTGCATCAGATAATTACCGACGAAGGTGAAGGCACTTTTTATGTTTTCGACTGCCTTTCCGATATCCTCTCGGCTTGGGCAACGGACTCCATGTTGGGTAATTTTTTCCGCATTACCTGTCCCTATCTGTTTGAACTAGATACCGTCGCCTACTTTGCCTTTAAACGCGATAGCCTATCACTTAAAACCGTTGCAAAAATCTTAAAAACTACGCAGTTACTGCTCAATTTACCCAATGAAGATGGGCAACTACAGCTCCAACCCATTAAGGTATGGCATCGCCACTCGCCAACCATGTTTCTGCCCCACATCCGTCATGGTAACCAGTTTGTGCCGGTAACCAATAGCTGCGAAGCAACCGACATGCTGCGCCAAAGAAGTACCTCGGCACCCCAACGCCAGCTCGACTATTGGCATCATCTATTTATGCGCGCTGCGGATCTTTTAGAGCATCAAGCCGCCCCCGAAGAGGAGGCCGCCATGGTGCAGGAGTTATGTAAGCACATCATTAGCCGTGATGAGCGGGTGCTGCAACTGGCGCAGAAGCACTTCTCCCTAGAGGGTTTGCTGAAAATAAAATCGCGTATCATTGGCACTGGTTACATCGGTGGCAAAGCAGTCGGCATGTTGTTAGCGCGTAAAATCCTGCAACACGACAGCAGCCACGACTGGAACCCGAGCTTGGAGCACCACGATTCTTTCTATGTCGGCTCTGATGTCTACTTCTCTTACATCATCCACAACGGTTGGTGGAAACTGTTTATGCAGCAAAAAACAGAGCAGGGCTACTATGAGTGTGGTGCCGAACTCTGTGAAAAGATGCTCCATGGGCAATTTCCGGATGATATTCAGGTCAAATTGAAACGCATGCTCGACTACTTTGGCCAATATCCGATAATTATCCGCTCATCGAGCCTACTGGAAGATGGCTTTGGCAATGCCTTTGCGGGAAAATACGACAGCTTCTTTTGCGTAAACCAAGGATCACCGGAGCAGCGCTACAAACAGCTGCAGGATGCTATTCGGCGTGTCTTTGCCAGTGCCATGAGTGTCGACGCCCTCACCTACCGCCAGCAGCGCGGTCTGGACAAAAAAGAGGAGCAGATGGCGCTGCTTATAATGCGCGTATCTGGCTCTTATCACGACAAATACTACTTCCCCGAGCTAGCTGGAGTCGGAGTCTCCTATAATACTTTTGTGTGGGACAAGGAGATGGATCCGACAGCGGGGATGTTGCGCCTAGTTCTCGGTATGGGAACTCGTGCGGTTGACCGTGTTGAGGGTGACTATCCACGCATTGTCGCTCTGGACTATCCCCTCAAAAAGCCCCACGCTGGACTTGAAGATACTCGGCGCTTTTCACAGCGCGATGTTGATGTGCTCAATATCAATGAAAACAGTTTGCAAACAGTATCTCTGCTGCAGCTCAATCGCGAAAAAATAGATATCCCGTTAGAACAATATGCCGTGCGCGACTACGAAACCATGCAGCGCATCGAAGAGCGTGGGCAGCAGCGTCAGGACGTGTGGCTACTCACCTTTGATAAACTGCTGGCAGAAACGCCATTCAGCAGCATGATGCAGCAAATCCTCAAAACCCTGGAGCGCGCCTACAACTATCCGGTGGACATAGAGTTCACTGTCAACATGGTAAACAAGCAGCCACGCATAAACATAGTCCAGTGCCGCCCGCTTCAGACCCAAGGTCACGGTCAGAAAGCCCAACTGCCGGAGAACATAGCCCCCGAACAGCTATTCATCAGCAGCCAGAGTAATTTTATGGGCGGCAATGTGTGTAAAAAACTCAGCTGGCTGATATGGGTCGACCCTGAAACCTACACCCAATTATCCACCAGTGAAAAATATGATATAGCGCGACTAATTGGACGACTAAATAAACGGATATGTGATCGTGAACAGAATCAAACCCTGTTGATGGGGCCAGGGCGTTGGGGTACTTCGACACCGGAGTTGGGAGTGCCAATATCTTTCGCTGAGATCAGCAATATCTCCGTTTTGTGTGAAGTTGCCTTTACCACCGGCGGCCTTATGCCAGAGCTCTCCTTTGGTTCACACTTTTTCCAAGATCTGGTTGAGGCTGACATCTTCTATCTGGCCCTGTTTCCCGAAGGTAAAGGGGTACACTTTGATAAAGCCTGGCTGGAGAATCAACGCAACTGCTTGGAGGGATTAATGCCGGCCAGCGGTAAATATAAACAGGCCGTAAAGGTAGTACAACTGGAGAAGCCACTGCAACTAATGTCCGACATTGTCAGTCAAAAGCTGCTGTGTCTATATAGTGATTGAGTAGAGAATAGCCTGGCGTTTAGTGGGAAACAGTTCCTACAACCCACTAAACGCCAACTTTATTAGGATAAAACACCTAGAGCATACCACCTTAGTCGATAGCTCTACTTTAACCTGCTTATTGCTGCGCCTCTAACTCAGATATAAAGCTATCCGCCTCATTTACCGCCTGCTCCAACTCTTTTACCAGACGCGCCACATCGTTCTGTACATCAGATAACTCACTGCGCAGAGCAGCTACCGCACGCGCATTTAAGTTGTGTTTTAAATACAGCACCTGATCGCGCAGGGGAATGAGCACCGGCTCAATTTTCGCCTCGGCGCGCCGCATACTGGTGATCAGCTTCTTACTGCGGCGTTGAGTATCTTGCAGCTGCCGCTCGCTGGAGCGCCGCATACTGGCGCTGGTGTACTGATCCAGCTCAGCATTCCACTCATCGAATAGCGCCTCAGCGACATCTTCCACCGCATCTATACGCTCACCCACCAGTTGCGCCTTCTCTTCACTGCGTTCCAGCACATCTTTCAGATCATTGTACTTATCCTCTAAATCGCCACCATCGAAGTCAGTTAACGCCGAAAAAGCCTCCAACGCCGACTGAAACTGCTCTTTAGTCTCCTGTTGCGCCTCGCGGGCGTCCTCAACACGACTGATCAGAATATCCCGTTTATGATAACCGACTTTTTCCATAGCAGCAAAATAGGCACTTTGACAGGCAACACAGCAAAAACAGAGCATCACCAGAGCGAAACTTTTAACAATGCTATTCATAACTCCCCCTTCGACAGACAGCAAACAACTGTGAAAAAATTCATATAGTCTGGGCAGAATACGTTGAAAGCAGGAGCGCAGTCAATATTTGCGCCACTATTCCTCCCCCGCGCATACTCCATAAACGCCAAAGAGCCCGGCAATGCCGAGCTCTTTGGTAAAGCATAAAAATATTTTTACTCTGCAGAATTAAATCAAGCCCATAGCTAACATAGCTTTGGCAACTTTGATAAAACCAGCACAGTTCGCCCCAGTTACATAGTTGCCTGGGGTACCAAACTCTTCCGCTGTTTCGTAGCACGACTTGTGAATATTGTGCATGATTTTTTTCAACCGTTGCTCCGTGTAATCGAAGTCCCAAGAGTCACGGCAAGCGTTCTGCTGCATTTCCAGTGCCGAAGTAGCAACACCACCTGCGTTAGCCGCTTTACCGGGGCCATAGGCAATCTTCGCATCGAGGAAGACTTTAACACCTTCAGGAGTTGTCGGCATGTTTGCCCCTTCGCCAACAGCGATACAGCCGTTTTCTACCAACTTCTTAGCGTCTTTGCCATTGATCTCATTTTGCGTAGCTGAAGGCATAGCAACCTGGCATGGTACATCCCAGATATTACCCCCAGAGATATATTTAGCATCCTTATGATAATTTACATAATCACAAATACGCCGGCGCTCAACCTCTTTAAGCTGCTTAACCAGAGCGAGATCAATACCTTTTTCATGATAGATGTAACCGTTTGAATCGGAACAGGTGACAACTTTACCGCCGAGTTGATTGATCTTTTCGATGGTATAGATGGCCACATTACCAGAGCCGGAAACGGAGCAGAGTTTACCATCAAAGCCATCATGGCGTACTTGAAGCATCTCATCGACAAAGAAGGATGCGCCATAACCTGTTGCTTCGGTACGCGCTAAAGACCCGCCCCAATTTAGTCCTTTACCAGTTAACACGCCAGCTTCCCAGCGATTGGTAATGCGCTTGTACTGACCAAACATGTAACCAATTTCACGCCCGCCAACACCGATATCACCAGCAGGAACATCAGTATGCTCGCCAATATGACGATAGAGCTCAGTCATGAAGCTTTGGCAGAAGCGCATAACTTCGCCCTCAGATTTCCCCTTAGGATCAAAGTCGGAACCACCTTTACCGCCACCAATAGGTAGACCAGTAAGAGCATTCTTAAAAATCTGCTCAAAGCCAAGAAACTTAACAATCCCCAGATAGACCGAAGGGTGAAAACGTAAACCACCCTTATAGGGACCTAGAGAGCTGTTAAACTCTACCCGAAAGCCGCGATTAATCTGCACCTCACCACGGTCATCAACCCAGGGCACTCTAAAGATAATTTGACGCTCAGGTTCACACAGGCGTTGAATAATTTTATTTTCCGTAAATTCTGGATATTTAGCAAAAACTGGCTCCAATGATTCCAGAACCTCGCGTACCGCTTGATGAAACTCAACTTCGCCAGGGTTACGATCGAGAACTTCTTGATAAACAGGGGCTACTTTTTCATTGATTGGGCTCATGTAATGTTCCTTTGCTAGGTAATGGTATCAACAGTTACATCCGCCAATACCACGCAGTGCGACGTCAGTCATAAAACACAGCGGCAACAAATGATTGGCGGAACATGATATTCACCAGAGTCCATATACATTTACAATGCCAACAATAAATAAGTAGCATATAACATACTATTATAATTCGATATTTTTTATTTTAATCTGATTGTTACTGACAAGAGAGGATATTCATTCAGAGATTATGAGCAACAGAAGTACTCTATTCTACTCACATATAGGCTTAATTTTTTACATCATATCTACAGGATCGACATCAATAGCTAAAGTAACTTTTTTGGCCACTATTTTGTACCAATCAGGAGCCGACAACAACATACGCCGCAGAGCAGAGCGCTCCTCTGCCTTAAGCAGAATCTGCATCCGATAGCGGTTACGCAGACGAAACAAGGGGCATGGTGCCGGGCCTAAGACCTCAACCTGCGCATGGCCAGCCAATTGGTCGGCCAGAGCCTGAGCACTGCGCTCTAGCGCCTGCCGATCCAAGCTGGACAGAAGCAAATTGACTAGATAACCAAAGGGCGGGTAGTGCAGTAGTTGCCGCAAGGGTAGTTCCTGAGCGGCAAAACGGTGAAAATCGTGACCAACAGCGCACTCCAGCACCGGATTATCGGCAGCATAAGTTTGCACCAACACCTGTCCGAGCAGCTCCCCGCGTCCAGCACGCCCCGCCACCTGAGCCAACAATGAGAAGCTGCGCTCAGCCGCGCGAAAGTCGGGAAAGTTCAAGGCAGCATCGGTGTCAATCACCCCAACTAGGGTTACGGCGGCAAAGTCGTGCCCTTTGGCAATCATTTGGGTACCCACCAAAATATCTACCTCACGTCTCTCCATCTGCGTAAATATTCTCTGCTGGCTACCCTTGGCGCTAGTGGTGTCACGATCCATACGGGCAATACGTGCAGCAGGAAACAGCTGTTGCAATTCGTCAACCAAACGCTCAGTCCCCATACCCTCTGGCTCCATAGCGCTCCCGCCGCACTGCGGGCACAGCTCCTGAGGCGGTTGTTGATAATCGCAATAATGGCAGCGCAATTGCCCAATCTGACGATGCCAGGTCAGGGTTATTTCGCAATTGGGGCAACGGTAGCTAGCGCCACAATCACCGCACAGTAAATATGGCGCATACCCACGCCGATTGAGTAACAGCAAGCACTGCTCGTGGCGTTCGAGAGTAGCGCCAATGGCACTGCGCAACTGCTGGGACAATCCCGACTCAACTTCAGCCGCCGCCATATCTATCAATGTTACCTCTGGCAGTGGCCGTGCACCAACGCGGTCAGTTAAGGATAGATGGGTCAGCAACCCCTGCTGAGCACGCTGCCAACTGGCTAGAGACGGCGTAGCGCTGCCGAGCACCACCGACACCTTAGCCATCTGGCCACGCATTAGAGCTAGATCGCGACCATGATAGCGAAAACCTTCACTCTGTTTATAGCTGCCGTCATGTTCTTCATCGACAACAATAATGCCCAAACTCGGTAACGGCGCAAATACCGCCGAACGGGCCCCAATGACAATGTGCACTTCGCCGCGCATGATCGCCCGCCACATATCATAGCGCTCGGCAGCAGATAAGCCAGAGTGGAGCACACCGATGCGCAACTGTTGTTGTTCGAAACGGGCGCGAAAGCGCCCCACCAGTTGCGGGGTCAAAGCGATCTCCGGCACCAGAACCAATGCCTGCTTATCTGTTTTCACAACAGCAGCTATCGCCTGTAGATAGACCTCGGTTTTACCGCTACCAGTAACGCCATGGAGCAGAAAAGGGCTAAATTTTTGCGTAGCAACGGCAGCAACTATGGCGGCACAGGCCAACTCTTGTTCGGTATTTAAAGTCCAAGCACTATCGGCACTCACACTGATGCCCAGAAAGGGGTCGCGCTGGGTCTCACACTGCACCGCCTCAATAAGGCCCAGCTCCTGCAGACGGGCTAAGGCAGCGTATGGAGCTGGAAAATTCTGGCGCAGCTGAGCAATATCCACCGACTCATGTTCTGCGATAAAAGCCAGTATTTTTTTTTGCAACGCTCCGCGCACCTGCTGTTTAGAGGAGCGGCATGTATACAGAGTAGTATGTTTACACTTCGGCGCCCCCTCAATAGATGCCAGCCCAGCAGGCAAGGCCGTTTTCAAAGCTAAACCCAAGGGGAATATATAGTAGGAGCTGGCGCGGCGGACAAACTCCAGCAGTGGAACATCTACCACCGGAGCCGTATCCAGCAGGCGCGTAACAGGCTTGAGCTTATAGCTAGGCGGTGTGACATCGGTGCACAGTTCCAGTACCACCCCCACCGCACTGCGCCGGCCCAGAGGCACGCACACTCGGTGTCCAATCCTAAGTAGATCGCGCAACTCTTCCGGCACAGCATAGGTTAGGGGCTGGGGTAAGGGGGCCAACAGGGCAACAACAACACAATCGTGTCTTTTATTTTCCACCAATCCACCCACAGCTAAAGTAGCAACTTCCAGTTAAACATTCCCAAACCAACATCTGCAGATAAAACATAAAAGAGCAGAACATACAGCAACAAGACAGGAGCAAAGAGCATCCAGTTGGCACAACAATTAACGACGGTTAGCTTAAGCTTCAGTTGACGCCAAATAGCTCTGCAGACCACTCAATTCGGTCATCAATTTATTGAAAGCTGGGCCATCGAGACTCTGCGCGCCATCACAGAGTGCCGTATTAGGATCGTAATGCACTTCGATCATTAAGCCATGCACCCCAGCAACCAGTGCTGACTTAGCCATAACCGGCACCAATGAGCGCACCCCGGTAGCATGGCTAGGATCGACAATAATAGGCAGATGGCTAAGCTGACGAATAAGCGGAACCACCGACAGATCTAAGGTGTTGCGCGTAGCCCGCTCAAAGGTACGAATGCCGCGCTCGCACAGGATCAACCGCTGATTACCTTCAGCGAGAATATACTCTGCCGCAGCAAGAAACTCTTCGATAGTCGCACTCATACCACGCTTAAGGAGCACCGGATAATCGAGTTTTCCTACCTCTTTGAGCAGATCAAAGTTCTGCATATTGCGCGCGCCGATCTGCAGCACATCGGCATAACGGCACACATCGTCCAATTGGCCAATGCGCATAACCTCGGTCACCACCGGCATACCCACCTCATCACCAGCCTGGCGCAACAGTTTTAAACCGTCGACACCCAACCCCTGAAAAGTGTGCGGGCCGGTACGCGGTTTAAACGCGCCACCGCGCAAGATATCAGCACCAGCCTGTTTTACTATCGCAGCGCTAGCGATCATCTGCGCTTCGCTTTCGACCGAACAGGGGCCCGCCATAACCACCGGAGCAGCATCGCCACCAATTACCACGGAACCAACCTGCACCTGTGTTGGCTGCGGATGAAAGTCCCGCGATACCAGTTTATATGGCTTACTGACATGGATAACTTCGCGCACCCCCGCCAGGTTGCGAATGGTGGCGTCCTCAACATAGCCCTGATTGCCAAGCACCCCAATAGCAGTGCGTTCGCTCCCAGGAATAGGCTCCGCCTGCAAGCCCATAGCATGCACGGCCGTCTTTACCTGTTCTACATCCTGATCTGTCGCACTATATTCCATAACTATAAGCATAAATTTCCTCCTAAGAAATATATAGCCTAACTCACCACAAAACTGCCCAGATTATGCCACATCGATAACTGTTGAGGGTAACTAGTCACTGCATTTATTTCAACATTTTTCATCAAAGGGTTTCATAGCCAAGCTAACGCTGAACAGACAACCTCTATTTGGCGACACCCAGCCATGTCCCTCCGCATCTTGAACGAATTGTGTTTCCCGCAGCGACGTGCTAGTGTCACTAGCGATCCGACGTAAACAATATAAAAACATCACTTTCAAGCTCTAGCAGCATAACCAACGGTCTCCAGAAACATGACGCAGCGTAAAATAGAGATAACTTCACCAACCTTCGTTGATGCCAATCAGTTACCCCCGCAATATGACCTGAATCTGCTATTTCCCAGCGCGCAACCCCTGGCTCTGGAGATAGGCTGCGGTGTAGGTGACTTCATGCTCCAACGCGCCACCCAGCAGCCACAGACCAATTTTATTGCTATCGATATCTACAATAAGGGCTGCTATAAAACCTGTAACCGCATTGATGACAGCACGCTGACCAATGTACGCGTAATGCGCATGGAGGCACGCTACCTGCTCAGCCAATTCGGTTGTGCCGACATGCTCGACGCCATCTACATAAACTGCCCAGATCCTTGGCCCAAAAAACGCCATCGCTCGCGCCGCCTCGTAAATGACACTTTTTTAACACAAATTTTATACTACCTTAAACCTCAGGGTGATCTATACTTCATCACTGATGTCGAAAATTATGCCCAACAGGTTGCCGAGCTATTAGCAGTAGCTCCAGGCTTTATCAACCAATTGCCGACTGAGTACACCCACCATCTTGATGGTTACCCTCTCTCGAAATATATGCGTCGCTTTTTAGTGCAGGGGCTGCCTATCTTTTTTCAGCACTACCGGCGCCGGGATGATTTCAGGCTGGAGCAAAGCATGCTGCCAGCAACCCAAATGGGCTTTCGGAATCGTCACACCTTGGAGAGCAGATGAATAATTACCTAACCACAAACTTTGCCGGAGTTGGCGGCAACATAAAAGATGATCCTGAGGATTTTATTGTCGAAGAGATTCCTGCCTACCTGCCATGTGGCGAGGGCGAACACCTGTATCTGCGCGTCGAAAAGCGCGGAATGAGCACCTTTGCGATGATCCAACGCATCAGCGAAGCTCTGGGAATACGCCAACAGGATGTTGGCTACGCTGGGCTCAAAGATAGTCAGGCCGTCTGTCGCCAAACCATATCCCTGCCGCCGGAAACAGATGGGAAAATTACGACACTAGATCTGGAGGGGATAACCATCCTCGACAGCAATTACCACACCAACAAGTTGCGCATAGGCCATCTGCGCGGCAACCATTTTCACATCCGCATCAATGATGTTGCAGATGATGCCGAACAAAAAGCCCTGGATATCCTTCATATCCTAGAACACACTGGTCTGCCCAATTTTTTTGGTCCTCAGCGTTACGGCGTTTTGGGAACGAACCATCTTATTGGCAAAGCAATTCTGCATAACCAGTTTGAGCAGGCCGCCGCACTCATTATTGGTAACCCAGACCAGATCAGCAATCAGCGCTGGAAACTTGCAGCCATTGCCTATGCTGCCGGAGATCTCTCAGCAGCCCTTGAATCTCTTCCCGGACGCTTTCGTGATGAGAGAAAGTTGCTGCACACCTTACTGCGCGGCATGGACTATCAACAGGCAGTCTTAGCTCTGCCACGCAAACTATTGCGCCTGTACTTATCGGCCTATCAATCACATCTGTTCGACACTCAGGTCAATATGCGTCTCGACTCAATAGACACATTATGGCCCGGTGATATCGCTTACATCCACGCCAAAGGAGCCTGCTTTCATGTCGAGCAACCAGAGGAGGAACAGGCGCGAGCAGATCGTTTAGAGATAAGCCCTACCGGCATGCTTGCTGGACACAAGGTGATGCAAGCGAAAGCGCAGACAGGCATAATTGAACAAGCGCTACTCGACAAAGAGTCCCTTAAAGCGGATGCCTTCACCCAATTTCCAGGACTGAAGCTAACCGGCGAACGCCGCCCCCTAAGAGTGCCACTAGAGCAAGTTAGTTGTCAGCAACAGGACAACACGCTACAACTAAGTTTTGCACTACCGACAGGCAGCTTTGCAACCGCGCTACTGCGTGAGATTATGAAAGCTCCCGCAACCACCAAGTCGTCTCAGTGAGCTAACTCAGCTCGCAAATAAAAAACAAAAGGCGTTCCTAATTCTGTCCATCCTCACAGAATTAGTTGGCATAATCTATAGAGCAAACCATATATAGATATAAGTTAAACAGGTCAAACGACAACTTTTATTTTTAGCGTTATATTTAAATAAACTTTCTATCTATCTGATAAAACACTTATTTTTCTAAATAATCTCTTTTTGTAAACTTATTTCTGCTTAACAGCTTGACAGTTTTAGAACAACATTCTATATTTCTAAAAACATTGAACACTGTTGTATTTTACACAGAGTGAACAGATTAAGGCCACAGCAATAACCCACTAGCCATAATCTTAATTAAAACAGGACGTTTGGCACTATTGACTCCATCCGACAATAAATTAGCTCATTAAATATGCCATATAGACTTGACAGATAGGACGCAATTTTGTACACAGGCGAGCACTAGAGATTATTTCTAGCTGCGACAACATCATGCCAATTATTAACGATATATGGGGAACAAACAGATGCCAGTAAAAAAAGATAAATCAGAATACATAATACAAGCTGTTTCCCATGCACTTGACCTGCTTGAGCAATTTCATGATGAAATTGACGAGCTTGGAGTAACCGAGCTTAGCAAGCGCTTAAAACTCCATAAAAACAATGTTTTTCGCCTGCTGGCGACCCTTGAATCACGCGGCTATATTGAGCAAAACAAAGCGACTGAGAACTACCGGCTTGGGTTAAAATCACTTGAGCTAGGTCAGACATTCATCAAGCAGATGGGGCTGTTGCGCCAAGCAAAACTTACCCTTGAGCAACTAGTAGAGCAGTGCAACGAAACAGCCTATGTTGCTATCTTCAAAGAGGACAGCGTTGTCTATCTGGATGTGGTTGAAACCGACATGACGGTACGCGTGGTCTCGCGTGTGGGTTCGCGTCTGCCATCATACTGCACCGCAGCTGGCAAGGTACACCTATCCCACATGTCTGAAGAAGAGCTAGACTCGCTACTCAGCAAAGAGTTCAAAGGCTACACTCCTACAACGATAACCAGCCGAGAAACTTTAAAGGTTGAGCTACGCCAAGTTGCAAAAAATGGTTACGCCATCGACAACGAAGAGCTTGATCCTGGAGTACGGTGTATCGCCGCCCCTATCTACGACTACACACGAAGAATTGTTGGTGCCATCAGTCTTTCTGGTCCGTCAATGCGCTTTACCGACACAAGAATCGAAAAAGAGTTGGTGCCGCTAGTCTTAGATGCTGCGTCCACCCTTTCCACCCGTTTAGGCTATCGTCAATAGTCTCCATACCACCAGCCAGCCTCCAAGTTTCCGCTACCTATCTAGATTAATTTCCGGCACCACTATTCACTAAAGTTGCATACAACGCAGCCACCCTGTGCTGCAGAGCATCTCGATCAGCAGAATTATCAATAACATAATCAGCTAAGCGCACCTTTTCACTTTGTGGTATATGCGCAGCAACCCGCTTTTTAGCATCTGCAATACTGCAACTATCCCGCTTTTGCAAGCGGCGCAACTGTACATCTTCAGCCACAGTAACAGTCAACACCCGATCAACCCGATCACGAGCACCAGCCTCAAACAGCAATGGCGCTTCATAGACCACCAAGCCACCAGTTTTCTCCTGGGTGCGGCTAGCCTGCAGTAGGCGCTTTTTTGACAGTTCTGCTATAGCTGGGTGCATGATCTCTTCCAGCTCCCGTCGCGCCTCTGGCCGAGAGAATACATAATCCCCCAACCTTTTCCGATCCAAGGTGCCATCAGACTTCAGCATCTGCGCACCAAAACGCTTTTGCACCTGCAGCAATACTGCACTGCCTGGGAGCACCAACTCCCGCGCCAACTCATCGGCACTTATCACTAGCGCACCCATTTCACCCAGCATTTTAGCTACAGTGCTCTTACCTGAGGCTATGCCTCCAGTTACTCCTAAAATCATAACCACTCCACAGCTAACTAACTAAAAACATAAGACTATTCTAAAGTACATTTATTGACAACCCTACTAAAGCATGCTAGTTTTCCAGCTCTGTTTATTGCACCGATTTTACCTAGCACCATGTAGGAACTAAATACCTACACAATCTAGATCAACAGCGGTGCACTTTAGCAATTTCATTGCCGTTATAGCAATAGTTGCATTTAATGCCCACAAGGGGGACACGATGAAACACACTAAGTCCACAGCCTATTTTTCTCAATCCAAACAAGTTATTCCCGGCGGAGTCAATAGCCCCGTGCGTGCTTTTAAATCAGTCGGTTGCGATCCGCTATTTATTGAGCGTGCCGCTGGTTCCAAAATATATGATGCCGACAACCACAGCTACATTGACTATGTTGGCTCATGGGGACCGATGATTCTCGGCCACTGTCATCCTAAGGTTGTTGAAGCGATCCAACAGGCGGCCAATAGCGGTGCCTCCTTCGGCGCACCAACCTATAAAGAGATTGAGTTAGCCAATATGGTATGTGAGGCATACCCGAATATAGAAAAAGTACGCATGGTCTCTTCTGGCACAGAGGCGACTATGAGTGCCATTCGTTTGGCTCGTGGCTGCACCAGTCGTGACAAAATTCTCAAATTTGATGGATGCTATCACGGCCACGCCGATTCCCTCTTGGTAAAAGCTGGCAGTGGCGCGGCAACATTTGGCGTTCCCACCTCGCCAGGCATTCCAGCCGATGTTGCTAAATACACCCTGACAGCCACCTACAATGATCTGGATGAGGTTAAAGCTATCGTAGCCGCAAACAAAGGAGAGATTGCCTGCATTATTCTGGAAGCAGTTGCTGGCAATATGGGTTGCGTACCCCCGCTGCCCGGCTTTCTTCAAGGGGTGCGTGAGCTATGTACAGCCGAAGGGATCATCATGATCGTTGACGAGGTCATGTCCGGCTTCCGCGTCGCCTACGGCGGGGCACAAGAGCGCTTCGACGTCCACGGCGACATCGTCTGTCTGGGCAAAATTATTGGCGGCGGGCTGCCAGTCGGAGCATTTGGCGGCAAAAAAGAGTTAATGGATCAACTCTCTCCTGAAGGTAAAATCTATCAAGCCGGAACTCTGTCGGGCAACCCCTTGGCCATGAGCGCGGGAATTGCCACCCTGAAGCTGTTGCAAGAAGAGGGTTTCTACCAGCAGGTTGAGGAGAAAAGTGCCTATCTTGAAGCGGGACTTCGTCAAGCAGCTACCGCAGCCGGGGTGACTACCTGCTTGCAACGTGTCGGCGGCATGTTCTGCACCTATTTCTGCGCTGGCCCAGTTAACAACTTCAACGATGCCCTCGGCAGCGACACCGAAGCTTTCAGCCGCTACTTCCGCTCCATGTTGGACTCTGGCATCAACCTAGCACCATCACAATTTGAGGCTGGTTTTATGAGCATCGCCCACTCCCGCGATGATTTAGATCAGACAATTGCAGCAGCAGCACAGGCCTTTAGTGCAGTTTAATTTAAGCACCTCTCAGCCATAGAGAAGCCAAAAAAATATGGCTGAGAGGCCTTCGCGCTACAGGGTCAAAGCTGACTTAATTATTTACAATATCCCAATAAATAGTTATGGTTAGAGTGCTGCGTTCGCCCCCACACAGGACTGCCATGGAAACCATACACGACCAACGGATAGAAGATGCGTTAATCGGCCTCGCCAAACTCCTGAAGAACGTCAGTTACTATCCGGACGGGCATCCATCTCTTAACAACGCTATAGCGCAATCTATAAAATTGTTTGGCACGGTGAACTTAGCCAGCCAAGAGCCTTTAGTGTTAATCGTTTCGCGGCAGGGATTTTTTCTCGATCACGGCCAGCTAGAAAGCAAAAATCCGCTCATCAACACCCTGGCTCAACGCCTTTTTTTCCACAAAATCAAGAGATTAACGCTATTTCCTGATTTACTGGATCGCCACCTGCTAGCTTTTGCACGCCTTATCTGTGAAGAACCGGTAGCCATCATAGATAAAGGTGGTATTGCCGAGCTACTGGATAGGCAACTTGTCTCCACTATCTCCATCAACATGCTCAATCTGAGCGCAGCCGCCAGCCGCAAGAATAAACTCGAACAGCAACAGGGCAGTACTTCCGTTGATGGCGCGGGCAAGCCCGACCAAAGCTCCAGCAACAAAGCATCTAACGATATCTTTCAGAGCAACGCTCATGGAGTATCCATACACGAACTGCTGCAGCAACTCGACGGCATTCTGCACCAGCCAACGAAAGAGAAAGAACCTCTATTTCTGCGCACCGTGGGACAGCTAAGCAAAATTATGCGCCAGATGATCAACGATGCCAGTCGCATGCAAACGCTGCCCGCGCTGCAACAGCTAGACTGTTGGATACAGAACTCATCGCTAAATCAACGTTTTGTTAACGTTTTAAAACAGGCGGTACGCTCTCTAGGCAGCCAAGAACTTGTAGATCTACTCATTGACAACGCCAGCGACACGCCACAGCAAAATCTGGCACGTCACCTAATTGCCGAATTGAACAGTAATACTGGCGTAATACTTATCGATCGCTTGAGCAACGAGACCAATACGCGCTTACGCAAATTCATCAGCCAACTCTTGGTGAGCAGAGGCGAGCAGGTGTTTGCGCCACTAATTGCCAGCCTCAACAATGAGCGCTGGTTTGTCGTGCGTAATGCCGTGGCAATTTTGGGAGAAAGTCGCGACGAACGCCTTGTCCCCACCTTTGCGAGCCAACTCAACCACTCTGACGCTCGCGTAGTTAATGAGGCTATCCGTGCTTTAGCGCGGATTAAAACTACCAGTTCCAGCCAAGCACTTATCGACCACCTCAGCTCCGGCAACAGCGATTTTCCACAACAGATAATCTTGGCATTAGGCGCACTGGCTGACCCGATTGCGGTACCGTACTTGACATCAATCGCCACCAGATCTGACCCGTTCCTGCGCAATAAAACCCTAACCAAGGTGGCCATAGCAGCCTTAGGTGAAATTGGTGCGCCCGAGGCGGTTCCAACCCTGATCAAACTGTTGCAGCGCATCAAGCTGTTAAAACGTGCTGAATACGCCGAGATTCGCTGCCAAGCTGCGCTCACCCTAGGCAGTTTTAATGACAGCGCCAGCCTAAAAGCGCTACAGCGGGTCAGCAAATCATCCCAGCGCAACTTGGCCGCAGCAGCACGACAAGCACTACGTCAGCGAGGCGAGGCTGACAATGGCTAATACCCTACACACCAACTTCCTTCATGCACTCAATGGTGTTCTCAATGGTTTAAATCTATACCCAAGCCAGCACCCCGCCAATGCCACTTTGCAAAAAGCACTGTGGACAGCTCTGCAGCAGTTAGCCAAACACGAAAAGCTAACAACGATTGGCGTCGTGGAGCAGGCACTTTTCTTTAACAATCAGCTCTACCCAGAAAATCACTCAGTAGCAGCCACCATGGCGCACAAGTTATCCCATTATAATATTGCCGGGATAGAGATAAGCGCCGAGACAACAGAGAGAGAGCTAAATACTTTCATTGATCTGTTCAGTCAGGGTAGGTTGAACGGGGACAATTTTGACCAACTACTGCAGCAGCACAATATCTACCACATTCGTCACATAGATCGCATTGATGATAACAACTACGCCAGTCAGGCGCGCGCCACCTACGCCCAAGCACTCAACACTATAGAGGTTATTGGCACCAGTGTAGAGAACGACGAGAAACCATCATCAGAACAGCTCATACCCACAGTAGAAAAAATGGTGCGCCAAACAGTGAAAAGCCCGTATGCGCTGTTAGCATTAAGCATGATCAAAGATTACGATAACTACACCTACACCCATTCGGTGAATGTACCGGTTATCGCACTGGCCATAGGACGTGTCTGTAAATTGAGCAGCGACGATCTTAACATCCTCGGCGTTGGAACCCTGTTACACGATCTAGGTAAGCTTAAAATTGACCCAGGCCTGATAAAAAAACCGGGAAGACTTACACCATCTGAATATCATCAAATCAAGTTGCATCCAGAGTTCGGTGCCAGAATAGCGGAACAGATGGATGATATCGACCCGCGCATCAAGGAGATTATCCTCGGGCACCACCAGCAGTATGATCATACCGGCTATCCGGACAATCTCAGCAAATTTATCAGTCCCGATCTGGTAGATATCGCTACAGTTGCCGACACCTATGATGCTATCACCTCGCTACGCGTCTACCATCGGTCGAAAACTCCCCGTGAGGCGATTACAATTATGCACGGACTGTCCGGCACACAGTTTAATCCGCACTATGTGCAAGCACTGGAGCAAACCCTGGGATCTTTCCCAGTTGGCAGCCTAGTTAGATTGTTCAATAATGAGATTGGCCTAGTAGTAAACATGGATGCCAACAACACTGATAACAGCACCGTTAGAATTGTAAAAGACAGTGGCGGAAACACCATATCCACCCCCTACGATATGGAACTCAGTAACAGCGATCAGGAGATTGTCGGTGAAGTAGATCCATTGGTGCATAATGTGGATGTCAGCAAGACGCTGGGAGCACAACCGCAGGAGAGTTGAAGCTTAGTTAAATAGCACTCAACGACTAACTAATCTGTAGAGCACCCAAAGCAGTAACTGCGGCCACGCGCACATCAACACGCTGATCCTGAGCATATTCACTTAAAATAGGCGCACTCTTGGCGAATCCCAACCGACCCAAAGCGGTTAATGCGGCAGCACTCAGCTCTGTGTTGGCTTGACGGCACACTGTCTCCAAGTAGGGCAACAGACGCTCATCCTGATAACCGCCCAAAGCCTCAGCGGCATAAACCGCTACCGCCACCACCGGATCCTTCAAACTCTGAACTAGAGCAGCCAACGCCTGCGGCAGACGCTTCTCCCCTAGCAACTGTACCGCCACTGCACGCACATCAGCATCAGCATCACGCACCAGCTCAAGCAACAGAGCACAGCCAGCATTATCATTTACTGAGCGCAAAGCATACACAGCCGCGATGCGTTCCTGCCGTGTGCCGACCGCCAACTTTTGTTGCAACGCCACCAGACTATAGCGGCTATCTAACACCTCCAGCGCCTGAGCTGCAGCACGGCGCACAGCTATCTCTTCATCCTGCAAAGCACGCAACAGTACCTCACGACGGTCTATAGGCATATTTTCACTCCACGCAGCATCTTTGGTTCTTAACTGCCTATCTCAATAACTTTGAGCAAGTTGGTTGAGCCGGGATGCCACAATGGCGTTCCCGCAGTAACAATAATACGCTCCCCAGCCACGGCAAGACCAAGCTTCTTCACCTCTTCTGCAGAGCCCAGCAACATCTCATCGGTATCGTTATATGCCTCGGTCAAGACTGGCACTACTCCCCACAACAGATTCATCTGACGGTAAATCAAGGCACTAGGAGTCAATGCCACAATAGGGCAACGGGGACGAAACCTGGATACACAGCTGGCGGTAAAACCTGACTGCGTGTACGCAAGAATAGCCGCTGCCTGCAGATCGTTGGCCAGCCAGCCCGCTGCCCGCCCCACAGCCCAAGCTACAGTCGGTGGAGCGGGATCTTCCTGATTCAAGTCCAGAGCGTTGCCCACAAATGGCTCAGTTGCTACAGCTATTCTATGCAAAATTTGCGTCGCCTGCACGGGATATTTACCCGCAGCAGTTTCATCGGACAGCATCACCGCGTCAGTTCCATCATAGATAGCATTGGCTACATCGGTAGCCTCAGCTCTGGTTGGGCGCGGACTGACCACCATGCTCGACAACATCTGAGTGGCCGTAATCACGCTGCGCCCAGCTAGACGCGCCTTCTTGATCAACTGTTTCTGCAACACAGGCACCCGCTCCAGCGGCATTTCGACCCCGAGATCTCCACGGGCAACCATGATACCGTTTACTAGAGCGAGAATCTCATCGATATTGGCCACAGCCTGAGGTTTTTCGATCTTTGCTATCAAATGTGGTCGATACGCAGCGCTGTCGAGTAGAGCACGGATCTGCTCCAAATCGGCAGCACTGCGCACAAAGGATAGCGCAACTATATCAACTCCCTGCTCGAGACCAAAGAGTAGATCCTCCCTATCTTTTTCAGTGAACGCGGAGATACGCAGATTGCTCGTCGGTAGATTGACCCCTTTGCGCGAATAGGCCACGCCACCAGTTATCACCTCACAATGCACCAGTTCACCGACAATGGAATCAACGCGCAACTCCATCAAACCATCAGCCAACATAATGGGATCGTCGATTTTAACGTCATGATGCAGACTGGGGCAATCAACCAGCAGAGCGTCAAGAGCCACATCGGCAACTGCGCACAGGGCAACCATCTCGCCCGGCACTAGACGCACACCCTCCTCGGGCAGAACCCCCAAACGAATCTTGGGCCCACACAGATCCTGTAAAATAGCAACCGGCTTACCCGCTTGCTGGGATAGATAGCGGATCATCTTTATCAATTTGCCGTGTGATGCATGGTCGCCATGAGAAAAGTTTAGGCGGGCTACATCCATCCCCGCGCCTATCATCGCGCTCAAAATCTCTTCTGATGCCGAAGCGGGGCCGACCGTACAGACTATCTTTGTTCGCCGCATGGAGCATATCTCCTCAAGCTAGACAATCACTGCGCCTGAACTTCAACTACTTTACGTGACAGCCACTACAGCTAACTGGGCCGTTATTCTGTTTATGACAATCTTTACACAATTTGTGGGCGCGAGTCTTACCCAGCTCGAACGCAGCTGGAACACCTTCACCATGACATACCGCACAGCCATATTTTTCACCATGCTGCGCATGCTTCAAGGTTACATCGCCTTTAGTATTTTTAATCACCAAGATTTCAACTGCAGTATTATCAGTTGCAGCAACTTCAGTCGCAGCAGCAACCACATTTGAGAGTAAAGCTTGGCCGGCAGGGACAGCTTCTGATGTTGTAGCAGAGGCACTATCGGTAACAGGAGCAGCACTATCTACGGCTTTATCTACCAAAGTGTTTAACAGATTGCCACCATCTTGCTGCACCGCACTAGCTTGCTGCTGCACTGTCGCCACCGCCTGAGTAACCTTTTCCTGCGCCACAACAGCTCCAGCTGCTAAATCTTTTGCTGCTGTCTCTTTAACCTCTTGCACTGCCTGTTCAGCTGCCACTCCAGCCTGCTGTAGTTTTTCCTTACCAGCATCAACAACTGCATCAACCTGCTCAACCGCGTCGTTGACTACAGCCTTAGTCTGCTCCACCACAGATGTTGTGGCTGCAGGCTCAACCTGAACAGCCTTTTCTACAACCGGTTCACTCTTCTGTTCACAACCACCAATTAGCACAGCTAACGCCACTACAACCAGAACAATTGATCTCATAACCCCTCCGTAAAACACAGTTATTAAAACTACCTCAATAAAATCTACCTAGATTTTATTCCTAAACAGAGATTAATCTATTTCTTCCCCTCTGTCTAGCGGATGGGTATATTCCGCAGCAATACAGCAATAAAATAGTTAGTGTAGTCAGCCCTTGCAAAACCGGCTGTGTTCCGGCATCTTAGAGCAACATCAGCCGACATAAATAAGGAGCATTAAATGGATCTCTTTCAACAACTCAATAAAGCGATAGATGAAGAGTATGAGCATGGTGAATTGCCAGAAAATTTGCTCACACCGTTGCGGCAAGTCAGTCAAAATCCCGAGCGCTTTGCCGCCCACTTAGCTACCGTTGAAACCTTGTTAAAACAGATTAAGGCGTTTGAACCCTATTGCGATTGTGGCTGCTTTGCTGAAGGTTTTGATGCCAAAGCAGTGAATAGAACGCTTGAACAGCTGGGAATAATTGGTAAACATAGCGCAACAAAATAGGTCAGGAGAGCAGTATGGAGCACATACAGGCATGGCTCAACAGTATTGATTTTTTCAGCACCGACATGCAGCGCTACATTTTAGCGACAGGTATCCTGTTTGTTTTCTTCATCTTTAAACGCCTATTCAGCAGTATATTAACACGTTTTATTTTACCACTGACCAATCGCACGGCAAACAATTTCGACGACCTGCTCTTAGCCAACGTACGCCGCCCTCTGGAGACCTTAGTGCTTATCGGCGGGCTATTTATAGCTTTGCAGGTGCTTCAACTGCCGACCGCGCCTACCAATTTTCAACAGGCAGGCCATGCTCTTATAAAAACCATGATCACATTCAATATTGCTTGGATTCTCTTCAACGCAGTATCCATATTGGAGCGCAGCATCGCGAGCTGGGCCCAGCATACCGGCGCCCCACTCGATGAGCATCTACTGCCATTTATCCGTAAAATTGTCCGAGCTTTCATAATTATTTTAGCTGTTGTGCTGGTAATTCAAAACTTAGGGTACTCGATTTCCGGCTTGCTGGCCTCCCTTGGCATTGGCGGTTTAGCTGTCGCTTTGGCCGCAAAAGAGACGCTTTCCAACGTATTCGGCTCTATTATGATTCTGCTCGACCGGCCGTTTCGGGTTGGCGATTGGATAAAAACCGACAACATCGAAGGAGTCGTGGAAGAGATTGGATTTCGCTCAACCCGCATCCGCACCTTCGCCAAGACATTAATAACCGTACCCAACAATATAATCGCCACAACTTCACTCAATAATTTCAGCTATATGCCTAAACGACGCATAAAAATGACCGTTGGCGTCACCTATGCCAGCAGCCCTGAACAGATGCGCGCGGCGGTCAGCAGCATACGCAGCATGCTGGAGCAGCATCCAGCCATCAATCAGGAGTTCATGCTGGTCAACTTTACTGACTTTAGCCCGTCTAGCTTAGATATCCTTATCTACTGCTTCACTACCACTACTGACTGGGCCGCGTATTTGCAGGCGCGCGAAGATGTCTGTTTAAAAATTATGGATATCATCGCAGAACTGGGCATGGAGATGGCCTTTCCCAGCCATAGCGTCTACCTGCACCAGCAAGACGACATACAGCAATCAGCCGCGCAACCATTTACCAGCAGCAACGAAAGAATACAGCCATGAAACACGAGCAACTCAAGGGTCAACTCATAAAAATTTTAGTGGATTTTTTTGGCAACGACTACCGCCGCATCGCTCACGCCATCGAGGTGTTAAAATATGCCGAGATAACCATGCAGCAGAGCCAGCCAGTCGATGAGGAGATAGTGATTGCCAGCGCTATTTTACACGATATCGGCATTAAACAATCTGAAGCAGAGCTAGGCTACAACAACGGCAAAACGCAAGAGCTATATGGCCCTCCTATCGCCAGCGACATACTGCAAAGCATAGAATTTCCGGCCGATAAAATTACTCAGGTAACGCAAATAATCGGCAACCACCATTCACCCTCACGCTACAACTATCCTGAACTGGCTATTTTGAAAACTGCTGATCGCATCGTTAATCAACTCGACAAACAACAACCTGATGAGCGCCACAGTGTTGAAGATTAATCAGCTCCCCCAGATGAGAACACTGTACCTTATTAACTTTTTATAGTAATAATCTCTCATCTTTAGGTAGTTGTGCCAGTGGCAACAACATTCGCATTGCCCTGAACCTTTTAACGCACCTCCTGTTCCTGATTCAGGAACTTAATATGCTATACTTGGTGTCTGAACATTAGATTGTACTTTTAGAATAATTTTTACTTTCGGAGATTTGCCATGAAGAGAACTTTTCTCGCCCTGATTGTAGTCGCGCTTATTATTCCCACTGCATTAGCAGGTGCCGCATCCAAGGTAAAAGGTGCAGTTCTCAATGTGCCCAACACCATAGACAAGGATGCCAACATCAGTATTGGCAAAGATTCCACTGCGACCCAGAGCTCTATCGCCTTAAAAAATCTGGACATGTCTGGAGCAGTGATCAATACCAGCGCCGACAAACAGAGTGTAAATATTGCCGTTGGCAACAAGGCGGATGCAACACAAAATTCGGTCAAGCTAGGCGGTAAACTCCGCGGCGCCGTTGTCAATACCAACCTAGTTGGCACAAATGTAAACTTGGCGGCAGGCAACAACGTAACGGCCAACCAAGCGTCGGTAAATATAGCCAACAGCGATATAAGTGGTGCAGTCGCCAACACTGCCATGGGGAAAAATGCAGTTAATATTGCGGCAGGAAATCAGGTTAAAGCCGGACAAGCTGCAGTCATGATGGACAATAGCAGCGTGCGCGGTGCAGTAGTCAATACCACAGCCGCACAAAATATGGTGAATCTAGGCGCAGGCAATAAGGTTGAGGCCAGCCAAGCAGCCACCACAATTTCCGGCAGCTCGATTAAGGGTGCTGCAGTCAACACTGCCGCCGCACAAAATTTCTTAAATCTTGCTGCGGGTAACGACACCACCGCACGCCAAGCTGCAACCAACATTAAGGGATCGCAGGTTAGTGGCGCGGTGGTCAACACTGTAGTTGGACAAAACTTAGTCAACCTTGGAGCAGGCAATCAGAGTACTGCCAATCAGGGCGCAGTTAATATAGAGCATTCTAGTATCAAAGGTGCAGTAGTTAACACCGCAGGCGGGCAAAATTTCGTTAACCTGGCCGCAGGCAACAAGACCGCAGCCAATCAAGCATCCGCCACCATTAAAGGCTCCAGAGTAAAGGGTGCAGTGGTAAACACCGCCCTAGATCAAAACTTTGTCAACCTCGCAGCGGGCAATAAAGCGACAGCCAATCAGGCAGCTACCAATTTAGAAGATTCCACAGTCTCTGGTGCAGTAGTTAACACCGCTATTGGCCAGAGTTTTGTCAACCTTGCGGCGGGTAATCAGGTTGAAGCCAATCAAGCATCTACTAACGCTAAAGATAGTAACATCAAAGGCGCGGCGGTAAACACCATTGGCGCGGCGGGTGCAGTCAACCTCGCAGCAGGCAATAGAGCAACAGCCAATCAGGCGAGCACTAACTTAGAGGGCTCCACTCTAAAGGGTGCCGCAGTTAACACCATCATCGGTGGCACCGTCAACCTGGCGGCAGGGAATCAGGCAGAGGCTAATCAAGCAGCGCTGAACAGCAAGGGATCAAACCTAAAAGGTACAGCTGTCAATACTGTGGCCGGAGCTGCAGTCAATCTAGCTGCTGGCAACCGCGCCGTAGCTAATCAGTCAGCGACTAATCTAGAAGAGAGTACAGTGGCAGGCAATGCCGTCAACACGGTAGCCGGAGCAGCGGTAAACTTGGCCGCTGGTAACCGCGTTAGCGCCAATCAAGCAGCTACAAAGATTGAGGGCAGTAACGTCAAGGGCAACATGGTCAATACCCTTGGTGGGGCGGGTGTCAACCTCGCAGCCGGTAACCGCGCTGAAGCAAATCAGGCTTCTACCGCCATCAAGGGCAGTCAGGTTACAGGCAACATGGTTAACACCGTTGGCGGTGCGGGTGTCAACCTCGCTGCAGGGAATCGCGCAGAGGCAAACCAAGCTGCCACAGAAATTGCCGACAGCCAAGTTAAAGGCAATATGATCAATACGGTAGCTGGGGCGGGCGTCAACTTAGCGGCAGGTAACCGCGTTAGCGCCAATCAAGCAGCTACAAAGATTGAGAGCAGTAACGTCAAGGGCAATATTGTCAACACCCTTGGCGGAGCGGGCGTTAACCTCGCTGCCGGAAATCGCGCAGAGGCAAACCAAGCTGCCACAAAGATTGAGGGCAGTAACGTCAATGGCAAAATTGTCAATACCGTTGGTGGTGCAGGCGTCAACTTAGCCGCAGGTAATCGCGCAGAAGCTAATCAGGCAGCAACGAGCATCAAAAACTCCAACTACAGCGGCAACGTTACCAATACCGTTGCTGGCGCAGCAGTCAACCTTGCTGCAGGCAACAGAGTAGAAGCCAATCAAGCCACAACTAACATAGAGAACAGCAGGGTACAGGGCGACATTAAAAACAAAGTCTATGGCGCAGGCGTCAACTTAGCCGCAGGCAACAGAGCTACGGCCAACATGGCTGCGACCGACATTCAAGACAGTACCGTCAGAGGAAATATCAGCAATACTGTCGCCGGCGCAGCGGTCAACTTAGCCGTTGGCAATAGGTCTGAGGCCAATATGGCCGCCACCAAAATCAGCAACAGTGATGTAAGTGGCAACGTCACCACGCGCGTCTCCGGTGGGGCCCTCAATCTGGCCGCCGGAAATAAGGCTAAAGCCAATATGGGAACAGTAATCGTCGACGACAGTACGGTAAGGGGCGACCTTTCTGCCAAAGTTAAGTCTGGAGCAGTGAATATTGCTGTCGGCTCCAAAGCCGAAGCTAACTCTGGCGCAATTATTATCAAAGATGGTAGCAGTGTTAGTGGCAACATCTCAGTAAGCTCCGGCAAAGGCATCACAGTTAACGATATCGATAGTCCGTTCAGTTTCGGACAAAATATAAATGTTGCTGCCGGCAGCGGTACCTCCAATAAAAACTCAGTAATTATGAAGTAGATCTCAATCTAGCCAGTTTACAAACACAGATAATCTCTTATCGCTGCGGGGGAGCAATCCTCCGCAGCCCTCTCCAGTTTGTCATAGCCGCCAATCTTACTACCCATTATCACTACTGTCCGGTTGAAAAATATAATAACAACGTAAGCCATTGAGAATACTAGTTCTTTGACATAACTAATTCATTTTCGATTTGAATTCATCTACTCAAGTGTGTGTTGATACCTTTCTGC
>Ga0265295_1000578_pt1 | contig 72537 bp, 65 predicted proteins | sample Munlansysbiofilm_FD_192503 | JGI IMG/M metagenome (GOLD analysis project Ga0265295, IMG submission 192503) | Leachate microbial communities from a municipal landfill in Southern Ontario, Canada - Methane capture system biofilm | ecosystem: Engineered > Solid waste > Landfill > Unclassified ...
AACCATATCCACCAGAGTGAGTTAATTACCTCCAGGTTTCAGCATGAAGATCGGAGGGATATTGGCGTAGGGGCTGTTTGGCTAAACAACAAAATTGAGTGTCCACTATTTCAGGACTTGACACGACGCGGGTTTTTGCCATGGATTTTTCCCGTGAATTCACGGTCTTAAATCCAAACCAAGGAGAAGGGAAATGAACGCTGATACATTTACGTGATGTTGTTCTGGCCCAAGCCTGCGGTACGTCAAAAGCGGGGTGCAAGGCGAAAAAACCTTGACTCGGAGCGGGGTGGAAAGAAAAATCGTTCTTTGGCCCAAATCTGAGATCAGGACAAGAATATGAACGACATCCTCAGCCATCACATGGTGATCAGTGAACACAATCTGCTGTTGTTTTTGCTGCAGTTCGCGCTGCTGCTGGGATTGTGCCGCCTGGTGGGCTTTTTCTTTGCTAAAATGAAGCAATCCAGCGTGACCGGTGAGCTGCTGGTGGGCATTTTGCTGGGTCCGGCGATCTTTAGCAAACTGGCGCCCGGCCTGCAAAACACGATCTTTCCGAACGACCTGGCCCAGCGCTCGATGCTGGAGACCGTGGCCTGGTTCGGCAATCTCTTTCTGCTGATGGAAACAGGGCTGGAGATAAATTTCTCCCGGGTCTGGAAACAGGGGATGGAGGCGGTGAAGATCACCGTGGCGGATCTGCTCATCCCCGTTCTGTTATGTTTTTTGCCCATCTATCTGCTGCCGGACCGCTACCTGGTGGATCCCTCGCAGCGTTTTCTCTTTGCCCTCTTCATTTCCGTGATCATGACCATCAGCGCCTTGCCCATCGCCATCCGCGGCCTGCGGGACCTCAATATCCTGAAAACCGACGTTGGCCTGCTCATCATCTCGGCACTCACCATGAACGACATCGTGGGCTGGGTGGTGTTCACCATCATCATGGGCATCTTCGCGCACGGCTCCATGGATTTGGGTTTCGTGGGGCAATTGGTGGGCCTCACCCTGCTGTTCACCGTGCTGAGCCTCACTTTGGGACGCCGCCTGCTGGACAGGGCGGTTACCCTGATCCATGACCGCGCGGAGGACAACCAAGGCCTGAAAGTAACGCTGATCGTGCTGGTGGGCGCGCTGTTCGGCTCGCTCACGCTGGGGATCGGCATCCACGCCCTGTTCGGTTTCTTTATCGCCGGCATAGTTTTGGGCGAGGCGCGGCACATCCACGAAAAAGACCGCTTTGTGGTGAACCGGCTGGTCTATTCGATCTTTGTGCCGGTGTTTTTTGCCAATATCGGGCTACGCCTGGATTTCGTGGCCAATTTTGACTGGTTTCTGGTGCTGCTGCTTTCGGGGTTGGGCATCGCGGGCCGCTTTTTGGGCGCCTACGCCGGGGCGGCCTGGGCCAGGCAACCCAGAGAGAATTTCCAGACCATCGCCATCAGCCACACCCCCGGCGGCGAAATGCACATCGTGGTGGGCATGCTGGCCTACACCACAGGCCTGATCAACGAAGTGGTGCTGGTGGCCATCATCGTGGCCTCGCTGGTTTCCACCATTGTCTTCGGTTTTTGGCTGTCCTTCATCGTGAACCGCCTGCGCAAAACTTCCTACGACATCGTGCTGGAGGAAAACGACGTCTTCATCGACCGTGACAACTCCGATCCCCAGGCCATGCTGGCCTGGCTGAGCGGGATCGCCGCGCGCAAGACCGGGATCGACCAACAAACCATCCTGCAGGAACTTACGGATCGGGAGGAACAACTAAGCACGGCGGTGGGACGCTCGCTCGCCATGCCGCACGCGCGTTTGGAAGGCATCGAAAAATCGCAGGTCTTCATCGTGCAAAACCAGCACGGGATCGAGTGGGACAGCCCGGACGGATTGCCCGTGCACCTCTTTATCCTGATCCTCACGCCCAAGGCCAGGCAAAACGCCCAGATCCAGATCCTGCGCAGCCTGTCCCTGGCCCTGCAAGACCGCAAACTAACCGCGCAGCTGCTGGACAGCAATGACCCCAAATTCCTCTGGAACACGATCAGAAGCGAACTCACCACCTGCAGCCGCTGCCGGTTGGCGTAGCGGCCGGGATGTGATTGGATCGCAGTTTGGCCATGGTGCTAAGGGGTGGATAAGATGCCATTACATAAGGGAATGATTGATTGGATAAGCCCCCAAAGGGGTTTCACCAGCTGAAAACCAACATTTTGGAGTGATCCTAACGAGTCTGGACGTGGGTAAGTTCCATCCGACCGAAGCGATCATAACTTTTCCGGTCGGGATCCAGCCAGGGCGAAAACACCCCAACCGGCCAAAGCCCCCGCGAGGTAGCAAAGCAGGTCGCTCCCCCGAAAGCCAAAACCGAGGAGCAGGCCTCCGATCAGGGTTTGGCGAATGCGGTCCAGCCAAAGCGGATGCCAAAGCTGGCTGAGTTCGATCAGCAGGGAAAAGGCCAGGGTGAGCAGTAAGACCGAGCTCGATCTGAAGCTGGGCAGGATCAGGCGAAAAAAGGCATAGCAGGCCAGGGCCCACATGGCATCGCCGGCATAAAGGGCCACAAATTCCGGCAGCCAAGCTCCCCAGCGCCGGGAAGCAAGGCCGGCCGCGGCGGCAAGCGGGATCAGCCCCAGGGCGATCAAGCTGCCGCGGGACAGCAAATTTCGCACCCGGGGAACGGAGCCGGTCTTCAAACGTGGTTGCGGAGCGCCAGTTCCAGGGGATGGGGCTGCAGGTAATACTGCTCGGCGAGGTAGGGCTTGTCGTATTTGCGCACGTAGTGGTTGATCAGGGTCACGGGCACGATCAGGGGCAGGAGGCGGTTTCTGTAGTTCATTATCAATTCCAGCAGTTCGGCTTTTTCAGCGGGGGTGAGTTCCTGCTTGAAATAGCCCAGGATGTGCTGCAAAACGTTCTGGTGTTTGGCCCGGGTGGCGGGATGGGAGGTTGCCCGCATCAGCTGCTCCAGATAGAGCTTCGCGAACTCGCTCGGAGAGTGCTGTTTAACGGAGGCCACCAGTTTACCCATGGCCCGGTAGAGCTGAGGGCTGTGGGCCATCAGCAGCAGTTTGTGGCGGGTGTGGAAATCCACCAAGGCGCCGGCGGAAAAGGGTTTGCGCCGCATTTCGTTCCAGCGCTGCATGATGAAGATGCGCTCGATGAAATTTTCGCGCAGAACGGGATCGTGCAGCCGGCCTTCCTCCTCCACGGGCAGGAGGGGAAAGGCTTTCATGAATTCCCGGGCGAAGATGCCCACGCCTTTTTTCTCGCCTGCACCGCCTTTGGCCGGATAGACCTTCACGCGTTCCATGCCGCTGGAAGGTGATTTGCTCTTGAACACGAAGCCGCAGAGATCCGCGTCCGTGAGTTCGGCAAGCTTGCGAAAGCAGAATTCCAGCATGCGCGGGGTGTGGTCAAGCCGGTCCTTGATGGTCAGCAGCCGGGGGTTTTCCACTTCCCCCACCAGGCGCATGGCGTCACGGGGAACTGGCAGGCCGCATTCCACCTCCGGGCAAACATGCACGTAAGTGACGTATTTGCCGAGGGTTTCCACCAGCCAATGGTCATATTTGTGCTGTCCGTCGTAGCGGACCTTGTGGCCCAGGAGGCAGGAGCTGATGCCGAGTTTCAGATAATCGCTCATTCAAAAAATCCTCATTCGTTCAAAGCAGGGCCTTAAATTCATCAATACAGAGATGTAAGGCTAATTTCACGCTCTTTGGGGTCGTCAAAAATGACCTTTTTGGGATCGAAGTACTCTGGGTCATAGTCACGCCCCATCCACTCAAGTATATCTTCGTAACATTCGTTCTTGGGATCCTGCAGGATTTTCAGTTTCTCGTAAAACCCCCATACGCCACCTGAATCCTCAGGTGGACAGGCTCGTTTTCCGGCCAGGCAGCAAGGATAAGTTTGATTGGGATCCGCTGGTAGTATCTTTTCCAAGTTGACCTGGTGGTACCAATCATCTCCGAAATCGTACCAGTAGCGTGCGATAGAATTCTCCCGAGAAAAGAACTTGGATATGCGCTGGAATATTTTGGCTTTGCTATAGTCTTCCTCGGCCAATCCAATATCCACGATGTCCAATTCGCTGGGAGAAAAAATTGAAAATTCGTGCAGGTGGCAGTCTTTCCAACCCATGGCATCCTGGATCGCCACATGCAGATCCCAGAAGCGATAGTTTTCAGGCACCTGGATGCGTCTCCAGATGGGTGGTTTGGTATCCAGGAGAGTGATCTTGAACTGATATACTTGCTTGAATTTGCTCATTGAGGCCTTCCCTTATTTCAGGTGATCAGGGATTATCAATTCGGCATCGGTGGCCTTCACCACGTCGTCAACGCTGTAGCCTTCGCTCACTTCGCGCAGCAGCAGGCCCCCGGGGGTCACCTCGATCACGGCGAGATCTGAAATGATCAGGCTCACCTTGCCTTTGGCGGTGAGGGGCAGATTGCACTGTTTGAGGATCTTGGGGTTGCCGTGCTTATCGCAGTGTTCCATGGCCACGATCACCTTTTTGGCGCCGGTTACGAGGTCCATCGCGCCGCCCATGCCGGGGATGATCTTGCCGGGGATCATCCAGTTGGCCAGGTTGCCCTGCTGATCAACCTGCAAGGCGCCCAGGACGGTGATGTCCAGATGGCCGCCGCGGATGATGCCGAAACTGGTGGCGGAATCGAAAAAGGAAGCTCCCGGCAAGGCTGTGATGAAGCCGCCGCCGGCGTTGATCATGTCCTGGTCCTCCATGCCTTCCACCGGCGCGGGTCCCACGCCCATGATTCCGTTTTCAGACTGGAAGATCACATGCACCCCTGGCGGGATGTGGTTTGCGGCCTCGGTGGGCAGGCCGATGCCCAGGTTCACGTAGTCGCCGTCTTTGAGTTCTTTGGCGATCCGGGCTCCGATCAGCGCGCGCTTATCCATTGCTGGCCTCCTTGCTCAGGCAGATGTAATTCACAAAAACTCCGGGAGTTACCACCTGTTCCGGGTCCAACTCGCCCGTTTCCACGATCTCGTCCACCTCGGCGATGGTGACTTTGCCCGCCATGGCCATGATGGGATTGCTGTTGCGGGCGGTTTTGCGGTAGATAAGGTTGCCGCTGCGGTCGGCCTTCCAGGCGCGGATGAGGGCATAGTCGCTGGGGATGGCGGTTTCAAGGATGTGATCCTGGCCGTTCAAATTGATGACCTGCTTCCCTTCCTCCACCACGGTGCCGATCCCGGTGGGGGTGAGCACGCCGCCCAAACCCATTCCGAAAGCGCGGCAGCGTTCCATAAGCGTGCCCTGGGGAATGAGCTCAACCGAGATCTCGCCGGAATTCATCTGGCTTTGGATCTCTTTGTTGGTGCCCGTGTGAGACACCTGGGCGCTTTTAACCTGGTGGCTCACCACCAGTTTGCCAATGCCGCGGTTTTCCCAATCCGAGGCGATGACGATTACGTGGAGGTCTTTGGTGCCGGCGGCAACGAGGGCGTCGATGATGGTTTCCGGGGCGCCCACAGCCAAAAATCCGCCGATGGCGAGCCGGGCGTTCGGTTTGATCATGGCCGCAGCCTCGGCCGCGGTGATAAGCTTGAACATTGCTTCTCCTATGGTTGTAAATGATATATTGCGGGCATGTTTTCCGCGGGGGGCATTTATGTCAACAGATAGTCTTTCACGTGGTGGAGGTCATCCTCGCTGAGCTTCAGTTCCAAATAAATGCCGTCGGCGCGGTACTCCTCTGTTTGGATATCCGCGATCCTGTGCAGCAGTGAGGCCAGAGAGCCCTGGCTGTAAGGCAGAAAGACTTTGCCCAGGCGGTTCTGGAAGAGCCGCTGCTCCAGCTTTTGCAGCAGTTCGTCCACATGCTCGTGTTTCAGGGCGCTGATCAGCACGGCGTCCGGATAGCGCCGGCGAACGAAGATCCCGATGGTGTCGTCCACGAGGTCGGTTTTGTTCAGGATCAGCAGTTGGGGGATGTCCTGGGCACCGATGCCGGCCAGCACGGAGTTCACCTGATCGATGTAATATCCGAAGCGTTCGTCGGAAAGGTCCACCACGTGGAGCAGCAGATCGGCGTCCTTCACCTCCATCAGGGTGGCGCTGAACGAGGCCACCAGATGGTGGGGCAGGTTCGAGATGAAGCCCACCGTGTCGGAGATCACCACCGGGAAAGAGGTGGAGAGCTTCAGCTGGCGCGAAGTGGAATCGAGGGTGGCGAAAAGCTTGTCCTCCACCAGGACCCCAGCTTCGGTGAGGGAATTGAAGAGGGTGGACTTGCCGGCGTTGGTGTAGCCCACCAGGCAGATCTTTTTGGTGCGCTCGCGCTGTTTGCGCTGGGTTTCCTTCTGGTGGGTGATGTCTGATATGGCTTTGTTGATCTTGCGGATCTGCAGGCGGATGAGACGTTTGTCGATCTCGATCTGCTTTTCCCCCATGCCGCGGGTGGCCGCGCCGCCGGAAGAGCGCTGGGAGCCGCGTTCCTTGTCGAAATGGCCCCAAAGCCGGCGCAGGCGGGGCAGTTGGTACTGGAGTTCCGCCAAACGCACCTGCAGCCTGGCTTCGCGGGTGCGGGCGTGTTCGTGGAAGATGGAAAGGATCACCTCGGTGCGGTCGATCACCCGGATGCCGAAATCGTTCTCAATGTTGCGGCCCTGGATAGGGCTGAGCTCTTCGTTCACGATCAGCACTTCAGCCTGTGCCTGGCGCATTTTCCGGCTCATTTCTTCCAGGAAGCCTTTGCCGAAATAGCTGGCCCGCTCGGGATGGTTGCGTTTCTGGGTGTAACTGCCCAAAACCTCGATCCCGGCGGTGTCGGCCAGACGCCGCAATTCTTCCAGGCTGGCCGTAACCTCGGCCTCGGGCTCGCCCTGGCGCACGATCGCGGCTAGAAAGGCGGTCTTTTCGGCGCGCTCGAAATCGTCCCAGGAATCCGGCTCGAGGTCGAATTCCTCCACCAACAGTTCTTGGTCTTCGTTTGGCATGTTTTTTACCGCTTTATCCTTTGGTTACCTGGCCCCTTTACGCTCGGGCTTGAGCCCCCGAAAGTTCGTCCCGCCCCTGTCTCCCGCCCAATGGCCGCATCTGAGGCGGGCATCAGGCGGGAGGCAGCTAACCGGATCAGTATCAGGGACATGGGGTCAGGGTTGTTCTCAGGGACTGAGCTTGGTCCCGCGGGCGTCTTTCCGCCCCGGCGAGCTGTCGTAAACCTCGATGTTGTAGTAGATAACGGCGATGTAATCACGGGGAAACTCGCCGTGGAAAAAGCTGTGGATGAGGTTGATGTATTGCACCACCTCACGCTCGTAGGCGCTAAGTTTGGGGTCCAGCGGATGTAGCAGGCGGGCGATCTGCTTGATCTTGTAGGTGGGAATGTCCAGCCAGACGGTCACGCAGGCGGGATTCACCATCTGGTTGATGAAGGTCTGGGTGGCGAAACCCGGCTCGGAATAGAGCTCCAGCGAGCCCATGCGGTTGGCGCTGAAGTTATGCTCCGCGTGCGTGTAGAGGCTGTCCAAAACGTTGAGCTTCACGTCCAGGGGTTGTTCCATGTTGTCGCGCAGCAGCTGGATCAGCTCGCCGATCCTGCCTTCCGGCGGCAGGAAACCCATGCCTTTCACGGCGTTGTTCAGCTTGAAGCGTGAATCCTGGCGGGCGGCGCCATAAGTGGCGATGATGCCGTTGTGGGGCCCGGACAGCTGGGGGCTGCGCGTGGCTTCCTTTCCTTTGGACAGCATTTCGCGGAAGATGTCCAGGTATTCCTTGCGCTGGGAGCGGTTCCAATCCCAGAAGGACTGGGGAAAATCCACCAGCGGAAAATCCTGCCAGACGCCGTCCACCTGTGCACGAATCACTTTCGCTGTGGCTGCCGGGGTCTCAGCTGTGGTCTGAACGCAGTAGCCGTCCTGCCAGAAAGATGCGGGGTCCGTCAGGTCTTCCGCTTTGAGCAGTCCGATGGCGATCAACAAGGTCAAGAGGATGAGGATGAAGGCTTTATCCATGATTGTCACTCCTATGGGCGAGAATGTTGGCTTTGGCAGCGGGGACGGCTTCGTAGAGGAAGCTGTTGATGTCGCAGGGAAAGGAGCCGCATTCAGCGCAGCTTATGTATCCCTTGCCAAAGGCGCAGGCGCGGATGGGGCACTGACCGCACCAGCTGAAGTGGGGCCCATCGCTGAGGCAGCCCTGGCAGTTGATGTCTGCAGCGGTGAAGGCGTGATCGTAATTCTTGCTCCAGCGCACGGCGATGTCGGCTTTTTGTTCCAGGTCGCCGGACTGGGTGGCAAGGTAGCATTCGCAGGCCTTGCAACCAAGGCCGCAGGCGGATGTGAGTTCAGTCATTCTCTTCCTCCAGGAATTTTTTGAGGGCCTCCAGGCCGCGCCGGGAGAGGCTCATTTTCTTTAGTTTCTTGTCCCTGATGGGTACTTCCAGGGCGGGAAGCAGGCCAAAATTGGCGTTCACCGGCTGGAAATTCTTTTGCTTGGGATCGATCAGGCGTCGCCAGAGCTGGCCCAATATGGTTTCCGGAGGCAGCATTGGAAAGCCCTCGGCCAGGATCCTGGCCACCAGCAATCCGGTGGCGACGCATTCCATGTAGCCTTCCACGCCGCTGAGCTGGCCGGCCACGAAGACCTGGCGGGCGTTGCGCAGCGTGAGGTTGGGAGCCAGAGCCCGGGGGGCGTTCAGATAGCTGTTGCGGTGGATGGAACCGTAGCGGAGGAATTCCGCCTGCTCCAGGCCCGGGATGAGGCGGAAGACGCGTTTCTGCTCAGGCTGGCGCAGCATGGTCTGGCAGCCCACCAGGTTGAAGGCCGTCTGATCTTGGTTTTCGGTGCGCAGCTGGAGCACCGCGAAAGGTTTTTTGCCCTCGTGTTCCAGGCCCATGGGACGCATAACGCCATGCCGCAGAGTGTCTTTACCTCTGCGGGCAAGTTCCTCCACCGGGCTGCAGTTTTCGTAGTAGCTGAATTTCAGGTCCCGGAAAAACTCGTTCTCAAACTCGTGGGCTTCGTGCTGTTCGCCGCTCATCAAAGCGTCCACAAAGGCGTAATACTCCTCGCGGCTGAAAGGGCAGTTGAGGTAGTCGGGATCGCCTTTGTCATAGCGGTCTTTGCGGTATATCCGGCTAAGGTCGAGGCTGTCGGCGGACACGATGGGGGCGATGGCGTCGAAAAAACAGAGCTGGCTGGAGCCCACAACACCCTGCAGCTCAGCCGCCAGGGCGTCTGAGGTGAGAGGCCCGCTGCTAAGGATGCACACACCCTGGGGAAACCTGGCCACCTCTTCCTGCACCAGTTCGATGTTTGGGTGGGTCCGGATGAGGGTATCCACCTTTTGGGCAAAGAGCTCACGGTCCACGGCCAGGGCGTGTCCGGCCGGCACGGCGCAACTTTCCGCTAGCGGCAGCAGTTTTGAGCCCAGCAGGCGCAATTCCGCTTTAAGCATGCCCGCAGGGGTGTCCGGCAGTGTGGATTTGAGGGAGTTGCTGCAAACCAGTTCCGCGGCCAGGCCGGTTTGGTGGGCCGGGGTCATTTTGCCGGGGCGCATCTCGAAGAGACGCACCTTGAGGCCCATGTCCGCCAGATACAGGGCGGCTTCGCTACCTGCCAGGCCCGCGCCGATGATGTTTATCGCCGCCATGGCTGCCTCAGCGGGGTTCCCGCACCTTCAGAAAGATGCCCGCGCCGATCAGGGCAGGCACCACATCGTTGATGATGAAGATGGCCAGGGTGGTGCTGGCGATGCTTTCCGCCTGCAGGCCGATCTTGGAGAGCAGCGAAATGGCGAAGCTCTCCTTCAGCCCCAGCCCGGCCACCGTGATGGGGATGCTGTAGGAGAGGTGGGAAAGCGACATCCTTTTCACCACGTCCCAAAAGGACACCGCCTGGGTGAGATGCAGCATCAGCCAGTATTGGAAAAGGTTCAGCAGGGTGGTGGCCACCATCAGCAGCGTTAGCCGCGGCGCGTAGCGGATGTAATTGGGCCGCAGATGGTTCCAGCGCCGGTTCAGATACAGCAAGAAATACAGCCAGACCGGCAGCGTGATCAGCCAGGCGAACAGCGACCAGCGGATCCAGCCCGGTATGCCCTGGGGAAGGTAAAGCAGGGCCAGGCTGGCAAAGACGAAGATGCTCCAGGTCACGTAGATGCGCTCCAGAAAACAGGAGATCACCGAAGCGCCCTTGCTGCTGTTCGAAACAAAGGCCACCTTGCCGAGGATGCCCCAGCTGCCGGGAACGGCGAAACGCAGCGCCTGGCCTATCATGTAGGATTCGAACACCTCTTTCCGTTTCAGAGTGTAGAGGGGATTCACCTGCAGGGAGTATTGCCAGGCCAGATACTGCCCCCAGTGGCGCAGCACGGCCAGGCCCAGGATGGCCAGGATCAGCCAGGGGGGCTGGTTGATCAGGTTTTGCCACACCTTCACGAACTCCATCTCTTTGAACAGCCCTAACAGGATAAGGGCCGTTACCAGCAGCTTGAGCGCGAAGCTCAGGATCCGCCAGATCTTTTTGCGGGTGGTGGCGTCCATGCTAATTGGCCAGAAGCTCCCGGGTGTGTTGCAGCGCGGCTTCGATCAGTTTCCGGGGCGGCGGAGCGATGCTGCCGTCGCTCATCATGCGGTGGCAGAGTTCCCGGGAGGCCCGGATGTCCGCTTCCGCCAGGGCAAAAACCTCGTCCCGGCTTCGCGGCAGCCTGGCCACGCCTTCTTTAACGGCCTGCTCGGCCACGTCGGCGGCTTCGCGGGCGAAAACGTTTTCCTCGTCCATGCGGGGAACGATGTTGGCGGGATCGATGCCTCTGGCCTCGGCGAAAGCGGCCAGTGAATGAGCCGCGCGGATCGCCATCCCGTCCGTGATCTGGCTGGCCCGCACCAGCAGCGCGCCTTTCAGGATGCCGGGAAAGCCGCAGGAATTGTTGATCTGGTTGGGAAAATCGCCCCGTCCGGTGGCCACGATGAAGGCCCCGGCGGCCTTGGCGTCGTGCGGATAGATCTCTGGCACGGGATTGGCGCAGCAGAAAACCACCGCCCTGGGGGCCATCAGCCTGATCCATTCGGGTTTCACGGTGTGGGGTCCCGGGGTGGAAAGCGAGATCAGCACATCCGCGCCGCGCATCGCCTCATCCATCGTGTTCAGGCGTAGCGGGTTGGAGATCTGGGCCAGGGCCCACTGCTTGAATTTGGCAGGGTTTCGGGCCAGGTCCTCACGCCCGGGATGCAGCGCTCCCTTGCTGTCGAACATGATCAGATTTTGCGGGTCCAGACCTGATTGGAGCAAGATGCTGGCGATGGTGGTGTTGGAAGCCCCGGCGCCGAAGAGCACGGTGCGGATGTTCTGTATCCTTTTATCCGCCAGCTTCAGGGCGTTCAGAAGCCCGGCCAAGGTCACACAGGCTGTTCCTTGGGCGTCATCGTGCCAGACGGGGATCCCGCAGCTGGCGCGAAGTTCGTCCAAAACCCGGTAGCAGTTGGGTTGGGAGATGTCTTCCAGATTCACCGCGCCCACGCTGGGTTCCAGCATCTTCACAAATTCGATCAGCCTGGCCGGGTCCGGTTTGCCCACCGCGTCCCGGTTATTCACGCAGAGCGCGATGGCGTCGAAGCCGCCCAGGTATTTCATCAGCATGGCCTTGCCTTCCATTACGCCCAAACCCCCGGCGGGGCCGCAGTCGCCGTCGCCCAACACTCTGGTGCTGTCGCTAACCACGGCCACCAGGTTGCCCCGGTTGCTGAGTTCAAAGGATCTTTCATTTGCGTCGCGGATGGCGGTCGAAACTGCCGAAACCCCGGGGGTGTACCACACGTTGAACCAGTTGAAGTCCCAGATCCCCGCTTTGGGCAGGGTCTGCATCTTGCCCCGGTAGTGAGCGTGGGTGAGTTCCGAAAGCTTCTTCAGAAAGGCCGTCTGCGCCGCGGAGCGCAGATCGGGAGCGTAGTTGGCCGAAAAATATGCCTGGAGGTTGGCCAGGTCACTGCGTAATTCTTCCATTGATTCATCCTGAAAGCATTTGAGAATTCCAAATTTGCGATCGGGTTCATGTTGTCAACCTTTATCGGGCGAAGCCGCCCTTCCGCTTTCAGGCAGAGTTCATTTGATCAGGATGAGTTTCACCGCCCCCTGATATTCCCCGGCGCTCATGCGCAGCAGGTAGATCCCAGCGGAAACCGCTTGCCCGCTTTCGTTTTGGCCATCCCAAACCAAACCGGAGATCCCCGCCGGCGCGCTGGGATCGGTCCAGCTGCGGATCAGCCGGCCCCGGATGTCGAAGATGCCCACCTTCACCGGGCCGGCTTTGGCCAGGCTGTATTGGATAAGTGTTTCTGAGGCCATGGGATTGGGACGCGGATCCAGCAACAGGGTGTTAAGCCCGGGCAGGGCGGGATCGTTGGCAGCCACCGAAACCAGGCTGAAAGCGATCGTGGTGGTCTGGCCGGCGCTGATGCTCACGCTGGGAATGGTCTGGGGGTCATATCCCGTGGCGGTGGCCGTCACGGAATATGTGCCCACGGGAAGCTGCAGGGAAAAGACTCCGGCGTAGTTCGTCTGGGCGGAAAACCCCTCCGCCTGCACGGTGGCGTTTTGCAGCGGCCAGTTGTCGGTTCCCGTCACGGTCCCCTGCAGGGTGCCCACCTCCACCGGAATCCAGGTGAATCTGGTTTGGGGAAAATCCCCGCCGAGTGTGGAATTGGACGGAGGATTGGCCGGATCGTAGGCTGTGGCATCGCTTTGGGCTTTGCGGGAGCGGTTTTGGCTGGAGTACTGCGCCCGAAAGCGGTCTGAGGACAGGTAAAAGCTGCTGTCCATGGGCCGTTGCACCAGCAGCACCAGGTTTTGCTGGTTCAGATACCAGAAGGGCGGGTCCAGCGGGATGATTATGTCATTTTCACCAGTGGGCAGGTCCAGCGTTCCGTCAAAAACCAGGCTCAGCTCCGTGGAGGGTATCCAGCCCGCCTCAAGGTCCGGCAGAGTGGTGGTGCCCAGCCAGATCTTCACGGGTTTGTCTGTCAGATCACTGGCGAAGTCGTTGAAAAACCCCAGTTCAGTGATGCTTCCCCGCATGTTTTGCAGCTCACCGGGATAGTAAAGCGTCTCGTACAGCGAGTTCTGGAAATACATGTCCACCGGCATCCGCAGCAACTGGTTGCCGCTGCCCACAGTCACGGAAGACCTTTGCGGCGGTTCTGTGAACTGATGCGCAGGACTCTGGTCAAGTCCAAGTGTTTTGTCCCCGCCGCTTTCAGCCAATCCGCCGGCCAGACAGGCCGGGATCAGGGCCAGCAGCAAGATCGCCAGGCCAATGCTTTTCATCTTTTCTCCCGCTTCAAAGCTGTTGCCGCCCGAATCAACCTGATCCGGCGCGAAATGGTTTTGAAGTACAGCAAACAATGCAAAATCCCAGCCAACCGGGCGCCGTTTTTGGCTGCCGGCGCAAAAAGTGCTTGACAACAGAGCATTTACGGCAAAAGAGTGTCCGCGGTCAGAGAGATAAGAAAATGAAGATATGCATCGTGTCCAATTCCCACCACACCACGGACGTGCGCCTCTATTACAAGATGGCGCGCAGCCTGGCGAAGCTGGGGGAGGTGCATCTGCTTTGCGCCAGCGGGGTGCGCAACGCCGCGGTGAACCCCTTTCAGGATGTGGTGGAAACCGAATCCACCTGGTACGCCCTGCCGCTGCTGTATAAAAAAGCCAAAAAGCTCAAACCGGACATAGTGATCTGCGTGGAGCCGCTCACCGTCTTCATCGGCCTGGCCCTGCGCCGCAAGCTGAATTGCAAGGTGGTCTTCGATGTGCACGAGTTTTTCCCTGACGCCTTCGCCGAGCGCTTCCGCCCGCCCCTGAGCTGGGTCGCGAAAGCCCTCTACCTGGGTTTTGAACGCCGCCTGCAGCGCAGCGTGGACGCCACCACCGCCGTCAGCGAGGAGATCCTGGACCAGTTGCTTCCCCGCGGCAAACGCGTGAACGCCATCGCCCTGCCCAACTACCCTGTGAAGAACGTATGGGACTACACCTGCGAGACCCCGATGGAGCTCAGCGCCATCTGCGAGATGGATTTTGACCTGATCTACATCGGCGGCCTTACTCCGGACCGCGGTGTCTTCAAGCTGCTTAAAAGCGTCAGCCTGCTCAGGAACGAGTTTCCCGCCCTCAACGTCCTCATCCTGGGCAAATTCTTCGATCCCGCGGTGGAGCGCGAATTCAACGAACAGCTAAACACTCTCAACCTCAACGCCGTGATCTATTACCAAAGCTGGATCCCGGCGGAAAAGATCGGCCTGCTGCTCAAACGCAGCCGGGTGGGGCTCTGGCTCTTCAATCCCCAAAACCGCCGCATGAGCCGCGCCGTGCCCCTCAAGGTGCTGGAATATTTCGCCGCCGGGCTGCCCGTGGTTTCCATCAACACCCCTCTGATGCGCGGCCTGATCGAGGCCAATGAGCTAGGCGCCTGCTGCGAATACCACAGCGACAGCATCGCCAGGTCCGTGGCCGGCCTCCTCCGCCTTAACCCTAGCGAATACCGCCTGCTCAGCAAGCGCTGCAGCAACCTCATCGACCAGAAATTCAACTGGGAGGCCCTCGAGCCGCGCCTCCTTGAACTGATGCGCAAGCTGGCCTCAAACTGAGATGCGCGTTCTCTACCTCAGCTATTTCTATCCACCCCTGGGCGGCCCCGCCGCGCTGCGCAACCTCAAAACGGTGAAATACCTTGCCCAAAGCGGCATCGTTTGCGACGTGATCACCGTGCGCGACATCGAATACCTCTACCGGGATCCCGCCCTGATGGAGGAAAACGCCGCGGCCACCCTCATCCGCACGGATTCCCTGGATCCCATGGCCCTGCTGAAAAAAGGCCGTGAAGCCGGCGGCGGGGATCTATCCCGGATCTACCTGAACACCCCGGAAAAGCTAAAACTCCGCGTGCGCCAGCTTTACCCCGTGGACAACAAGATCGGCTGGCTGCCAGCCCTGATCAAAGCCGGGCGCCGGGCCATCCGGGAACGGAGACCCGAGCTGATCTTTGTTTCCCTGGGGCCTTTCTCCTCCGGGATCGGCGCCTACGCCCTCTCCCGCGAAAGCGGCATCCCCCTGGCCGTGGACCTGCGCGACTACTGGACCCTCCTGGGCGACTACGACCTGCAGGGCGGCGCGCTCAACCGGAGCCTCTCCCGCGGTCTGGAACAGCGCATCTACAGTCACGCCAGCCTCATCATCACAGCCACCGCGGGCATCGGCACCGACGCCGCGCAAGCCTTCGGAGCGGATCTGGCGGAAAAAATGCTCACCGTTTACAATGGCTGGGACGAAGCCGACTTCAGCGGCCTGCCCGCGCCGGAAACCCCTGCCGGATTCACCTTCGCCTATTTCGGCAACATCTACGCCCGCCGCAGCCTCCGCCATTTCTACGCCGCCCTCAAACGCCTCCGTGCGGAAAACACCCTGCCCCCCGGCACCCGGGTGAAACTTTACGGCAACTTCTTCCGTGAAACCCTGCGGGAAGTGGAGCATAGCGGCATCCAGGACCTCATCGACATCGTCCCCCAGCTCAGCCACCGCCAGGCCCTGGCCGCCATGCAGGCTTCCAGCGCCCTTCTCCTGGTGATCAACAGCTCCAGCCCCCGCGGAACCCTCACCTCCAAGCTTTTCGAGTATCTCCGCGCCCAAAAACCCATCCTGGCCATGGTTCCCGGCCAATACGAAGCGGCCAAGCTCCTCGGCGCCTGCGGACACGACCTCATCTGCGCCATGGAATCTTCCGACAGCATTTACCACTGCCTCAAACAACTCTTCGCCCAGCCTGCCCGTGAATACAGCATCCCCTGGGAACTGGAACGGAAAAACCAAGTGGCAAAACTGGCGGAAAAGCTCAAAAGCCTCTTCTGACACCAACGCTCCCAGTGTATTTCCAAAGCCGAGCAACAGACCCGGCAGCAGTCATTCGCGCCAAAACCAACTTTCTTAGTGCGCCACATTCAGCGGAGCCAAGGGCTCACGCGTACGCGATCAAATTAAACCAGTCTCCCTTTCCCTTACCCTAAACCTTCCTCTTGAACTCAATTCCACCAGTCTGTTACCGATCCCTTCCCAATATCAATACGGTATCAATACGGAATCAATACGGATTTCATCCGTAATGATTCCGTATTGATACCGTATTGATATTGGGAGCGGCTGGGGAGTGCAGTTGGTATACATTTGGTATAATTACGGTTACATATATTTCGTGAATATGGCCGCGACATGGCTTTCCCGAGGGAGGGCCGAGGCGGGAAAGATCACTTTCCCTGGCGGCGCAGTTGGGCCGTGGATTCCCTTAGGTAGAGGGGTTCGAGGCTGGCAAGCTGCTGAAAATCGTAGCTTTCCTCCTGGGGAGAGAGGGCGGCCAGGGTGAACAGCCCGGAGACGTCGAGGGGCGCTTGGGGAACTGATACGAAGGGGACGCCGCGTTCTTCCAGGGCGGGTTTGAGCAGTTGGCTGCCGCTGCCGGTGAGGTAAGCTCCGCGCAAATCCCAGTCAAGCAGTTCCTCCGGGGTGAGCACCGCGGGCCCGGCAAGTTCGTTCAGATCCTCATCGTAAAGGGCGGCATATACTTCACGCATCTTGGCGTCCACCACCGCCAGGATCCCGCGGCCGCAGCGGTAGCGCCGCAGCGCGGCCAATTGCAGGGTGGAAAAGGCGCGCAGGGGAATTTTGAGTCCGTAGGCGATGCCCTTGGCGGTGGCGAGGCCGATGCGCAGTCCGGTGAAGGAGCCCGGACCGTTGGCCAGATAGACGGCGCGGATGTCCGCGGGCTGGAAGCCGCAGAATTTCAGGGCCGCGTCCACCTGGGGCATCAGGGTTTCGCTGTGGGTGATGCTGATGTCGAAACAGGCGGAGTAAACCACCCGCCCGGATTCACAGAGCGCGATGGAGCCGGAGTTCTGCGAGGTGTCGAGGGCGAGTTTCAATTGCCAGAGCTGATCCAATCGTCGTACAGGCGTTCGAACAGCAGCTTGTGTTTGGCCTCGTCGGAAGCGAGTTTGCGGAAGAGGGTGGAGATCTCGTTGTCGGGGAATTTGACGCTCATTTCGGAATAGAGTTTGAAGGAATTTTCCTCGCGCTTCATGGCCTTGATGAGGATGTTCTGATAGCTGAGATCGAGGTTTTCGGCTTCGACGCTGAGATATTCGGAGATGTTCAGATTCGGCACGAGGGGGATCTCGTCGGCGGAAACGCCTCTGCGGCGGATGTTTTCGATCACCACGATGTGTCCCATCTCCATGGCTTCCAGTTCCTTGAGCATCTCCAGCTGGTCCTGGAATTTGGCTTCCTGCTGCAGATCACGGTAAAACTGGACGGCTTCCCGCTCACGGGCGACGGCGAAGTCCAGAATGTCGTTGTATTCCTGTATGGTCATATTTTCCTCTGAATAGGTTCCGGGTGTGTAAAAGGGAAAGCCTGCCGGGAGGCAGGCTTTCCGGATCGTTCAAGTTTATTCGTCGACGGGTTCAAAGAAATCTTTGCCGACGCCGCACATGGGGCAAACCCAATCTTCGGGCAGGTCCTCGAAGGGGATGTTGTCGTTTTCCGCGGGGTCGTAGACCCACTGGCAGGCAGTGCAGATGAATTTTTGCATTTTATGCTCCTTAATAGGTTTCGCAGTGAACTTCGAAATAGGCCTTGGGATGCAGGCAGCAGGGACAGGTTTCCGGCGCTTCGGCGCCTTCGTGGATGTAGCCGCAGTTGAGGCATTTCCAAAACAAGCCGCCGTCCTTTTTGAAGACCTTCATGTCTTTGACGTTGTCGTAGAGCTTGCGAAAGCGTTTTTCGTGCTCTTTTTCCACTTTGGCCACCAGGCGCCAGGTGAGGGCGATATCCTTGTAGCCTTCTTCTTCCGCGATATCGGCGAAAATGGGATAGAGCTCGGTCCATTCCTCTTTTTCCCCGTCGGCGGCGTATTTCAGGTTTTTAAGGGTGCTTTCAGCCGACCAGCCCACGGGGTAGGAGGCCATGATGCTCATCATTTCGCCTTCCAAGCCTTGTTTCAGCAGGTGTTTGAAGAAGAGCTTGGCGTGTTCCTTTTCGTTTTCAGCGGTTTCCGTGAAGATGTTCGAAATCTGCTCGAAACCCTCTTTTTTGGCTGTTTTGGCCGCGTAGAGGTAGCGCATGCGGGCCTGGCTTTCCCCGGCAAAGGACTTCATCAGGTTGCCGGCGGTTTGGGTGTCTTTGAATGGCATTGCTTTATTTCCTCCCCTTGGGTGATTTCAGGCTTTCCAGAGACCGTGCAGGTTGCAGTATTCACGCACCGTGAGCACTTTGTCGGCCTTCACGCGGAAGATCGCCTCCGGGGCGTCACCGGGCTTGAGTTCGCGGCGGTAAACCTTGTTCTTGGTGCAGACCTCGATCATGCTGATGTAGTGCTTTTCCTCCATGGGATGTGGCACAGAGCCCACGGCGACCTTGATCTTGTCGCCCATTTCAGTGACCACGGGAACGTGTTTTTCCAGCGCGGCATCCACAGTGTTGCCGGCCAGAAGCTTCATCGGCTCGCCGCAGCAAACCAGTTCGCCGGCCCCGGTGAAAAGCACTTCCACCAAGTTTCCGCAAATCGGGCAGTGGTATATCTGACGCAGTTCTGTCATGTTTAACTCCTTGTCTTGATGTTGAGGTTCAAGAGTCCGGAGGGCGGCATCTTTTGTCAACAGAAATCTGCGCCCTGTACGCGGGAAATATTTTGCTTGCCAAAAAAGCGATTATTCTATTAGTGGAAACACAAGGTTTGTTGAACATGAGGAACAAGATATCCATGAAAAGATTGTTGCCGCTACTGGCCGCGCTGCTCCTGCTGCTGTCCGGATGCGTGGAATACGATGAAGAGCTTTGGCTGAACTCCAACGGTTCGGGCCGGGCCAAGGTGCGCCTGGTCCACCGCTCCTATTATGCCAACACCCAGGAGATCATGAACAAGCTCGACAAACCCGGGATCCACCTGGAAGACATCAAAAGAAAGCAGAGCGGGCCGCACATGATCTACGAAGTGGAGCTAAAGTTCGACAGCATCGAGGCTTTCAACAGCATCAGCGACCAGCTGTGGTCCGCGGATTTCTGGGGCAACATCACCCTCGCCAAGAATGCCAAGGGCAACATAGAATTTCAGCGCCTCATCTCGCTGGGCAGCCAGAATGCGGCTCCGGCTGGAACCGGGTTCCCCTCCGGGGCAGGCGAGAATTACCCCGCTGGTGATGACAGCTCCATGTTCGCCGCGGAAGACAGCCTTGTTTACGATGATGACTACATCAACAGCCTGCCCGACGACAACGACATCCTGCAGGGCATCTACATGCAGGAGCAAACCGAACATCCGCTCTGGACCTACAAACTCCACCTGCCCTGGAAGATCATCCACGCGGGCGACAACTCCCAAAGCATAGATCACGCCAACAAAGTGGTCACCTGGAAGTTCGACACCCTGAACATGTGGAACAAAAAGGAACTGATGACCGTGGAGATGAAAAAGGGCCTGAGCTGGATCGTTTACGCGCTGATCGGCCTCGCGGGCGCTCTCGTGCTGTTTTTCATCATCTGGATGATCAGGATCAACCGCCGTTCCCATCTGCACGACGCCATTAAGCACCACCGGGAAAGGGAGCATCTGCACCGGAAATAGGGCAGGGGGTTGACCGGGTCTGGGAGCTAAAGGTTCAGGCGAAAAGCCTGGCCAGGCGCGGTATCCAGGTAAGCAGCACGAACAGCCAGCCCACTATTCCCCCCACGATCGCGGCATAGTGCCCAAAGGTAGGTCTGGAAAGCGGTTTGGCGGCTTTGGCATTGCCGGCGTTGATGTGTTTTTGCACGGGCACGAGGCAAAGGATGGAGAAGGCCAGCGCGCCGAGGGTGAGCGCGATATCCGCCCCCAGGCTAAGGAGTAGCGAGAACACCAGGATGGAGCGTGCCGCCAGCGCCAGCAGGGCCACGATCCAGAGCCAGCCGTGGAGCGTGAAATCCTGTTCCGGCAGATCCTTGCCCAAATCCCGGTCCAGTGAGATCTTGGTGAATACGCCCGCCAGCGCGAAGGGGTTCAGCGAATCCCTCCAAAAATACGCCGCGGTGCGGCCCCGGCGCTGAAAACGGAGAAAACGCCAGTTCCTGTAAACCCAGTAGAGCTCGTAAAGTCCCAAGGTGATGAGGCTCAGCCAGACCAGCCGGGAAACGGGAAGGTGGAAAAACAGCGGCTCCTGTTGGTCATCGATCCCGGCCAGATCTTTTTCCTCCGCCCAATCCGTGATCCGCACGTCCGATTCATGCAGATAGCGCATCAGTTCCGGGATGTCGCGGATCTTCAGCCACCGCGGCGAGCGGCTGTCCATCACAAAGGAATCCTGATCCAGCACATCGTCCAGGATCAGGTCCAGCACCTCTTTGGGGCTGGCCGGCCCGAGGGTTTTGCCCTCGAAAGTGTAGTAATACTTCGCCATCTGAAAAACGCGGGGTGGCCGCGGCCACCCCGGGTTCAGATCAGAGTTTGCTCATGTAATCCAGCAGATCGACCACGCGGCAGGAGTAGCCCCACTCGTTGTCGTACCAGCTGAAGATCTTCACCAGCTTGCCTTTCACGTTGGTGGAAGGGGCGTCGAAGATGGAGGAATGGTGGTTGCCAACGATGTCGATGGAAACCAGCTGTTCCTCGGAATATTGCAGATAGCCTTTCAGATAGGTCTCGGCAGCCTCTTTCATGGCGGCGTTGAGATCGTCCTTGGTGGTTTCGCGTTCCAGGTTCACGCAGAGGTCCACCAGCGAGCCGTCCGGCGTGGGCACGCGGATCGCGATGCCATCGAGCTTTCCGGCCAGTTCCGGGATCACCAGGCCGATGGCTTTGGCGGCGCCGGTGGAGGTGGGGATCATGCTCATGGAGGCGGCGCGGGCGCGGCGCAGATCCTTGTGCGGCAGGTCCAGGATGCGCTGGTCGTTGGTGAAGGAATGCACGGTGGTCATGAGGCCGCCGGCGATGCCGAATTTATCCTGCAGCACCTTGGCCACGGGAGCCAGGCAGTTCGTGGTGCAGGAGGCGTTTGAAACCACGGTGTGCTGGGGTTTGAGGCTGGTGTGGTTCACGCCCATCACCACGGTGGCGTCCACCTCGTCCTTGGCCGGGGCGGTGAGGATCACCTTGGCGGCGCCGGCTTTGAGGTGTTTGGAAGCGGCTTCCCGGGTGTTGAAAACACCGGTGGACTCGATCACATATTCCACGCCCAGTTCTTTCCATGGCAGGGCTTCGGGGTCTTTTTCCGCGTAAACACGGATGGTTTTTCCGTCCACTGTGATGCTGGCGTCGGTGTGGCTCACCTCGCCGGCGAAGATCTTGTGCACGCTGTCGTATTTGAGCAGGTAGGCCAGGGTCTTGGCGTCGGTGAGGTCGTTGATGGCCACCACCGAGATCTCGGGGTGGAATTTCAGGATGGCGCGCAGAACCAGGCGTCCGATGCGTCCAAATCCGTTGATGGCTACTTTTGTCATGTATGCTCCTATTAGAGTAATATGCTGTTGTCAGCGCTGCCGGTCACGCGGCAAAAGCCCATGACCGTGTTCTTCATCTTTTCTTCGCCTTTCGCCAGCCACTTGCGGGGGTCGAACTTGCCCTTGTCCGGGATGTAGGCTTCCGGCGCCACGTCGGGCGGGCAGACGATGGCGTATTTTTCTTTTTCCCAATAGGCTTGGATCGCCTGGGCCATGTCCATTTGGTAGTGGGTGTCCTTGTTGATCTTCACCACGCCGTTGGCGATGGCCACGCGCTGCTGCTCGTCGGTGAGCCCGGAAGCGCCGTGCAGCACCAGTCCGCGCTCCACACCGTGGCGGATAAGCAGGTCGTCGATCTGCTTGATCAGGTCCAGGCGCAGCACGATGTTTTCACCCTTGGAAACGCCGTGGTTGGTGCCCACGGAGGCGGCGAAGAGGTCCACGTTGGTTTTTTGCACAAACTCCAGCGCCTCTTCGGGCCGGGTGTAGAGCTCGGTGTCCGAAACTATCTCGTCCTCGGTGCCCTTGATGTGGCCGATCTCGCCTTCCACGATGATCCCGTGCCTGTGGGCCACCTCCACCACCTCTTTGGTGACGCGGATGTTTTCCGCCAGATCTTCTTTGGAAGCGTCGATCATCACGGAGGTCACCAGGTTTTGTTCGATGCAGTGGACGATGAAGTCAAAATAGTTGGGGGTGGCGTGGTCGATGTGCAGGCCCACGCCGCTTTTGGGGAATTGCGCGGCAAAGGTCTTGATCATGGTGGAGATCAGCGCCGCGCCGGCTTTCATGTCCTGCGATTCGCCGGCGGCGAATTTGCAGGCCCCGCTGCTCATCTGCATCAGGCCGTCGGAATTGGCCGCCGCGTAGCCCTGCACGATGGCGCGGATCTGGGTGTCGAACACCACGTTCGAAGCGATGATGCCAAAACGCTGCCGTTTGGCTTTGAGGAATACCTCTCCCAATTGTTTACCGGTTAGAAACATTTATAACCTCCCTGGTCAGATGTTTTTTTTCATAATCTTTAGGCTTTGGAGTGGATGTCAAGCGAAATCCTCCTCGTCCTCCGCGGTGGCCGTCAAATCGGTTTCCGCCTCCAGTTCGAGGACTTGGGCCGCGTCGTCCACCGGCAGTTCCTGCACCTTGTTCAGTTTTTTCTGGATCTGGCGGCTGCGGTGGCTGGCCTGTTCGATGGTGTTGGAGGCTTCCTGCAGCTTTTTCTGAGTGTGCTCCAACACTTTGCCAAATTTGCCGAATTCGTTCTTCACCGCGCTGAGGATCTTCCAGACCTCGCCGGTGCGCTTTTCGATGGCCAGGGTGCGGAAACCCAGCTGCAGGCTGTTCAGGATGGCCGCCACCGTGGTTGGCCCCACCACCACCACCTGATATTGGCGGCGCAGCTGCTCAAAGAGGGCGGGATCGCGCAGGACCTCGGCGTAGAGGCCTTCCACGGGCAGAAAGAGCAGCGCGAAATCGGTGGTCAGGGGCGGATTGAGGTATTTGTCGCGGATATCCCTGGCGCAGCCCAGGATGCGGTTGTAAAGAGCTTTGCGGGCGGTTTCCGTGGCCACAGGGTCACCGGCGTCCCAGGCCTCCACCAGGCGCGTGTAATCCTCGATGGGAAACTTGGCGTCGATGGGCAGGTAAACGCTTTCCTGGTCTTCATCGCGGCCAGGCAGGCGAATGGCGAATTCCACCACCTCGTCGCGCCGCTTGTGGGGTTTGAAATTGCGCGTGTACTGCTCCGGCGTGAGCATCTGCTCCAGGATCGCGTCCAGCTGGAATTCGCCCATCATGCCGCGGTTTTTCACGTTGGTGAGCACCTTTTTGAGGTCGCCCACCCCGCTGGCCAGGCTCTGCATTTCGCCCAAACCCTTGTGCACCAGCTCCAGCCGCTCGCTCACCTGCTTGAAGGATTCGCCCAGTCTCTTTTCCAGGGTGTCGTGCAGCTTCTCGTCCACCGTTTTGCGCATCTCTTCCAGCTTGGTCTCGTTGTTGGCGCGGATCTGTTCCAAACGTCCTTCCAGAGCAGTTTTCAAGGCATCGAACTGCTGCTGCTGGGTGTTCACCAGGTCCTGCAGTTTGCGGGCCAGCGATTCGGCCAGGTTGTTCAGCGAAGTGCCCAGTTCCGCGCGATTCTTGGCGGCGTCGGCGTTGATCAGCTGGGTCAGCTTGTTCAGCGAAGTGCTGCTTTCCTCGCGGTTTTTACGGTTTTCGCTGTTCAGGTTTTCCTTTTGCAAATTTAGGGCGGAAACCACTTCCCGGCGGGATTCAGATTCCAGGTTCAGCATGTCTTCCAGTTTCTTTTCATTGCTGGTCCGGATTAGCTCCAACCGTCCTTCCAGAGCAGTTTTCAAGGCATCGAACTGCTGCTGCTGGGTGTTCACCAGATCCTGCAGTTTGCGGGCCAGCGATTCGGCCAGGTTGTTCAGTGAAGTGCCCAGTTCCGCGCGGTTTTTGGCGGCGTCGGCGTTGATCAGCTGGGTCAGCTTGTTCAGCGAAGTGCTGCTTTCCTCGCGGTTTTTGCGGTTTTCGCTGTTCAGGTTTTCGTTCTGCCGGTCCAGCGAGGCCACCAGTTCCTTGCGGGTGTCGGTTTCCAGGGCCAGCAGGTCCGTGCGCAGGCGCTGCAGATCATCGCGCAGATTGCGTTCAAAGGCCTCCAATGCGCCGGAGAACCTGGTTACGGCCTCCAGCCTGTCATCCGGAGCTGAGCGTTTGCGGTAGAGCAGGATGGCGGCAACCGTTCCCAAAACCAGGATCAGCGCGCACAGGGTCAGGATCGCCCAAAGCATCATTGCACCAGGCTTAGGATACTTTGCGCATCAGATAGTAGAGCGAGCCGATCAGGGTGATGTCCTGATGCTCGTCCGGGTTGATCAGCAGGGGCTGGTACTCGTCGTTGAGCGAAACCAGGATGATCATTTTTTCCTTGTCGTCCATCATCAGGCGTTTCAGGGTGATCCCGCCGTCGATCCGCAAAGCGCAGATCTGTCCCGCCAACTGTCTCCAGTCCTGGCTTTGGCGGATCAGCACCAGATCGTTGTTGAGCACCGTGGGTTCCATGCTGCAGCCGTTCACGCGCAGGCAAACATAGTCGTCCACCACCCCGCGGATCATGGCCCGGCGAATGGTGAGAAATTCCATATAGGTGTCAAAATTGTCCACGGGCGGGCCGGCCGCGATCTCTCCGGAAACCGGGATGTCCAGCAGATCAGCCCAGCGGGCCTGCTCGCGGGAACGCGCCAGAACGTCCAGTTCGCTGTGGATGAAATCGCGCACCTGATTGAGCTTTTCCCTGGTTTTTTGCCGCGAATCCTGCGGATCCACCCACATCGGGCCCTTGCCGGTGATCAGCCAGTGCAGATTGACGTCACAGAGTTTGGTGAGCAGCAGCATCGTGTCTGTGGACGGACGTATCTTTCCGGATTCGATCTGCGAGATGGCGGATGGCTTCACCTTCAGGGTTTTGGCTAGGGCGCTTTGCGTGACCTTCAAGGTTAAACGCAGGGCCCTCATTCTTCTTCCGATCATGTTGTTCCTCCAGTCTGAGCTTGTTTTCGCCCCCGCCACGCGGGAACCTTGTCGCTCAGAGCAACTTTTTCCACCCGCCCTGCCCTGTCAAGCGCTTTTTTGTAATTCGCGCTAATAGCTGCCGCCAGGCGCGGTTATTCCTGATTCGGTTTAACGCCCTCCTGGTGTTGGACCCGTTTGTCCTGACAGCTTTTGTCCTCTCAGCCCGGACTGCTGACGGCTTGATAGGGCCTATGCCGCCAGGACGACTCATGCATGCAGTATCGGGATCACGGGGTTTGTCCAAGCTGTACAATTATCATCCGGGCGATACTCATCGATCCAGTCTAAATTGCACAATGAACCCTGAAGACCGTTGCACCTAAAAGTGGACAAAAAGTATGCATAATAAGTTCTTGACAAATTATATACGCAATTCATTTTGGTACCAGCACAACACAGGAGCCAAACATGGAAAAAGAGACCATAACCTTCGCCGATCAAGAGATTGCCAATCGCCTGGCAAACCGCAAACACTTTCTCAAAGACATAGAAATCCTGATAGACTGGAAAAGGATCAGGACCATTCTTGCCAAAGTAGAGATCCGGCGTCTGTCTGTGGCGGGTCGGGATGCCTTTTCGGCCGAGGTTATGTTTCGGATCATGGCAGCCAGCAGCGGCACCTCCCGGTCCACATAGTCAGATGTCTTGACTTGTGTATTGTTGTGGTGAACCCTTGCGATCGTCCCATGTTAAAAATTAATTTGAAAATCTATGGTATTTTTTGAGTACCTTTTATCAGTTTATGCTTAACAATTGGGTGCCTGATTGCCCCACTCACGGCTATCACTTTGAAGAACAACCGGTCAGCATATTCCGTAAGGCCTTCCATAATGATCTGGGAGGATTCCACATTTTGCAACAATGTGTCAAATGAGCAGTCGAAGTATGGTTGGTCGCTCACATGTACCTCGTAATGACTGACCGTTATGGTATTACCCATGATATCCTGAGTAACGTCATCCCAATCTATGCTCAACACTTCATTCTGCACACTGATACTCAGATGTTGTGGCACCTGAGGTTCGTATGCAGATGAGGTCATGGCTGTCACAATCACAGGGTGTTGGGTAACCCATCCTGCTTCGTCAGTTGCTTGAAGCAGGAAGTAATAGCGTGTTGCAGGCTCAAGACCGGCAACTGTGGAGAACACCAAACCTTCGCCTGCATAAGCCAGAACAGGATCATTTGAGTTATCCCAAAGCATATCTGCCTCGCTTACGTCCGCTTCGTTTGAATAGTAGATCATGTAACCAGCGAAGTTTAGATCGCTGGAAGCAGACCAAGTAAGTAAGATTGTGGTATCGGACACATCCTGCACGAAGAAGCTGGAGATATCAACGGGCGGTGTGGTGTCCACTCTGAAAACCCAATCATCATCAATACCCTCAGTATTAGTTAGGCCACTAAAGCCAATAGTGCCGCAGAGGTCGGTAGCCTTGAGTTCAAATTTGTAAATGCCATCTGAAGTAACAAAAACAGGAATAATCACCCCAAACTGCGCGTTTCGCACAACATTGCTCTTAACAGGGTCTGACACTTGCCAGGCCTCTTCTGGATCGTAGACACCATTTTGGTTTTCGTCAATGCGATACATAACTGATCCATTACTAATGCCACTTGCATCAGACATCAAAGCCCCGATAACAAGATCCGTCGTGTTGCTCCAAACAGGTAGAGGCTGACCTTCAGGCTCAGGGTTAAAGAATTGCGGCGCTGTAGTGTCGATTCGCACAAGCCAATCATCATTGATTCCTTCAATGTTTTGGTTGCCACTGTAGCCGATATTTCCAAGGTTATCTATTGCCTTGAATTCAAAGCAATAATGGCCGTCACTAGTTAGGTCTAGCTGGATTGTAACTGTGCAGTCACTCTGGGTAGATAGCAGTTTCTGCCGTTGTATTTGTTGCCAGGACTCGTCATCGTCATAAACGCCATTTCTATTTGCATCATATCGGAACAGCATCTCGGATATGGCATTCATGTCCTGGACTGTAGCGCCGATTATTACTGCCATCGAGTCTATCCATACTGGATCGGGCTGGTTAGCCGGAACTGGGTTAACGAATAATGGCGCTGTTGTGTCAATCCTAACCAACCAGTCGTCATTGATGCCTTCTGCATTTTGATCTCCGCTGTAACCAATATTTCCCAGAGCATTCAGAGCTCTGAATTCAAATCTGCATAGGCCATCCGCCTCAAATATTACCGACTGAAGAATATTAAGCATACAAGACGCATATTCAAAATTGTCAACATTTTGCCAAGATTCGTCAAAATCATATACTCCATTTCCGTTACGGTCATAACGGAATTCAACGCTGATTATAGCATGCGAGTTACTTACTGTGCATCCCAAGACGACTTCTCTGGTCATCCAGTCGGGATCAGGTTGGTTTGTTGGAACTGGATCTGAGATAACTGGAGGCGTGCTATCTATGCGGACTACCCAATCGTCAACAATGCCTTCGGATTCATTGATCCCGCTATAACCAACGTTACCATAGATATCCGCAGCCCTGAATTCAAAAGGCAACGAACCATCTGTATCATATTCAACATCTACATTGATGTCCAAGGTATCTCTATTAGTGTCATATAGTTCAAGCCGGGAGATATTCAACCAAGTTTCGGATTCATCATAGATTCCATTGCCGTTTTTATCATATCTGTATTGTATTGAGTTTGGATCTATCAAGTTAAAATCTGAAACTTTGCATCCTATAGAAGCTACTCTACCACCAAACCAATCAGGCTCTGGTTGTCCGGCAGGTAAGGGATCTGTAAACACTGGACCCGATCTATCAATGAATACAAAAACAGGGTCTGACATCTGCGATACGTTATTGCTCTGATCCACAGCCCTGATCGCTATCCAATACTCTCCATGTTCAAGAGGTGTGATGTTTGTTTGTGTCGTAGGCATGAATCGGAGTTCGGAATCTTGGAATACCGACCATAATTGATCTGAATTATCGACAACACTATCGGTAGAAATATATAGTTCGTATTTCCCAAAATACGTATCATAACTCGGATCCCAACCAAGCATCGCAGAATTGTTATCCTGTACTATAAGGTGCAAACCTCCAACGGGAGAAGGGACTTGTGTGTCTCTAACTAAACCACTAATAATGAAATTGTCTACAGTCCAAAAATTATCCTGCCCAATGTTAGCGTTAGGATTGCTGTAAAGCCAACGAAACCTCACCGAAGATTTGCCATCTAACACAGGAACTGAATAAGTTTTTAAACCAGTGTGACTTGTAGAATAAGCATCAACTACTGTGTAGCTTACGTTATTCAATGTGTACGCAAAAGAGCCAAGTCCATCACTATAAGGTAGGAATTCCGAATCAAATGAAACCTGAATTTCTTTGTAATCAGTTAAATCATGGAGAAAAGATAACATACGCTCATTAACTGTGCCCCCAACGGTAGCCATTGTCTTCATCACGTAATTGTCATCTCCTAGCAAGATGGGTTGCCAGGGGAAAGTTGTGGTCCCAGAGTGCAGAGAACCCCATCCGTCGGGTAATACCCCTTCATTGTTAAACGTCTCATATGACATCCATGTTTCTCTTGAAGTTAAAACCACTGATTGCTCGGCAACCCACCCGCACATATCCACGGCTTCAACTGATAGAATTGTGGTCCCATACCAGTTCTGCTGTGGGATCAGCAACAATTGTCCATCTGCTAGTTGCTGTGTGTCTACGTATTCGTTGTCGATGATCTCATAATGCAAGCCTGGTAAAGATGAATAGAAATATGTCTCCACAGTGTCAAGAACGAATTGACTATTCATATTTATCAAAACATCAGGAATAATAGCAGTTACCAAAGGAGGCTCATGTCTTTCATACATAATGTCGTCGATGTAGATGGAGCGGCCTTCTCCTCCCAAACCGTGCTTGAATGCGATGCATGAACCTGGACCAGAATAGTCCTGCATAGATAGCATATATTCAGTTAGGTTGGTGGTTACGGTTAGGCTGTGTGTTTCTATATAAGTGTCAGGATCAGTTGGATTTGTCATAACCCCAATTGAAAGTGGAAAATTGACTCCTCCACCTCGAGACCAAAACTTAAGGATTATGTCGCTTACACTAATTGATTCAGCGAGTGGAGGACCGGCAAGGATTAGGATTGCTTCTGCGTCATTGGGATTGTAGAGTCTTGCACAATTTGGCTGGCTATAAGAGTAAATGGTGCTGGCTCGAGTTCCTGCAACGGCATCTGAAGAAACAGATTGGATAACTGCTGTCCAGTCAAATGGTAATTCAGGTGCAGTCACTTGATCCCAATTTTGCGCGTAGGGGAGCATAGTTACTTCTGGGTTTGGTTGTGTTGTGAAGCTCCATACTGGGCAATTACTTGCATCTCCTGCTGCATTGAAAGGAATGATTTGCCAGTAGTAAGTTGTACTGTAAGTTAAGTTTGGATCATATGTTGAAGAACCTGTGTTCTGGGCAAGAGGCGGCGGATTTGATAGTCCGAAATGAACCTTGTAACCAGTTAGGAACATATCGTCGCTTGACCAGTTGAGAGGGGCGGAGAGGGGCACATTAATTGCATTGTCAGCCGGAGACACTATAGATACTGGATTGGGTGGGTCAATAGCTTGGTTGATTATTCGGATGTTGGCTCGATTCACTGAAGCAGTTCCTGTGGTAGCGGTTGAGGCATCAACTGAATCACTTTGGAAGCGCAGGCAGGTGTTGGTGCCCGTCGTTTCAGTATGATAAACAGAAGCGTTTTGCGTAAAGTTTCCCGGGATCATAGATGTCACTATATCCACCAGCAGATTTGAGCTTCCATCCCAAATAAAAGGAGTTGTTAGTTGGTGTGTGTTCCAGCCGATGATAGGCATGTAACTGTTTTGGTTCCACACTTGGGTGTATTCTCCCACTTCAAAAATTGTGCTCAGGGAGCTTTGCTCTGTTTGCTTCATCCTAATTGAATAGTATGACATAGGTGAGCAGTCGTTAACAGACAGAACGTTGAAGCTTATATACGTTACCAATCCCGGTAATCCCCCTGCAGCGGTTATCTCATCAGCTGTATAAAGATACTGCTGACGAAAATTTTTATAATATGTGCCATAAGGGGTTGGTGATCCTGAAGCCGTATTGGCAGACGTTCCGTTGCCTATAGTAACAATGTTAGCTCCCGCAGGAACTACTAGAATATTCAGATCTTGACTCAGGTCGTTAGCAGTAAAGGAATCACCGATAAGTAAGACTTTAGCTTTGAGTACGATAGAACCCTCATCAATTGGTGTCCAAGTCAGAGGTATCTCGACAGAAGTGCCTGCAGCAAATGCAACACCAGTAGCGGATGCCAGTTCCACCTCATCCCCATCCAATAGCTTTACTGTGTAGTCATTCTGAGGGGCAGTACCCCAGTTGAAGATTATCGCTTGGTAGATTACTGATTCACCGACCGAGGGGGTTGCGTTTCCGTTAAGCGTAATGCAGCCGAGATCATTGGCAACGTTATGTTCGAACACTATATCGTCCACATATATGTATCGACCTGTTCCTCCAAGACCATGCTTAAATGCTATATTAGTACCGTTTCCTGTGTAGCCTGAAAACGGGACCACGTACTCACTAAGGGTAGTGGTGAGTTGCAAGCTAAGCACATCGGTATATGTTGAGGGGTCTGTGGGATCAGTTAGCACACCGATAGATAGTGGGTATCCCGTTCCGCTGGATCTGGCCCAGAACTTCACACGTACTGAGTTAACCGGTAATGTTACAGCTAAAGACGGCCCCACCAAGATGAGATTTGCTTCAGCATCGCTTGAATTATAGAGGCGAACTGTATTTGGCTGGCTGTGGGCGTTTGTAGTAGAGGAGTAGGTGCTCACGGTGGCGCTTGTGGATGTTGATTCTATGATTTTGGTCCAATCGTAAGGCAGAGCAGGAACTGATACTGCGTCCCAGTTTTGTAAGTATGGCAACTCGACTATCTCAGGATCACTATGGGTGGTTAATCTCCAAATTGGACACTCTAACGCCTCACCATAGTTATTGTAAGGAATAATTTGCCAATAATAAACAGTATTGAAACTCAACAATAGGTCTGTTATGTAAATTTGATCTGATTGAATGATACCATTAACTAAATTTGAGGGAGGCGTATTAGTTCCAATATAAACTTTGTATCCGATGATCGTACCAATTCCAGGATTCCAACTGAAGCTGGTTTCAGGTGAAATATCAGTTGCCAGGTTTACAGGTAATGGATCCTGAGCTGGCCGAGGTAAGTTGGAAAAGATAAAAACCAAACCAGTTGCAGGAAAGACTGATGAAGTTATCCGGCAGGAAGCGTTGCTGGCCGTGCCCGCCTCAGTGGCTGACCAGTTCGTGGTAGTAGTACGGTTGTTAAAGTCCGCGCTTGATTCTCCCCTCAAGCCAACTTGGACGGTCCATGCCACAGAGGCATCGACCGCAGTGAAATCACCGTAGGCTAATACAACCCTATTGCCGTTTTCATGCAGTTGTATCTGGAAGTTAAAAATGTCTGGGGCACATGAAGACGGGATGCGGCGATAGTTCTTCCACTGGACTGTGAAAACCCGGTTGGGGGCGGTTCCTGTTGGAAGATAGCTGAGTTCTCCGTCTTCCCGGCTTTTAATGTCTCTGCTCAGGGCAGCCACAACATTGTTGGATCCTGTTGATGAGCTTAAGGGCAGATAGGTGTTCAGTACTTCCACGCCCATAGCCAGAAATCCGTTGGTCTGCACACTGACTTCGGAGAAAGTAATTCCGTTGTAATGAAACGAGAACCCCAAGGGTAAAGAATTGAAGCTCTCATTATCATTGGCACTTGTGCCCAGGACTGTACCTCCGGTAATCTCAGTGTAAGCGCCAATAGCACTTGTAAATCCATATTCGCTTACCAGGGCATGTGCAGCCACAGCACCAAGCATAAAAAAGAAAAGCCAGAATTTAATCCAACTAGTGTTCATACGATCCTCCACATTTGAATAAACTTCTTGTTTCACAGTTACTCGCAGCGCATATTTGTGTCAAGATATTTGTTGGGGAGAGAGACAGATAGTTGGGTTCATAATCATGTTTTTCCATGCTTTAAACCTTTGTGGGCAAGCTGCAGACCGAAGACATCCTTCAGTCTAAAAAACGAAGGTTTTCTGGACACCGACACGCAAAAAAACGAAAGCATGGCCTCAATAACAGCCATTTGCATCATTTTTATCTTCTTCCTCTCGTTTCCTCGGTAATCACGTTCAGAATCCTTTTCCCGTTCCCGGCCGCTCCTGATCAGCGAACCTGGGGACCAAGGGCTGGGAAAACTACATCTTCAGGATGAGCATGTTTTCCGCCACCTCACGTTCCCAGAAGTGGAAGCCAAGGCTTTGCAGCAGGGGTAGGGAGTCCTTGAAGGCCGGCGGCACGATGACCCCATAGCTTTTACGGCTGCCGAAGAAGTGCTGGAAATAGGGAAGGTCCTCTTTGATGGCCGGGGTGGGGGCTTCCAGCAAAGTGAGGTGGGGTTCGTGGCCTCCGCCGAGGTAGTAGGTGGCGCGCGGGGTTTGGAAGAGCCGGCCGTGGCGGTTCAGGAAGGGCAGCGCGTCCGGGCAGTGATGCAGGCTTTGCCAGGCGCAGGGGATGTACTTTCCGTAGTGGCGAAAGGCTTTGAGGTCCACCCGCGGCAGCAGCTTGGGTTCCCGGGTGGCCTTGATGCCGCGTTTGTTGAGTTGCCAGAACGTGGCCACCACCTTGAAACCCAGTTTCTGCGTAAGGTGCAGGCTTTCCTTGTTCAGATAGTAGGTGCAGAATTCGAAGGAGCGCACCTTGCCGGCGCGGCGCAGATCGTGGGCCAGGGCAAAGGAATGCCGGTTCATGAGGGTGGCCACACCGCGGTTTTGATAGCGGGAACGCACCCGCAAGCCTTCGAACCACAGCACCTGGTCCGGAAAGAGCGAGAGCTTGAGGCAGGCGATCACGTGGCCCTGGTATTCACAAACCAGAAACCAGGGTTCAGAGATCCAGCGGTCCATCACTTTGGGCAGATAGTCCGTGCCGCCCCAGATACCTTTGGAAACGCTGATCAGATCGTCTCTGTCGGCCTTGGTGGCCGGCCGGATCAAGCAGCTGTCGAGCTCAAAATTCATGGTTCACCACCCCAAAACGTTGCGCAGAATCCACCACAGGATGATCCCACCCGCGAGGACCCAGCCCAGCCAACGCGATCGGAGCTCCGCCAGCGCGTCCCGGTTCCACAGGGCGCTGTAGATCAAGGCCAGCAGCACGGCCGGCAGCAGGGCCACGGCCAGGGCGTTGAAGCGCAGGGCCTGAAGAAAATCACCTTCCAGGATGGCGCGCACAGCCCTCAGCGAGCCGCAGCCGGGACACCTGAGGCCCGTGAGGCTGAGAAAGGGACAGCGGGGCAGGGGGTTGGCCGCGGTGGGATCGACCACCGTAAGCGTTGCCAGCAACAGCAGAAAAAGGCCCAGGATAACGAAACGGTTCGCGAAATCCACCCCGCGCAAGCGGGTAAGCACGGGAAAAGCTTTGAACGCCTGTCTTTTGGGCATTGCGGCTTACAGGTTGGAACCGATGTTGGCGATGAAGCTGATGATGCCCACCACCAGGCCGAGCCAGAATGAGGTGTTCACAAAGGATTTGGCCTTGATGGCGGCGGCCCGGGCTTTTTCCAGATCGCCCAGTTTGATGGCGGAACCGGCCTGGGCGGCGTTGACGATGGCCGCCACTCCGAAGGGCATGCAGCAAAACAGGGTTACCAGAATGGCCTCGGCCATGTAGGTTTTGGGAGGCGGCCCCGCCTGAATTTCCGGCCCGGCGGCGCTGTAAGGCTGAGGCGCGGCCAGATGGGCCTCAAAAACCTGTGGTTCCGGTAGGCGGAAATCCCCCTGCAGGGCTTGCAAAACCTCGTCGCAACTGCCAAATCTTTGCTCCCTGTCCTTGGCCACCATGGTGCGCAGCACCCGCACGGAGTTGTCGGAGATGAATTCGTAATATTTGCGGGGATCGGGAACGGGTTCTTTGACGATCTCGTCCATGATGGCGTAATCGCTGGCGGTTTCGACGTTGTAAGGCACCCTGCCGGCCAGCATTTCGAAGAAGGTGACGCCGAGGCTGAAAATGTCCGAGCGGCCGTCGAGGTCCTTTTCAGCGCGCACCTGCTCCGGGCTCATGTAATAGACGGTGCCAACGTTCTGGCCGGTTTTGGTGAGGCCTTTGTCGCCGATGAGGCGGGCGATGCCGAAATCGAGGATCTTCACTTGGTCGTTGGCGCCCACGACGATGTTGGTGGGTTTGATGTCGCGGTGGATGATGCCGTGGCTGTGAGCGAGGCTGAGGGCGCTGAGGACCTGGCTGAGGATGTTCAGGGCGCGTTTTTCGGGGATGGGGCCAATGCGGGCGATCAATTCGCGCAGAGTGTCGCCGGAAGCGTATTCCAGGATCATGTAGAAAGTGCCGAATTCCTCGCTGAGGGTGTAGAGGCTGACGATGTTCGGATGGTTGAGGCTGGCCTGGATCTTGGCCTCGTTGCGGAATCTCTGCACGAAATCGGTGTCGGTGGTGAGCTCGGGGTTGAGGGCCTTGATCGCCACGGGGCGGTTCAGGGCGGTGTCGAAACCCTTGTAAACCTCGCCCATGCCGCCTTTGCCGATGAGCGCTTCCACCCTGTAGTTGGAAATCATGGAGCCGGGTACCAGCATCAAACCTCCTCAGAAAACGTTGGTGAGGAAAAGCTGGGCGGGGCGGAAGTTCTGTCAAGCAAAAGATGGGGCGGAACGGGAAGGGAAGAAAGTGATTGACAAAAAAGGGGTCTGCAAATTCAAGGATAAAACTTGCTTGTGGAGGATTAGTCCTAATTGGTAAGGCAGCGGTCTTGAAAACCGCCGGGTTCTGCCCATGGGGGTTCGAATCCCTCATCCTCCGCCAAAAAATATAGTGTGATCCCGAAAGGGGAGAGGTGACCGAGCTGGCTGAAGGTGCACGCCTGCTAAGCGTGTGAGGGTCAAAAGCCCTCCGAGGGTTCGAATCCCTCCCTCTCCGCCAGATATTGCAATGGGCAGTCGCCAAGCGGTAAGGCAGCAGGTTTTGGTCCTGCCATCCGGGGGTTCGAATCCTCCCTGCCCAGCCAACTTCAAAGTTTCCCATGGGATGTCGTCTAATGGTAGGACAGCGGACTCTGGATCCGTACGTGAGGGTTCAAATCCTTCCATCCCAGCCACTTCAAACCCCGGTTCAACGCCGGGGTTTTTGGTTTAAAGGGAGTTTATTCCCACTCGGCGCGCTTGTAAGCGGCCGCTTTGCGCATGTGTTCGTCGGCGGTGGCGGAAAAGTCGTTGCGGCCTTTGCGATCGGCCACGAAGTAAAAATAATCCGTCTGGGCCGGTTCCAGCACGGCTTTGAGAGCTGAAACGGAGGGATTGCAGATGGGGCCCGGGGGCAGGCCGAAATTGCGGTAGGTGTTGTAAGGCGACTGGATCTGGGTATCCTGAATGGAGAGCACGGGTTTCTTCACGCCCTGGCGCTCGAGCACATAATCCACGGTGGGACAGGATTCCAGCCTCATCCCGGACTCCAGGCGGTTGCGGATCACGCTGGCCACCAGGGGCCGCTCGTCGTCATAATTGCTTTCCTTTTCCACAATGCTGGCCTGAATGAGCAGCTGGAAAAAGTTTTGGGTGTGGGCGGGATCGATCCCAGCGCTGCTCAGGCGGCTAAAAAACTGCTCCGCCATCTGGCGCAGGATCTCCTCCGGGCCCACATCCAGAGGGAAAAAATAGGTTTCGGGATAGAGCCATCCCTCCAGGCTGGGAGCGCTAAAGCCGGTGAGCTTTTCCACAAACAGCGAATCCGTGGCCAGTTGGTGCAGTTCAGCATATCCGGCCAGGCCGCTGCGCTCGATCCTCTGCAGGGTTTTGTGCAGGGAGAGCCCCTCCGGGAAAGTGATCTTGACGGCGCTGACATTGCCCTTTTCCAGCAGCCTGAGAGTTTGGAAGAGGCTGTGGTTGCCGCCCAGGGAATAGGTCCCGGCGATCAGGCGCCGGTCGGTGCCGCGCAGGGATGCCATGATCCTGAACAGCCTGGCGCTGCGGATGATCCCGCCTTCCCTGAGCCTTTGGCCGATGGTGGCGGCGTTGTCGCCAGATCTGATGCGGATGGCGATCTGGTCGGACCTCAGGGGCAGAAAGAGGCTGCCGAGCAAGCTGAGCAGGAGGGCCAGGGCCAAGGCCAGCGGCAGCCAGCGCAGGATAGGCCTGAGGCGGGGAGGCAGGTTCACAGGCTTTCCAGATAACTTTTGAGGATCATGGCGGCGGCCATGGCGTCCTGGATCGGGCGGCGCTGCTTCCAGCCGTAGCCAAGCTTGATGAGTTCTCGCACCGCTTCGTCCGTGGAGTAGCGTTCATCCCAGGGTATCACGGGAACCTCCAGCGCGGCGGCCAGTTTGGCCAGGAAAGCTTTGGTCTCGGTGGTTTTGGGGGTGTCGCCGCCCTCGATGGCGTAGGGAATGCCGCAGATCAGCAGGGTCACGCCCTGCTCCGCGATGGTGGCCTTGAGATCGGTCAGGATGCCGGCCAAACCTTCATTGGGGATAACTTTGAAAGGTTTGGCCAAGATCCGCAGCGGGTCCGAGAGCGCCAGGCCCACCCGCTTGCTGCCGTAATCCACGGCCAGGACGCGTCCCGGCGGGGTCACAGGTTCGATTCATCCCTCCAGATGGCGATGTACCAGCGGTTGTTGGCCGGTTTCAGATAGAAGCGGGCAATGCCGCTGGCCGTGAGCATGGAATTGGAGGAATAATAGCTCAGCTTGAGGTCAAAGGGCGCGGGCACCACCACCCAGTCTTCATGGCCAAGCTCAGGATCCTCTTCCCAATTGACTTCCGGGGGTATCTGCAGGCGCAGGTAGAGGTCGTCCGGAGCGGGGGTGCTGCCGTCGGTGGAACCGCTGGTGAAGAGGTTTTCGGTGGAGATGACCTCCTGGTCGTAGCCCCACCAGGAATCGCGGATGCCGTCTCCATTCACGTCGATGCCGATCAGGCCCACCTCGCTGGAGATCAGTTCAAAGCGAAAATCCGGGGCCAGCAACTCCTTGTAGATGTTGATGTTGCGTTCCTTGTAGGCCAGTTCCAGGCTTTGCAGAACCTCCAAGGGGGTGCCGAAGCGCAAGGTGCCGTCGGAATTGTCGATCAGCGGCGGATGGAAAGGATTCCAGCAGCTGGAGAGCAGCAGGATGAGCGCCAGCAACGGCAGGAAGAGGAGCCTATTGCGAGAAGCCATGCTTCATCCTGCCCCAGGTGGGGTTGGCAAAGGTGCGGTAATCGAACCATTTGCTGATGTACCAGTAAGCGCCGGATTTGCGCAGCTGGATCTCCAGGTTGCCCTTGTAAGGGCCGGTGGCGCCGGCCACGGCGGGAAAACCCCCAAGCTCGTACTGACGGAAGATCCGTGCCTCCGTGGAGCCGATCTCGTCGGGTTGGGCGGCCAGCGGGGTGAGGGTGACCGTTGCGTTGTCCAGGCCGGGGGTCTGGCTGAAAAGGTTGAGCAACATGTCCTGTTCCTGAGTGGCGTTCCAGGAGGCGGGAAGGTTGTAGTCGTTCACATCCTGCGCGGCAAAGCGGAAACTGAAATCCTGAGTGAACAGCCCGGAGTATTTCACGGCGTTGCGGCTGTCTTCAAAGCAATACTCCAGATTTTGCAGGCAGAGGTCCCAATTGGTGGGATAGCTGCTCCAGGGGGCCTGTTCCACGGGGGGTTCCGATTCCCGCAGGCGGAAAAGGTCGCAGCCGGACAGCGCCAGCATCATGGTGAGGAGTATGGCGATATTTCTCATGATTTCATCTTTACCGAGCCTCCCATTCGTGTCAACATAAATTTGGGCTGGGGATCTGACAGAGGTTGTTCCACTCCAGAGACGCGAAGGAAGCAGAAAGAGCCAACAGAGCAATTTCTGGGATCGGTTAGCCGGACGCCCGGGACATGATCGGCTTTCTTCAAAACCGGACGGGTAAAGCCTGGAAGTGACAGAAATGCTTCCCCACCGCCATGTCCTGTCAGTCACGCCTTGAGCGCTCGCTACCATCCCCCTCCCACGCCCCCCGCCTGATCATCGCATCAAACGCGGCCATCAGGCGGGAGGCGGGTCCGGGACCCGGGAAATGGCCTTTAGGGCCAGAGGGGCAGCGTTTCGCTCCTACACAGGGTCTTCGGCCACTTCGCCCTCACGCCAACGTATTCCGCAGCTGGGCTTCACCCACCCGATGTGAAAGAAAGCCATATGTTTCCTGGCGTACAAGGAAGATGAGTGAAAACAGGAAACCCAGAGAGAATCGGACAGGCCACGGAAAACAACAGCCCAAGAAAATCCGTAAATGCGTAGGGAATGGAAATGCCAGGAATCTTATGTGCTATGGCAGCCCAGCACTTCTCCCACGGTGTAGAGCGAGCCGCCGCAGACCAGGATATCCGCGGGTTTCAGCTCTGCTTGGGCGATCCGGAAGGCCTCCGCCACGGAATCCGCGGCCACATGTTCCACCCCGTGCCTGATCGCCTCGGCGGCCTGTTCGGCCACGGTGGCGGCGCGGTCGGAGCCGTTTTGGGCGAAGTAGATCTTCTCCGCGTTCCGGCAGATCAGGCGCAGCATTTCGGCGTAATTCTTGTCGGCCAGGATGGAGACCAGAAAACGAAAGCGGCGGTGGGGCCAGATCCGGCGCAGGGTTTTCAGCATGGCTTCCACGCCCTGAACGTTGTGCGCGCCATCGACAATGATCACCGGCGCCGTGCCCAGCACCTGCATGCGGCCACGCCAGTTGATGCTTAGCAGGGCGCGGCGCACTTTGGTGGCCGAGACCCTGATGCCCCGGGCATCGGCGTAAACGAAGAAAGCGGTGAGGGCGAGGGCGATGTTGCCAGCCTGGTGTTCGCCGATGAGGTTGGCCTTCAGGCCCCGGTAAACATGGTGGCCAAAGCTGTAATCGAAGCGCAGCCCGGTAGGACGGCGGGCGGTGATGCGGAAGCAATAATCCCGGCCGGGGAGATGGAAGGGCACATTCAGCTCGATCGCGCGGGCGAGGATTATCCGCCGCGGCGAAGCCGGGATGCGCCCCAGCACCAGCGGCACGCCGGCTTTGATGATGCCGGCTTTTTCAGCGGCGATCAGTTCCAGGCTGCCGCCCAGGGTTTTCACGTGGTCCAGGCCAATGGTAGTGATGGCCGCCACATTCGGAGTGAAGAGATTGGTGGCGTCCAGCCTGCCGCCCAGGCCCACCTCGATCACGTTGCTGTGGAGGTTTTCCTCGCGGAAGATCTGAAAGGCGATGGCGGTGGTTATCTCGAAGAATGAGGCGTCCCACTCTTCAAACAGCGGCTCCAACCGGTGGAAAGTGTCTAGGATCCGCTCGAAGGGCAGATCATGGCCGTTCACCCGGAAGCGCTCGGTGTAATCGATCAGATGGGGCGAGGTGTTGAGACCGGTGCTCAGCCCGTGGGCCAGGCAGAGGGCTTCCAGAGTGGCGCAAACGCTGCCTTTGCCGTTGGTGCCGGCCACGTGGAAACCGCGCAAATCGCCCTGGGGATTGCCCATGGCGTCCAGCAGATGTTTCATCCGGTTCAGTTCCAGCTTGACGTTGCCGGAATATTTCCGGTAGATGTGGTCCAAAAATTCCTGATATTGCAAAGCTATTCCTTGGTTTTGGCTGGGGGGCAAAAAATTCCCCGCGGCGGGCTTGTCTGCCACTGCCGCGGGGTAACATCCATGTCCGTTCAGGCCCGGCTACTCCATCTCAGGCTCGGCTGGAGCGGTTTCCTGCGCGGAAGCGTCATCCGGAAAAGCTTCTTCCGGGTTGGGAATCTCCGGGGCAAGCGACTGCCGCCATTGCATGATGGCCGGATCGCCGTTGGCGGCGGTGAATTCCTGGTGAGGCGTGTTTTTCCAATAGTTCAGATACTTCTGAAGCTCTTCGGATTTGATCTTGGCGCTGTTCTTGGCAAAGTTGTCGATCAGCGCGAGATCGGCTATCATCACATTCTGGAGTTTGGTGGTGCTCATGTTGTCGTAGAAATTCTTGTCCAAAACGTGGGTGGGAAAGTCAAGCATGTTGGGGCAGAAGACCAGGATGCCGGAATAGTGTTTGGTATCCCCGTCGATCACTTCGTAAAGGTGTTTGCCGAAGACTTGGTACGGGGTTTTCTCGCCCTGCAGTTCGGGGCAGTATTTCTCCTCGCTGAGGTAGGGTTGTTTGCTGCCGGGTTTGATGGCGTTGCGCAGCTGGTCGAGGTCGCCACTGAAGTCCTGCTGGGTTTCCAGCACATAGTCGTTGGCTGCCACCCAGATATTTTTCATGTTAGTGGTGCAATCGTTGGTATTCTTCTCCGGATCGAGGTTGAACATCCCGGACAAAGCCAGGATGGCGATCAGAGCGATGGCCAGAATGGCGCTCAGCACCCAGAAAAGCACGCTTCCCTGTTGGTTTTTCAACATGAGTAACTCCTGAAAAGATATAGTTTTTCTAATAATTTTACGCCGCCCAATCACGTCAAGCCTTTTTTGCTGGCGGCATGATCTTGTTTATGTAGCCGTAGGTTTCCCGGATGTCGGAAAAACGCTCGCGGTAATCGGCCTCGGGGTCGATCCTGATGCCTCGCATCCGCCTGCCCACATTGCTTTCACCCCAGTTGTAGGCCGCCAGCACCAGGGTCCAGTTGTTGTCGAAGCGCTCGCGCAGGTAGTTCAGATAGCGGGCCGAGATGCTGAGGTTGTAAGGCGGAAAATAGAGCATGCCGCGCCTGTGGCTCATGTGCACGTAGCTGGCGGTGGATTCGCGCACCTGCCCCAACCCGATGGCCTTGGCCGGGGAAACGGCGAAACTGCGGAAGCGGCTTTCCGTGTTTATCAGCCGGTAGAAAATGCCCGGGTCGAGGCCGTAAACCACAGCCGCGCTAAGGGTCATCAACCTCACCGAGATGGGGTTGTAAACCAGGATCAAAAGCACCAAAAGCAGGACCAGGGGGAAATAGATGATCCTCCTGATCCTGCTTTTCTTTTTGGCGGAAGGCACGGTTTCGGTCAGGCCAGGCCTTTCTTGAAATCGTTCAGCCGCAACACGTGAGACACTTCTTCGTTAATGATGCGCCTCAGGGCGATGAGGGCCTTGGGGTTGGAAATGCTGTCGCTGAGGGCGTGGAAATAGAGCAGGGTGTCTTTTTCAAAGATGATGGCGTTGTCCACGAGGGTGGCCATGTCCGTGGCCTCGGTGGCCTTGCGGATGGCGGATTCCTCGCTGTTGAAGATCCGGCCGTCCACGATGGTCTTCAGATAGGCGGAAACCATTTCCCAGTCCTGGGTGAGTTCCAGATCCTGCATGTCCGCGTCGTCGCGCAGGGCCATGAAGGTCTTTTCGTGGTCCAGTTCCTGGTCACGCAAAAAAGCGATGAATTCGATGCTTTTGGCGTCCAGGTCCTTACGTTTGGTGGCTTCCTGGTAAAAGGCGTAGCCGTTGCGTTCGATCTGCACGGCCATTTCAATGATCTCATTGATCGAGAAAGCTGGCATTTTTCCTCCAGTTGGATATGTTTTTTTTGATTTCAGACAGTATGCTCACCGGGAGCGTATTTGTCAAGCTGAAAGTGCAAAACCGCCCTGGTTTCCGGGCTACGCAGTCCCGTTCATTCCAGGCCCACGTTCACCTGCGAAGGGCCCATCAGTTCGCCGATATGGTCGGTGCTGTCCTGAACCGCCTGGCGTGCCGCCTGGCTCGGCTGGGCCGGGTCCGCCGCCTGGACCGCAGCTGCTTTGGTAACCTCTTTCTGCACTTCCCGCATGGGATCCACGGCTGGTTCCTTCGCCTCTTCCGCCGGCAATTGGGGCTCGCTCGCCACCGTGGTGTCAGCCGCGGCAGGGCGCAAAAATTCCGGGGTTTTCAGCCAACCCTGGTTATTGGCATGCCAGAGGATGGCACCCAAGACCACCACGAAGAGGATGATGCCCAGCAGCCAGAGCAGATTGGGTGAGAGCATGATCTTGCCGGATTTATCCCCGCTGGAGCGGACGAGTTGTTTCTTGGTGTTTTCCGGCACCATCACCCTGAATTCCGCCATCACCTCGTCCAGGTCGGCCCCCAGGTAGCCGGCGTATTTGTGGACCATGGCCTTGGCGAAGCCGAAATGCCCCAGCTCAAAATAGCGGTTTTCCTCGATCAGCCGCAGCTGGTCCTCCCGCAGGCGCAGGTCTTCGAAAACCTTCTGGTAGTCGATGCCCTTTTCCTCGCGCAATTTTTGTAGATGCGAGCCTAGATTTTCCATTGGTAAACTCCACTGAAAGTGTGTTCCACAGTCCCCGCGAGCATGAATTCCCCGTTCTCCAGGCGCGCGACATGCACCGCCCCGCCGGGCATCTTCACCCAGACCTCATTGTCCAGCAGGCCTTTGTTGATGCCGCTGAAGACGCTGGCCACGGCGCCGGTCCCACAGGCTTGGGTGGCCCCCGCGCCGCGTTCCCAGACCTTCATTTCGATCTCCAGGCGTGAGACCACGCGCACGAATTCGGCGTTCACCCCCTCCCGGAAGCGCGGATGGCGCTCCAGGCGCGGGCCGGTTTCCAGTTCCTGGCCGTGCAGCCTGGCCTGGAAGGAGACGAAATGCAGATTCCCCACCTCCACCACCGTTCCGGTCACCCCCTCCAGGTCAAGGTCCTTCTCTTGCAGCACCGGTTTGCCCAGATTGACGCTGATCTGGCGATCCCGCACGGAGGCGTTTTTAAGGCCGCTGGCGGTGGCGATCCGCAGCTCCGCCTTGCCGGTGAGCCTGTGCAGCAGGGAAGCGCAGCAACGCAGGGCGGAGCCGCACATCAGGGCGTGGCTGCCGTCGCTGTTGTGGATCACCATGCGAGCGTCGGCCCCAGCTTCGGCCAGCAACAGCACCAGGCCGTCCGCGCCCACGCCGGTGCGGCGGTCGCAGATGTCGCGGGCGAGGGCGTCCGGCGGCAGCGAGGTTTCCCGGGTGTGCAAAAGCTGCAGCACCACGAAATCGTTGCCCTGGGCCTGGATCTTGCCAAAGGGGATCAGCATAGCAGGTCTTCCATCATCTGGTTGAAGCTGTACAAACCCTTGCGCAGCGAGATCCACTGCGCGGCCTGCAGCGCTCCGGTGGCGAAACAGGCCCGGGAACGCACCCGGTGGCTCAGTTCCAGGCTGTCGGTCTCGCAATCGAAGATCACACTGTGGGTGCCGGGCACTGCACCACCGCGCAGGCTGGCGAAGTGCAACTCGTTCTTGAGGATGCGGCGGTCCAGCTTGTCGTAAACGGCTTCATCTTTCACGCTGCTTTCCCGCAGGATGGCTTCGGCCAGCTGGATCGCCGTGCCGGAGGGACTGTCCGCCTTTTGGTTGTGGTGCATTTCCCAGCCGCAGACGTCGTACATGGTAAATTTGTCGCAGATGGAGGTGGCATATTGGATCACGCGGGTGAAGAGGTTCATGCCGATGGAGAAATTGGCGCCCCAGAGAATGCCGGTGCCGTGGCGTTCGGCCAGGTCCTTCACCTCGTCCAGATGCTTGTGCCAGCCGGTGGTTCCCACCACCATGTGCTTTCCCGCGGCGGCCACCTGGCGGATGTTGTTCAGGGCTGTGTCCGGCAGGCTGAAATCGATGCAGACGTCGGCCAGGATCTCCGGCCTGATCTCGCGTTCGCAGCCTGCCTGGCTGGGATCGATGATGGAGCGCACCCGGCAGCCCTGCGCCTCGGCGAGGCTGGCGATCATGTGTCCCATCTTCCCGTATCCGATCAAGCTTATCTCCAGCATCGGTCACCTCTGTGCATGGCGGCGGATCAGCGCGGCGATGAAGGCCGCGCCCCGCTTCAGTTCTTCGGCTTCGATGTCTTCGGCCACGGTGTGCACCTTGTTCATGCCGGTGCCGCAGATGATCATGGGCAGGCCGGCGGCGTTGATGATGTTGGCGTCGCTGCCGCCTCCGCCCACGGTCACCTCAGCTTTGATCCCCAGATCGTTCAGGGCGTCCAGGGCCAGCTGCACCACGGCCTCGCCGTCGCCGACGCGGAACGCGGCGTATTCTTGTTTGGATTCCCATTCCAGGGCTGCCGCGCCAAAATCGTAGTTGTGCCTCTGCACGGCGCTTTCGGCGGCGTGGCGGATATCCGCGGTTACCTGTTCCAGCTTGCGCGGATTGTGGCTGCGGGCTTCGCCCTTGAGCTCCACGCGGTTGGGAACGATGTTCGTGGCGCTGCCGCCGGAGATAATGCCCACGTTGCAGGTGGTTTCATGGTCGATGCGGCCCAGGGGCATGGCGGCGATGGCTTCGGCGGCCACGCGGATGGCGTTGATCCCTTTTTCCGGCTCCACGCCCGCGTGGGCTTCCTTGCCCGTGATCACCATCCGGATCGAGTTCTGGGCCGGCGCTCCCACCACCAGGTCCCCCACCCGGTGGGCGTCCAGGGCATAGCCGAAGGCCGAGCGCAGCTTGCTCTTGTCAAAATGTTTCGCGCCCAAAAGGCCGATCTCTTCCGAAACCGTTACCAATACCTCGATGGGGGCGTGCGGTTCCCCGCTTTCCACCACATCCCGGATGCCCATGATGATCTCGGCCAGGCCGGATTTGTCGTCGCCGCCCAAAACGGTGGTTCCATCCGTGTGGATGCGGCCCTCGGTGATGGAGGCCTTCACGCCCAGGCCCGGTTTGACGGTGTCCGCGTGGGCGCAGAAGAGGATGGGTTTTTGGTCTGCCCGGCCTGGGATCAGGGCGTGCAGATTGCCCGCGTTGCCGCCGGTGAAAGTGTTGGCGTCGTCTTCCAGGATATCCGCTCCCAGCTCGGCCAGGTCGGCTTTGAGGCGGTCGGTCACGGCTCGTTCATCGCGCGATTCGCTGTCGATGGCCACCAGTTCCAGAAAGTATCTGATCACATCGTCGTGCATGCTTGTCTCCATAAAGATTATTGCTTGTCACGCCATTTATTCTGCCTTTGGCTTTTTTGTCAAAAACTATTTGCGTGCCTGCCTCCTCACCGCCTTGCCACAAGTTTTCATTGACGGATATCCCCTTTTGCCGGCTAATGGTTTTTCTTCCTGAAACAACCCCACAAGGAGCATAGAGATGTTTTTGACCCACGCCCAGCTCATTAGCGAGATCCGCCGCTGCGAATACTGCGCGGAAAAACCCTGCCAGACAGCCTGCCCCTGCGACTGCTCCCCGGCCGATTTCATGATGGCCGCGGCCCAAGGCCTGCCCTCGGATTTCAAACGCGCCGCCGGGATCATCCTCTCCAGCAATCCCCTGGGGGGGATCTGCGGCAGCGTTTGCCCCGATTACCACTGCGTTCAAGCCTGTTCGCGCGAAACTTTCGACACTCCCATCCGCATCCCCGAGGTCCAGGCCGCCATCGTGCGCAAAGCCCATGAACTGGGCCAGCTGCCGGAGTTCACGCCAGCCCTCAGAAACGGCCTCAAAGTTGCCGTCGTGGGCGGCGGACCGGCTGGGATCGGCGCGGCCGTAACCCTCACCCAGCTTGGCTATGAGGTGGATATCTTTGACCCGGAGCCCCTGGGCGGCCAGGCAGGCCTCATCCCCTCCCGGCGTCTCGACCCCGGCATCCTCGCCGCCGATCTGCTCTTCCTCACCGAGGTTTTCCAGCTAAACCACCTTAAACAGGGCGCTCCCACCGCGAAAGAGCTTTTGGCCTCCGGCTATGCCGCCGTGGTGCAGGCCGGCGGTCTGAACGACCCCATCCGGCTCAACATTCCCGGCGATGACAGCGCCATCTATGGCCTGGACATCCTCCGCAACCCCGGCTGCTGGCTCTTTGAGGGAAAAAGGATCGCCCTCGTGGGAGGGGCCATTGCCGCGGACCAGGCCCTCACCGCCAAACTGCGCGGCGCCGCCCACGTGGAACTTATCACCCTGGAAGCCTGGCACGAAATGCCCCTCACCGAAGACGAAAAGCAAGGCCTGGTGGAAGCCGGGGTGGAATTCAGCCCCCGCACCCGGATCAGCGAGATAGTCAACTCCGCGGGCAAAACCGTGGCCATCAAAACCAGGCGCGTCCAGCTGCCCGCCGGCGAAACCTTCCACCCTGCCAAGATCAGGGACGAAGAGGGTTCCGGCGAACTGGAGCGTCCTTTCGACCTTGTGGTGATAGCGGTGGGCAACCGCCCCATCCTCCATGAACAGGGCGAGCGGATCTTCTCCTGCGGCGACCAGGCCCATGGCCCCACCACCGTCGTCGAGGCCGTCGCCTCCGGCAAGAACGCGGCCCTGGAGGTCGATTCCGCCCTGCGCTCCAGCCACTATGAACTTCCGCCGAAGCCCACCAAAAGCTGCCTTCCCGTCTTCGGCTGGAACAAACATCCCGTGCCCCTGGAAGCCGATTTCTTCGGCCGCCCCCTCGATTCGCCCTTCCTGCTTTCCGCCGCGCCGCCCACCGACGGCTACGAGCAGATGAAGCTCGCCTACGAGGCCGGCTGGGCCGGGGGCATCATGAAAACCGCCTTCGACGGCCTCGAGATCCACATCCCGGGCGAATACATGTGGGTTTGGGGTGATAAGACCTTCGCCAATTGCGACAACGTTTCGGACCATCCCCTGGATCGCGTGTGCGAGGAAATCTCCCGCCTCATCAAAGAGTATCCGGACAAACTGACCCTGGCCTCCACCGGCGGGCCCGTCACCGGCAACGACGCCGCGGACAAGGCCGTCTGGCAGGCCAACACCAGAAAGCTGGAGGCCGCCGGAGCCATGGGCATAGAATACAGCCTCTCCTGTCCCCAGGGCGGAGACGGCACCCACGGCGACATCGTGGCCCAAAACCCGGAACTGACGGCGAAGATAATCGGCTGGGTGATGGAGATCAGCGACCCCGAAGTGCCCAAGCTGTTCAAGCTAACCGGCGCTGTCACGGCCATCCAGCCCATCATAACAGCCGTCAAAGGCGTCCTGGACAGGTATCCCGGTAAAAAAGCCGGCGTCACCCTCGCCAACACCTTCCCCTGCCTCGGTTTCCGGCATAAGGAAGGCGTCGCCTGGGATGAGGGCGTGATCGTGGGCATGAGCGGCGAAGGTGTCGTACCCATCAGCTATCTGAGCCTCGCCCGGGCCTGCGGCAAAGGCGTCACCGTCTCCGGAAACGGCGGCGCGATGAACTACCTCGACGCGGCCAACTTCCTGGCCCTCGGCGCTTCCACCGTGCAGTTCTGCACCATTGCCGAAAAATACGGCTACGGCATCATCGCCGAACTCAAGCTGGGCCTCTCCCACCTGCTGGAAGCCAAAAACATCCCTTCCGTGAAGGAACTGATCGGCATCGCCCAACCTGCTCCCATCACCGATTTCATGGACCTGCCCCCCAAGACCAAAAGCAGCACCCTCACTCCCGAACTCTGCGTCCACTGCGGCAATTGCACCCGCTGCCCCTATCTGGCCATCACCCTGGACGAAGATCTCCTCCCCGTGATCGACAAGGACAAATGCGTGGGCTGCTCGCTCTGCACCAAACTCTGCTTCGCCGGAGCGCTTTATATGAGTGAGTGAGGCAGCCCGTTCACGCTGCCCTTGATATCGCCTCGCGGAGGCTCACGGCGTGGGTCGATCACACCAGCGAAGCTCACGGCGCGGCGAGGTCGGGAGCTTACAGCTGCTCTCAAATGATCATAATTATCTCAGATTCTCAGGGCCCTGTAACTTGCCAACCCGCATCAGTTCAGGGTTTGGAGGTCAGATTCTCAAAATAACAGCACCCCCGCCCCCCTGGCGGCACGGGCACACCTGCTTGATGCAACTTGCATCAACAATGATGCTATCATCTAATGATATATACATATATACTAATATATTATTATATAATTTTATATTTATGTTATATTTATACCTATGGTATAAAGAGCATTCCCTTACCCTGCCTTGCCTCTCTTTCCACCCGCTCCCGGTACCTGGCCTCTCTCTTTCCACCCGCTCCCGATACCTGACCTCTCTCCTTCCTCCCGCTCCAGGTACCTGGCCTGTTTCCCTCCTCCGGGGGTGGGGGTGCTGTTATTTTGAGAATCTGACCTCCAAACCCTGAACTGATGCGGGTTGGCAAGTTACAGGGCCCTGAGAATCTGAGATAATTTGCGGTAATTTGATGGCGGAGGGCTATACCAATTTTTAGCCGGCGGTTGAAACCGCCGGAGATCGTATCCCCCTGGCCGCTGATACCCAGGAACGGTGGCCGAAGCCACCGCCTTCCGTCTCCTGTCCTGGCGGCTTTGGGCATCTTGGAGTTATAGCCGGCAGGAGTTCCCGGCGTTGTCAATTCAAACACCCACTGGGTGTCATTCCGGGGTGGGGGTTTTAACCCCCGGGGACCCGGAATCCAGACCTTACGGGTAATGCCCTGTTGGCACATCCCCCACTCCACCCCGAGTTGTCATTCCGGGGTGGGGGTTTAACCCCCGAGGTCCCGGAATCCAGCCATATCATCCACATAGCCCCGCCCTGTCATTCCGGGGTGGGGGTTTTAACCCCCGGGGTCCCGGAATCCAGCCATATCATCCACATAGCCCAAACCTGTCATTCCGGGGTGGGGGTTTTAACCCCCGGGGTCCCGGAATCCAGCCATATCATCCACATAGCCCAAACCTGTCATTCCGGGGTGGGGGTTTTAACCCCCGGGGTCCCGGAATCCAGACCTTACGGGTAATGCCCTGTTGGCACATCCCCCACTCCGCCCCGAGTTGTCATTCCGGGGTGGGGGGTTTCAACCCCCGGGGTCCCGGAATCCAGACCTTACGGGTAATGCCCTGTTGGCACATCCCCCACTCCACCCCGAGTTGTCGTTCCGGGGTGGGGGTTTTAACCCCCGAGGTCCCGGAATCCAGACCTTACGGGTAATGCCCTCAGAGGGTGTCGATGCAGACCGCGTCTGTATCGACCCCGCCCTGATTTGGGACCGGGACTGGCTATTCCCGCCAAACCTGGATTCCGGGTCCCCGCGTGCTGGCGCACGCCTCCCCGGAATGACAGGCGTTTGGAACGGGGTGGGTGAGGGACAAGCCTTGGCGGAGGGGTAAACCGGTTTTAAATGGCGCGGGAATATCGGCGATGGCCTCAGCCACAATACAGCCAGAACCTCGCGCCAAGACGGAAGGCGGTGGCTTCAGCCACCGTACCCCAAAACACCGGAGCCAGAAAAAGACGATGTCCGGTCGGCTTCAGCCACCGGAGTTGGGACCGGCCTGACCTGGCAGCGGAAAACAGACCGGCGGTTGAAACCGCCGGAGATCGTATCTCCCTGGCCGCTGATACCGAGGAACGGTGGCTGAAGCCACCGCCTTCCGTCTCCTGTCCTGGCGGCTTTGGGCGTCTTGGCGTTATAGCTGGCAGGCGTTCCCGGCGTTGTCAATTCAAACACCCACTGGGTGTCATTCCGGGGTGGGGGTTTCAACCCCCGGGGTCCCGGAATCCAGACCTTACGGGTAATGCCTCAGAGGGTGTCGATGCAGACTGCGTCTGGATCGACCCCGCCTTGACCTGGGACCGGGACTGGCTATTCCCGCCAAACCTGGATTCCGGGGCCCCGCGTGCAAGCGCACGCCTCCCCGGAATGACAGGCGTTTGGAACGGGGTGGGTGAGGGACAAGCCTTGGCGGAGGGCTGTCTTACCGCCCCAAGCCTCATCCCATTCGCCTCCCATTGACATCCCCCTGAGTTCCCGCCCAACCAACGGGAAGTAAACGGGAAGTAAATGGGATGTGAATGGGATGAGGCTTGGGGCGGGGTCGGGGAAAACTTAGCTTGACAGGATAGCCCCGTGTAACAAAACTTGCAGCCTCAAAACTGAAACCCCAGGAGATGATGTGAATCCTCCTTTCGAGCTAACATTAAAGAGCATGATAGACCGGTCCTGCGAGCTTTTCAGCCGCAAGCCGGCGTTATCGAACGTGGACGGCGAACCCGTAACCTACGGCGAGATGCGCAAGCAGCTCGACGGCCTGATGCGCATGATGAGCGAGCAGGGCATCGTGAAGGGCGACAGGGTGGCGATCCTGGGGCAGAACATGCCGAACTGGGGCATCGCCTATCTGGCCATCGCCTCTCTGGGAGCGGTGGTGGTGCCCATCCTCACGGATTTTCACGTGAACGAGATCCTGAACATTGTGCGCCATTCCGAGGCAAAGATGATCTTTGTTTCCGGAGCCCAATACGACAAGATCGGCTACGCGGACCTGGACCCCAGGATCATCCTGGTGGCGCTGGACAACTTCGAGCCGCTGGAGCTAAAGGCCCCCAAGGACCTGATCGGCGGACTCATCTACGAGCCGCTGAAACAGCTGCAGAAACTAAGCAACCGGGCCCTCAGGGCCGTGGGGCTGATCGACGCCAAGGTGCACGAGAATGACCTTGCCTCGATCATCTACACCTCCGGCACCACCGGGCTTTCCAAGGGTGTGATGCTCAGCCACAAAAACCTGGTGCTGGACGCCTGGATCACCACCCAGTTCCAGCCGGTGGGGGAAAAAGACCGCCTGATCTCGGTTTTGCCGCTCTCGCACACCTATGAATGCACGGTGGGCTTCATCATTCCGATGATGGGCGGCGCCTGCGTTTACTATCTGGACAAGCCGCCCACGGCGCGGGTGCTGGTTCCCGCCATGCAAAAGATCCGGCCCACCATGATCCTCACCGTGCCGCTGATCATCGAAAAGATCTTCAAAATGCAGGTGCATCCGCAGCTCACGGCCAATCCAGCTTTCCGCGCCATGTACAAGCTTCCGCCCAGCCGCAAATTCCTGCACAAGGTGGCCGGCAAAAAGCTGATGAAGACCTTCGGCGGCGAGATCCATTTCTTTGGCATCGGCGGAGCGCTGCTCTCCTGGGAGGTGGAGCGTTTTCTGAACGAGGCCGGCTTCCCCTACGCCATCGGCTACGGGCTCACGGAAACGGCGCCGCTGATCGCGGGGAGCAATCCCCAGGCCGTGCGCTTCCGCTCCACCGGACAGGTGCTGGAGCATCTGCAGGTGCGGATCGAGAACCCCGCGCCCCAGACCGGGATCGGCGAGATCCTGGTGAAGGGCGAAACTGTGATGATGGGCTACTACAAGGATCCCCAGCGCACCGCGGAAGCCTTCACCGAAGATGGCTTCTTCCGCACCGGCGACCTCGGCATCCTGCGCAAAAACCGCTACCTCTACATCATCGGCCGCTCCAAAAACGTGATCGTGGCCGCCTCCGGGGAAAACATCTATCCCGAGGATGTGGAAAGCAAACTGAACGAACACGAGGCCGTGTTGGAATCGCTGGTCCTGGATGTGGGCGGACAGCTAACCGCGCGCGTCTTCCTCAATCCCGAATACCTGGAAAAGCACTATCATCCAGATAAACTGGGCAGCGCGGATTATCAGCGGCACTTAAACATCCTCCTGGAGGAGATCAAGACCGCGGCGAATCAGAATCTCTCCACGTTCTCGCGGGTGAAAAAGGTGATCGAACAGCGGGAGCCCTTTGAAAAGACGGCCACGCAGAAGATCAAGCGCTTCCTCTATCAGTGAGGCCGGGAAGGGTCTGGAACGCAATTTGCATCATCCGGGAAAGTGATGACGGCATAAGCGCCACGGCCTGCTGGCCCAAACGAAAACGAGGCAGGGGCGGATTCACGGGAGGATAGATGACACGGACCACTTTACTGATCATGGTTCTGGCCACCATGGCTGCTTCTCTGGGAGCGGGGCCAACCAGCCTGACCTTGGGCGACATCAGCTTTGACCTGAACGTCCGGGCCGATAAGAGGGCGGGCGAATACAGCTATCCGGACCTGGTTTTCACGCCCACCAGCCAAAGCTGGCAGGACAGCACGGTGATCGTGTTCTCCTCAGCCGAACTTGACCTGAGGGTGAAGGTCTCACCCCGGAACGCCTATCTGGCCCAGTCCTGGCTCTTCGACGTCCGGGCCGATTTCAAGCAGGAAACCTATCTCCACGAGTTGGTCCTGAGCATGGACAACCCCCAGGCGCCCGTGAGCGCTGAGCTGAAAGGGGTGGAAGCCATCCAGAGCGGCGATCCCAGCCTCAACCGCACGATCGGGCCCTGCATGGACAAGGCGGTGGAATTCTCCAGCGGGGACAAACGCTTCTGGATCGTGGCTTCCGGCTACGCGGAGTGTGGGGGGCTGGAAGGCCTCCAGACCAACAACATCGTGCTCTACGACTACCGGGCACACTTCTTTCGCATGCATAATCCCGCCACGCCGCAATACGGCTATCTGCGCGACACAATGTACAAGCCCGCCGGCGGCTCCCACCGCTGGGGCTTCCTGCTCTTTGGCGAAAAACCCCTGCTGCTGGACATAAACCGCTGGCCAGGCGACCGCAAGGCCGCCCTCTGCATCAGCAACGACGCCGACGGCGAAACCCTCCCCCGCCTCCAAGCCGTTTTTGAAGGCAGCAGCAATCCCGCCAACCCGCGCTATTACACCAAAGGCTTTTTCGCCCGGAACATCCCCATCTCCACCACCATCCACGGCGTGAACCAGCCCAACCTGGGAAGCATGTGGGAACTCATCCGCGATCACGGCAACCGCATTGGTTGGCACACCTACACCATGCTGGAAGATCCCCCCGGCAGCAACGAACAGGCCATCCTCCACGACCTCGCGCACCTGAACATCCGCAGTTGGATCGACCACGCCGTTCCCTTTAATCCCGAAGACATAGCCTACAACGGGCTCTTCCCGGACAGCCTGCAATATGTGGGCGACGTGATCAACCAAAGCAACATCGACTACATCTGGCCCGGCGAAACCCCGCCCACCAACCCTTTCAACGCCTACGAAGAGGCCTGGCGCCTGCCCCACTTCCTCTACGAAGCCAAATCCCTCACCAAACCGGTCTGGTTCTTTGGCCGCACCAGATGCGAGGTTTGGGAATATTACGGCCACTACAACCCACTCAGCATGAAATACATGATGACGCCGGACAACCTGGACGCCCTCATCGCCGCCCGGGGCCTGCACATTGCCTATACCCACCTCTGCCAGTCGCAATCGGGCTCCACCTACAGTTTCTGGCAAATCTCGCCCACCGGGGATTACGAGATCCGCGACGACGTGGACGACATGCTGCTGATGCTGGACCACTACCGCAGCCACCGGGGCCTCTGGATCGCGCCGCTGGAGGACATCTTCGACCGCATGCTGGATATCGAGGAAGTGAAGATCACGGCGGTGGAAACCACCCCGCAGGAACATATCCTGAAGGTGACCCTGGCCAGCGGGGCGAAGCGTGACCTGGCTGATCTGAGCCTCAGCCATAAAGATGATGTTTACAGCATCGACATTCTGCCCGCGAACGGCGAATCAATCCTTTATATCCCGGACTTCAGCGGGCAGGGGCAGGTTCCGGAAACCCTCTACCATGTGAACTACCACGCCGGGCAGCTGGCCATCACCAAAGCTTACGACCTGCCGCTGGAACCGATGCTGGTGGAAATCTTCAATCTGCGCGGCCAGAAGATCCAGACGCAAGACTTCATCTTCATCCAAACCGAACACATCCTGCCCTTCGCGGACAAGGCCTCGGGAATCTATCTCGCCCGGCTGAAACCGCTGGAAGGGACTCCGGTGCTGCTGAAATTCAGCGTGGTGAAATAGCTCAGTCGCTCACGCGGAGGGTGACGCCGCCGAGGAAGGAGATCCCCGGCTGGGGCACGTAGGCATAAACCGAGTAGCTGCGGTTGAGGGCGTTGCGAACGCTGAAATGGGGGGAGAGGGTCCAGCCCCTCAGTTGGAAATTTACCGCCGCGCCCAGATCCAGCAGAGCGTAACCCGGCAGCGGGGCGGAGAGGTTGTCCGGAGTTGTAAACTGTTCCCCCGTAAACCGGTAGGCACTCCAAAAACTGAATCTTGGCCAGCTCAGGTCCAGCTTCAGGGTGTAGCTCAGTTCCGGCGTGTACATCAGCCTGGGAGCGCTCTCCGCGGGTTGCGAGCTGAAGTCGAGGGCATCCGTGAGCAGCGCCGCGGCGGCCAGTTTCAGCCAGGCCAGCGGCTCCCAGCCAGCCTCGAGTTCCAGGTTGCGGATCCGTGCCCGGCCGATGTTCAGGGGTTTCCAGACGTTGCCGAACATCTGCACCTGGCGCCACTGGATGAGGCTGTCGATGGTGTTGTGATGCCAGACGGCACGCAAATTGAAGGTGCCCAGGCGATTGTCCAGCCAGATCTGCCAGCCTTTGGACCTCTCGCTGGCCAGGTCCGGATTGCCGATGGCCTGGGAATCTCCGCGCCAGTAAAGGTCGTAAGGTGAAGGCAGGGCGAAGGAAGTGCCCAAAGTACCGCCCAGCGTGCTTTCCACGTAGCCGTAGCGGCGGATGCTGCCCTCCAGGCGCCAGCTGAGGTTGTCGTCCGCTCCGGCGTGATCGTAGCGCAAGGCTCCGGCCCCGCTGTAGATGAGGTCGCCCCGGTCCAGTTCCAGAGAGCTTTTCAGGCTGGCGTTGGCAAAACCCGCGCGGTGGTCAAGAGCATTGGCGGGCAGCAGCATATTCTGGTTCTGATAACGCTCGGAACCCAGTTCCGCGGCCAGTCCGGCGCTCAATTTCAGGCCTTGCGTGAGCTCCAATTCACCGCCCAGGCTGCCTCTGAGGCCGCTGTCCAGCAGCTTTTGCCGGTATTGGGAGAGGAAAACCGGCAGGGGGGCGCGGGTGTTGTCGTAAAGGGTGCCGTCGAGGTTCAGCCAGGCCAACAGGTCAGCGTTCAGGCCCCGCAGCGGGGAACTGAGCGTAACCCGGTTGCGGTTGGCGTAACCCTCTAAAAAAGCATTGCGATAGACCTCCGAGAAATTCACCGTGCCGGGCAACTGGCGGTGAAAGGCCACGTAATCGGTCTGGAGACTGAGGCGAGCCTGGCCCCAGGCGGTGGAAAGCGAGGCGGAAAGAGAGTTTTGGCGCTTGGCGTTGTTCTCGCGGATGGCCACGCTATCCGGCGCCCACCAGTCCGGCATCCGGTAGGGAAAATCGTTGTCCGTGTCCAGATGCGAGGCGTTCAGCCTAAGGTCCAGGTTTTTGAAGGCGGTGCCGAAGGCCAGCGCGGTCTGGGCATGGCCGAAGGAGCCAAGTTCCGTGCTCAGGGAAAAGTCCGAACGGCCTTGGTTCCGCCCCTGTCTGGTGCGGATGTTCAGGATCCCGCCGATGGCCGAGCCCCCGCCATAGACGGAGGCGTTGTTCTTGATCAGTTCGATGGAAGCGATGTTGGCGGCGTCGATCAGGGAAAGGTCGTAACTTTCACCACCGGGATTGAGGGCCACGCCGTCCAGGATGATCAGGCTGTGGCGGGCCAGATTGCCCAGAATGGACACGCCCTGGCTTTCCCCCGCCAGCCGAACGTCGCCGGAATGAGTTGAGGCGCTGGAACTTAACACCTCTCCCGCGGAGTAGTAGTGCCGGTCCGGATCCACAGGCAGGGCCACGCGGTCCGCCGGCGGCGCGAAGAAGTCCCAGGCGCTTTCGCTGACGGTTATCTTGGGCAACAGCACCGGTTCCGGAAGCAGCGTGACGCGCTTGCCCACCTCTGTAACGGGCAGGGTCCTGGCCTGAAAGCCCAAACGGCTGAAAGACAGGGAATCCGCCTGGGTGGAGATTTTGAAAGCGCCGTTTTCGGAGCCATAGATCTGGATCAGTCCATCTGATACGAGCACCGAGGAGATGGCCTGCCCGGAGGGATCGACCACCTTTCCCTCGATCACAAAAGCGTTCAGCCACCCCACCGCGACCAGCAGCAGGAAAGGCAGAAGGACCTTTTTCACGGAACGCCCGGATAGAGAAGATTGGGCTTGCCGCTGGCGGGATTGAGCATGGTCTGCAGCTCCAGGCCAAACAGCTCGCGCAGGGGCCCGGGACGCATCATTTCCTCCGGAGTTCCGCTGCCCAGCACCCGGCCCCCGGCCAGAAAGACCATCCGGTCGGCAAAATTGGCGCCCAAATTGAGGTTGTGGGAGATCAGCAGGATGCCCTTGCCGCTGGCGCGCACGATCCCGCGCAGCAGGGCCATGATCTCCACCTGATGGTTGATGTCCAGCTGGGAAAGGGTCTCATCCAGCAGGATGTAGGGTGTGTTCTGGGCCAGCGACCGGGCGATCAGCACCCGCTGTTTTTCACCGCCGCTGAGCTGGGAATAGAACCTGCCGGCCAGACCTGCCAACTGCAGCTGCTCCAGCACCTCCCCCACGGCCTCCAGATCGGCCGGAAGCCAGCTTTGCATCAGGCCCAGATAGGGATAGCGGCCCATCAGCACGATGTCGCGCACAGGATAATCGAACTGGAAGACGCTTTCCTGGGGCACGAAGGCTATGAGGCGGGCCAGCCCGGAGCGTTTGTAAGCGTCCAAGGGCTTGCCCAGAAGGCGGATCTCGCCCTTCAGAGCCGGCAGAAACCCCAGCAGCGCGTAAACCAGAGTGGATTTCCCGGCGCCGTTGGGCCCCACCAAAACGGTGAATTCGTCCCCCGCCAGGCTCAGGTCCAGTTCCCTGAGCACCATCTGGGCGTCGTAGGCGCAGCTAAGTTTGGTTACTTCGATCATGTCTTCATCCAAGGCGAATTTCTGGCGGTGGCCAAATCTGTCAATGGCGGCGTGAAGAAGCGAAATTTTGTTGCCTGGAATAGCCTAGCAAATTACTATATATTCAGAAGAACAATCCCAAGGAGAAACGATGGCCATTGGCACAAAGACAGAATACGCGCTGCGGGCCCTGCTGGAGATACCCGCAAAGTCCAGCGTGTCCGCGAATCAGATCTGCGAGCGCCAGCAGCTGCCCAAAAAGTATGTGGAGCATCTGCTGAGCGCGCTCAAGAAGGCCGGGCTGATCGCCAGCAGTTCCGGTTCCCGCGGAGGCTACACTTTGGCCCGTCCGGCAGGCCAGATCAACCTTTACAACATCATGGAAGCCGTGAACGACCACAATCTGGAGCTGGACTGCGGCATGGGCAAACAGTTTTGTCTGGGCGATGATTGCCCGTTGCGGCCCCTGTTTGGCGATCTGGCGGCCCGGCAGCGTGAGCTTTTGCAAAAATACAGCCTGGCCCGCATCGCCAAGTTATTCACACAGGAGAAAAAATGACCCCCGGCAAGATCTACATGGATAATTGCGTGACCACCCCGCTGGCCCCGGAAGCGCTGGAAGCCATGCGTCCCTACTTCAGCGAGGAGTTCTGGTTTCCCGGCGCTTTCATCAGCACCGGCGAAGCCACCAGCGCCACTTTGGCCGGCTGGCACGACGCGATCGCCAAAACCCTCAACGCCACCGGCCCGGAGATCCATTTCACCTCCGGCGGCACCCTGGCGAACAACCTAGCCATCAAAGGCCTGGCCTGGGCCCACAGCTCCGCCGGCAAACACGCCATCGTATCCGTGGTGGATTATCCGGACCTGCTCACCAACGCCGCCTGGCTGGAAAAACAGGGCTTTGAAGTGAGCTATCTGGAGCCGGACGCCGCGGGCCTGGTGAGCGCGGACAAGCTGAAAGCAGCCATCCGTCCGGACACCATCCTCTTTCTGACCACCATCGTGAACCACGTGGTGGGAACCATCCAACCCATCGAGGCCTACGCCAGGGTGCTGGCGGAAGCCGGTCACCGCATCTTCTGGCACGCCGATGCCGGACAGGCCTACGGCAAGCTGCCTCTGGACGTTCAGGCCCTGGGCGTGGACACCCTCAGCGTTTCGGCCCACAAGATCCATGGGCCGCAGGGCATCGGCGCCCTCTACGTGAAACAAGGCGTCAAGCTGGCCCAGTTGATCCACGGCATCAACCGCCTCGACCCTCTGCAGACGGGGGGCCTGAGCCTGGCCCTGATCGCCGGATTCGTGAAAGCCGCCGAGCTCACTTTTGCCGATCTGGCCGCCACCACCTCCCAACTGCGGGAGCTTTCGGATCATCTGCTGCAGCGCCTCGAAGCCACCATCCCGGAGATCGAGCTCAACGGCCCCCGCGGGGAAGGGCGCGCCTGCCACAACATCAACGTCTCCATCGCCTACATCGAAGGCGAGGCCATCACCATGATGCTCGATCTGCAGGGCATCACCGTCGCCACCGGTTCCGCCTGCGCCTCCCAGGGCCTGAAAGCCAACTACGTGCTGATGGCCATGGGCAAAAACCACGTCCAATCCCATGGCTCAATGAAATTTACGCTGTCCCGCTACAACAGCAGGGAAGACATCGATCTCGCGGTGTCCCGCCTGGCCGAGATCACGGCTTCGCTGCGCGAGCGCAGCCCCCTTTATCAGTCAACTCATCCCCAGGAGAAATAAATGCAATACTCACAAAAGGTTCTGGACCACTTCATGCACCCCAAGAACGTGGGCAAAATGGAAGCTCCGGACGCCCAGGCCACCGAGGGCAGCCCCGCCTGCGGCGACCAGGTGACCGTTTACCTCAAGGTGGACGAAGCCAGCAAAAAGATCGAAGATATCAGCTTCCTTTCCTACGGCTGCGCCTCCAACATCGCCACCGCCTCCATCATCACGGAGCTCGCGAAGGGCAAGACCCTCGACGAAGCGAAACAACTCACCTGGCGCGACGCCATGGAAGCGCTGGACGGCCTGCCGCCGGTGAAAGTCCACTGCTCCGTATTGGCCGCCGACACTTTGCAGACCGCCATCTCCAATTACGAGATCGCCCACGGTCTCAAGGAAGTGCCCAACTTCGGCAAGGAGACCATCATCGAAGAGCTCAAAAAGATCATCTATCCCCAGGTGGGCGAAGACATTGTATCCCTCAAGATGGTGAAATACGTGGGCTTCGACAAGGGCGAGGTGCTGATCGACATGAATATGATGAACTTCGACCAGTGGCGCGACAACGTGGCCGAAGAGATCCGTGAGCATCTGGGCAAATATCCGGAAGTGAAAAACATCCAGATCAACTTTCCCTGATTGTTTCTCCTTGAAACAACACGGCGGGATCCCCATCCCTGACCAGGAGGGGATTCCGCCATTCACTATCTTGACTTGGGCTTACCAGCGCAAAACCTTGCCGGTTTGCACTTTCGGGCCGCTTTGCAGGCGGATGAAATAGAGACCCGGACTCACCTGGCGGCCCTGGCTGTCTTCTCCGGCCCAGACAAGTTCCCCACTTTCGAAACGCTGGGGCTCGAAGCGTTTCACCAACTGACCTTTCAGATTGTAAACACTGATCAGCACCGGTGAGGCGTCTTTCTGGTCCCAGCAGATATTGGTGAATTCGCGGAAGGGGTTGGGATAACAGGGCTTCAGTCCAACTGCGGCCGGGATCTCCTGCTCCGATGGGATGGCGGTGTCGCTCCAACTGATCATTTGCGCCCGCACCCCGTTCAGCATCTGGCCGTGGTCGCCGTAGCCGCTGCGGCCGTCCCTCCAGCTTACAAACATGGTTTCCAGCCCGGGATTTGAGAGCACGGGCAAATCCTGGTCCCCGGGCGCGCTGCAAAGCAGGCGGGGTATGTAATCCAAGGTTTCGCCCCAGGAGCTGGCGCGGCTGAAATAGAGTTCCAGATCACTCGTTGTGCCTGGATGGATCGCGCTCCATACGGCCATGAAATGCCCGGAGGCAAAGCGGCCGAGGGCCATTTTCCCCACCTGCGCGGGCGGGGTCTGGTCCAGCCGGTTTCCGGGCGAGTCGTAGATCAGCTCTCCCGCGGGATTTACAGCCTGCACATAAACCCCGTCATTGTGTTTGAAGCCGATCACCACCCCGTGTTGATCCGCCATCCCGGCCAGATAGGTGCCGCTGTCGCCCAAAAGCTCGACCCCGTCCATTCCCCAGGGCAGTTGGATGTCCGGAGTCACCTTCTGGGCATAGGCCGGTTTCACGGTTCCGCCGTCGATCAGCAGGATCAGATCGCTGCCGCTCAGAGTGGCCTGGCTGGGATATAGAGGGGTGAACCCTTCTCTGTAGAAGAGCATGTTTCCGTCCGCATACCAGCCCGTTTCAGCGTTGCCGAAAGCGTCCAAGCGTTTTCCGCGCACCTGGTAATTGGATGAGCCCGGCCAGCGCTCGCTCCAGGTGAAGTGACGCGCAACCGGAGGTCCCACAGCCGTTTGCTGACTGTAAACCTCGTTTTTCACGATCACCCCGTCCGCGCCCCACATCGCCTGTCCGTTTGAGATGCGTTGGCCCATCACCCGCTTGCGGTTGCTATCGAGGTCGATCTCCCAGCTGATGTAAACATCCCCCTCATAGGAGGCAAGCCTGGCCGAAACAGGTAACTGGGGGCTGATCAGTAATCCGGGGCCGGGCCACTGGGTGTTTCCGCTGAGGTCCAAGATCTGCAGATGTAGCCCATCGCTGTAATAGAGCGCGGCAAAGTGCTGATAAGTATGGTTCACGGCATCCAATAGAACGCTCGAGTCCCCGCTCCCAAGCCGGATCCCGTCTCCAGGCAGCAGCAGTTCCCCGTTTAGTGACAACTTCTGCAGATAGAGCCGGGTGGCGCATGCCTGGCGGCTGTCGGCATAAAAGAGAAAGTTGCTGTCGTCCACATCCAGGCTGCGAACAGGCCAGGCCTCCCCGCAGAGCGCGCTGGCCAGGATCTCCTGCTCCGGGGTCAGCTGAGGCGTTCCCGCGGACGAGAACACCCTGCGCCGCAGATATTTGGCATCCAGTCCCGGCTCTGCCGAGAGGCTTAGCAGGCTGGCGTTCCAGGCAAAGCAGCGCGGACGCGAAACTTCATCCAAAGCTTCGCTCAGCGTCAGCCCCTCCTGCGGCCAGACCAAATCCCCAGTATAGTTCTCTATCAGCTGCGCTTTCAGTTTCCGTGTTCCGTCCACAAGCGATTCTTCCACCCAAGTGAAAGAGTAATTGCCCTGGTTGTCCTGAAAATCGATGGCCTCGATCAGCACATCGCTGCTGCTGCGGATCAGTTGTTCGGCCACCATGTATTCGGCGGAGTAAAACTGATACCATGTTAGCGTGGAAACACCATCGACGACGGTACTGCAGAGGATCTGGGGTAAGCTCAGCCCGGAGCTCTTGATTATCGTTTTCAGAGGCACCGGGGAAGGATTGACCACCAATTCCAGCGGTTCCTCGATGTTCCAATTTCCACCCCAGGTGAGCAGTTTGAGCTTGATCCTGGTATCCATCAGCGCGGTCAGCGCCATATCCCAGATCCGTTCGTCACTGGTAAGGCAGAACTGGTGGTCTCCGTACTCCCCGGGATATTTGGGATAGGACTGCTCCCAGGAGCCTGTGCCGTAGCTGTAGAAGCGTTTGAACCGGTTCAAGACGCCGGTGGGGGTGGTTTCCTGCCAGGCCACCACGATTTCGCTGTCGTAACATTTCGCGATCAAGCCCTGCAGCTTGAGGGTCCCGTTCGCTTGCAAAGTGGGGCGGTTGGATATCCACAAATCATTTCCGTTGGCATCGAAGCGATAGCCCAGGGCCATTGGCTGGTCTGTGTCGGGTTGAGCGAAGAGCAGGGCCCCGCCCTCGGCGTTCCCGGACAGATAGTATTTGGCCCTGTCGCGCTGGCAATCGGAATTGACTGCCACGCCCTGCGCGCTCCAGAGCATGATCCCATAATCGTTGATTTTCTGTAGCTGCAGCTGGCTGTTTCCCGCGTCCAGGTCCTCCAGCCAAGCCAGGATGAACTCTCCGTCTCCGGTCTCGACTATTTGAAGCGCGCGCTTGACGGCCTCGCCGGCCTTCACCACCAACGGCTCGTCCCAAAGCGAAACTCCCTCCCCGCTCAGCTTGCTGGCCAGGAGCAGGTTTTCGCCCCCCCGGGTCTGCGTCCACACAGTGGTCACGCTGCCATCCGCGCTTTGCGCGGCGGAACCTCCGAACCTCAAATCCTGACCTTCCCGCACGATCGTTTCGCTGGACCAGATCGGATTCGCCAGCGCCAGAGAGCATCCCAGCGCCAGCGCCAGGATAATTGACACTTTTTTCATGTTAAAACTCCTGTTTTGGATTGTGAAAAGAACAAAAAGCGGAGGCCAATACAGCCCTGAAGATAATAAGCAAACATTGAGCCGGGGGTTCTCATATACTTAGTGTACGAATAAATCAAAGGTACATCCTGTTTTCTCCTATCGTGATGTGGGGCAGGATGATACAAGCCATCCAAAACATTTCCCTTGACTCCGCCCAGCACGTCCATAAGCTGCATCCAGCATGAGTAACAAGCCAGACAGCAGCCATACCAATTCCGAACCAGTGGACCTCCCCAAAGTCCAGAAAGCGGTGCGGAAAAGGGCCATCAGCGAATTCGGCCAGCCGGTCATCGCGGACGGGTTGGTGAACCGCGTCAGCCTCAGATTGCTTGATCAATCACGGGAAGGGCAAGCTCCACTCTGCTGGGACAAGCTCTACCGCCGCGAGGTGGAGGCCTGGTTCTCCGAACTGCAATCCTATTGCCGGCGCTACACGGTAAAACTTGTCCACGATCCCGAAACCGCTGCCGATATCTGCCAGGATTGCCTGAAGGAACTGCTGCTCTCTCAAAACAGCATCCGCAACGTCAAAGCCTGGATCTGCCGCGTGGCCCACAACAAGGCGGTAAGCCAGATCAATAAAGAGATGAACGAACGGAACCTTGCGCAGGAACTGAAAAACATCCCCGTTCCTGAGGACCCGGAAGACCAAGAGCTACCCGCCCGGCTGGACCGGAAGCAACTGCGCAAACTGCTTTCCAGAGCCGATTATAGCCTCTGGCTGCGCGTCTGCGAGCACAAAACCCTGAAAGACTACGCCCGGGCGGAGGGGATCAGCTACCAGACCGCGAAAGCACGCAAACACCGGATTCGAACGAACCTTCGCAGCGCCTGGCTGCGCGCGCGGGACTGGACTGATTCGCCCCAGGTCCTTTCCCATGATGAATTCAGGGCCATCCAACGCTTCATCTCCAGGCTGCTGGCCAGCTATGGTTCTGGATCCCCGCCCGCCCAACAAGAGCAGCGGAACAAGCTCCGCAATCCCAAACTAGAAGAGGCATTTCAGGGCCTGAGTAAGATCCACGAATGGACCGTTTCCCTGCTGGACGAGGGCGGTTTTTCCCTGCTCGTGGTCGGCATCAGGGATGAACTGCCCCTGCCGGTGAAGCTGTTGGTCAGGTTGGACCGCGCCCACCGGGTGAGGGTGATCGACTGCAGAAGCTTCACAATGATGGCCTTCGCTCCCAGCGATGGAGCCAGGATTTTCACCGCCGAGAAAGGCCGCAACATGTTAAAATACGAAGAGCTTCTGCGCCTGGCACCCAAGTTCACCGTCCTGGACCAGGAGCGCTTTGACCGCATGCTGGAAGACCTCAAACTCCAGGACCATGACTGAAGCGCCTTGGCTGCGACACGTCCAAACACTTTTTCCCTTGACGAAATTCAGCAAGTTTTATCGTTGCCGTAAGACTCAATCCAATAAGGAGCATTAAGATGAAAAGGACTCTGATGATCATCGCCGTGCTGCTGCTGGGCCTGGCCCTGCTGGCAGCCGAAGCCAAGGACGAGGCGATCGAAGCTCTCGACGCCGCCAAAACCCAGATCAACAAGGGCGATTACGCCAAAGCCCGGCAGGAGATAGATTTCGCCCTGGCCAAGATCAACGAGATCCTGGCCGAAGACCTGCTGAAGTTCATCCCGGACAGCTCAGGCGGCTTCACGCTGGAAAGCAAGGACGCCACTTCCCTGAACATGATGGGCGCGAACAACACCGCCGTGGGCAATTACACCAAAGACGACGCCAGTTTCAGCCTCACCATCACCGTGGGCGGGGTTCTGGGCCAAAGTGGCGGCATGATGGGCCTGGCCAACATGTTCGGCGCTGTGGCCCAGGCCGGAAAAACCGTGCGCGTGAGCGGCTACACCGGCACCCAGGAATATGACGAAGACGAAGAGGAAGGCACCCTCACCATCAAAGTGAACGACCAGATCACCGTGATCGTTACCGGAGAGAACATCAAGAATGCCGATCTCCTCAAAACCCTGGCTGAAATGGTGGAACTGGACAAGCTGGAAGAAGCATATTGACCAAGACAATGCCTTGGACGCTCAGTTAACAGAGGCAACTTAAGTATTTACAACCAAGTTAGCACCCTGTTGGATTTCAGTGGCCTGCCCGTGACGGTGTCCGCCCGCAGGTTCAGGCTGCCGGGTAACCAGCAGGCTTGGAAGTGCTTATCAAGCCGAGGGAGGAACCCTGAAATTCCGCTTTCTCCCGGACGGGGAGAGGGCTGAAAAACAGGCCGGCCCAGAGTGAATCTTTATCGAACTCAAAGGATGCTCTGAAAACCCGATCAGGCTGGAGGCTTGAACATCCTTTGCCGCAAACAGAAACAGGAACGGGAAGATGGATTACAAAGAGCATTACCGCCAGGACGCGCTGGTTTTTGACTATTTTCGCCGGGACAAGCTGACCCCCGGCGAAGTGAGGCGCACCCAGTTCACCCTGTCGCTCTGCGCGATCCGGCCCGGAATGCGGGTTTTGGATGTGGGCAGCGGCCGGGGTTGGTTCAGTTTGGCCGCGGCGAAGCTGGGGGCGGAAGTGACGGCTTTGGACCTCAGCGAGTCAAACCTGGCCCGGATCAAGGCGGAGGATCCATCCATCGCAACGGTTTACGGCGACGCCAGCGCTATCCCTGACCTGGGCGGGTTCGACCTCATCGTGGCCCTCGAGGTGCTGGAACATCTGGTGGAGCCGGGAACAGCGCTGCGCGGCATCCGCAAGCTGCTCAAACCGGACGGAACGCTTTTGGTGACAGTGCCTTACAAGGAAGTGATCCGCTATTCCCTCTGCATCCACTGCAACCAAAAGACTCCCGTGAACGCGCATCTGCACAGTTTCGACAGGGAATCCCTGACTGCCGTTTTGGTGCAAAGCGGTTTCCGAGTCAAGGCGGCCAAACGCTTTTACCACCGGGCTTTGGAGCTATTCAAGATCAATTCCCTCACCCGCGGTTTCCCCCTGGGCGTCTGGAAATTTCTGGATCGCCTGAGTGGGATATCCGGCGACAAATACAGCTATCTGGCGATCACGGCCGGTCTTGGAACAGACAACCGTTCAGTAAGTTAGTCCAGTTTTCCAGAGGCCAGGTCGCGGATGTAAGTGAGGGCCTGGACGGCGTTGATGTTGGCGTCCAGGATGTTGAGGGCAGGATTCACAAAATCGGGGTAGGCCAGGTTTGGCGCCAGCAGGGTCGAGACTTTGGTGTGGAGGTAGCCGCTCCGGTCGCGGTAGTCCAAAAAGCGTCCGTAGCGCTGGTCGGAGAGGTTCCCGGACACGGCGCGCCGGTATCTGAGCTGCAGCTTTTTTCCCAGCGGGTAGTCATTATAGGCGGGGATGGGCACGCTCTGGCGTTGGCTGGCGTACTGGTTCATCAGTTCTCGGCCCAGCCTCAGTTCCAGGGGCACCCGGGCCCAGAAATCCGTGTAATCCCTGTCCCAGAGCGGCAGACGCCAGTTCATGCCAAAGAAATCGTAGATGCGGAGCGAATTGACGTAGAGCTTGCTCTGGCGCTGGCGCCAATCCCACTCGTCGTAAAGCGAGGCGGCGATCGGGGTTTGGATGGTTTCCGGAAGTTGGAGGCAGTCTTGCACCCGGGCACCGAACAGCTTGTGCCGCTGATCGTTGGCGCAGTGCCAGAGGTCGTAGTGGTCGCGCAGGATGAGGTCCAGAAGTTCGCGCCGGGTGAGTTCCTCACGGTCGGCAAAGATCAAGGGCAGATCCGCGCCCTGGGACCAACCGCCGGAATGGCCGGGCACGATGATGGCGTCGGAGGGGATCTGTTCCCTTTCCAGCAAGGTTTTCACCGCCAGCCAGTCGTGCACGTGGGGCAGGGAACTGAGGTTGGTGCCAAAGGCAAAATAGCGGCGCATCTCCTCTGAATGGTAGGCTTTGTACCACAGGCGGCGGTTTTGCTCCACGATCAGCCAGGGCAGGTTCAGAAATTTGGCCACCTTGCGCGAGGTGACGCACTCGTCCTGCAGGGAATTGCCAAAAGTGTAGCAGATCACCTTCGGATAGCCCAAGCGCTTGAGCATCACCGCCACCAGGCGCGAATCCAGTCCCCCACTCAGCGGAACCACCAGGGTGCGGCCATTTGCTGAACTGATCAGGCGTTCAAAGACGCGGAGGTGCATCTGGTCCAGGGCCTCCAGAGGATCCCGGGGAGGCTCATATTGCTGGCGGTAAACAAAGTGGTCGCCGATCCGGAGGCTTTGGCTGAGCTTGTCCCAGACCAGGTACTGCCCCGCCTCCAGCTGTTTGATGCCGGCGATCAGGGTATCGCCGCAGCAGGTGTATCCGGCCAGCAGAAACTCCGCCAGGGCATCTTCGTCCAGAGGCGGATCGCCCAAGCGGACGCGGAGTTCGCTGGCGTCTGGGCTGAGCAAAAGTTCCCCGTCCTGAAGGGCGTAAAAAAGAGGCCGGGAACGGATCCTGTCCACCGCAGCGAAAATGTGCGTGTCCGTTTCCAGGGCCAGGCTGAAGCAGCCGTCGGCGGCCTTCAATGTTTCCACAAAGCGTTGTGGAGAACAGTCCGGCGGAAATATCGCCGCGGAGTTTTCCTCGTGAAATTCGCCCTCGAACCAGAGGTAACCGGAGTTGATCAGGTTTTTTTCCATAAAGCTTTGATATCCTCGCCGTCAATGGCAAAAAGGTCGCGCCAGCTGAACTTCTCCCGATACAGGAACAGCGCCAGGTAGAAGATCCCATAAGCCAGGTAGGATACGCTGGAGGCTGTGGCCGCGCCGAAGATGCCCCAGCGCGGGATGAGCAGGAAATTGAGCAAAACGTTCAGCAGCAGGGTGGCCAGGCTGGTATAGAGATGGACCTTGGGGCGGCCCAGAGTGAAGAAATACTGCATCCCCACCCGCGCCACCGAGGCGAAGACCGCTCCGCCCAACAGCACCATCACGCTGGCCACAGCGCCGGCATAGGCCTCGCCGTAGATCACGGGGATCAGCAGGCTGAGCGGGATGCCCGCCAACGCCAGGGCCGCGCAGATATAGAGCGTGAGCTTGAGGGTGCGGGCCATGATGGAGCGCGCCGTGCCGGGCTCGGAGGTGTTGTAAAGCTTGCCCAGCAGGGCCGAACTGACGCTCACCGGCACCAGAAACAACAGCTCGGCCAGAGTCACGGCCACACTGTAGATTCCCAGGGCGCCCACATCCAGCATCTGCCGGATCATGAACTGGTCCGCGCGCAGATGGAGAAAGGAAAACACCGCCCCCAGCCAGAGGATCCCGCCATAGGCGAACTCGGCTTTAAGCAGACCCCGGTCCAGCACCAAAGCGTAGCGCTGACCCACGCCAACGCTCAGCAGCACTGCGTTTAGCAGCATGCCCAGCACGGCCACGGCGAAAAAGCTGAGTGGCGTGAGGGTCCCGGTGAGCCAGAGGATCAGGATCAGCGCGCTTTTAAGCAGGAACACCGCGATGATCTTGCGGTTGCTTTCCAGGATGCGTTCATCGCCCACATACCAGGAGTGGAGGCTGGTGTAGGCAAGATCGGAGCCCACGAAGAGCAGTCCGCCCAGGATGTAGAGCCAGCTGTAGGATGAGAGGACCAGGCCCGTGCCCCGCAAAAAGAGCAGCAGCGAGGCAATCACCCCGAAAAGCAGGCCCAGGCTGGTGAGGTTCACGCTGAAGAGATGGCCGGAGGGCACTCCGCCGCGCTTCATGAAATACATGGTGGAGTTGTTCAGCCCCAGATGCCCGAAATCGCCTATCAGCGTGAATACCAGGATGATGTAGGCCACATGGCCCATGCCCTGCGGACCCAGCACCCGGGCCGCGATCACGCTGGTGGCGAAACCGATCACGATCCGCAGCACCTGGTTGATCAGGTTGCTGGTGATGTTGGCCTTGTAACCCATGTTCAGCCTGTGCTGCTGGCGGGAAGGGAGTTCCGGCTTGCGTTCAGAAGATCTCCGGCTGGTAGTCGGATGGTTTCACGCCCAAATGTTTGTAGGCCTTGAAAGTGGCTTTGCGGCCCTGTGGTGTGCGTTCCAGAAAACCCTGCTGCACCAGGTAGGGCTCGAAGATCTCCTCGATGGTGCCGGCGTCCTCACCCACAGCCGTTGCCAGGGTTTTGAGGCCGACGGGGCCGCCGCGGTAGTTTTCCATGATGGTGAAAAGCAGGCGCTTGTCCATCTCGTCGAGGCCGGCGTGATCCACCTGCAGCATCTCCAGGGCCTGCAGCGCGATATCCAGGGTGATCACGCCGTCACCCATGATCTGGGCGAAATCCCGCACGCGGCGCAAGAGGCGGTTGGCGATGCGCGGAGTGCCGCGGCTGCGGCGGGCCAGTTCAGCCACGCCATCCGCGTCGGCCGGGATCTCCAGGATGCGGGCGGAGCGCTGGATGATCTGGGTGATGGAGTCAAAATCGTAGTAATCCAGCCGCAGCACGATGCCAAAGCGGTCGCGCAGGGGCGGGGTGAGCAATCCGGCGCGGGTGGTGGCCCCGATCAGGGTGAAGGGTTCCACGCTGATGCGCAGGGTGCGCGCGCTGGGGCCGCTGTCCAGGATGATCTCCATCTGGAAATCCTCCATGGCGGGATAGATGTATTCCTCGATCACGTGGCTGAGGCGGTGGATCTCGTCGATGAACAGCACTTCGTGGCGCTGCAGGTTGGTGAGGATGCCGGCCAGGTCGCCCGGTTTTTCCATCACGGGGCCGCTGCTGACGGTGATCTCCACCCCCAGTTCGCGCGCGATGATGCTGGCCAGGGTGGTCTTGCCCAGGCCGGGCGGGCCGTAGAAGAGCACGTGGTCCAGAGGTTCCTTGCGCAGTTTGGCGGCTTTGATGGAGATGTCCAGAAGCTGTTTGAGGTGGCTTTGGCCGATGAACTCGGTGAGGGTGCGCGGACGCAGGGCACGGTCAAATTCCGTGTCCTCAGGCCGTTCCAGCGGAGTGTTTATCCGTTCCAGCATGCCATATCCTTAGTGAAGTTTGCCCCGCAAACGCAGGAAATGCAGTCTCCAAACCATCCAGGCGGCTTCCCAGACGATGTGGCGGCTCATCTTGGAAACGCCGTTCACGCGGTCTGTAAAGACGATCGGGATCTCCTGGATGCGGAAGCCTTTGGCCCAGGCGCGGAAATTCATTTCGATCTGGAAAGCGTAGCCGTCGGAGAGGATCCGGTCCAGATCGATGGCTTCCAACACCTTGCGGTTGAAGCACTTGAATCCGCCGGTGGGGTCATTGACCGGCATCCCGGTGATCATCCTCACGTATTTGGAGGCGAAATAGCTGATCAGCAGGCGCTTGAAGGGCCAGTTGACGATATTCACGCCCTGGCAGTAGCGCGAGCCGATCACCAGGTCCTTTTTGGCGGCCGTGGCCAGCAGACGGGGCAGGTCATCCGGATTGTGGGAAAAATCGGCGTCCATCTCCAAAACATAGTCGTAGCCTTCTTTGAGGGCATGTTTGAAGCCGGTCACGTAAGCGGAGCCGAGCCCCATTTTGCGGGGCCGTTCGATCAGATGGACCCGCGCTTCAGCGGCCATGATCTCCTTCACCGCCTGGGCGGTGCCGTCCGGGGAATTGTCGTCCATCACCAGGATGTGCAGGTCCGGCGATTGTTTCAGCGCGGCCGGGATGATCCTGGCTATGTTGTCGATCTCGTTGTAAGTGGGAATGATGAGCAGGGCTTTCATGATTTGTCCAGGTTGTTCTTTAGAAGCTGTTCGGAGGGCACATCGCGCAGGGGTTTGGCGGGATTGCCCAGCACGATCCTGCCCGCGGGAACGTCACGCGAAACCACTGCCCCACCGGCCACGCAGGCATCCTCGGCCAGCACTTTTCCGGGCAGGATGGTGGCGTTCACGCCGATGCGGGCGCCGCGTTTCAGGGTTACCCCCTTGAAATGATCGAACCGCTCGGGATCGCGGGCCATGTAGTTGTCGTTGCTGGTGGCCACGCAGGGCGCCACGAAGCAGTAATCATCGATTTGGGAATAAGCCGTGATGTAGCAGTTGGTCTCAAATTTATTGCGGTTGCCGATGGTGACGAAGTTTTCGATGGCCACGCCCCGGCCGATGATGTTGAGTTCGCCGATCACCACATTTTCGCGGATGGTGGCCAGGTCCGCGATCAGATTGCGCCGGCCGATCTCGCACTGCATGTAGATCACCACGTTGGCCCCGATCTGGCAGCCGGCTCCGATCACAGTGGGCTTGAGGCCTTCGGGCAGCTTGAAGATGCTGCGCGGTGAGGAAAGCGGGGCTTTGCCGATGATGCTGTTGTCGTCGATCCGCACGTTGTCGCCAATCACACAGCCGGCGTGGATCACCACATTGTGCCCGATCAGGCAGTTTTCACCGATCCGAACGTCGTCCAAAATGACCACGTTCGCGCCTAATTCTGTGTTGGCGCCAACTTTGGCGCTGCTGGCGATATGCTGATTCATCAAACCTCCTTGGCTCAGCGCTATTTTTTTCTCGACAAGTTATCAGGCAAGCAAAAAATGAGCTATATGGTATCCAAATGATGGAAAAAGAACTACAAAGCTACCTGGAATTCCTGCGAGCGGAGGGAAAATCCGCCTGCACCGTCACCGCTTACGGCAGCGACCTGCGCCAGTTTCTGGGCTATGTAGCCAGGTTTTTCCCCGCTGAGGTGGTGGCCGCGGAACTGAGCGTGCAGATGATCCGCGACTGGCTGCGCGAGCTGCATGACAGCCGGGTGGGAAACCGCAGCCTGGCCCGGAAGGCAGCCGCCCTGAAAAGCTTCTTCCTCTGGCTGAAACTCACCGGCAGGATCGCCCTCAATCCCATGGACAAGGTCAAACGCCCCAAATTCGAAAAAGCCCTCCCCCATTTCTTCACCGAGGAAGAGATGCTGGCTTTGCTGCGCATTCCCGATCTGGAAAGCGTTTACGGCGTTCGCAACCGTGCCATCCTGGAACTCCTTTATGCCTCCGGACTGCGCATCTCCGAACTGGCCGCGCTCCGCCTGGTTGATATCGATCTGAAACGCCTGCTGCTGAAAGCTTTCGGCAAGGGCGGCAAAGAACGCCTTGTGCCCTTCGGATCAGAAGCCGCCGAGGCCATCCGGGCCTGGCTGCCACTGCGGGAAAAACTGCTCAGGCCGGACAGTTCTGACAAACTTTTCCTCACCAAAAGCGGAAAGGATTTCGACGGACGCCAGCTCTATACCGTTCTGGGCCAGTATTTCCACCTCGTGGCCCAGAAAAAGGGATATTCGCCCCACACCCTGCGCCATAGCTTTGCCACCCATCTGCTCGCCCGCGGAGCCGACCTCCGGGCCGTGCAGGAAATGCTGGGCCACGCCAACCTGGAAACCACCGCCACCTACACCCACGTGACCCTCGACGATGTGAAAAAAGCCTACCACAAAGGCCATCCGCGGGGAAAGGAATAACTCAGCTGGCTGATCCCTTTTTGGAAAAATGGCGCCCGGTGATCCAGGCGCCAATCTCATTTGTAGTTTGAGCGTTGTTTAGAACAGATAGCCGATGCTGAACACGATGCCGTTGTGAGTGTAGGACACGTCGTCGTTGTTATCGTCCCAAATGTCCGAAAGATCCATCTGGTAGCGGCCGCCGACCAGCAGATCGTCGTTGATCTGCAGATCCAGGCCGATCTGGCCACCGTATTGTAACGGGTTGATCTCGTCCATGATCTTTTCCACGTTGTCGTTGATCTGTCTTTCCGCGATCACGCCATAGCTGATCTGAGGCGCCACGAAAGGCTGGATGGCCAGGCTGCCGAGGTCCAGGTTCAGTTTCAGCAGGATGGGAAGCTCCACGTAGTCGGTGCGGATCTGATAGGTGATGTCATCCAGGATGGGCACTTCGATCAGCCAGTTGTAACCCTTCTGGGTGTACATCAGTTCAGGCTGCAGAATGATGTATTTGCCCACAGGATACTGCGCCAGCATGCCGAGGTGAAAGCCGAGGCGGTCGTCGGTGTTGATGTCGTTGTCGCCGCTGTAGCTGCGGTTGGTGAGGTTAACGCCCGCGCGGACGCCAAAAGCCTCGTTCGCGTAAGCCAGGCTCAGACCTAAAACGGCCAGAAGAAGAATGATCAGAGTTTTCTTCATTTCGGGTACTCCTGTTTGTTTAGTTTTTTTATAGTTGCTTGTCTGTGTTGGTCAACAATTGAGAGCTGCATTAAAAGGTCAGGATATAATTTCCCAGCCTCATTTGCTCACCTCACTCTTATTAATATAAGTGTTTTGGTCATTTCCTGCAATCATTTTTCTTCATCCGGGCTGCATCCGGGGTTTCGATCGGGTGGCATCACAGGAGGAAATCCCCAGAAAACCCTTGCCTGGCTCCCAATATCAATACGGTATCAATACGGAATCAATACGGATTTCATCCGTAATGATTCCGTATTGATACCGTATTGATATTGGGAGCCACTCGGAAAAAAGGTGGAAATCAACTCAGATATAAAGTATCACCCAAACTTGCAAATGGGTTTCACCTGTCACAGTGGTCGTAACTGTTTATAGGATTGTGAGATGAATAGGACTGGCTTTAGACTGTGTCACAGTGGTATTTGGACGTTTTTGGAC
>Ga0265295_1000579_pt1 | contig 72456 bp, 44 predicted proteins | sample Munlansysbiofilm_FD_192503 | JGI IMG/M metagenome (GOLD analysis project Ga0265295, IMG submission 192503) | Leachate microbial communities from a municipal landfill in Southern Ontario, Canada - Methane capture system biofilm | ecosystem: Engineered > Solid waste > Landfill > Unclassified ...
AATTAATCAGGGGGTTAAAAGTCTAGACTTTTAACCCCCTGATTAATTACTTACACAGTTTATGGGATACTCCCGAAAAGAATTATTTTCACAATCCCGTCCTTAAAAATCAACTAATTTTTTGAGCCAAGCGAGAAGAAAAGAAACAGTGGAATTATGAATCGCTCAATTTAGGATAAATTTTGTTTAACCTATCCCGGTAATGTTTTTAGTATGTCGGGCGGAACGTTGCATATTAAGCAAACAGGCGGTAGGGGCGGTGTTTTTATTAATTCCGATGAGGTAAACCAAAGCGTTACTGGAGGTACGGTAATATGCTATATTAGTAACGCCAACGATTTTATAATTACCTCCAAAGCACCCTTTTGGAATTTAGAGTTAAGAAAAACGGTAGCAAATAGCAACGTTTTTCTCCTCGATGAGGGTGTTGATGTGGGTGGTACCAATGAATATTTGGCGGCTCAGCCTTTGAGAGTATTAAGGAATTTTTATATTCGTGGTGCAGAAACGGGTTCCCAGGGTGTCGATTTCTATCCTGTTACCGATGCTACCAATGTAAACGATGTGTATATTGGTGGTTCGTTCCACATCGAGTCGGGCTCGCAGTACTGGACAGCCGCCGATGGCGATAGGGCAAATAATTACAATAGCGTGGCATCTCTTCCTACCATTTATAATACTACCTACTTTAATCAAACTGCCGGTACTCCTGCAATAGCCAATCTATACTGGTATAATAGGGGAGATGTTTTTGATTATGACGGTAACGCAACAAATGATGCCGATGAGAATATGGCCGAGTTTGGCAGCTTTGTGCTTAACCGCGATAGCGGAAACCAGCTTAGGGTAGCATCCTCTGGCGATAGGAATAATAACTCATTAACCATTGATGTAAACGGCGATTTAGTGGTTGAGTCGGGTACGCTTTGCCAGGGACGATTCACCATTCGAACATGGGCAAGCGTAACAAACAACGATAGGTTGGGAACATACTACACCAGTGGTCCATATCCAACCGTCTCGGGTACACCCAACAGAGCGCAAATTCGATTCCGCGAAAGCGAGGATAGCGCACCCATTATCAACTCAACCGAAGATGCCATTTTTGGGAACACACGGTTTAATGTTAGCCCCAATTCACCCTTTGAATTTCAGAACAACATGTACTTTGAGCGCTTGGAGTATATGCGGGGTATTCTGTACCTGGGTAGCTACAATATGAAGGTGGATGATCTATGGAATTTGAATAACAATAACAATACCGACACCGATTTTTTTATTGAAAGTGCAAATACCAGCTCATACTTGCGGGTAGCAGATGTTGGCCGCTCAACCGGAACCAGCAGCAACCAGCGAATTATGATAATTACCGATGGCAAAGCCAGCGATGGTGGGTTAAGTCTAAAGGTTTCAGCAAATTCATTAGACGATAACGGGAACAGAATACGCAACAACCTATCGTTACTTACCTTTCCCCTTGGCTTTTCAACCGATGGGTTTTCCACAGGCCTAACCAATACTTACTACCGGCCGGCTCAAATGAAGGTTAAGGATTTCTCCGATGATGGTTATGTTACCATACGAACGGTTTCTGGAGTATTGCAAACTACAAATCCAGCTGGTGGAGAAATACTCCAGCATCACTGGAGGGTAAATCATTCTGATTTTACAGTTTTGCCAACTGTAGCCTTTAGGTTTTACTACAAAAATCGAAGTGACGCAGGTGTTGTTGATTTACCTGCAGGAGCAAGCAATGAGAGCAGTTATGTTCCAGGTAAAGTGCTGAATGAGGGCACATACCAAAGAGCTTACGAATCAAATGATCCAGCACAGCAAGATGTTGACGGAGTTTTCAACGCACCCGTTGATGCCAATACCCGTGTAATAGTTTTTAACGGGGATAATACCGTAGCAGCTGACGACGATTTGTTTGGCTTTAGCGCTAACGCACCCGGAATAACCCTGGAGTCCGCAAAATATACTACCGGTGTTTATCAGAGATTTGATGGAGATATTAAGATTTTCTATAGCCGACTAGCTAATGGCTATTCTGAAAATAAATATTGGGATGATGTTAATTATTGGTCAAACGAGAGTTTTACAGGAGCGGCTGCCTCACGAGTGCCTACAGCGGGTGATATAGTGTATATGGGCTATGGAGGGGGGTCGTCTGCAGATAATCATCATTATATTAAAGTTAGGAGTGGCGGAACTGCTGAGTGTGCAGAGCTAATATTTGTAAAAAATCCTAATGCAGGACAAAGAAATGCTCGGGTGGGTGTATCGGAGGGTAGTACTACTAACCCTACAACAGCTAATTTTTCTGTCGTGTCGGGTGAGGGAGAATTTAATGTTTTTATGCGGACAGGGCGCACAACCATTTTAACGGGCGATTTTGGAGATTTTGCCAAAAACACGAACAGTACTTGGATGTATAAAAGCCAAAATAATGCTACGCATACTATTCCAAGTTCTTTTCCCCATGAGTATCCAAATTTATCAACCGAGATGGCGGGCACATTTGTCTTCCCCTTTGATGTAACGGTAAATGGGAATTTAAATGCATCAGGGCATAATGTGTTGCAATTCAACGATGGGGAATTTGGCGATTTTTTAATAAAGGGCGATATGAAGGTAGGGGGTTACTTAACTGGTAAAATTAAGTTCCCGGCTGGTGGGTCCTCCCGCAGAGTTAATGTACTGGGAGACATTCTGGTGGGCTGGGTACACGAATTAAACTATCCAGTTAATAGTGACTGTGAAATTTCGGTAATTGCCGGAGGCAGTGATAATACAGAACACAGATTAGTTGTTGAAGGTGATATAAATATCATTGGCGGTAATCGTGCAACTAAGGATGGTATCTTTAATCTATATTCCAATAATTCAGGTGGTGCAAATGTTATCCTAGAATTATCGGGGAACAATAATAAGGAGTTTATTAAGAACAGTGCTATTGCTCGCATACCTTCACTTTACAAGATTGTTTCTAACAAAGGCACAGCACAATCGCCTACTTTTACTTTTACCACAAACTTTACCCTCAACGGCCCCACCAACGGAACAACCGATGAGAAGGCACTTTTACTTCAAAATGGTAAGCTAAACCTAAATAATGCAGACATAGATATTAATCTCTCCACAGGTGGAGAGGATTTCTATATCCCTTCAACATCGGGTTTGGTAGTTCAAACGGGGAGGGTAAACCTTAGCGGGGCAAACAATGGAATTCTCCTCGACGGGCTACTTAGGGTTGAGAACGGAGGAACAATTAATTTGGATGGCGGTGCGGGTGTAAATAACTACATCGAGTACTCAGCCTCAGGCAAAGCCGCCATTGAGGTTACCGGTGGAACCCTTACTGTGGGGTCGCAAATACGCAGAGCAACCACCTCGGCCGATGGGATATTACGTTATACCCAAACGGGGGGTAATGTGGTTGTAGGTAAAAACGCCGCGCCCGTTGGCAACAGAGGGGTTTTTGAGGTGGTAAATACCGGGAGCCGATTTATTCAAATTGGAGGAACGCTTACGGTTGTTAGGTCTCAAGCCTCTGCAACAGTTGCATCGGCACTTATAGAACCCAGCATATTCTCTGTGGGTAACGCAACACTCCAGCTGGGCAACGATGATACCCCCCTGGGCAGTGTAATTACCCTAAAATCGTCCATTGAACTTGGTAACCTGATTGTAGCAGGCGCAAATTCTCCAACTGCCAGATTAATGGATCGTTCGCTTAAGCTAAAGCGAGATCTTACCATTGGAGCAGGATCCACCTTTGATGGGATGGACCTTAACCTTACGGTTAAAAGGCATATTACTAATAATGGTACAGCAAATTTAAATGTTGACACCCTATTCCTTCTGGGGACAAGCATTTCACCATCGGCTGCTATGCAGAATGTAACCGGAAATATTAGGGTAAAACATTTGGTTGTGGAGCCTGAGATGTCAGTTACTCTACAGGCATCATCAGGGGTTGAGGTTGACGGGGATCTGTTTATTAACAGTGGTCAGTTTATCGATGGCGGAAATACCATCACGGTGGGGGGCAATGTAACCAACAATGCAGCTCACGAAAGCACTAACCCAAATGCCGGAGGCATACTATTCAATGGCAGTGCAGTGCAGCGTATATACGGTAACGGGCAGTTTGGTCGCCTGGAGGTGAACAACCCAACACGCGTGCAGCTCGAGGGCAGCATGGCACTAAATAACCACTTGACTCTTACCAACGGTATTTTCCACCTGCAGCACCACGGGCTTACCCTAGGGCAAAATGCCAACGTGCTGGGTACCGGCTTCAATGCCGATAAGATGATCGCCGTGTACGGCGGTGCATTCACACCGCAAGGCCTTCGCAAGAACCTGCCCATTCTGGCAGGTACCAACCCCACCGATCCCTACAACCCAGCTGATATGGCCTACACATGGGATTTCACCTTCCCCGTGGGCTCCGACGATGGAACCAATAGGCGCTTTTTGCCCATGGATCTATTTGTGGCCAATAATTCGGGGGGAGGCTCAGTTAACGTAGTGCCAGTAAACCAAACGCACATCACCTTTTCCGAGCCAAACCAGGATCAACACGTACTTAACCAGTACTGGGAGGTAACCAGTAGCGGAGTAACTCAGTTTACTGCGCTTCAACGGCATCACTACACACAGGATGCTGTTCTTGGTGCTGAGGAAGAGTATATTGGAGTCAGACTTTACAATGCCCAGTGGAGTAAGTTTTTAGAATCGGACGATCCGCCTATTGTGGTGGTTGACGAGGATAATAACTGGATTAACTTTGTACATACCAACGTGAACCTTACCTCGGGCGACTACACGGCGGGCGAACCCGATTGGATACCCGACCAGGTGCCCACATTCTACTCCAGGCAGGATGGTGACTGGACCGACCCCAACACCTGGGAGCTTAACGATGGGGGAATTGTACCCGCCAACGGGCCAGTGGGGCAGATAGCCCACATCCGCACGGCGCACACGGTAACCATATCCACCAACTTTCGTAGGGCATACCAAACCACCATTAACGGACGGTTGGTGCTGGGTACTACGCTTAACCATATTTTGGGATATGTAGATGGAACGGGTACGCTCTCAACGGAAACAAGCTCAGTGCCCACGGGCGACTACACCGATTTCTTTGGATGCGACGGCGGAACCATGGAGTATGGTGGCACAGGCACCTACACCCTATCCGACAGGTATGACCACTATAATAACCTCACCATTACAGGGTCAGGCACTAAAACGCTCCCCAATGCGGATATGACTATATGTGGGGATTTGAGGATTGAGGGGGATGTAACATTAAATAATATTACCGACCAAAATGCAGTATCAAGCATTAATCTCTATAGGGATGTTTTCAGAGAATCATCCGCAAGTTTTGTCAGAGGATATAAAAAACTCGTGTTTCTTGGAAACAATGATCATATTGTTTATGGTGGATTCGAGGGATCAAATTCCTTGTGGAATATTGAGTTTAATACGACTGGAACAACATTTATTAATAATGGTTCTGTTGAGGTGGGAAACTGGATTTATTTGAAAGATGGAATTATTGCAGTTGAAGATTCATACGAATTTACTTCATTAAACCCCAGTAGAGATTCATATCCCGCTAAAGGCAAACCTACTAGCTATATTGACGGAAAATTTAAGAATGCGGTCTCGTCATCTTCACCTAGGTTTATGCCTGTAGGAAAAAACGACAAATGGAAACCCGTTAGTTTTATAGACCAATCAACCGGCACGTACACTTCGGAATATTTTGACACCAACTTAGGAGCGGGTTACTACGCATCAGAAAATTACGACTCGCCCATTGAGTTGATATCGGGTTCGGAATACTGGACGCTAAGTGGCCCCAACGGAGATTCGGCAATGTTAGAGCTCTCGTTAACCGGGACAAGTGATATAGCTGCAGTATTAGGTTGGGCAAACAGAGAGAGTCTTCGTTTTGTTAGATGGAATAATGGCACAAGTAAGTGGGAGATTATTGGAGGGGTACCTATTATTTCCGGGTCATCAATAGATAATGCCACAATTCAAACAAGAACACCTATTGTATTTGATGGCACGGATCAGCATTTTACGCTAGCTTCAATACAAACCATCACCTTGCCAACAGCACAATTCACCTCAACAAATCAAGATGTTTGTGAGGGCGAAACAGTATCTCTCATTGTTGCCCTTACAGGCACACAACCATGGGCCATTGAGTATAGTGACGGTACAAGCACCTATACCGGAACCAATATCACATCTACTCCTTTTAGCTTTGATGTAACACCATCTATAACCACAACTTATACCTTGACAAAAGTTACAGATGATGGAGGGGGAGGAGACGGAATATTATTTGGTAATGACATAACCATTACGGTACATGCCAACCCATCGTCCTATAACGTTACCTCAGGAGGCGACATCTGTGGGGGAACCACCACCACAATCCATCTCGATGGGTCGGAAATTGGGTTTAACTACCAGCTCTACCGTAATAACGTTTACTTTGGTGCCGAGCTGGCGGGAACGGGCAGCGCCCTTACCTTCACTGGTGTCGACCAGGAGGGCACATACACCGTACGGGCTTTCAATAGTGTCAATACGAACTGTTTCATCTGGATGGCGGGGAGTGGTATCGTGTCTTTAGGTTCGGCAGCCACAGCCCAGGTAACATCCTTAGTTAGCGCGGCCGATATGTGCGAAGGCGATCCCGTGGAAATTGAGATAACCTTTGATGGCACACCCCCGTTTACATTTACGGTTGAAGATAATAAAGGTGGAAGATGGGCTGATATTACTGTTGATGTAGGAGCTCTAAGTGGACCTGGCCCATATACCTATAGCTTTACAATTCCCAATCAGTTTCCTACATGGACTTCTCCCGATATACCCAATGTGTTTAACTACAACGTTACTGCCATTATTGACGATGCAGGTTGTGGTGCGGGAACAGTAATTGGTCCAGGGGTTAATGTTAATGTTTACAAAATCCCCGAAACGGGGCCCCAATACCATATTCCCAATAGTTTTGGGGAGTAGTTGGTGATATTCGTGCCTTCGAGAGCCTCAGGCACGGGGTTCCCGGTGGGTTAAGGCTCTCTAAACAACCGTTAACTACTGCTATTTTTTGCATTGCAGGATCCACATTTTGTTGGACTTTCATATCGGTTACCTGGGTTTCCGTTTCGGTTGGTTTAAGTATTTTTGTTTTAAACCTGCTGTGATTTTGGCAGAACATAATGCAACCGCTTTATATCCTTGATGGTCTCTATTGCTTTTGCCGGGGATATGTGTAATTTGGTTTTTCTTCAATAACCTCACAAACTCTTTATAAGCAGCGAAGCACACGCAAAGATGGGCCTCTATGCGATTTTTTAACCTGCGGTAAATGGGACGTATTCTCAAATCGGTTTTTGATATGCGGAAGGCCCTTTTCTATTTGCCATAAGCTGGCCATACTGTTCGATAACTTCTTTTTGCGATAAACGGGCATTGGTTGCATAGCCTTTCAACCCATCCCAAGCATTATCAGGCTTCATGTTTTTTATAGCCTATCTTAATGTCTACTTTGCCCTAAAGTTTTAGGTATTTATTGTATCCACAATTGTTGATGTGGTTCTTGGTCAGCCTTGCTGTTTTAGTTTCTTTTCTAACCGTTTCAATCCTTTTTCCCGGTTCCTCCTGGCTTTGTGTGCCCTTTGTTAAGAGTAGCTAACAATTAACCGGTCACTCTTACTTTTCAGCTCCCTGGCTTTACCCTCTTCAACACGAAGGGTAACGATTTTTGCCTTTACTGTTTTGGTTTCATTCTTAAGCCTTCTCCCAAGAATATATTCGTAGCGGTTTTCCTGTAAAGCATCAATGTTTTTTTTCAGGCAATAGCGCAGCATCTACCAAAATTATTGTTTATCAACATCAAATTTATTTTAAAACGCTTCAAGTACGGGGATTAGGGTTTTGGCCTCTGATGTATTCCCTTGTATTCCTTTTGAATATTTAGTCTCCGATAGGGTAACCATGATTACTGACCAGTAGTTCTATCATAATTTGGGGCTGTGGGTGCTTCCCATCCTTATTGAACCCTGGGATGCGGTAATCATCCTTCTCGGAGGATTCAAAATATAGGGTGGCCATATCATAAAATACCACGGCAATCTTGTTTTTTAAGGCTAGCGGGTATAGTCAAACATGGTTCGTTCTATGGCAGGTTTTAGCTCAGAGTTTAGCTCGTGTAAAAAAACGATAAATGGAGTAATCGCTTATGTTGGTAATTAAATGCTGCTTGAAGGAGCTCACGGTTTTTAGCATACTCCCATGGTAAACCAACCGGCATAAAACCCGATTGCGAAAATAGTTGCATGACCACCGACTGGGAATCCAGTTCCCACATAAGTTTTTCCCAGAATCAACTCGCAACCGCCAATCTGCAAATGGTTGTTTGCAATGCCATTCACAAAGTTTTCAATCACTAAATCATTGTGCTCAACAAGGGGCTTTGCATGCCTTGAATTCGCTCTATATGGCACCGCATTAGCGCAATGCGGAATCCCGAACAAGTTACGGTTGTAAGCTTTAATGTTTTACTCTCACCATAAACCCCCTCCCCAAAAAAAGCCTATTGTCATTTAAAGAAACGATGGCCTAAAAAAGGGTTATTAGCTTTTTGTTAATAAGTATTAAAAAAATGCTGAGGGAATCATCTTTTTATCTTTAATTTTGGAAGAGGATATAGTTTTATCGCATGGTGCCCAACACAAGCAACGAAAGCTAAGTTTTATAAATAGTATGTAATGATTAAAATTAATTTAATATCCCTAATTTTTTAACTAAACCTCAAATTTTGATGCTATGAAAAAAGTATTGTTTTTTTTGTTTCTATCGGCTTTTGGTATATCTGCCTTTTCGCAGGTTACCACCTCGGCCATGAGTGGCTTTGTGTCTGATGGCAACAACGAGCCTCTTCCTGGTGCTACAATAGTTGCTTTACATGAACCATCGGGAACACAATATGGCGCAGTTACCAACCCAGAAGGACGTTTTAACCTTCAAGGAATGCGACCAGGGGGTCCTTACACAGTGGAAATCTCTTTCATTGGATACTCCAAAGAAGTTTTTTCGGAAATCAGATTGTTTTTGGGGCAAACATTCACTCTGGATGTTGTGCTAAAAGACGATATGCTCGAACTAAGCGAAATTGTGATAGTTGGTAAAAAGTCATCCGCCTTTAAAACAGACAAAACGGGGGCTTCTACCAATATATCAAATCAACAGCTAAAAGAGATGCCAACCATTAATCGGAGTATTCAGGATGTTGCCCGTCTCTCTCCTTATGCCAATGGATTGGGTTTTGCAGGTGGAGATGGTCGGTCTACTAATTTTACTGTGGATGGAGCTAACTTCAACAACAACTTTGGCTTGGGGCCTAATTTGCCCGGTGGAGGTAACCCAATTTCATTGGATGCCATTGAAGAAATTCAGGTTGTTGTTTCCCCATTTGATGTTCGTCAGACCAACTTTATTGGAGGCGGAATTAATGCGATTACTAAATCAGGTACAAACAAGTACGCCGCTACGGTTTACAGCTATTTTACTAATCAGAATATGAGAGGTAACAGAATTGGCGATGTGGATTTTGGTGAACGCGATATGGAATCCAAACAAATTTACGGCGCATCATTGGGCGGGCCAATCATCAAAAACAAGCTATTCTTTTTTGTAAATGGAGAGTACGAGTTGCAACCAGAACAGGTTGTAACCTGGCGACCATCTGAAAATGGCATTGCCAATGAAGACCTTATGCTCTCACGCGCAAGCACCTCTGATATGGAGCTGGTAAGGCAACATTTAATAAACGAATATGGTTATGACCCTGGGTCATACACAAACTACCCTGCTGATATAAGCAACAGTAAGCTTTTGGCTCGCATTGATTGGAACATTAACCATGCAAACAAGTTAAGCCTTAGGTATAACTATACAAAGAATCAGTCTTGGAACCCCACTAATGGCAACTCAACCGATGCAGGCTTCCGTAACAGGACGATGAATCGTATATCACAATACTCCATGGCCTTCTCAAATTCCATCTACTCCATGGACAACATCGTGAACTCCTTCTCGCTTGATCTTAATAGCCGTTTCTCGAATAATATATCTAACCAGCTTTTAGTAACCTATACCAAAATTAACGATATACGTGGGTCTAATTCCGAGCCATTCCCGTTTATTGATATTATGAATGGTGTAAATACTGATGGGTCACAAATACTAGAGCCCTACATTTCTGCAGGTTATGAATTGTTCACATGGAATAATGGTGTTAATAACAATATTTTTAGCGTAGTTGATAATGTAAATATCTTCCTGAATAACCATAAAATAACATTAGGTGCAAGCTTCGAGTATCAAATGGCGAACAACTCGTACATGCGCAACGGTACTGGATATTACCGCTATGCCAGTATTGATGATTTTTTGAACCAGGCAGCACCCAGAGACTTCGCCCTTACATACGGCTATGCCGGAGAAAAAAACCCGGCAGCCGAAGTTGCATTTAATCAGCTTGGTATGTATGCGCAGGACGAATGGACGGTTAATCCTAACTTCAAGCTTACTGCTGGTATGCGTGTTGATTATTTAAGGTATGTAGACAATATTATACGCAATAACGCCATTTACGACCTAGATTTTGGCGGTAAATAAATTGATACCGGGGAGTGGCCTTCAGCCAAAATTCAAGTTTCGCCCCGAGTTGGCTTTATTTGGGATATTATGGGCGATCAAACCATGAAACTACGGGGTGGTACAGGATTGTTTGCAGGCAGATTGCCTTTGGTGTTTTTTACCAATATGCCCACCAACTCAGGAATGGTTCAAGGTAGCTATTCGGCCGTAACAAGGTATGATGCCGACGGGAACGTTATACCTGCAGATTCGGATCTGGGCGTCTTGGCAGGACTTGCAGGGCCAATGATCACAGATGTTAACCAAATGATTAATGATTTAGGCCTTCAAAATACAATTTCACCTGCTGACGGTGCTTTGCCCCGAGATATAAATGGGATAGACCCCGATTTCAGGATGCCCCAGGTATGGAAATCTTCCTTAGCATTAGAATATGAAGCACCCACATCGTTCCCTTTATCTATTTCAGTGGAAGGAATCTTTACCAAAACTTTAAACGGCGTAATGCTAAAGAATTACAACCTAAAGCAGCCCGATGATAATTGGGAACGTTTTAACGGACCTGACGACAGGTATATTTATCCGGCGACTGCAGATTTGACATATACAGCAAAAAATGCGTATATCCTTTCAAACACTAATGAGGGATGGGGTGCAATTGGAAACATTTCTGTTTTTGCTGAGCCTGTTAGTAATCTTAACCTAATGTTCGCATATACATATACCGAATCAAAGGAGGTTTCTGGAATGCCTGGTAGCAATGCAGCCTCTGCATACACAGGGCTTATTCAAATCGATGGACCACATCTTCCCTTGGTTCAGCGTTCACAGTTTGTTGTTCCTTCAAAGGCAATAGCCTCCGTATCGTATAGAATTCCATATGCAAAGGATCACATGGCCACCACAATTAACCTGTTCTACTCAGGGTATTCGCCTTATGGAAACAGCTTTACCTATACAAACGATATGAATGGTGATGGTATGGCTACGGACCTAATATACATCCCCAAGCAGAAGGGGGAGATCAGTTTCGTTACCCCCGCCGATGAGAATGCATTCTTTGCTTTCGTTGAACAGGATAAGTACCTGAACAATCACAAGGGGCAGTACGCGGAGGCTCATGCTGCAAGAGCACCATGGGTTCACCGTTTTGATTTGCGCTTTACCCAAGACTTTAGCGTTAACATTAGCGGACAAAAAAACACCCTGCAGCTTACGCTCGACTTTATTAATTTCGGAAACCTAATTAATAGCAAATGGGGCGTTTTCAAAACCATGTCGTCAAGCAATTATGGTCAAATCCTTACATACGAAGGTAAGGATGCTAACAATACGCCCAGTTTCTCAATGGCTAAAGATGATGATGGGAATTTCTTAAAGGAGACCTACTCAACTTACTCTAACTATAGTCAAGTTTGGTCCCTTCAAATAGGAGCAAGGTATATTTTTTAAATTTCTTAACCGATTGCTAAACTTGCACTAGATAATCCTATTTGATGTTTGCCACATCATAAGCTAAGAACCTTTAGCACTCTCTAAAGAAGAGGCTGTTTAAACTTTTTTAAACAGCCTCTTCTTTGTGCTTAGCCCCAATTATTCAACCCAATAATTGCTGTCCCCGACAGCGACCAAGCTTCAAAACCAATTTTATTACCCAAAATTGGGTTTCACTATGTCGATCTAACCCGCATTTGCATTTATCTTTAATAAACTAGATGAATAATGCGGGTTAAGAGTAAATCTTTCATTACATTTGTTACTTAAGCAAACTATTAGTTTAATGAATTGTTGGTTAAGCGAATTAAGAGCGAAATGGATAATGAAATGTTAAAAAAACTTTTGGTTGAAGTTCCAGGCAAGCTGTGTAGGAATATGAATAACAAATTTATTAAATCAATTTTAAAGGATTTAATGATTGATTTTTCTCCCCAGCATTATATGATTTTACACCTGTTGGAAGAAAATAAAAAACTGTACGTTACGGAGTTTGTTGATATGTTGAGTATTACAAAGCCGCAAATGACATCATTAATCGACAAGTTGAGTAAAATGGACTATGTAACCCGAACAAACGATAGTGATGACAGAAGAAAGATTTACATCGCTCTAACCAATGAGGGAGAAAGGGTTACTCAGAAGATCAATATGGTTATCGACAAGCAGATTGACAGTCGTTTGGTTAACTTAACTCAAAAAGAGGTGGTTGATCTAGAAAATGGTTTGCTAATGCTTCAAAAGTTTTGTTTCGATTGCAATGACAAGAGCGAATAGATTTTTATCATGGAGCTGCTGCAATAGCGGTGTTTTTATGAATGGCAATAAATTTCAATTAACAACTAAAAATACACACACATGAAAAAAAAAGGAGGCCTTTCGGAATCAGTAACCCAAAGGGATGAATTTAAGCGAAAATTCAGTTTATGGGAGTTGTACCGCTCCTTTGTTTATGCTCCCAGAGCAGTTTCAAAATTAAATGGGAATAAGAAAAGCAAGCTGTTAAACCCGCATTTTATAGAACGATTGCAACTGGCTGTAACCGAGGTGAATGGTTGCGCTGCCTGCTCGTATCAGCATACACAAATGGCTCTAAGTCAAGGTATGACCAACGAGGAAATAAACAGCTTTTTTAGCGGTGCCGGTGATTTTACTAAGCCCGAAGAGGCCAAAGCCATTGTTTTTGCTCAGCATTTTGCCGACTCAAAAGGATTTCCTAAGAAGTATGCCTATGAGGCTATTGTTGAGGAGTATGGCAAGAAAGAGGCGCGCATTATTCTGTCGGCATGCCAAGTGATGATTGCAGGAAACATGTACGGTATTCCCTTTAGCGCATTCCTCTCCAGGCTTCACGGGAAAAAATACAAGGGTAGCTCGCTATTTTACGAGTTGGGAATGCTGATAGTTGGTTTTATAAGCCTGCCAATTGCAATTGTTCATGGTTTCTTACGAGGATTGATAGGTTTGCCAAACCATCGATTTGATAAGAGTAGAGCCGAGGACGAGGAGTAGTATTAAAGCTGTATTGTAGTGGCCTTTTTACTCTACAAAATTATGATGCACACATTATATTTTTGAATATTAGCATAATAAGTGGTATATTTAGTGTTTAATATATAGGTACCATGGGTATTTAAGCCGAAAAGGTTTCGATTATTTGTATTCATGTACATTTGTATTGTTGAACTTGTTAGCTAAATCGCTTTACCATATTTTGTGTAAGGCTAAAGTTTTTACATAGGTAAGGTCGATGGCAATGCCTAGGAGGATAGTTAAGAGGTTCAAATATTTCCTATAACTTGCATAAATAACGCCCGAGTTAACTCTAGTAGGTAGCACAAATTATTGTAGATGCCGAAATTTTTCACTGGAATTTATATTGAAAAACATCAATCGTTACTTAATATTCTTAACTTTTAGAATGAAATTCAAATTATCAAATACGTTGAGTTCAATCCTTAATGCCCTGATTTACTAACATTTAAAAAAAATACATATGAAAAATGCGTACATTGCAACATACCCACCTCGTCAGTGTGGGATTGGGACCTTTACCCAAAATCTTTTTACCTCCATGGTTGCGTCCGACATCGATGAGCCTCATCATAAAAAGAGCTTTATTGTAGCCATAAACGATTTCGAGCAGGAGTTAACCTATCCCGAGGAGGTAAAGTTTACCATAAGGCAAGAGTTTCAGGAAGACTACTTAGCTGCTGCCAAGTATATAAATATAAGCGGTGCCGATTGCTGTATACTACAGCATGAGTTTGGCATATTTGGCGGTCAGGATGGTGTGTATATCCTCCCGTTGCTCCATCAGCTAGATATACCTTTGATTGTAACCCTACATACCGTGATACAAACCCCGTCGTATGCCCAGAAAGAAATATTGCAGCGTATCTGCAAAATGGCCAATAGGGTAGTGGTTATGAGCCATAAAGCAATTGAAATGCTAGTGGAAATATACGGTGTTCCGAAGGATAAAATTGCCTATGTAGAGCATGGCGTACCCAATTTTAGGTATATACAGGAGGAGGTAAAAAAAGAATTTAAGCTAGAAAAGAAAAAGGTTCTGCTTACATTTGGATTTGTTAGCCGGAACAAAGGTATTGAAACTGCCATACAGGCGCTGCCCAAGGTGGTTGAAAAACATCCCGATGTGCTGTATATAGTATTAGGCAAAACTCATCCCAATGTTCTTAGGCATGTGGGCGAAGAGTACCGTTTGTACCTAACCCAGCTGGTGGAGGATTTAAAGCTAGAGAAGAACGTGGTTTTACTTAACGAGTTTACAACCCAAAAGGAGCTGTTTAAGTATCTGTATGCCTCCGATATATACATAACACCCTACTTAAATGAAGCCCAAATAACCAGCGGCACACTTGCTTACGCAGTGGGAACTGGCTCGGCAGTTGTTTCTACTCCCTACTGGCATGCCACTGAGTTATTGAGTAATGGCAGAGGCGTTCTCTTCGATTTTGGTAACATCGATGAGCTGTCCGATGTCTTAATAGATCTGCTGGACAATCCTGAAAAAAGGCTTACCATTCGAAAAAAGGCGCTCAAGCATGGAAGAAAGATAACCTGGCCGAAAATTGGCTCTATGTACAACGATGTGGTTGAAAAAGTGGTTCAAGAAAATATTGAGATCCAAAAGAAGGAGATCATTCCCTACGACATTTCTCTTTTGCCTCTTTTTTCAATTGAACATGTACAGCGCCTTACCGATGATACTGGTATTGTGCAACATGCAAAATTTGGAATACCCAACCTTAAGGAGGGGTACTGCTTGGACGATAACTCCAGAGCCCTGCTAATGGCTCTAATGGCCTACAAGGTTAAAAAAGACTCTGCTGCTCTTAAGCTGTGCCCAATTTACCTAAGCTACATCCATTATATGCAAAATAAGGATGGAACCTTCAGAAACTTTTTGAGCTTTAACCGAGAGTTTTTAGATGAGGTAGGGTCTGAAGATGCTTTTGGAAGGACAATATGGGCAATAGGATATATGCTTAACAATTCGCCAAACGATTCGTACTACCAAATTGGCCGACTTATATTTGATAAAGCCATACCGATTTTTGAAGATTTAAAATCCATAAGAAGTATTGCCAATACAATAATTGGCATTTGCCACTATTTGCGAAGTAATATGTCGGATGATATAATGATTGAAAGATTGAGAAAACTTACGCATGTTCTGATTGATCATTACCAGGCCAATTCACACGATAACTGGAATTGGTTTGAAGAGTTACTGGCATACGATAATGCTATACTCCCCTTGGCAATGCTTCATGCAGCAGAAATTTTAAACGACGACGAGGTAAGAAAGGTAGCTTTCGATTCAATGAATTTTCTAGTGGATCACACCATGAGCGAGGGGTACTTGTCGATTATTGGGAACGAAGAATGGTATAAAAAGGATGGCGACCGCTCTACATTTGCCCAACAGCCTGTAGATGCCATGGGCATGGTTTTAATGTTCAGGCAAGCCTACAATGTAGACAACGATAAAAACCATTTAAGCAAGCTGTTTAAATCATTTAAATGGTTTTTGGGGGAAAATGACCTGAGGATGAATCTTTTTAACCACGAAACCAAGGGATGTTTCGATGGCCTTGAACACTATGGTGTAAATCAGAATCAAGGAGCTGAGAGTACCCTGGCTTACCTGATTTCGTACCTGAATGTGCTTAAAGCACATGAGGATTACTACCGTAAAGACTAATAATAAACCCGAGCGAAAATGATAAAATCATTGATAAATAGATACTCTAACAATCCTATCCTTACCAAGGATGACATTCCGTACCCAGTTGCAACCGTTCACAATGCGGGTATGGTAAAGCATAATAACGAGTACATCATGCTTTTTAGGTCGCACAACCTAAACGGGCGAAGCATTATTGGGAAAGCGGTAAGTACCGATGGTTTTAACTTTAAGGTAGATGCTGAACCCTTTTTAACGCCTGCTACCGAAGGTGTTTTTAAAACGTACGAAGCTTATGGCGTCGAGGATCCTCGCATTGCATTTGTTGATGGCGAGTACCTAATTACCTACAGCACCTACTCGTCGCATGGCGTGAGGATAGGATTGGCAAAAACCAAAGATTTTCGATCCGTAGAGCGGTTCTCGTTAATTACCGAGGCCGATTATAGGAACGTGGTAATTTTTCCAGAAAAATTTAATGGGCTTTATGCCCGGCTCGATCGCCCTCATTCCGATATCTCACCCTGGGCTATATGGATTTCCTACTCTCCCGATTTAAGGCACTGGGGCGATTCGGAGTTGATAATGAAACCTATGCAATACCATTGGGATGAAATGAAAATTGGTCCCGGTGCAACGCCCATTAAAACCTCGCGCGGATGGCTCAACATTTATCATGGGGTATTCCCAACCATGGCGGGCAGCGTGTATCGGCTTGGTGTTGCTTTGCACGATTTACACAATCCGGCCAAAATAATTGCAGTGGGCGACGAATGGATTCTTCAGCCCGAGGAAACCTACGAGATTACGGGCTACGTGCCCAACGTTGTTTTTTCGTGTGGCGCAATTCCCGAGCCCGATGGAAGCGTAAAAATTTATTGGGGGGCTGCCGATACGGTTATGTGTGTGGGAACTGCAAACCTTGAGGAGCTCGTGGATCATTGTCTGAAAAATAGCCGAAGCGCCCTATAAAAAAAGTGTTCATAGATTAAACTCAGTTGCCTTTTCGCAAAGTGCTTCATTTTTTAAATAAAACGCGAAGGTGCAGGGGTGTATGATATAATGTTAAATATGTAAAAATAGATATATGAAAGTTGGTATTCTAGCGCCCATAGCGTGGCGCACACCGCCCTTAAAATATGGCCCGTGGGAGCAGGTAGCGTCTAACATAGCCGAAGGGTTGGTGAAAAGGGGGATAGATGTAACGCTATTTGCTACGGGCAACTCCCGCACGGCTGGAAAGTTACAATACGTTTCGCAAACGGCCTATGCCGAGGACCATTCGCTTGATCCCAAGGTGTGGGAATGCCTGCATATTAGCAACGTAATGGAGCAGGCATCTAGGTTTGATATTATTCATAATAATTTTGATTTTCTCCCACTTACCTATTCCAAATTAATTAAAACACCGATAGTTACAACTATCCATGGTTTTTCGTCGGGAAAAATAATTCCGGTATACAAAAAATATAATGGGAATACTTTCTACGTGTCAATTAGCAATTCCGACCGAAGCCCCGACATCGATTATATTGCCACCGTGTACAATGGAATAGACACTAAGGATTTTACCTTTAATCCCAACCCTAAGGATTACTTGCTGTTTTTTGGCAGGATACATCCAGAGAAAGGAACCTGGGAAGCCATTCAAATTGCAAAAAAAGCGAACAGAAAATTAGTAATCTCAGGCCTAATACAGGATGAAGCCTATTTTGAGGAGAAAGTAAAACCTTTTATTAATGATACAGACATTGTGTACGTTGGTAATTCTGGCCCAAAAGAAAGGGATGTATTGCTAGGGGAGGCTGCCGCGTTGCTGCATCCCATTAGTTTTGATGAACCTTTTGGGTTGAGCGTGGCAGAGGCCATGTTCTGCGGAACTCCCGTTATCGCTTTTAGCTTAGGATCTATGCCCGAATTAATTGACCATACTAAAACAGGATTTCTTGTAAATAATGTTGAGGAAGCGGTCGACTCTTTAAACAGAGTAGATACTATTAATAGAAAGCATTGCCGTGAGTGGGCACTGTCTAATTTTAGCCTCGAAAAAATGGTGGATGGCTACATTGATGTTTATCACGAAATTATACAAACAAAAAACAAATAATTTATGGAAATGAAACGTCTTGTGAAACGAAAGAAATATAAAATTACTGGCGATAGTTCGCGAGTAATTGTATTACCCCATATTCCTGGCGAATTGTCACGAATAGGTAATATAATACTCCGGGTTTTAAGCCTCAGTAACGAGGAAACTGAAAAACATCTGCACGAAACCCTGGAACATTTTGCCGGTCGCCATAAAAATATTGCGTTTCAATTTTTAAGGCACTACGATAGGGTAGCCGAATACATTCCGAAAAGTTCCATTGTAAATAACAAGCAAAAAATATTAATTGGGGCATACCTTACTATGGAGTACTCCATTGAATCGGCTGCACTTTTTAACCCGTCTATTATTCCTCATCCCGACCAAACATTGCTTCCCAAAGGGAGCATGAGGTTTATTATGAGCTTACGAGCAACCGGTGAAGGGCATGTTTCGTCAATCGTTTTTAGGAGCGGAATTATAGATGAGAACTTTTTGTTCAACTTTGATAGCGTATCGGAGTACGTTGAAACGCCGGCCATGGTTCATGATACATTCTACGATAAAAAATTGTTTCAGCTAAAATTAAAAGACTTAGAGGCGTGGGACGAAACAAGCGAAACCATAATGAGTAAAATTTCGGGGGTTTTTACCTATACCGAATTAAGGCTAAGCATACAGGAGGTTTACCAAAATCCCGACTTCAAAACAAACCACAGAACCATTAACGTTATAAATTGGTTGGCAAACTCGAATTACAAAATAAGGTTTGATGATGAAACCGCTGTTAGCGAACGGGTTATATTTCCTGTTTCATCTAATGAGAGCAAGGGGATTGAGGATGCTCGGTTTGTTAAATTTACTCACGACGATGGAGAGGTAACCTACTATGCAACCTACACGGCATACGATGGGCATAGTATTTTATCTCAACTAATAGAAACCAAGGATTTTAAAACTTTCAATATTTCTACTCTAAATGGCGAAGGGGTAAAAGATAAGGGGATGGCTCTTTTTCCTAGAAAAGTGAATGGTAAATATGCCATGCTATCGCGGCAGGACGGAGAGAATAATTACATCATGTTTTCCGATAACTTGTATTTCTGGCACACTGCTAAGCTTATTCAAAAACCCGAGCAACCGTGGGAGTTTGTACAAATTGGGAATTGCGGTTCGCCCATAGAAACCGACAAAGGCTGGTTGGTGCTAACGCATGGTGTGGGTAATATGCGACAGTATTCTATAGGTGCTATACTGCTTGACTTAGACGACCCTACAAAAATAATTGCTCGATTAGAAGAGCCGTTGTTATCGGCAAACGAGGATGAGCGTGAAGGGTATGTTCCCAATGTAACATACTCATGCGGGAGTATGATTTTTAACGGTAGTTTAATTGTGCCTTATGCCATGTCCGATGTGGCCTCCCGAATAGCTATTGTGGACTTGGATACATTATTTAAAAAAATGAAATTTAGGGCTGAGTAAGAGTATTTATTCTTCTCGTCATAGTTATAACGTTAGGGTTTTAATAGCCAAATGCATTTGCATTTGGCTATGCTTTTAGGCTCTTACTCGTCCATCTCGTCCAGTGCGATAGTCGATCGTCAAAAGCATATTCTGCACGTATTTAGCTGCCACCCAAAATGGCTTCCATTTTCTTTTGCTGGCTTGCACCCTTTCGCATTGCTTGCTTGGTGTGCGATTTAATGTAATAGGGCATTGGGTTACATGTGCCACTGCAATTAGCTGTTTTGTTTTGCGGGTATAGCCTCTTCGGCAAAAACGGCTTTACTGAAGGGGCTACATGCTTACCCGGTTTAAGGGGTTAGTGCGACCCTTTTATTGGCTAAAATTTTGGTTGCTTTTGGGAACAAATCTTTAGTTTCCAAAATTATTCTCATTAATCTGTCTATAATATTTAGCCTTCCACTCCTTTCTTTGCTTCTATGCACCACAATAATTCAGCTATATATTTTTTCGCCCTTTTATTCGTATCTTCAGGGTTCGTGGGGTTTCCATTCTCATCAAACAGGTTTTTAACTTTTGGCACAGGGAACGTGGCAGGAACCATCCATGCCCCAATTTTCCATAATGAGAACAGCAACGAGGTAATAACCTGTGTGCCACCAAACATTCCGTCGGATACCGTTGCAATTGCAATGGGTTTGCGACGCCATTGTGTGTATAAAAGGTCAATGGCATTTTTTAAGCTTGCAGGATAACCCCCGTTGTATTCGGGGGTAACCATAATAACACCATCGGCAGTTTTTATCCTTTCAGTAAAATCGAGAGCCTTTTGCGATGGGCTTTTCTGAAGGTGCAGGCGCTCGTTAAATAAAGGGAAGTTGTATTCCTTTAAATCGAGTATGTGGCTCGTTGCGAGCTTGTTCTGCTCCAAATAGCTTTGGAAAAACCGAGCAACTCTATGGCTGTTTCTCCCTTCCCTAACGCTGGCTGATATTATTTCGATGTGTGGCATATCTATGAGTTTTTTATACCCTTTGCAGTTACGTTAATTGTTTTTGTTAGGCAAAAACTATAGGTCTAAACGCATCCCATTGATCATTACAGCTAATGTAGCACTGTATTTATTCGTACTTAATAACTTCAACTGGGCAATTTTCAGCCGACTCTTTAATGCCATCTTCGAACTCGCTGTAGTTAACCCCTTCAATTACGATAGCTGCATCCTCTACTTTGAAAACTTCGGGGCATATTTCTTCGCATAGCCCACAGGATATACACCCCTCCTCAATCCATACCTTTTTTATTGCCATTTCAATTGTTTTTTAGTTAGCACTTTCTCGTTTTATTTTAGCTGTTCTAAGGTAGTATTATTTTTTGCTAAATGGCCTGTTAAACCGCTTTTATTCATCAAATTTATTTAGGATGAATGCTTATGCAGGTTACCCCGACACGGTGAGGCCCAATTTTGGGAAGCAAAATTGGTTGTGAAGCTTGGTGGCTGTCGGAGACAGCTATTATCCGAATGAATAATAGGGGTTAATTGGTTTTGTTTTTTGCTGATTGCATTATTCCATAATGTTTTCACCCCCCGAATTGTAACACAACTCAGGGGGTGAAATATTTATGTTAAAGTCTACTTCTATAAATTGATTCCAGGGAAAATCACCCCTATTGAACAATTATTTTTCTTGTGATTCTTTCACCTTTCGATTCGATTTGAATTAAGTAAACCCCTGCCTCAAAACCAGCCGTGTTAATCCTATGGGTATAATTAAACACCGGTTCTTCTAGTAATTTTTGCCCATTAATATTATATATGGTAACTGTTTCTATAATACTTTTGGAGCTAATGTTTAGGCTCTCTTTAGCAGGATTTGGGTAAATGTTTGCACTCAGTGATACTATATCATTCACGCCCACAGTAGTTTTGGGCTCTATATAGAATTTAATATTCCAATTATTGTCTATACCAAGAGCAGATATATTATCCCAACTTCCTGGACTTCCTCCTTCATATAGGCGAACAAAATCTCCTTTTCCAGTAACTGCTGGGCCATTGTCGATACCTGCAGAATAATCGGCTTGGGTGTTGATGTTGTGGTAACCCACCCATAGCTCATTAAAGGTTTCTAGATAAATGCTATCCGATAAAATAAACTCATTCCATTCTCCTACTACTACCGAAACCTCATCGTCTAGTATTGGCGACTCATTCATATTATTCCAAATGCGAATTGAGTAATTACACGAGCTGGAAGTTGGGAAAAATGCAACTTTGGTTATCATCATTTCTTTAAGTGGAGCTAAATCCTCGCTATCCCATTTAGCCGCAACGTCAAACTGAAGGGGAGACTGATCGCTTCCAACTGCTGATGCATTTTGTCCATCATCCCACTGAATCCATCCTTCTCCTGCTGTGCTGGGAGCTGTCCAGCTAAGGGTTACAATGGGGGAGGTTATATCATGCTCTGCAACAAGATTTGATGGGGCGTACAAGCCAGTCCTTCCCTTGATTTCCGTAGAAAATTTAGAGTCTAAAATCTCATTAATATCAATTTTTGTGGTGTTTATAACTTCGTTGGTTTCCGTATTCTGTATAAATATTACAACCATTGAGTTATCTTTAACCCAGGTATTCTCCCAATCAAAGTTTAATGAAACTTGCTGTATGCTATCTTCCGAAAATGATATTGGGCTACCCTGTGAATCGGGAATCATTTTACGGCATACCCCATTTACCTCGGTAAGGCCCTGCCATGCCTCAGGAATGTGGTCTTCAACAACAGCAGCGTGTAGAACAAGGTTGCTGTTGTCCGTTAAGAAATTACTTTGGGCCGTAATATTTAGCGAGTATGCATTACCTGTATGTGTTCCTGTAACTACAAAATCAATAGAAGTAGGGATTGCTATATGTTCTTCGTATAGAGGCAAATAGTAGCTGTAAAGGGATTGATTTGGACTTCCCCCCTCCATTCTCGATACCCCATCAAATATTACTGTTGGGAAACTTCCTACACCGTACATTGTTAATCGACTTAACGCATCACTATTTTCATAAGAGTCGCCCGAATGGTAGGCTACCGGTAAAACCTTTTTTCCATTAGCTAAAAGATCATCAATGCCAAGTGCAGCACCCGGGCAATATGGACACCATGTTCCGGTCCCCTTCTCAACTAAAACATATTGCCGAGCTTTTGCTAGGGTGTCAATAATAACTTCAACGATATTGGTGCCATCCGATTCGCCTTCGGTGTAAAGAGCCGTTACCTGGTATAGATACATGCCCTGTTCTACCGATGTATCAACATAGTTAGTCTCTGTAATTGGACTCTCGTTAATTGTTTCACCATTCCTGTATATATTATATCCAATTAACTCGCTGGCATCGCTTAAATGCACCCTTTTGGTTATATTCTCTTGATTAAGAGCGTAGCTGTTTTGGGCGTTTATGATGCTAGTCTCTGCGTCAGACTGTGAGTATACATTCCATCCCCAAACGAGGCAGCACGCTAAAAATAGTATTCGTTTTGCTTTCATTTTTTTATTTTTTAGTTTATTAAAAAATTCCGACAAAACTAAGCATTATTACTGGTTTGAAAAACTATATTTTAAAGAAAAAAAGAAAATTGCCTAAATGTTTTGTGCAACCTCTAATTGCAATGTGGAGCTAAAAAAACATTAGTTGCTACCGTGAGCTTAATCCAACATGGTAGCGTTGTATTCTTAATAACTTCAACCGGACAATTTTCAGCCGCCACTTTAATACCATCTTCGAACTCGCTGTAGCTAACCCCTTCAACAACGATAGCTAAATCCTCTACTTTGAAAACTTCGGGGCATATTTCTTCGCATAGCCAAAGGATATAAACCCCGCCTCAGCCCATACCTTTTTTATTGCCATTTAATTGTTTTTTAGCCCGAATTATTCATCATCCTTAATAAATTTGATGAAGAATGCGGGCTAAGTGCAGCGCATGCGTGAAGCTGAAAAATCACACCATAATTCCTAAAACGGTAACGTCGTCAGTTTGCTCATATTTAGCATCATCGCAAGTAATCCAGTTGTCAAATGTTTCTTCTAGCACTTTGCCCTGCTCTTTTATGGGCAAATCCGATGTTTTGGCAATTAGCTTGTTAAATGCCTTGTGCATGTTAAATTTTTTGCCATTTGGCCCCCCAAATTGATCCGGGAACCCATCGGAAAACATATATAACCTATCACCACTACGAAGGTCTATCTCGTGATTGGTAAACTCGCCCATAAACAGATGGATAGCTACAGGGAAAGGATCGGGCTTAATTTCTTCGATTGTTGGTGTGGCGTTGGTCTTTTCCTTTTTCGTGTGGCCTCTAACAATCCATAGCGGGTTGTTGGCACCGGCCCAAAAACATTGTTTGGTTTTGGTGTTCAGCGATAGGATGCCCATATCCATGCCGTCGCGCTGTGAGTTCCATTCTTTTTTCTGCTTAAGAGCATCAATTACATATGAACGAAGTTTGGCTAGCATTTTAGAGGGATTGGTGAGATCATTGCTAAGCACAATCCCGTTCATAATCGAAATTCCGAGCATGCTCATAAATGCGCCTGGTACCCCATGCCCGGTACAGTCGACTACAGAAAAAACAATCCAATCGTTTATACGATTAGCCCAGTAGAAATCGCCACTCACCACATCCTTAGGCTTGTACAAGATAAAGTAGGAATGAGCACCCCACGATCTGTTTACAAATATGGTGTCAAGGTCGGGGAGCATGGCCGACTGGATAAATTTAGCGTAAAATATTGAGTCATCAATCTTAGTTTTTTGCTTTTCCAGTGCATCTTTTTGTTTGATTATCTCCTCGTTTCGTTTAGCCAGCGCTTCGTTTGTTTTTCGTTTTTGTTTAAAATACTTTAGCAATACAAAGAGAAAAACTGAAAGCATTGCAATAATACCAATTGACATATATAGTAGGGCCTGTTGGGTTAGGGTTCTTTTCTTAAAAAACTCTTTCTCTTTCGTCATGCTCTCCAGCTGTAGCATGTTTTTTTCAGCCTCGTACCTGGTTGTCATGTGGGCAAGCGCGTTTGCTTTCTCTTGGGAGAAAATATCCTTTTGAATAGCCAGTAGCTCATTGGCATACCTCAGCGCGTTGCCTGTATCACCTAGCGCCTCGTAAATATCCTTAAGGTAACCTGCCGAAGTGCCAATATACGTTGCCGATGATATGCTTTTTGCTATTTCAAATGCATGCTGGGCGTTGGTAAGGGCTTTTGTTAAGTACGAGTTTTTTAAGCTGTCGCTAGCTGCCGATTGGGCTAGAAGTAGGTTAAGATATGCAATATTTGCATGAACGCTGGTAAGCCCAGTTTTATTTCCAGTGCTCAAATAAATATCAAGGCCCTGTTGAAAATACTCTACTCCCTTTTCAAATATGCCTTGTGTAGCGTAAAGGATAGCAATATTTTTATAAGCCTGCGCCACCCCATTTAAATCATTTAGGGTTTGTTTTATACCCAGAGATTTTTTGTAGCTTTTAAGGGCTTGGTCATAATCTTGTTTATACCAATGGATAATACCAATATTATTATGGGTATTCGAAAGCCCTTTTTTAATTACTTCAATAGCATTTCCGTCGGGGTTAACCAACAGGTTTTCAAGTAAACCTTGCGATAGGATGTGATGTTCCATGGCTTTATCGTACGACTCCATTTCCTTAAGTACACTCCCTATATTGTTGTAGCAATCGGCGATGCCAAGAGTATTGTTGGTGGCGTCGAAGTACTCCAAAGCTGTATAGTAATACTTTAGGGCAGTATCAAAATTCCCCATTTTGAAAAAAGTATTGCCTAAATTCTGGTTGCATTGTGAGAGACCTAAGGCATTATTAATTGAACCATAGATGTCGATTGCTTTTAGGTTGCATTCAATCGATTTTGAATACTCCGATTCTCTATGGAAATCCAATCCAGTGCGCCTAAGTAAATCGGCGTAGTTTAAAGCAAAACCAGGGGTTACCTGCCCCATAGATTTTACAATGCTGTCGGCTTCAGCTAATAGTAATGTTGCAGTATCTGAATTTATGGTTATCATTTGCTTTGCAACGCTAACCATAGCTATTGCTCGAGCAGAGTCCGATTTTGCCTCGCGGTATGTATTCCATGGTGAGTCAATTTTGGAGTGTTGACCAATAGAGTTAGCACTAACAAAAAGCATTAAAAAGCTTAGCAGGAGGGATAGTTGATAATTTGCCTTCATCTCGAATAGGGTTAGCTATTGACTTGGAAATTTTGAACCATTACACAAAGATAATTTTTTTGTTCACTATTCATACCAAAGAGTTAAATTCTATTAAATGGCTTTATTTTCTAGCAGCTAAAAAGTTGCTGGTATTATTTTTATATTGAATTCAGTATTTATAAAAATTGATGCTCAGAAGATTACCAATAACAATCTTTTTATAGATGCTGGAACGATAGTTCTGCTATTGATAATACACCAATCCTCCAGCCAGTCGTGCTTGTTAGCTCGTCAAAGCTACAACCACTATCCACTTTACCACTTTTCATTATACCACAGTCGGCAGGCACAATTAGCCCGCATTATTCATCAAATTTGTAAAAGATGAATACAAATGCGGGTTACCCCAAGATAGACGAGCCCAATTTTGGTCAACAAAATAGGTTACAAAGCTTAGTTGCTGTCGTAGACAGCAATTATTCGAATGAATAATTGGGGTTAAATTCATTCAACTTTTTGGCAATCCTTGGAATAGGGAGTTCTTGGTTTTTTTTAAGCTACTTCTGGATGCTAGTGCCTTATGGTCAAATATTTTTTTTGTGTATCTTTGTAACTCAACATCAAAATTACTTGTCGAATATTTTGGTAGGTGTGTATACATAATTGTCCACGTATTTAAAAGCATTATCATGAAGAGAATTACACTTGTGCTACTCGTTCTATTTATTTCATCTCAGGTTTTTTCAATGGAAATTCCATTGCAGTCCACGCCTTTAAACGAGGCCATAAACCAAAACCCGAATGTGTACTTATACTTAAGCACCGTTCAGGGTGCAACGAGCTACGATTTTGAGTTTAGCCTTAATCCGAGTTTTACCTCTTCAACTATTGTTAATCGAACTACAAATTACTGTCCCACAGGCGAACTGCTTTTTGGTGAAACCTATTACTGGAGAGTTAGAGCCAAAAATGAAACCGAAACAACCGTTTGGTCTGATGTCTGGTCGTTTACTACTAACCCGCTGGGTGCTTCGCCCAGTAGTCCGTCCAATGGTTCGGAGAACACGGATGTAAGCTTGGTTTTATCAACAAACAAAGTACCTGGTGCAACCACAATTGAGTATGAGGTTGACGTTGTTCCCTCATTCGATTCTGGTCAGCTGCAAACCTATAGCCACCCTTTTAACTACAGCGGACCAAGGGTTTCCAATCTTCAGTATGGGCAAACCTACTACTGGCGAGTTCGCGGACAGCATGTTGCCGATACCTCTGATTGGTCCAATACCTGGTCGTTTACCACTAACCCCCTGGGCACTACGCCCAGTAGTCCGTCAAATGGTTCGGAGAGCACGGATGTAAGCATACTTTTATCAACGAACAACGTAACAGGCTCAACCACAATTGAGTATGAGGTTGACGTTGTTCCCACATTCGATTCTGGTCAGCAGCAAACCTATAGCCATCCTTTTAACTACAGCGGAAAAAGGGTTTCCAATCTTCAGTATGGCCAAACCTACTACTGGCGGGCTCGTGGGCTGCATGTTGCCGATACCTCCGATTGGTCCGATACCTGGTCGTTTACCACTAATTCACTGGGTGCTTCGCCCAGCAGTCCGTCCAATGGTTCGGAGAACAGGGATGTTAGCTTGCTTTTATCAGTAAACAAAGTATACGGTTCAACCACAATTGAGTATGAATTGGATACGGTTCCTACGTTCAACTCCGAACAGTTGCAAACCTACAGCCATTCCGACTCCTATAGTAGTCAAAGGGTTTCCAATCTTCAGTATGGCCAAACGTACTACTGGCGGGTTCGTGGGCTACATGTTGCCGATACCTCGGATTGGGCAGAAACCAGGTCGTTTACCACTAACCCCCTGGGTGCTACACCCAGTAGTCCGTCCAATGGTTCGGAGAACAGGGATGTTAGCTTGCTTTTATCAGTAAACAAAGTATACGGTTCAACCACAATTGAGTATGAATTGGATACGGTTCCTACGTTCAACTCCGAACAGTTGCAAACCTACAGCCATTCCGACTCCTATAGTAGTCAAAGGGTTTCCAATCTTCAGTATGGCCAAACCTACTACTGGCGGGTTCGTGGGCTACATGCTGCCGATACCTCGGATTGGGCAGAAACCCGGTCGTTTACAGCTAACCCCCTGGGTGCTACGCCCAGTAGTCCAGCTAGTGGTTCCGTTGACAGGCCCATCTCTCTTACGCTTTGGGTTAATAAGGTAACAGGGTCGGAAAACATCGATTATCAACTTGACACCACCGATAGTTTTAATTCCGCATTGTTACAGGAATACACACATTCAGATTCATATTCAGGACAACCTGTGGCTGATTTACGCTATGGTCAGAAATATTTCTGGCGGGTTCGAGGATGGCACGATGCTGATGAGTCTGATTGGTCATCGGTTTGGGACTTTACTACTGGCTTTGAGCTAACTGAGGGGCCGGCACTTGTTTCGCCTGAGAATAATGCCATTGATATACCTTACGTGAGCGTTGCAATGATCTGGGCAAGTTTGGCCGGCATTGATACGTATCAATACCAGCTTAGTGAAGATATGGGCTTTACAGCAATTGTGAAAAGCGGAGAAACATCATTAACCTTTACCTCAGCCGAGAATTTAACCCCATCAAAAACATACTATTGGCGAGTGAGAGGAGAGAATGTGAACGGTTATTCACCGTGGTCGTCAATTTGGGCATTTACTACAGCTGCAGTTGAGTTAGCACCTCCCATTCAACTTTCTCCAGAGGATAATGCAACCATTACGGAGGACGAGGTTGATTTAGTTTGGGATGAGGTATTTGGAGCCAGCGGTTATAGGGTTCAGGTATCCCCAAGCGAGAGTTTTGACAGCGGCGTTGCCGAGTTCCTTGCCGAGGGAACAGCTCATCCAATTACTGGATTGTCAGCTGGTTTAACCTACTATTGGAGGGTAAGCGCTTTCGATAATGCAGTAGAAAGCGGTTGGTCCGATACCTGGTCGTTTACCTACACAGAGCCAAGTCTCGAGGTTCCGCTCTTAGTTTCGCCACAGGATAATGCAACGGGAGTTGGCCTGGAGGAAGTAAGTTTTAGTTGGACTGAAATTTTGGAGGCCAATACCTATACCATTGAAATTTCGGAGGATGAAAGTTTTGAAAATTTATACTATACAACCTCCACCAGTTCAACATCACAAGTAGTGAGCGAGCTTGTACATGAAACAACCTACTTCTGGAGGGTTAATGCTAGCAACGAATCGTTAACAAGCGACTGGAGCGAGGTTTGGTCGTTTGTAACTATACAGTGTACGGGGGTAGATGAATTCTCACCCTCAATATTCACCGTGTATCCAAACCCTGCAAAAAGCTATATTTCTATTGACATTGATGGGGTTGCACCCAATGCTACGGTTGAGATCTATGGCACTTTGGGTCAGCTTATAATTAGCAAGCCATTTTGCCCTAACCTCGATATATCTGGCTTAAATTCTGGTGTGTACGTGTTACAGGTTAGGGTAGATGGCGCAATTATTGGTAAGACTAGGTTTGTGAAAGAGTAAATGGCGGTTGTAGCTCAATAATAAAAGTGCAAAACCAAATATTGGGTTTGCGCTTTATGCTTCAATTAAAGTCGAGTTATTTAACCCGCATTATTCATTAAGTTTGTTAAAGATGAATGCAAATGCGGGTTACCCCGACCTAGTCGATGCCTTAGCCCCAATTATTCGTTCGAATAATTGGGGCTAAGGCATCGGGGGTCTTGTAAGAAACATAAAGGATAATGTGATTAAATTCATCAACACAAATCCCAACGAGGTTGGGGGTAAGAAACCAGCTAGCAGGCTTAGCAGGTTCATTTTCGAAAGCCAACCAGCAGCCTGAGTGGATGATTTTCTTAAAAAGGAGGCAAATGAATAATTTATAGGTAAGACTTTAAATTAGGTTTAGCTTTGCCATTTTAAACTATTTAGCAACTACCTTGTTTGTTAGTTAACTATAGTATTACCTTATAATTTAGGGAGTTATGGGGTAAGTTTACTTTTTCACTTTACGTTATGGTTGTTTGGTGTTATAATATTATATATGTATGGGACAATTTTTAACCTCTATACTATCTGTTTTTTTGTTCGCAATATTGCCGTATCAGCAAAAGGTTGATAGCCTTACCGATTTACTTAGTAGGGCTAGTAACGAGCAGAAGGTCGATTTGCTGAACAGCTTGTCGCAAGTTGGCAGCAACGAATCCCCAGATAAGGGCGTTATCTATGGAATGGAGGCCCTGCGTTTAAGTGAGCAGCTTAACTATCTGAAAGGAAAGGCCGATGCGCTTAACTATATAGCTGAGAATCAGTTTAGCTTGGGCGAGTTTGAAAAATCAGTAGAATACCAGCTTCAAGCACTTGCTGTTTTTGAGGAGATTGAGGATAAGCACGGTATTGTTCGCTCGTTGAATAATTTGGGCTTATGCTTTAGGGAGATAGGGAATATTGATAAAGCCATTGATTTTCATAATAAAGCGTTGAAGCTCAGTGAGGAGGTAGGCGACAGGGCGGGTAAAGCCAAGGCATTGGTAAGTTTGGGTATTTGCAACTTTGCGACTAATAGCATCGATGTTACGCTGAGCTATTTTAGTAAGGCGCTGGATATTGCTATAGAACTTAAAAACGATGAGTTGACCTCGACCATATATAACAATATGGGTATTTGTTATGCTGCCATCGGAGAACATAAAAAAGCCCTTAATATTTTTTCGTTATCGCTGGAGTTAAACACCAAGGCAGAGAATAAAGGTGCTTCCGCAGCTATTCTCAATAATATTGCGCGACTTTATATCTATTTAGGCGATTTTGATAAAGCCTTTAATGCAATTAGTAAAAGTTACGAGCTAAGTAAAGAGCTCAAAACTAAGCCTCAATTAGTAAATAACTACCTCATATTTTACGAGTATTATCAGGCTCAAGAAAATTATAAACAAGCCCTAGAGTACTACATTAAATACTCCGACCTGAAAGATGAAATTATTAAGGTGCAAAGCAGTGAGCGAATGGCAAATCTTCAAGCGCTTAACGAGTTGGAAAAGAGGGATCAGGATCTGCAGCTGCTACAGAAAGATTTTGAGGTTGCGCAAAGCCGTACAAGGCTTTATATCGTTTTGTTTGGAACTTCAATTCTACTACTAGCTTTCGGTATCTATATTTTTATTATACGGAATCGTGCAGCCAAGCAGTCCATTAAACTTCTTGAGCAGGAACAGCAGCTTGTTGAAATGGAACTACAGAATCGGCAGAATGAGTATGAGCGGTTAGAGCTTTTAAAAATAAAGCAACAACACGATTATGAGGATGAGATCGCCTCTAAAAACAGGGATCTTGCTTCGCTCACCATGCAAATGGTACAAAAAAACGAAGTCCTTTCTCAGCTTAAGGAACAGACTCAAGCCCTAACCTATTCAGTAAATAACAAGGAAACCGTTAAAGAGGTTGGTCGGTTAATTGAGCAGTCGTTAAACCTAGACAAAGATTGGGAGAATTTTACATTGCACTTTGATAGTGTGCACCCCCGTTTTTTTGAAAGGTTACTTAATCAGTTCCCAAACCTTACCCAAAAGGAGCTAAAGCAATGTGCTTATATTCGTATCAACATATCAATAAAAGAAATCGCAAACCTGTTAAACATTACTCCAAAGGGTGTAGAAAAAGCCCGTAGCAGGATAAAAGCAAAACTTTCTTTAACAAAAGACGAGGATTTAGTGTCTTTCATTCTTTCCTACTAAAAAACATATTTTACGACAATCACCTGACTGTTAGATGGTAACTTTAGGGTGTCGGGTGTTTGTCTTTACCCTAGGGGGCATTTGTAGGTATCCTGCTGGCCGAATTGTGCTTATTCTTAAATATACTTGCAGTTGGATAATGTCTATTAAAACCAGCTGTATGAAACACTTCCTTTTCTTCTTTGTTCTAATAATTCTGGGGCAGGCTTGCAACAAGTCAAACTCTTCTGGTGGTGATAGCAAAGGGGAATTAATAAACGACACATTATCTGTAAGATATGATTTTGACTCTGAGTTTAATCAAAATTGTTATACTATAAAAGCTAACAGTTTAGATAGTCTTATGCCAGTTGGCCATAATAGTTTTACGGACAGTAGTAAAAAATGCAATTACCTAATTGGATTAAGACCTTATAACGTTCTTTTTCGGGACGAAAAAGGTGGTTGCTACAGCAACACACAATTCATACCCTACAATGAGGAGCGGGCTGATTCAAATTCAGACAAGCGTTACATTTTTCTTCAGTACCGATATTAATACGAACTTCTAATAAATAAATAATTATAGCATGAAAAAATTATATTTACTTGTTTTTGCATTTATACTGGGGTTTTATTCCCTAGGTTACGGTCAGTCGGGTAATAGCGCTTCGCAAACAGTATATTTGCGATCAGGAAGATATATTCCCGCTTACAATGATGCCAAGTCAGATCCCTCTGATGTAGGCTACTATGTTTCTGGTAGTAAAAAGCAGTATGGTTATGTTCAGTTTACCACCTCACTAAATAATTCAGATATTGCAAACCTAAAGGCTGAGGGGGTTGAGCTGATTGACTATATCCCAGATAATACCTACTATATTGGGGTAAAGAGCTTGAAAAAAGCTGCAACCCTTTCGGGATTTGCTGAGAATGGTGCTGCTAAGTTCTTCAATTTACCTACAGAATTTAAGATTGACCCTGTAATTATTTCAGGAAATATTCCATTGTATGCTTCGCCCGAGCTGGGTTTTGTTTTTGTAACTGTAATAACCGCTCCCGATGCAGCGGCCGATGCGCTTAAGTTCTTTAATAAGAACGAGGTAGAGGTGCTTAGCCAAGATGAAGATGGTGTACAGTTTAGTGTAAAAATATCAGATTTTAAGGTTGCTGAGCTGGCAGAAAACGCATGGGTTAGGTACATTGAATTGGCTGCTCCTCCAAAAGAGCTAAAGAATAAACCTAGCAAAGTAAGCCATCGAGTATTCCCCTTGCGCAGTAATTTAGATATGAACCTTTCTCTTGATGGGGAGGGGATAATTGTTGGAGAGTGGGACGGTGGACAGATTGGTGTGCATGAAGATTTAAATGGAAGGATTAATGCGCATTCTACCCAACCGGTGGATTTTCATTCAACTCACGTTGCAGGAACCATTCTTGGTAAGGGGTTGCTTGACCCCAAAATGGAGGGGATGGCCCCTGAGGCAACCCTTTGGTCCTCCGATTACCAGCAAGAGATAAGTGCTATTGCTCAAGAAATGACCACCGCCTACGCTGAAGGTGTTAGGGTTACAAATAACTCATGGGGCTATGTTATTGACCCATTGTTCTGCGAATATCACTTCCCTTACCTTTCCTCAGTACGTGAATTCGATAAGAATACGAGGGAAAACCCTTACCTGCTTCATGTTTTTGCTAACGGAAATGATCAGGATGTTTGTCCGGGAGGATTCCATACCGCCTTATGGAACATGAAGAATGCGCTTTTTGTTGGCGCTGTTGATAGAACTGATAAAATGAGCGATTTCAGTAGTTTTGGTCCTACCTACGATGGCCGATTAGTTCCTCATGTTTCCTCAGTAGGGGTTGATGTGTACTCTACTGTTGGTGTAGATAGCTACTACAGCCTTGATGGTACCTCTATGGCAGCACCTGGAGTAGCGGGCACTTTGGCCCTATTGCAGCAACAGTTTAAGCAGGAGAATGATGATCAGTATCCATCAGCAGCCCTGCTAAAAGCCATTGTATGTAATACTGCACGCGATAAGGGTAATATTGGCCCCGACTACAAGTATGGTTTTGGAATTATCGATGGGCTAAAATCAGCCCAAACAATTGCCAATAAATACTACCTCGAGGACAACATTAGTACTGATGAGGAAAAAAGTTACACAATAACCCTCCCAGCCAACCTGGCTCAACTTCGTGTTTTACTAACCTATACAGATACCGAGGGTTCTGTTATGGCGCAACAGGCAATTGTAAGCAAGCTGAACATTTCAGTTGCGGCTAACGGTGAAACTTATTTGCCCTGGAAACTAGATCCACAAAACCCCGATGAACCTGCAACAAAGGGTAATGCAGCTTGGGACAATATAAAACAGGTTACTATTGATAACCCCGTTGGAGGTAACTACACTATTAAGGTACAAGGGGTTAATGTCCCCATGGGCACCCAGAGTTTTGCAGTAACTTATTGGTTCGAAGAAAAGGAGCCAACCATTGTATTCCCGTATGACGGTGTTGTTCTTAGTCCTGGTGAAGTTGAACGTTTAACTTGGAGTTCTGCCCCAGGCTCAGGTGATTACGCTGCTGAGATTTCCATTGATAATGGGCAGTCCTGGAGTAGTATCGGTTCTGGTCAGCTTTCAGATGGTGGAGTGGATTTTACTGTCCCAGAGGCAGCTACAGCCAATGCGTTTATTCGTTTACTGGTTGATGGGGAACAGATTCTTTCAAAGAAGTTCTCTATTCTTCAAACCCCTGCTAACCTTAAAGGTGTTACAGGCTATAAAGAGATTACTTTAACTTGGGATTTAGTAGAAAATGCCTCATCATATGATGTGTTTAAGATTGAGAATGCCGAGCTAGTTTTTATGGCTAATGTAACAACCAATCAGTATCTCTTTGAAGATTTAGAGGTTAATAAAAAAGTTTTCATGACAGTTCGATCTCGCATGGATTCTGAGTCTGTTCTTGGTGAGCGAGCTAAAGCAATTAGTGCCGCATCAATCCCCCTTTACGATTTGGGCGTTGTAGCTATGCATAGCCCTGTTTCGGGATGCCATTTAACTTCATCGGAAAGCCTTCGAGTAGCTGTAAAAAACTTTGGAGAATATACCTATAGTGCTGGTGATAAGATCCCTGTTGCTTACACTCTAAATAATGGTGGTGTTAATCGCGATACCATTATACTTACCGAAGCGTTACCCCGCAATGCAACGGTAAACTTTACTTTTAAGAAGAAAGCCTACATGTCAATTCCAAAAGCTTATTCATTTAAGGTTTGGACTGCTTTGCAAGCTGATAATATTATTACAACCAATGACACGCTTATCCGACGCGTTGAAAACTATAATCCCATAAGTACTTTCCCCTACAGGCAAAATTTTGATGATATGCCTGATTTACAGGGTCAGATTATTAATGGGGTTTTTGATCCAGTCTATTTATCAGCGGGTTGGGATAACGACCATGAAAATGATGACTTTGAGTGGTGGCCTAATGCACTTGAAACACTTATAGATGGTACCGGACCCAGTGCCGATCACACTTCTGGTGAAGGGAAATATCTGTATACAGAATCTTCGTTTCTTGAAGGGCAGGTGGGTGAACTGTACCTACTCTCACCTTGTTTTGATCTTGCTGCAATAGCACAGCCAACCATGTACTTTTGGTACCATGCTTTTTCCGAATCATTAGAAATGGGATCATTGCATTTAGATGCATACGTATATGGCACTCAGGAGTGGATGCTAGATATAATGCCCGCTATTGTTGGAAGTCAGGGAGATAAGTGGAAACTACAAATAGTTGATTTGATGGATTTCCGTTACCTAGGATCGGTTAAATTCCGTTTTAGGGTGGTAACCTCAACAACAGAGCATAACGCGTTTGCCATCGATGATTTTAAGATCTCCGATAGATATACCAATGACCTTGCGACTATTTCCTTATCACCTGCAGCAGGTGAGGGTATTCTCACAGCAGACGAGACTATTAATATTGAACTGGTAAACTATGGTAGGGCTGCGCTTGCAGAGGCAACCTCAATTCCTGTAGGGTTTAGCATAAACGATACGCTTACTGTTCATGAAAATTTTGTTCTTCCTTACGAATTCAACTTTGCCGATACCATTGCAGTTTCCTTTAATCAAAGGGTTAACCTCGAAGGGCTGGATAAGCGTTTTAGCGTAGATGCATGGGTGGCAATGCCAAGTGATGGGGATAGATTAAACGACTCAATTGTTGGGCATAAAGTGCAAACTTATACCGAAGTGTGGAGCAAGTGCTTTGCAGGAGTTAGTCCCACAGGCATAGGCAATTTTTACTTCGATGGTATTCATGAGTCACAAAGCATTAGGAACTATGGAACCATTTGTGGCGAGACGGGTACCGATGGGTACTCATTGGTTTCAAACCAGCGGAGTGTTGTTTATAAAGGATACGACTACGATATGGGAGTTCAAGCCATAATTGTTCCCGACTTTTGGACATGGCCATCCTTTGGTCAGTTTATAAAGGTTTGGATTGATTTCAATAGAGATGGTTATCTGTCTGATGACGAGATAGTTTATGAGAATGATTCCCGCTCGTTGCTTTTCGAAGAAACAACAATTCATATTCCTGTAGATGCAGAGCTTGGACCAACCCGATTGAGGGTTAGAAGTTCGTATCACGCCAATGAGATAATGGTTCCGGATGCAGCAAATAGCGTTATTCGTTTTGGCGAAACCGAAGATTATATCATTGAGATTAAAGAGTACCCAAAAGTTGATTTAGAGGTATTATCACTAACAACACCTCCATCTCAAGTGGGAATGGGAAATCAGGAAAAAATATATGTAAATCTACGTACACTTGGTAGCGATCCTTTAGTTATGGGCACTCAGTTGCCATTCCAAATAAGCATAAATGGGGCTGAAAGCCAAGAGGCAATTGCTGCAACAACCCAGTTGTACGAAAATGGTGATCAGTTTAGTATTGAACTTCCAACGGACTTTGATTTTTCTGAAGTTGGCTCATATAGAATATCAGTAATAAATGCATTTGAGGCCGATACCGATCCGGTAAACGATACCACATTTGCTGTGATTACTAACATGAAAAAGGTAAGTGCAGCTGACTATTCCGAAGATTTTGAGAATGGAGTTCAGGGCTGGTGGGATGGTTCCGCTCTACCAGAAGCCGTTTGGGAGCATGGCAAACCAAATAAGCCTAACCTCAATGCAGCTTATTCTGGCGATAATGTATGGATAACAAAGTTGACTGGAGAATATCCTGCAGAAACCGAAGCTATTCTGTTCTCGCCCGTATTTGATTTTACTTCCATTACCAGTCCTTACCTCACTATAATGCTCAACATTAAAACAGAGGAAGCTTTTGATGGTATGATCCTAGAAGCGTCAGTTGATGGCGAAACATGGGCTAAAGTAAATGGTGGTGATGCACTTTACAATTACAAAACAACCCAGCAGAGTTGGGATTTAGGTGCTCCTTGGTGGAGTGGCTATAGCGCTGGTTGGAAGCAGTTTGGCGTGTCTTTAGTTGACTATGTTGGGGAGTCTGATGTGATGTTCCGCTTTAGGTTCCGTACCGATATATATGTTAACGATGAGGGAATTGCTATTGATAATTTTACCATAGCAGAGTCCAAGCCAAATGTTAAGATAAAAAACTTAATTACACCTGTAGCAACTGGAAGCACACTTACTGATGCTGAAAAGGTGTCGTTTACCATCGAAAATATTGGTAATACAGTAATACCTTCTAAAGAAAAAATAGTTATTGGTAAAACATTTAACGGGGAAACCACTAGGCATAACCATACGTTAAATAAGCCTATTAGGACTGGAGAACAGTATCTAGTGACTATTCCGCAAACTGTTGATATGAGTGCTGGAGGGGTTCATTTAATAACTGTTTTTGTCGAAATGGACGGTGATGTTGATACTAGCGATAACTCCAAGGAATTTTCAGTACAATCTGTCACTTCGGATGTTGATTATCTAAATGAAAATGAACTCACTGTTTACCCAAATCCTGGGAAAGGTTTGTTCAACGTAACTCTACCTAGTGGGCATTCAAGCCTTTCATGGAAGGTATTTGCCGTAACCGGCAACCTGCTTACTCAGGGAAGTTTCAATGGTTTATCAACCGATCAAATCAACTTAACACATCTTGCGCCTGGTACATACCTGCTGCAGGTTTATGGCAACAGTTTTAACCAGACTATAAAGCTTATTGTATACTAATAATACAGGATGATGCTCTGTTTACTATATATGCAGAGCATCATCTTGCTTAACTAATAATCACAAACTAAATCTTAAATATCATGAGAAAAAGTTTTACTTTACGAAACATGGTGGCTATACCAGCTCTTTTTAAAAAGAGAATAACCAGAGGTGTAGCAATATTCGCCATGGTTGTTTTACCGTCATTAAATGCGGTATCGCAAAATTTACAGCCTCTACCCATTAGTTGCGATTTTGAAGGGTTCTCAGGTGTAAACCTTCACGAGATTTGTCCTGGGTGGGACGAAGGATCTGGGTATCCTAAACCAACCCTAGGCTCAGGTGGCTGGTTTGAATCCGATATACTATACCCTACAACATGCGCAGGTATTAATGTTTATGGAATAGGGAAACACAATTGGATTGTTACTCCATACTTTAGCGTAACAGAGAATACTATTGTGCGCTTTGATGCTGCAATGACCCTTAAGCATGACGAGCCTCGTCCAAGTAGTTTTGGAAATGACGATAAGTTTGCGGTAATGGTTTCTGATGACGGAGGGAACACATACACCCCTGCTTTCGAATTTACTGCAACTTCAGAAGCAAAGCTTACAATGGATATGCAAACCTGGACAGTTGACCTAAGTACGTATGCAGGAAAAAACGTAATCGTTGGTTTCTACGCAACTACAGGGAATATGGATAATGGATATTTTGCGTTGCATCTCGACGATATTCTAATAAAGGATAAGTCGCAGGTTGATGCTGCTGTAGTTAGCATCGTAAGTCCAACTACAGATAGTTTCTTAACAGATGAAACTCCGATAAAAGTAATTGTAAAAAATGATGGGCTTACCCCTATAGAGAATGTTCCCGTTAGGTTCAAAATTCGCGGAGCAGAAACAGAAAACATCTTTAGTGTTGTTTCCAAAAATCTTGCGCCTGAGGAAGAGTTTGAGCTTGATTTTGGTACTTACGACTTTTCGGCATGGGGCAATTACTCCATTTCTGCAGTTACGGAGTTGGACGGAGATCAGGATGCTGCAAACAACGCTGTAGAGGTTAATCTTGTTAATATAGAACCTAAGATTTTACCCCTACCAAAGCTAGATTTTACCGATTCTTACGACAGAATAAACTTTTACGAGGGTTGGGATGAAGCACGTGGCGAGGAACGTCCGCTGGTTTATATGAATGTTGACTGGCAAAGCGATAAGCATGTTGGTACTGGCGAATATGGGTTTAGCGTTTATTTTGTAGCATTGGGCACTTGCGATTGGATTGTTAGCCCAAGTTTTATTGCCACATCTAACGCAAAAATCGCCTTCGATTATGCTATTACCTACGATGATGGAGTTAGTAGCATGGGGAGTGATGATAAGCTCATAGTATTTGTTACTGATGATAATGGTGAAACATGGAATGATCTTGCTGAAATTAACAAAAGTTCCACTATTTCTGAGACAGAATGGAGTAAGCTATTTGTAGATTTATCGGACTATGACGGGAAAGCTGTTCGCATAGCCTTGCAGGCAACCACAGGCGTTGCTCTAGATTCAGAATCATACCTTATCTATATCGATAATCTGGAAGTTGCCAACATTCATTCTCACGATATTGCTCCAGTAAAAGTAGTATCACCACAAACTCCTTCAGCATTTGGCTCAACCGAAACAATCTCCGTTCTTGTTAAGAACGAAGGCTCAAGTGATGTTCAAGACTTCGGAATCAGCTATAAAATAGGATCATCAAATACGGTAACAGAGCAAGTTTCGCTATTGATTCCAGCTCGCGAGGAACGCCTGTATACTTTTGATACTAAAGCAGATTTGAGCGGAAGCCAAAGCGCTAATATTACGATAACCACTAATTTAACAAATGATGAGGATGCTTCAAACAACTCTTTGTCTACAGAGCTTTCGGCAATGCTCATTGATCTTGCCGAGGTAGGTCAGTACGAAACAAGTTTCGAAAACGCCTTAGAGCTGAAAGGGTGGAGCGTTCAGGATGCTAACCAAGATGGGCGAGAATGGTTTCTTACGACTGTTCCCCGACAAGTGTTTGAGGGTGATTACGCCTACTCATACTCATCAAAAAGGACAAATTCTCCTTCAAACGACTGGCTGTTTAGCCCTGCTCTTTCTATGAAAGCCGATGAGGAATATATTCTTTCATTCTATTTTAAGGCAAATGCAACAGGATTCCCTGAGCGTTTAAGGATAACTTATTCAAGTGAGCAAAATGAAAATTCCCTTGTGGAAGAGATTCTGGATCTTGGAGAGGTTACTAACGGGGAGTACATGCAAGCAACTATTGAGTTTGTTGTTGTGGCCGATGGAGATTACCATTTAGGTTGGCATATTTACCAGTCAATGAATGGGATGGGACTTGAAATTGATAATGTTTCAGTACATCAGGTACAAGATAATGATATTAAAGTAAACCATATTCAGGTTCCACGTAAAAAGTTAGAGGGCTCGGCTCAGCTAGCTAATATTGATGAGATAAAGGTTGAGGTTGAAAACATTGGGCGTAATAGCGTAACAGCATTCGATTTAAGCATTGAGGTTGATGGTGGTAGCGCGATAACCCAATCGTTTACGGAGCCATTAATGGCTGGAAAGAAACGTTACTTCTCAGTAACCGAGGGTCTGGATCTTGATCCTAACGGAATTTATGATGTAAAGGTTTGGTCAAGCCTCGATACCGATTTAAACTATAATAACGATACAATTGTTGGCCACGTTAATTTAGCCGAGTATTCTACAAGTTTTGAGGCCACCGACGATTCTAGCGAATGGACCTTCGAGGATCTTGCTGGTCCTGAATATACTTGGGCCATTGTGAATGAAAGTAGGTATGCACGTACTGGTAAGCAGGCTTGGAAATTACATACCGATAGGCATGCTCAAATTGCCAACGACGACTGGCTTTTTTCAGAGCCATTTTACCTTGAAGAGGGTAAGTGCTATAAGGTAGGTTTCTGGTATAATCCTCTATACTCTCAGGATAGCCTTGTTTTTGCAATGGGCGATGGAAATGCTGCAGTAAGCATGACCCAGATTATTAAAGATTTTGGTTCTATTGGCAACGGCTCAACTGACCTATGGAGTAATTATGAGATTAGTATTAGCGTAGAAACTACAGGCAGTTATTACTTTGGATGGCGTGGCTATGGCGATCTTAGAAAGATGAGTCGTTACAATTTGTATATTGATGATTTTTATTTTGAAGAGCAGACAAACTTTGAGGTTACTGCAGATTTTAGCGTACTGGTTCTCGACAAGGAGGTTGCCTTTGAAGCTTCAGGTGAGAATATTGAAACGTATAGTTGGGATTTAGGAGATGGAAACACCTCTATAGAGAAAGCATTTACTAATACCTATGCCGATTACGGAACCTATGATGTAACCCTAGTTGCTTCAAATAACTGTTCCTCTAAAGAGGTTACAAAGCAGGTAACTATTGTTAATAATGTTGATGCAAACTTTACTTACTCAGTAGATAACCTGGCTGTAACGTTTACATTTACAGGCGAAAATGGTGTTGCCTATTTCTGGGATTTTGGTGATGATAATTTCTCAAGTGAGATGGAGCCAACTCATACCTATGCAGAATCGGGTAATTATGAAGTAACCTTAACGGTCATTGGGGCAACAGGTGCTGATACTTTTAGTCAGCAGGTTGAGGTAAGTGCAGGAACTTCCGTTCCTACAACTCAGCTATCAAATGGAGGGGTACATCCAAATCCTGTAACCGATCAGCTGAAAATTTCGTTGCCAGCCGGTTATGAAATTTCAAAAATCAGCATATTCAATGCCATAGGTAAAGAGGTGCTGTCAAGCGTATCTACTTATGGTTCTAACTCCATCAATATGGGTAAGTTACCTAGTGGAGTGTATATTGTTTCTGTTAATTCTGTTCAAGGTGAAGTTTTTACGTACAGAGTAGTTAAGTAGTAGTTTTTTTAGGGCAAGGGTAGTTCCCTTGCCCTTTTTTTACAAACCAAAAACCAAATCATTATGAAAAATCTTTACAATTTAATGTTTGGGTTTGTCCTAGTTCTATTCTCGCTTTCGGTGAGTGGACAAACCATAGATCAGAGCTTTGACTCTGATATAATCCCATATGGATGGGAAAATGACGATACCAACGATGCCGATTGGATCTTTACAGACAAGGATAATAATGGCCCTTCTGCCGATCATTCTGGCACAGGTTATTTTGCATTTGTTGACTCTCGTTATATATCACAGGGTAATGTATTAAAACTTATTACCCCTCGGTTAGATTTAACATCAGGAAGCACAACCCTTGATTACTGGTTATACCTAAAAAGGACAGATTATGGTGGTAATGTACTTATACCATTATTTGTTGATGTTTCTGTAGACGGTGACGACTGGATTAATCTTAGAGAGCACAAAAAAACAGAGAATTTTAATCAGTGGTTTAACTACACCATTGATCTTTCAGCATACAATACTTCAGATAATGTTCGTATTCGTTTCAGGGCTATAAGTTCTGGTCATGACTGGGATTCGGGCTATTGCTCTATAGGGTTGGATGATGTTACAGGGCCAAATCTATTCGTTCCTGAGCACGATGTGGCAATAATGTCTGTTGTTCCCGATTATATATATCGTAAAGATATTGATGGTAAATACATGGTGACCCTAAAAAACTGGGGAAGCACCGAGGAGACATTTAATTTATCCTATGAGTTGGAGGTTAATACTGATGTTCAGGGCTCTATTCCTGTATCAAACCTTGCAGCTGGAGAAACACGAGAAGTTGAAGTTTCTGTAAACTTTAATGCCGAACTTACCGACAACATAGTATTTACCGCCGATCTTGCTACGGATGAGTATTTAATTGGCAATACGTCAACTTTGGCGCTAAAGGTGCATCCTACTACCATTCTTGTTTCCGAGAGTTTCGATACGTTTAAGGGTGATGTATCTCCCTACGGATGGACTCAGGCTAAAGGTTTACCCACAGAGACACTTACCTATGGTTCCTCTGGTTGGAAAGAAACTTCCTATTATGTTAATACTCCCCCTCAGGCCATTTATTTTGGCTTTAGCAAATACAATTCATCTGTTATTGCCGACTGGGTTATCTCTCATCCAGTAAACACGATTGGAGAGGGAGATCTTCGGGTTTCGTTCTCGTTAATGGCTAATGGTGTAGCACTTGCCGATGATGATTCGCTAAGTGTTATGTACACAACAGACGATGGTGCATCGTGGAGTTTCGCAGGCTCAATTAAAGGCGATAATTTCTCGCCTAATGTTTGGTCTAAGTACTACTTCCCGCTTCAGGGAGCTGAGTCAGCAAACCTAAGGGTTGCACTTTATGCATTAGATAACATTGATGGTTTGACCACAAGTTTATACATTGATGATTTTACTCTTGAAGTGGCACCCGATTACGACTACGCCATGTTGCCTGTATCAATGGCGGCAGGTGCAATGCGCGATACTATAATGTTTACAGATACAGAGTTGAGTGTAAGAGGTATTGTTACTAACTACGGACTAAATGCGGAATCGGTTCCTGTTAAATGGATCTTAGTTGAGGATGCTCAAACGGGTAGCCAGTCTGTTACTGCTGGGGCGTTTGGCGAACAAACACCTGTTACATTCACCCAAACGTTAACCACACCATCGGATGAAGGGTATTATACCCTAAAGATATTTACCGATTATGCTAATGACTCTGATAGAACCAATGATACTGTTACAGTAAAACTTGGGGTTTACTCTCCATATACAGATTTTGTTGAGTCGTTTGACGAAAGCAAGGAGATGCCCTTAGGCTGGACTGCTCTTGTACCTTTAGGAATTAGCCCATTGTCAATTCAAACCTCGTACACAAAATCAGCTCCTAACTCTGTAAAAATTAACACTAGTAATACGCCATATAATACAATGCTTGTTTCACCAGCGGTGAACTTTGCACCTGGAGAGTCCTTCCGTTTACGTTTCTGGATGAACGGTAATGCATCTGCTTCTGTTGAGGTAGGCCTGCTCGCCAATCCTTCCGACTCAACAACATTTACTAGTTTAGAGAGTTTTTCGTTAACCAAATCTTGGACCTACGAGGAGAATGAAATAGCAATTACGCACGATCAGTTATCTTACATAGCATTTAAATATACATCAAGGGGTTCCACTGTTTACCTTGACGACATCTCGTTGGAAGTGATACCTCCATACGCTGTTGAGATTTTAGCCTTTACCGAGGATAAGTCTATTGCAGAAGGGGGAAGCGTTACTTTTGCAGCAACAGTATCAAATATGGGGTCGTTGTCAGAAACGTTTAACCTAGCAGTAACATCCGATCTTGTAACATCCATTTCCGACAAGGACGGTAATTCTATTACCTCTATTTTACTAGATATTGGTGAAACCGACACTGTTTACGTGGCAGCAACAGCACCAGCTAGTGTTTCTACTCCAGAAGAAAAGTCTGTTTCGTTAGCGGTTACCTCTCAGCAAGATGTTGAAGCGACCGCTCAAGTAGAATTCTCCTTGTATGCTTATGAACCTTTTGCCGAGTTAGAACAAGGTTTTGAGTCGGGTACATCATTCCCGCTAGGATGGGTACCAGTGCAGACTAAAGATAAACTTTTGAGGATTTATTCATCGTCGTATAACGCCAATTCTGGTGACAATTATCTCCACTTCGCAAATGCAGACGAAACGGAAACTGCAATGCTTGTAATGCCTGCAGTTCAGCAATACGCATTGTATCGCGTATCGTTATATGCTAAAGGCAATCCTTCATTTGAGATTGGTACGGTTTCCGATCCGTATCAGCCAGAAACATTTGTAAGCTTCTCAGATGTTTTAACAACTAGCTATAGCTACGCGTACTATGAGTTTGATCTTCCGGCAACCGATGGACAAAAGTACATAGCAATAAAGATGATTAACGATGGGGGCTATAGTTCTCTTCAGATTGATGATATAAGCGTTGTTCCCGTTGGTGAATTTGAAATGGTTTCGGAAGTCCTTGACCTTAACAAAACATCCCATGCTGGTGGTTTTGCTTGGTATAAGGTTGGTATAAGTAATACAGGATATGGCAACGATACCTATAATCTAACCGCTTCATCAGATTGGTCTACATCAATTTTCGATTTGGTTGATGGTACAGAAATTAGCTCCATAAGTATCGATGCTGGTGAGCTGAATTCCGTAATGCTAAGGGTAGAGATTCCCGCTGAAGGAGTTATTGATGGCGAACTTGTAGATGCTTCAATTACTGTCGCATCACAGAATGGCGATGTGGAAACAACAAGTACAGTTTCTACAATAGGATATAATCCCGTAGCTGAAATTGTTGAGAATTTCGATGAGAACTCAACCATGCCTCAATTTTGGATTGTGCACGACGGTAGTTCTTCCACCGCGCGCATTAATACAAACGCGTCAAATTCAAATAGTCCTAATAATAACCTTAGTTTATTCAGATCTAGCTATTCTGAGGTTGATGCACAGGTTGCTTTACCTGCATTAATGGATGAATCAAAATATCAGCTTAGCTACTGGGTTAAGGGCAGTTTGGGTGCAACCATACTTGTAGGTACTCTAGATGATCCCAACGATACTACTTCGTTTACTCAGCTAAGTTCTTATGAGGTATTTGGTGTTTATACCCAACAGAAATTTGATTTTAATGTAACTGATGGTCCAACGTGTCTAGTGTTTAAGAATGCCTCTAAGGGTTCAACAATCTACGTTGATGATGTGGAGGTATACTCATACACTTCAATGGATATTGCACCATCGCACGAGTCGGACAATGTACCAGCAGAACAAACTATTACCATTGGTTTTAGTAAAGCAGCAACTCTTCTCGATGGTGAGGAAATTACCAGTTCCAATGTGTCTACCTTTGTAACCTTAAAGGATTTAACATCCGATGAACTATTACCGTTTACCGCATCGGTTAATGAGGCAAAAACAGAGGTACAATTAACAGCAGATTCTCCTTTTATTTCTGAGCATGTTATAGAGGTGTCTGCTAGTAATTTGCTAGATGTTAATGGTCTTGAAGTGACAGGAGTTTCATCACAGTTTACCATTATCGATTTAAATGCTCCTGTGTGGTTAGAAGGATACCCTTCATTAAACCTAGTGACAGGTAGTAGGGCAGAGTTAAGTTTAAAGTTTGATGAGGCCGCAACTTATTATTACATGCTTATAGGTTCCGGCGATGATGCTCCAACTGCTGCAGAGGTACTTGCTGGTGAAGCATATGGTTCTGTTACACCTGTACAAGCAGGCAGTGGAGAGTTTATTGAAAACGCTGTAACTGTGTCTTTAACTGGCCTTACAGAAGTAACTTCGTATAAACTGTATTTTGCCGCTATTGATGAGGTGGGTAATGAGCAGACAGAAACTGTTGAAATTTCGTTTACCACACTTGACGCTACTGCTCCTGAGTGGTTAGAAGGATACCCTTCATTAGGCATAGTGACAGGCAATAGTGTAGAGGTAAGTATAATGCTAGATAAGGCTGCAACTTATTATTACATGCTTATAGGTTCGGGCGATGATACCCCAACTGTTGCAGAGGTATTTGCTGGAGAAGCATACGGTTCTGTTACACCTGTACAAGCAGGTAGTGGAGAGTTTATTGAAAACGCTGTAACTGTTTCTTTAAGTGGGCTTGCTGAAATTACATCATATAAGTTGTATTTTGTTGCTATTGACGAATTGGGCAATGAGCAGACAGAAACTGTTGAAATTTCGTTTACTACTCTAGATGCTACTGCTCCTGTGTGGACTGAAGGTTATCCTGTAGTAGAAAGCGTTGGTATTGATACCATTTCGTTTATTGTTTCACTTAATGAAGTTTCGCAAGTATCCTATCTAGTTGTTCTTTCAGGAAGCACGGCTCCTTCAGTTCAGGAGGTTATTGATGGCGAGAATTATGCCGATGTAACCATTGCTGCTTCAGGAACCGTAGACTATACCGAAAGTCCTGTTGAAGAAATTGTACGCAATCTTACAAGCAATACAGCATATCAGATTTATCTAGTAGCAGTTGATGTTGCTGATAACATTCAGGAAAGCAGTGTTGTATTAGAGTTTACAACAGACAATGAAACGGGTGTTGGAATGGATGAGACTTTAACTTTCAGCGTTTACCCAAACCCTTTTGCTGAGCACATTAATGTTAGTGCAGAGGGTGTGAAAAATGTTAGAGTTTTCTCGCTGTCAGGAAGCATTATAAAATCTGTTTCTGCAAGCGCACTAAGCGAATCAATTAATTTGGGTTTTTTAAGTAGTGGTTCTTATATAGTTGTTATTGAGTTTATTGATGGTAAAACTGCATCAAGGGTTATCATTAAAAACTAGGTAACCGTGTTAGGCTAATTTAAAAAAGGCTGTCCAGTTTTAGTTGGGCAGCCTTTTTTTTTAAAAAATTAAAAAGATTATCTATCTCCTCAGCTTCTTGGCAACAACTTCTGCCGCTTTAATTAGAGGGTAGGCAGCGGGAGAGCCTGTAAGTAATGGGTGGGTACCAATTTGTGCCGTGAGCAACCCTTTTATATTGGTATGGCTTTGAATTAGGAACCCAATGGCATTGGTTAGCTCACCAACGCTACAGCCACCATAAACCTCTCCGCCTATAATCATACCACAGTCGGCAGCCACAATTAGCTTTACGGTTTGTGGATGCATTCCCTCTAGTGTGCCAGGGTGCTTATCCATACCAGTGAAACTACCTACAACAACGCTAAAGTTTTCTTCAATTGCCTTTGATTCAATAACACCGGCGGTGCCAAGGGCTGTGTCTCCAATAGCTGTATCGTAAATGGCAATAGTACCGCTAAAGGCTTTACATGGGCTTAAGTCGTATAGGCTCATTCCGGCAACCCTAGCCTCTGCACATGCTGTTGAGGCGAGCATGGTTGCGTTCAACTTTCGGGTTAAGAAATCTCTTTTCTCTGCGCAATCGCCCACGGCATAAATATGTGGCGAGCAGTTATCAACACGCATATATTCACATGTTTTAATAAAGCCAAACTTATTTAGTTCGATTCCTGATTTCTTGGCAAGTTCCGTATTGGGAACATACCCCATGGAGAGGATAACGGCATCGGCTTCTAGCTCTTCGCCCGAAGATAGTATTACCTTTGAAACCTTGCCATCCTTGCCAACAATCTCTTTTACCCCTTTGCCTGTAATAATTTTTACTCCTCGCGATTTCAGTAGCTCCTCGGCTTTGTCGCCAAATTCTTTATCGAAAGCTCTGCTTAGTATCGATGGTTCAATCTCGACCAGTGTAACATCCCAACCGGCTTTATTCATTTCGTCCGACATCTCTACACCAATAAAACCCGCCCCAATGGTAATAATCTTTTTTAGGGGCTTTAGTTTAATGTGCATCTCATCGAGATACCTCTTGTTTTTTGGGATAATAAATACGTTTTCTAAATCACCCCCCTTAAGCCATTTTGGTACGGTAGGGATTGACCCCGTTGCAAAAATTAGTTTTTCAAAGTAAATCTTTTCATTATCCGTCAGGTAGCAAACGTTATTTTCCACATCCACTTTGTCAACTTTTGCAATTTTTATCTCAACCCCGATATCCGTTAGCATTTTGTCGGGTAAGATATTTTTGTCGCTTGTATGTAGAGATCCGAATATGTATGGAATTCCGCAAGGTACTAGTACCTTATCCTCTTTTCTAATTACTAGTACCGATTTATCCGGATAGTTGGTTTTTGCGCTTATTGCAGCCTGAAGCCCTGATGCTCCACCACCAATAATTAAAACATTAGTTTTTTCCATAGCTATAATTGTTAGGTTTTGTACTTGAAAATGATATGCTAAACTACCGTAAAAGTTTTTCAAAAGCAAGGAAAAGGGTTCGGGATTTCAATTTTTCAAATAAAAAAAGTGAGCCCAATTGCATTTAATTCCCTGACATATAGTTAGCTACAAAGTAGTGTGATATGTATATATTTATATGTTAAAGGTTTTTTCCAATACTCCTAATGTAATGGCAAAATTGGTTTCTGAGGCTTAGTTACTGTCGGAGATTTTAATTATTAGAATGAATAATTGGGGCTAACTGAAAAGCATGTTATTTTAATAAGCGAGGATAAAACCAGATACTTTCAAAATATTCATTCTTTAGTTTCTAAACCTGCTTGCTGACATTAACTAGCTGTTTTGTGGTTGTGTAACCCTATTTTTAGTGGCACTTAGAAAAGTACGAGTAAAAACGTATCTGAATAATCATGTAACATTGTAACTTTGTACTATGGAACTACAAGTAGCATTAATGTTTTCGGCAGCAGTGCAGCTCGTGGCCTTTATTATAACCATTAGCCTAATCCCTAAAACCAAGTTTAGCGTTGCCTGGATAAGCATTTCCATTGGTTTTTTTTTGATGGCAATACGTAGGTTGATAGAGGCATACAGTTTTATTAATAACACGCCCGTTGATAATGTGTCGGAGTTAAACAGCTGGATAGCGGTTGTAATTTCTGTGGCAATGCTGCTATCCTCAATTTATATTCGTAAAATTTTTAAGGTGCTTAATAGTATTCATCAATTTAGAAAAGAGAGTGAGGCCAAATTGCTTACGGCCATAATATCAACCGAGGAAAGGGAACGAAAGCACTTTTCAAAGGAGCTGCATGATGGATTGGGCCCAGTGCTTTCATCGGCAAAAATGACCATTTCGGCCATAAGTAAGGAAAGTATTGAAGCGAAAAATGTGCAGCTACTCGAAAAGGTTGAGGGGTTGGTTGATAATGCAATTTTAACCACCAAAGAGATATCGAACCATTTAACTCCTCATCTATTGGAACGTTACGGACTTAAAAAAGCCATAGAAACCTTTATCCGAAATACCACGGTAGGGGAATCCGTCAAAATAAACATATCTTCGGATATTAAAAAACAACGGTATAAAGAGAATATTGAGGTTATGCTGTTTCGTATTTGTTGCGAGCTTATAAACAATACCCAAAAACATGCATTTGCCACTAAAATTTCAATTATACTTACCGATAATGCAAGTTCGCTTGAGCTAAAATATGAAGACAACGGCGTAGGCTTTGATAGTAGGTATGAAAAATATGGAATCGGGCTAACCAATATAGTTTCGAGAGTTAAATCCATAAACGGTTCAATCGAGCTCTTTAGCGCCCCACGAAATGGTTTTTATGCGTGTATCAAACTTCCCCTATGATAAAGGATTTGAAAATATATATTATCGATGACCATTCGCTCTTTCGCGAAGGGTTGAAGTTTTTATTGGGCAGCAGCGAGTTTGTTTCCGAAATTAAGGAGGCTGAAAACGGAAGTGTTTTTCTTGATAATTTTGAAACCTTTAAGCCCGATGTGGTATTAATGGATATAGAAATGCCCGAAATGAACGGCATTGAAGCGACCAAGGAAGCATTAAGCCGTGTGCCCGACCTCAAAATTATAGCCCTGTCAATGCACTCCGATGAGAATTTTTATACCGAAATGATTGAAGCAGGAGCCAAAGGGTTTTTAGTTAAAAATTCGCTGTTTAGCGATGTTGAAACCGCAATAGTTGAGGTGTTTAACGGGCAAAACTACTTCTCTCCCGAAATCCTCTCGTTAATAGTAACAAGTTTAAAACGAAAAAGCGAACATCCCGAAAGTAGCGAGCTTACAAAGCGTGAAATCGAAGTGCTTATCCATATCTGTATGGGCCTGTCGAACTCTGAAATTGCAGAGCAGCTGTTTATTAGCAAGAGAACGGTTGACAAGCACAGGGAAAATATCCTTTTCAAAACCCAATCGAAAAACACCGCAGAGCTGGTGGTTTATGCCATTAAGAATGGTTTTTTTGAGGTCTAAATCCATCCTTTCCCCTTCTTTATTATACGTTTTTTTACGTACTACTAAGTTAAAGTGCGCAATTGTAGAATGCGGCATTAAACTGTTTTATTTAGCCTTGTATTTTCCGTAATTCGTCTTGTAAATATAAGTACAGAATGTTCTATCTGTATTTTTAAAACCAATAAAACTAGATAGATGAAACTGATTAAGATGATTACCCTAGCTCTCGTTGCTGTTGTTTTAGCATCCTCGTGTGCATCAAAATCAAGTAAAGAGAATACCGTTAGCATTTCGGGCGCTTTTGCCATTTATCCGCTAGTTGTTAAATGGGCAGATGAGTACAAAAAGGAGCATCCTACGGTGCGGTTTAATATTTCGGGCGGTGGAGCAGGTAAGGGTATGGCCGATGCCATGGCTGGCGCCGTTGACCTTGGTATGTTCTCAAGAGATATTACACAGGTTGAAAAGGACAAAGGGGTTTGGTGGGTAGGCCTTACCGTTGATGCTGTAGTACCAACCATAAGCAATAAAAATCCGTTTCTCGACTCGCTAAAGAAACGGGGGCTTACCCGCAATGAGTTTAAGGCTATTTTTATTGATAAAACTATTGTTACGTGGAACGAACTTTTGGGAGATGAGAACAGAGATGAAATCTCTGTATACACCCGTTCCGATGCTTGTGGTGCTGCCGGAACATGGGCTTTGTACCTTGGCGGGAAGCAAGAGAACCTTAACGGTGTAGGTATTTTTGGCGACCCAGGATTGGCCGAAACTGTAGGCAAGGATCCCTTGGGAATTGCTTACAACAATACCATTTTTGCCTACAATTTAAAAACAGGGCGAAAGTTGGAGGGTATTGAGATTATCCCAATTGATATTAATGAGAATGGTAAAGTAGACCCCGAAGAAGATTTTTACGATACTTTTAACAGTATCCTACAAGCCATTGGCAATGGCGTTTACCCTGCACCTCCTGCACGCGAGCTGTATTTTGTAGCCAACGGGAAACCAAAAAAAGAGGCAGTGCTCAACTTTATTGAGTGGACCCTCACAAAAGGGCAGAGTTACGTTAAGGATGCTGGTTATGTGCCAATTGACGAATCGAAAATTGATACCTACCTAGCTAAACTAAAAGTTCAGTAGCACATAATGTTGTACAGTCGAAAAGCTATTGATAGGGTTTCTTCTATTTGGATGATTGTTTCCATTTCAATCATCGTGCTATTGCCCATTATTATTGGGGTTGGTTTGTATATAAAGGCAAGCCCGCTACTTGAACTAAAATCGTTGGGGCAGCTGCTTGGTTCAACTACATGGTTGCCAAACGACGAAGAATTTGGATTCTTGCCCTTTATCCTTGGCTCGCTGTATGTTACCCTAATTTCATTCTGTTTAGCGGTGCCAGTGTGCTTGCTTTCAGCAATATACCTAACCCAATTCTCATCAAAGCGATTTATGCAGTTTATGCACCCTGTTATAGATATTTTAGCAGGGTTGCCCTCTGTTATTTATGGTGTGTGGGGTATAATTGTTATTGTTCCCTTTATTTCGAACCATGTAGCACCATTTTTTGGGGTAAAAAGTTCGGGTTACACCATTCTGGCTGGCGGTATTGTTTTGGCAATTATGTGCATTCCGTACATCCTGAATATGCTGATAGAGGTTTTTAATACCATACCCACAGGGTTAAAAGAAGCATCGCTCTCGTTGGGAGCAACCTTTTGGGAAATGGTAAAGCACGTTGTTATCCGAAGGGGTGGGGCTGGCATAATATCTGCTTTTGGTTTGGGTATTGCCAAAGCTTTTGGCGAAACCATGGCGGTAATGATGGTAGTAGGCAATATGGTGCAAATTAGGTTTAGCCTGTTTGATGCGGGTTATCCGCTCACCGCACTTATTGCTAATAACTACGGCGAAATGCTATCAATTCCAATGTACGATTCGGCGCTGATGTTTGCTGCCCTTCTGCTGTTTGTTATTATTCTGCTTATAAATCTGGTTTTTAGATACTTCATTTACAAAACAAAGAGTAATGAATAGGCGAAAGATTATTGAGGAGAGGGTATTCAGAATTTTGTCGGCCATAGCCACCTACTCGCTCGTTGCCACTTTAGCCTTTATTATTATCCTTATTTTTGTTAAGGGCTTTAATGCTTTATCATGGGATATGGTTGTAAAAACACCCAAGGGCGGTTACTACTATGGGGGAGAAGGGGGTGTGCTGAACGCCATTGTGGGTTCACTCTATATATCAATTGGGGCAATCCTTATTGCTGCGCTAATTGGCATTCCCGCTGCCCTGTACATAAACGTGCATTTAGCAAGGTACAAACGAACTCAAAATGCCATTCGCTATATTCTTGATGCCTTGTGGGGTGTGCCTTCAATTGTTTATGGTGCTTTTGGCTTTGCGCTAATGCTATTTTTGGGGATGAATGCCTCGTTGCTTGCAGGCATAATAACGGTTGCATTGCTGATTTTACCTATCGTAGTTAGAACTTTTGATGAGGTGCTATGCACTATCCCCAAAGGGTTACACGAAGCTACACTGGCTCTCGGTTCAACCCGAGCCGAAATGGCATTTAAAATCATTTTTAAACAAGGTTTTCCTGGACTAATCACGGCCCTGCTTTTAGCCTTTGGTAGGGGGATTGGCGATGCGGCTTCGGTACTGTTTACCGCAGGGTACACCGACCTTATTCCCACAAACCTCGATGAGCCCGCTGCCACATTGCCCTTGGCTATTTTTTTTCAGCTTAGCTCGCCCATTCCCGAGGTTAGGGAGCGGGCTTTTGCAGCAGCGGCCATACTAACCATTATCATTCTGATAATTAGTCTTATTGCCCGTTTTTTATCTAAAATGTACTCAAAAACTAACCTAAAATAAGCTTGCCATGTACCCGCTAAAAGAAGAAATGATAATACACGATAAAGCGATGGATTTAATTAATAATGAGATTGATGTAGATTCTATCTTGCAAATTAGCAACCTAAACGTGTACGCAGGAGACCATCATATTTTAAAAAACGTGAACCTAAAAATCCCCAAAAACAAGGTAACCGTGCTGTTGGGGCCATCGGGCTGCGGAAAAACTACCCTGCTAAAAAGTATGAATAGGCTAACCGATATCTATAAAGAGCTGGTTGTTACTGGTCATATCTACATTGATAATGATGACATTCTGAATACCAGTAAAAATGTATCGTCTATTAGGCAAAAAATGGGTTTGCTGGGACAGCGACCCTACCCACTGCCAATGTCGATATACAAAAATGTGGCTTACGGCATTAAATTAAAGGGTGTGAGAGATAAAAAGCTGATAGATTACAACGTAGAAAAGCACCTAAAAGAGGTTGGGTTGTGGGATGAGGTAAAAGACCGACTGCACGATACGCCCGATAGCCTTTCTATTGGGCAGCAGCAGCGGCTATGCCTTGCCCGCGGACTTGCTGTAAAACCACGAATGATACTGGCCGATGAACCCACCTCGGCGCTGGACCCCATTTCGAGTAAAATAATTGAAAATCTTTTTAAAGACCTTAAACAGCACTATACCATTGTGCTTGTTACTCACGTGTTACGACAGGCGGTGCGCTTGGCCGATAATGTTGTGTTTATGTACAATGGCGAAATTGTTGAGCAGGGTGCACCAGATAAGCTGTTTAAAAACCCGCAAACCAGCACGCTTAAAGCGTATATGGTTGATGGGAATTAATAAAACTTGATAGTTCTCAACTAAAAAACAATAATTGGAATTCAGGCTAATCAGGATCGTTCTCTGTTTCAGTATCCCTTTTTGCATCCTCTGTTAAATACATCGTTTTGCACGAAGGACAAACTAAAGTGTAAGCGTAATAGTAGGATTGGTCGGGTTTAATTTTCTTTGTTTTGGCTCTAACCTTTTTCACAACAGGCTCGCCACATTTTCTGCATTTATCGCCTTCTTTCTCAACTTTTATTTTTTTTAAATCAAGTGAAGTATTGCCCTGAGCGTTTTTGTTGCTATTTGTTTCATTGGGTTCGTAGCCTGTATCTTCTATGGGGTCGGTTGAATTAATCCCTTCGCTAGCAAGGGCATCGCACCTCTCATTCTCGGGGTGACCTGAGTGCCCTTTAACCCAGTTGAATTTAACATTGTGCTTGGCGATAATATTTAGTAACCTATCCCATAAATCGCTATTTATCGCTTTGGTATTCTTAGTTCTTTTCCAGCCGTTCTTTTTCCATTTCTCTGCCCAACCTTTAGTTATTCCGTCAATTACATATTTTGAGTCGGTGTAAACCTGAACATTAGATTTGGTTTTCAGCTTTTCGAGTCCGAAAATTACGCCCATTAGTTCCATTCGGTTATTGGTAGTTAACCTATATCCCTGAAAAAACTCTTTTCTGTGCCCCTTGTAAGATAATATAACACCAAAGCCCCCTTTACCAGGGTTTGGTTCTGCGCCTCCGTCTGAATAGAGCTCAACATCAGGAATTTCTGTCCGTGGTTTCATTGTGACATGTAATTTCGGTTAATATTTTAATATCCCCTCTAATGGCTATTAAAACCCGTTTCTGGGTTTTTTTCTCCAAATTTTTCCGTGAGAATTAGCATTATTTCATCCCTTGTGTTTCCTCTCCTCTCTAATTTTTTAATAAGGCTATATGCTTTAAATAGAGATGATTGTGCAATCTCTGAAGAGAAATGGCCAATTCCCTGATTCCAAACAATTAGAGCGAAAACCTCGTCTAGCTGCTCAACCGTTACACCTAAATAGTATGCCTTAATCAGCTCTCGGGTCGATTGCCTTATCCTGCCTGCACCTACTGCGTTTGTTAATGATAAGAGAAGTTTTGTTTTTAACTCGATGGCTGGTTTTTCCTTGTTCCATATATTATCCCAAAAATTAACGGTGAGTTCCGCAATTTTGGGGTCAATCTCGGCATATCGAGGCATTACAATGGGTTTCAGGGGGATTTCTTTGTCATCTGCATCAATTACTTCGTTTCTGTAAAAATACGATATGAAAAGGTCCTCCGCCTTTTTTTCGGTATGATACTCAAAACCAAGGTTCTTCATCGTATTGTATAGGGGTATGGGTTCAAAGTTTTGCACTATTGCTATCCCCTCTTCTTTGGGAATGCCCTTTGCTTTTTTAACAATTGCTAAAAGAAAATTTCCTTTCAATGAACGAACATCAAACTCAACAAAATTTGCCTTGTTTTTTAACCAATCTTTGCTCATATATTTTTTCGGCAATTTACTAAGCTCTTTTCATCTTTAAAAAACTTTAAAGAATAATTTATGCTTTATAGCCACGATATTTAGGCGCAGCCTAAACCAAGCGGAGTGTTTTTTTGTTTTTCAGATAAAAAGATGGCATAAACATACCACGTTTGTTCAATTTTTCGCAAATTTACATCTTGCTGAATAGGTTGAAATTCCCAATTCTTTCCAGCATTCATTCATATTTTTAGGCAATGAAAATACTGATTATAGAGGACGAGAAAGAGCTGCGAGAAACCCTCGTTGAATCGCTCGAAAAAGAGTTGTACGTGGTCGAAACGGCGGCTACATACGATAGTGCCGACGAAAAAATATCAATATACGACTACGATTGCATTTTGCTTGACATTATGCTTCCCGACGGAAGTGGACTTAATCTACTAACAAAGCTGAAGGAGCTTGGTAAATCAGAAAATGTAATCATCATATCAGCCAAAAACTCTTTAGAGGATAAGGTTAGCGGCCTGGGCTTAGGTGCCGACGATTATTTAACTAAACCGTTTCATATTGCCGAGCTCAACGCTCGCATAAAAGCGGTGTTTCGCCGAAAGAATTTAAAGGGTACAAACAGCATTCAGATTGGCAACATCGCGCTGGACCTTGACGAGAGGCTATTTAAGGTAGATGATAATATTATACACCTAAACCGTAAAGAGTTCGATATCCTTAAGTATTTTCTGCTTAATAAAAACCGCCTTGTTCGAAAAACGGTGCTGGCCGAGCATGTTTGGGGCGATAACATTGATGAGGCCGATAACTTTGATTTTATTTACTACCAGCTAAAAAATCTACGTAAAAAGCTACTCGAATCTAAGGCAACCATAACCATAGAGTCAATTTATGGGGTTGGTTATAAATTAGTTGAGGTATGAAGCTGCTAAATAGATCCCTTGCATATCTATCCCTGGCATTCCTGCTTATTATAGGGGTGTGGTCGATTGTTTTTTACTTCAATTTAAAGGACGAAATTAGGGATAGCATTGATGATGGTTTAGACAATAACAGGATACTGATTATTAATAAGATCCAGTCGGACTCAACGCTGCTTTTTCAGCAAGAATTTGGCGGGAATAATTTCAAAATTCGACCTCTTTCAAAGCCTAGCGCGCTGCAATTTACCGATATCTATAAGGATACTTTAATGTATAGGGTAAACGAGGACGATTTAGAACCGGTGCGTATTCTGCATAGCGCATTTGAATTTAGGGGGAGGTTCTACAGCCTATCTGTTATTTCGTCGTTGGTTGAGGAGGACGACCTTGTAGAGGATGCTTTTTGGAGCGTAGTTTGGCTGTTTGTGATACTGATTTTTACCATTGCGGTTGTAAATAATGTTGTTTTGCGCAGGGTGTGGAACCCTTTTTACGACATTCTGAACCAGCTAAAGGCCTATCGGTTAAGCCATGAAAACTCTACAATAGATGTATCAACCAATATTAAGGAGTTTACCGAGCTGCAAAAGGCTTCCAATGCCCTTATTGAACATTCGAAAGAAACGTATCTCTCGCAAAAGCAGTTTATCGAGAACGCGTCGCACGAGCTGCAAACGCCCCTGGCAATCATTATTAATAAGCTAGAACTTTTACTAGAGTCCGATAACCTAAATAATAACGATGCCGATGTAATTGCCAAGGTTGTGGGCATGGCCGAAAAGTTATCCAAACTTAACAAGTCCCTGCTGCTGCTTGCAAAAATTGAAAACAAGCAGTTTTCGAAGCAGGAGCTGGTTTGCATAAATTCCATTGCTGTAGAGTATAAATCGAATTTTCAGGAATTTGCCGATTTTAAAGAGATTCAGATAAGCATTGACGAATCGGCCAAGCTAGAGGTGAAAATGGATGCGTTTTTAGCCGAGATGCTTGTTTCGAATTTAATAAAAAACGCCATGGTGCATAGTACCAAGGGAGGGACTATTCACCTTCGGTTTACTGCTGAAGAGCTAATTATTTGTAACACGGCGAGTGGGGTTGCCCTAAATCCGAAAACCATGTTCAATAGGTTTCATAAGGATGCTGCCAAAAGCGATGGCACGGGGCTTGGGCTGGCCATTTGCAAGGTAATTTGCGAGAGTTATGGCATTGATATTGGCTATAATTTTAGCGATAACAAGCACTGTTTTACGGTAAACTTTAAAAATATCGTTACAGGAAGTTAAATTCCAAATTCTTTCCAGATTTGTACCCTATATTTGTGTTATAAACTCACTTAAAAAACACATAGATGAAAAAAACAGCAATCCAACTAGTCGCCATAATCGTTTTAGGAACAGGTTATATTGGCGCACAGGATATACCGCAAAGCAAGGTTCCCTCGGTAGTTATAAACAGCTTTATAAAGGAGTTCCCAAAAGCTAGGGATGTAGAATGGGAACTTAAAGGGAACCAGTACAATGTTGAGTTTGAGGTAGGCTTTTTTACCGATTTTGAGGCCTGGTTTACCAATACGGGCAGCCTAATTCGTTATACCGAGAACATATCGAGCAGCAAATTACCTGAGGCGGTAAAGAATACCATCAAAACCGACTTTCCAAAATATCGCATTGATGAGGTTAAGAGGATTACCCAAAACAATGTGGAAACGTACAGCGTTGAGCTTGAAAAACGGGATCATGAGATTAACCTTATTTTCTCTGAAGATGGAATCATAGTTAAAAACAAAAACCAATAAAAATTACAGCCATGAAAAATTTAATTCGAACAACCCTAGTTATGCTTACATTACTCGCAACAATGAGTAGCTGTGAAAAAGAAGAGCTAATTCCTACAATTGATCTACCCGTTGAGATAACGGAATACATCTCAACGCATTTTCCAAACAACCCCATAGTTCAAAGTGTTTTAGACCAGGAAGGGCTCACCAAGACCTACGAAATACTACTTGAGGGGAACTTTAGACTGGAATTCAATAATAAGTATGAAATTACCGACATTGAGGGCGTTACGCAGTTGCCCAACTCGGTTATACCCCAGCCCATCCTCGATTATGTTGCGCAAAATTATCCCGACAACTTTATTATTGGATGGGAGCTGGAGCGTACGCACCAGCAGGTTGAGCTAAACAATAATATTGAACTTGAATTTGAAATGGACGGGACTTTTATACGGATCGATATTGACTAGCGTAGTGAACTAATAAATAGCGAATTACATATAGTTAATCGTAAAACATTGCGCTACATGCGCAATGTTTTTTTGTTTCTAATTTCCTGCAAAATAAATTTTCTGAGGGTAGGGTATAGGTAGGTGCAGCCTGAGCCGAATGGGGTCGATTTTATTATTGTGCGTTTGGGTTTAGCCCGCATCATTCATCAAATTTAGTAATGATGAATGGCAAATGCGGCTTACCCCGACCTAGTCGCTGGGGGAGACCCCTAATTTTATCAGTATAATATGCCTCTGGTATAGTGAGCTGAAAATTTGATCGCCCACAGCTTCATTATGGGACCAAATAAATTTGTATATTAGTTCCCTGATTATTGTATAGGGAATTGAAAATTTACATCAAAAATATGGTATGTATTCGCTGCCAAATGGTGGTAAAGGCCGAGCTAGAAAAACTCGGGCTAAAATATGCTTATGTAAAAATTGGCGAGGTTGATATCATTGACGAGGTACAACCTGAACAGCTGGATCGATTAAAATTAGAGCTGAAAGAGGCCGGATTGTTCCTGATGGACAATAAAAGGAGCGTTCTTATTGAAAAGATAAAAAATGTAATTATTGAATTGGTTCACTATGCCGATGAGCAAATAAAGGTTAACCTCTCAGATTTCCTAAGCGAAGAGTTAAACCATAGCTATACGTATTTGTCCAACCTTTTTTCAGAGGTAACGGGCACTACCATTGAAAGTTTTTATCTGGCACATAAAATTGAAAAGGTGAAGGAGCTAATTGTATACGATGAATTAACCCTTACCGAAATTTCATATAAAATGCACTACAGTAGCGTTGCCCACCTCTCAAATCAATTTAAGAAGATTACCGGACTAACTCCCAGCCACTATAAAAACCTCAAAAGCCAACGTCGCGATACGCTCGAAGATGTGTGAATGATGTAACTTTTTATTACTATACTGTAACAACTATTTATGGTAAGGCATAGCGATATGATTGAGCTATCTATAAGCTTAATGCTTTTGTCCTTAATCTCCTTTATGACGTGCGCTTTGTGGTGCTTTTTTAGAACCGATTTATAATGGCTCAACAAACGATAATACAAGCTCTCAAACATTTGCCAATCAGGCCTTTTATTCCCATCGCTCATGGTTGAACAGGCTGGGCTTTGGTGTAAATTAAGGTCGCTAATAAAGAGTTCGCTCACGCCTATTCCAGCCGATATGCCATTCAAAAACTGGCACTTATTAAGCTGTCCGAAAGTTAGGACCATAAATTGGTCGTATGTCTTATATTTACTGCACCCCTTATCGGTTCGATGGGTATTGATGCAGCTAACAAAAATCCATCGGGGTACCAGATCTAAAATTTGTTGGATAAGAGGTTTATTGTTATTTTAGTTTCGCCTGAAGAGTCCCATATTAATAAAGTATTTTGTCGAATTCAAAAATAAGGTATTCTTCGAGCTTTTAATAAAACAGACTTTCGGATGCTAGTGTAAGTATTATTTTCAAATCGTACATTTTATTTCACTATTGTCCGGTAAAAATAAAGTTAAACATTATAGATTCTTCGCTTCACTGCGTTTCGCTCTGAAACGTATGTTCGACAAAACCGTTGAAAATAGAAATGGCTTTGTCAATGACAAATGTTTAGTTTTTAGGGGAGGGCTTCGCCGCTAGCCAAGCCCTCCCCTCCCAAATACAACTCAACGCCCTGTCATTCCGACCGTAGGGAGGAATCTATCAATATTAACCGGACACCAATGATTTTATTTTTTTAGATCTAAAATATATTGCTAAATTTCGAACTAAATCGATTTAGTTAAATGTGAAGTGAGCCGTTTGTTAATAAACATGCACCATAAAACCTAGTTTCTACAACTTACTTACTGAGCCTGTAAAGAGAATACTTTTTACATATCTTGGCATTTTATATATTTGCTGTTTAATACCAATTCTTATCCAAGGTGGCTGTTGGCAGTTTTGGCTACCTCAAAATTGACAGGTTATACCTATACCTCATAAATATTGAGAGCTATCGAGCTGAAGCCGCCTCGTAATTCATTGGGATTATGATTTTTGAGGCATGGTTTGTATATAAAGGCGAAACGGTACAGCTGCAGCAAAAACAAGAAAAATGGAGTAAAGGAGTAAAACAACCAACAATTAACTATAATTAGCAAGACAATTATAAAACATTAAAAATAATGAGAATATCAAAATATACATCAGTTGAAAAGGCCTTTAGTTGTAATGTTCCCAGAAAAAACAAGGTAAACATTCCCTATATTACCGTTGAAAATTTTCCAAAGCTCGGTTTGCTCTCCGCCCTCCGATTTCTCGAGTGGGTTTCCGAGAATCCCAATGGAATAATAAGCCTGCCAACCGGAAAAACCCCCGAACACTTTATTTCATGGACTAGATACCTGCTCAACAATTGGGGCGAAACAGAGGCAAAAAACTTTCGTAAGCAACACGGCCTCAACATCAACCACAAACCCGATTTTAGGGGTCTACATTTTGTGCAAATTGACGAATTTTACCCCATAAACCCTGCCCAGCATAACAGTTTTTACCACTACGTAAAAAAGTTCTACATAGAAGGCTTTGGTCTCGATATGGCTAAGGCTCTGCTAATTAATAGCGAAGATATTATGCTGGCCGAAGGGAAGCATTATAAAGAAGTTTTTCCCAGTGGAACGGTTGATCTGAGTCTGCGTTCCCGATCCCCCAAAACAAAACTCGAGGAACTTCAGCAGCAGTCGCTCTTTTTGGTTGACAACTGGTGTGCTGATTATGAGAAAAAAATAAGGGCACTTGGTGGCATTGGCTTCTTTCTTGGGGGCATTGGCCCCGACGGGCACATTGCTTTTAATACACGAGGTTCCGACCCCCATTCATCGACCCGATTAACCGTCACAAATTTTGAGACTCAAGCAGTTGCAGCAGGTGATTTAGGGGGTATTGAAATTTCGCGAAACAAGCTTATTATAACCCTTGGCCTAGAAAGCATTACCTACAATCCCAACGTAACAGCCATCATCTTTGCAGCCGGTGAGGCTAAAGCCCCCATGGTTAGCGATGCGTTGGAGAAAGAGCCATCGAACCTTTACCCTGCATCAGTTTTATCGAAGTTGCCAAATGCACGTTTCTACATAACCCGTGGTGCCGCTGGCAAGCTAAAGGACTCTGTGGATCACTTTTACAGGGGTAGCCCCTGGAATCAGGAAAAAACCGATAGAGCAATTATTGATCTATGTAAAAAAATCAACAGGTACGCCGACAGGTTAACCATCGAGGACTTAAAAAAGGATGACTACTGCCGACTCATTCCAAACCTTGACCACAACACGGTGCAAACAGTTATCACGTCGGTGAAATCAAAAATTGAGAGGGGAATGCAACCGCTTAAGGATCAGGTTTTTTATCACACAGGCCCTCATCACGACGATATTCTGCTCGGACTACTACCCTATATCCATAGGCTCACTCGTGAGGAAACAAATCGTTCTCATTTTGCCATAATGACCTCGGGGTTCACGGCTGTAACCAACAACTTCCTGATATCGATGCTTGAGGATACCCTGTCTTTTTTAGAGCAAGGCCTTATACAGATGGTTGAGTATCCCAACTTTTTCGAAACGGGATACAAATATAAGCGCGACAAGGATGTTTACCACTACCTTATGAAGGTAGCATCGGGGCACCCCGAGGAGCGCCGAAGAGCGTTTTCTCACAGGTTGGTTCGAAACATCCTAGAATTTTGGGAAGTGAAGAGTAAGCAACAGCTTAGGGACCAACTACACGAAATTCTATCCATTGCCCAAAACAGCTACGATGGCGAGAAAGACCCTCCCAAAATTCAAATGCTTAAGGGAACTATCCGCGAGTTTGAAGAGGAGCTGGTTTGGGCCTGCTTTGGAATGACATCTGAGGACATCCACCACTTGCGTTTAGGGTTTTACACGGGCGATATATTCACCGAAAAGCCCAACCTCCAACGCGATGTGGAGCCCATTCTCCAGCAGCTTCGCGCCATCAAACCCACTGTGGTTAGCCTGGCCTTCGACCCCGAGGGAAGCGGGCCCGATACGCACTACAAGGTGCTGCAGGCTATTGCCGAGGCACTTAGAGAATGGGGAAAAGAAACTGACCTGAGCAACCTGAAGATTTGGGGTTACCGCAACGTTTGGTACAGATTTCACCCCTCCAGGGCGAGCCACATCGTTCCTGTATCGCTCAATGCCATGAGTATTATGGACAGTACCTTTACCAACTGTTACCGAAGTCAGGTTGACGCATCGTTTCCCAGCTACATGCTCGATGGTAAATTCAGCGACCTATCCAAGCAAATATGGGTTGAGCAACTGCAGGCAATTCAACTACTACTAGGCAAACCATTCTTTTACCAGAATGAGAGTCCCCGGATACGAACAACACATGGTTTGCTTTACTTCAAGGAAATGACTGTAACCAATTTTCTGGAGCACGCCCGCGAACTCGAGAAATCGATGGAAGGTTCAATATCAGTTTAAAACTTTAAACAGTATGACTATTTCAGGTGTCGACTGAACAATAATTATATGCAATATGGTTGTAAGCATTGGCGTTAGCATTTGTCTAGCCAAGAGGGAAGGACAAAGCAAAGGCGATTTTTTCCTCAGCGGGCTCAATTTACCCTGGTACATAGCAGGCACTAACATGGTGGCCACCCCCTTTTGCTGCTAACACGCCCTTGGCCGTAACCGAACTTGTTGCACAACAAGGGATTGCTGGCAACTGGCTATGGTAAAATATGCTGCTGGTTGGTACACTACTGGTATTTGTTGCGGTTTACTCCTCCCTGTCGGGGCTCATGAGTGTTTCCACAACCGATTCCATTCAATTTGTCATCGCCATGACAGGAAGCATCGTGCTGGCCACTGTTGCTGTTAAGCAGGTGGGCGGCATGTCGGGACTTAAGCCCCAATTATTCGGATGAATAATTGGGGCTAAAATATTTGATAAAGACTAAAGCATATGCCCAAAAATATGCAAAAGGCTCAGGTTGCAACCTGAGCCTTTTGCAATATAACACATCAATTCACCCTACTTTCATTCATTTACTTCGGTTAATCTAACTGCACCTACCTCCCAAGTAGCACTTTTGGTGGTAGAACTTGTATATTTTAAGCCTATGTATATTTTTTGCCCATCGTATTGTGAGATATCAATATACCCACTTTCCGAAAAAGTCCAACTGTTGCCTGCAGGTCGATCAAACCCAGTAAGTTCAGTCCAGCTGCCAGACTCCGTTGGCAAGCTTACCCCATCGTAGTCGGTTGAGATAAGAACCTTCATATCGTCGTAGCTAGTAATAAAATTAATCGCCTCGCGAATTGTGAGGTTAACATTTGCTCTAGAGGCAAGATCTATTTCGGGAGATACCAGCCAGTCCTCATTCGCATAGCTTGTGCCGCCATCAAAGCCCGAAATAACAGCACATCCACCATCAAAATTACCCCATTCCCAAATCTGTGAGCCCAGCACATTGTGCGCTGTAAAACTTCCTAGCGTTGAAGTAAAAGCCTCTTCAAAGAAAGGATCTATTTGATCATCGGGATTAATACCAGTGCCATCGAGCCAGTAGCCATCAGTATCTTTCAATCCTGGTGAACCAAAGTATGAAAGAAGATTACCCCTAAGCTTGATTTGTTTACCTAGATTTGCCCCATTATCCCTAAGGTTTACCGCGGCCCTAATATCGCCATACGGAAGCTGCACAACTAAGCAATTGGAGATGTTCGTCTCGTCCGGGCTATCGGCTATAATAACATTTGAGTTGGTATTGAATGGTGCTGTAAAAGATGGAGTAAATGGATCTATGTTAGTTTCGTAAACTCCTACAAGGTAACCCTCAACCCACTTCTCGCTTCCCGAATTATTCTGTATTGCATATATTACAGGGTATGGATCATCAAACGAACCAGTGTACCCAGTAGCGGTAAACCTTGGCCCGTCAAACTGCACCTCCTTCGTTGTTCTAATTGCCAGCTGCGCTACATCATCGTATCTGCCTGCAATGGCAATAATCGAACCGCTTCCGTTGGGCACATTCTCACTTGCAAACTTTGCGTAACCACTTGTTCTTAACATTACAGCATTACCCCTCTCATCGTGAATGGTAAGTTCACCATATTCAAGGTTAGGTGCATCGGCAAATGTACTAGCAGTATCTGACTCAACAAACTGCACGTTCTCCAACTTTATTAATCTCGATTCGTAATCTAAATTATTAATATTGGCAATTGTAACCACTTCGGGCTCAATACTAACCCCAACATTTCTTTTCACTATATTATCGTCAACAGAAACGGAATCAATCTGAAAAACTCTACGGTAGTACTTTAGCGTTGTACCCTTAAGGTTAATATAAATTGAATCGCCCTTATACAACCCGCCCGGTGAGGTAAGCCTAACAAGTATTCCATCATTTGCATCCTGGGCATACGCCTCCTTATATAGATTTCCAGACTTATCGTCCATTGTTACTACTAAAACAACCGAGGTGTCGCCAACAAACTTATGGGTATTACCAGAGGGGCAAAGGCCCTTAAGCTCCTGGATGGTCATTACGTGGCCAAGGGGTATTTCGGGAGCTGAAGGTATTTCAAACTCATCCTTAATACAACCTGTAAAAGAAAAAAACACTCCTGCAGCCAGCAGCACACCAATTATTATCTTATCTATTTTCATAGCTTTTATTTTAAAAAATTAAAACCGTTCTTCATCCAGTTCAACCTCGCTAAGCCGCCTGATAACCAGCTGGCGAGTTTCATAATACTGGGTAACAATAGCTGTAATTGTTCCACTACCCTGTGCAACCTGAGTTCCAGCGAAACTAGCAAAACCACTGGTTCTAACAATTATTTCATCGCCCACACTATCCTGAAGCGTTCTGCTTTTATCTGTTTGATTTGCAGCATCTGCATAGGTTTTATCAAGCTCACCGCTCTTAAACTGAACGTTTTCTATTCTAACTAATTTCGATTGATACTCGGTAGAAAAATTCATTCCCTCAAGTTCGGCTATTGTAACAAGTACTGGCTCTTTATTTAAACCGGATGCTTGCACAACTACATTATCGAGATCAAGGCTATCTACCTGAAAAAGCAGATTATAGTATCCAAGGGTACTCCCCTTTAAATTTACTCTTATCGAATCTCCCTCACGTATCCTACTCGAAGCTGTAAGCCTAAGCTCAACAGCCTGTTCAACGTCCTGTATGTAAAGTTTTTTGTAGATATTCCCCGACGATTCATCCATGGTTACCACGCCAAATACAATGCTATCGCCCACAAAAGTGTGTTGAGAACCAGCTGGGCAAATTTCCCGTAAATCGGCAATAGTAAGCACTGCGTTCTCATCAATAGTTTTTATGGGGGGTGTATCAAGCTCCATATCGTCGCACCCGAAACTTAGCGCAGCAACAAGAGCCGATAAAAGTAGAGCTATATATTTATTATTCTTTTTCATGATGATATCAAATTTACTATTTAAAAGCTAAAGTTAACATTTAAGAAATAGTTAGTTCCGTACATATACGCGTATTTGGGCGGGAAACGATCAATATCACGATTATCGAAACGTAGCTGCTCAAACGCTATTACCGTTAAATCCCTATTGTTTAACACATTGCTAACGCTCAGGTTTACGCGTATGTAGTACTTACGGTCAATTCTCCACGATTTTCCAACAAAAAAGTCGAGGGTATAGCCGTCGTTCAGCTTTTGCTGATTTAGCAGCTGCCCCCATTGTGGATCGGATACCACCAAACCATCGAGAGCCTCCTCGGTTCTACGATCGGGGTTAATATCAATATAGGTTTTTCCGAAATAGTTGAAATTGGCTCCAGCAAACCAGTACCTAGGCGCGTTGTAACGGGTCCCCACCGAGCCAGCCATTTGAGGGAAACCGCCAATAAAAAAGTTTTTAAAGTAAACGGTTCTATTCTCGGCAAGCATCTCAAAATCGTTGTCGCGGGCAACGGTTACATTGGGACGCGAATTGTATGTGTAGTGTCCCCAGGCACCAACCGCGTTTAGCGTCCAGTCGGGGGTAACGTTAACCTCAACGCCAAGCTCTGCCCCTACGTTCCGAGTATCAACATCGGTCATAATGTAGTTGATAAAAGTTCTGTAACCCTCGTGATAGAAGCTGCGGTTCCATGCCTGGTCCGTGTTCTCGGAGTAGTAAACCGTAAACCTTGATTTAACCTTGGGCGCACGAACAATATAGCTTAAATCGGTTGCAAAAATTTGCTCACTCTTAAGCCCATCAACAACATGATCTCTAACCCGTGATGAGATGTACGAATTACGGAAATAGGGCGCACGGGTTTGGTAACCGGCATTAAAATCGATGTAATGCCGCCCTGTAATCTTATAGGTAACACCCCCTTTTATACCGTAGTTATAAAATTTTTGCTTCTCCGAATCGCCATAAGAGTTATGGGGGAAACGACCGTTTTGCATATTACCTGTACGCCAAAATTGGGTATTCGATAAATTTGCTGCAACAAAAAAATCGACCTTGGCATAGCTAAACTCCGATTGGGCAAAAAGCTCTGCTGTATTAATATTTGCAACAAAATCGTACCCAAACCTATCGCCAACCTGCACTAGGCGATTGGGGTTATTTAGGTCATTCTGGTACAAATTCTCGTCGGCAAAATCGCGCTCGGCAAACTGGTCAACATCAATCCACCAGTCGCCACCAAGCAAATCGTTAACCACCTTAAACTGAGATCCCTTAAAAAGCGAAACATCTAGCCCTCCGGTAAGCAGGATATTACTGTTTAGCTGATTGCGAGCCACCGTGTTGAATGTCCATCGGTTCTGATCGTTCCTACGTTCTTCGATAATATATTTTGAACGATTACCCACAACATCCCCAGGCGCACCATACATATTCTTTGAGTTGGCCTTATAGAATGAGTGCCAGTCGAGCTGCCTATACTCGTCGTCATTTTGCCAAAGATTAGTAACGTGGCCAAACATATACTCGTCATTGGCCCAGTAGCTGGGAAGATAACGGTAGTAGTCGGGCCTTGGATCGGCTGCATCGTACCAGTTAAGGGCGGTATTGCCTCCCCGGCCAAACGAGTAGGTAACGCTTGTATTGATTGAGGTATTCTCAAGTTCCCAGTAATGCGTAAGCAGGATCATGGGCTTGTGATAGTTATTTACCCTTGCGTTTCTCACCTCCCCGTTCTGGTACCCCCAGTTGGGATTATAGTACTGATTTCCGGTTAAATCGTAGGCTTCCTGAACCGTAAGGCCGGGACGCCCACTTTTCATTGGCGCTCCAAATGCAGTAAGGCCAATGCTGTGATTGTTATTAAACTTTCGCTCAGCTGATAAAAAGTAGGCATAGGCATCGTAAAATGTGCCCTCGGAGTAACCCTGCTGAGCCCAACGTTTTGAGCCAGAAACAGTCATTGCCCACTTATCGTCAACCAAACCGGTTGAGTGAATAAACATTGCCCTATTACGATAGCTACGGTTGGCCGAGGAGTAGGTAACCCTGGTTTGGGGCCTATACTGCGATGCCCTTAGCTCGATATTATTAACCCCGGCAAATCCGCCAAAAGCATACTGCGATGCGGCCAGGCCTATTGAGTTTACCGTATTGCGCATGGCATCGTTAAGCCCTCCCCAGGTAGAGTAGTAGGCACGACCCGTTTCGGGGTCATTTACTGGCACCCCATTAATAAGCACCGACGAGTTCTCGGAATTATATCCACGAATCCTAAATCTTGCTGAACCAAAAGTATACCCTGCTGTAGATAAAAATATATCGCGCGAGCCCTGAAGCAAGCCAGAGATATCGTGCGCTTCATCGTCTCCCTCAAAATCGGTAGCCGATAGCGTAATTACAGGAACAAACTCATCATCGGTAGCAACTGTTGTTGTATCTGTTTGTCCACTGGCTATAGCTGCAGCGAAAAGAAACAGAAATGTTAGTCCTTGAATTTTTTTCATACGTACTATAAAAAAGCGTTAATTACATCTAAATTCTTAAAAAATCGAAGACATCAAAAATAGATATTATTGTTGACATAGCGCAGAAATTGTAAAAATATCTTTACCTTTACAGCCCTTTTAACTCAATTCAAAAATCGCATTACCCTGGTTATCAAATATTTTTACGAAAACTGGTATTCGATTTATTTTATCAACTAAAAAAAAACCATAATACTATGTATAGCGATAGAAGATCTTTTGTAAAAGTACTTACCCTAGCCTTGCTCTTGATTACCCCCATAATCACATTTAGCCAAAAAGAGAAACAGTACAAGGTGGTAAATATCGCTTTTTATAATCTCGAGAATTTGTTCGACACGCTCGATACCCCTGGCGTTAATGATACGGATTACACCCCTGAGGGGCTAAACAAATGGAACACTAAGAAGTACTATGAAAAACTTGAGAACCTGTCTGAGGTTATCTCAAAAATTGGCACCGATGTTACTCCCCATGGACCTGCTATTATTGGCGTTTCGGAGATTGAGAACAGGGCAGTGCTGGAGGATTTAGTAGAGCAAAAATCGATTGCCGGGCGCAAATACCAGATTGTACACTACGATAGCCCCGACAAAAGAGGGGTTGATGTGGCATTACTTTACCAACCCGATTATTTTGAGGTAACAAACAGCAACAGCCACAGGCTTACCATTGAGGGGATGGATGATTTCTACACAAGAGACCAGCTACTAGTTTCTGGATTGCTCAACGGCGAGGAGTTTCACTTTGTTGTTAGCCATTGGCCATCGCGAAGCGGCGGTGAAACCCGCAGCAGGCCCCTAAGGAACGCTGCCGCTGACCTTGGCAGGCACATCATCGACTCGGTACTTAGCATTAACCCCAATGCTAAGATTATTTACATGGGCGACCTAAACGACAACCCCGACAACCAAAGCGTGATGAAGCACCTTAGAGCAAAACCCGATGCCAGCAAACTTAAGGAAGGCGATTTGTATAACCCATTTTACGATTTTCATAAAAAGGGCATAGGAACGTTGGCATGGCGTGATACCTGGAGCCTTTTCGACATGGTGATACCGAGCAAAAGCCTGATGGGAAAGGACTTTTCATCCTACCGTTTCTATAGAGCTAATGTATTTAACAAAAGCTTTTTACAACAAAAATCTGGCCGATTTAAAGGTTACCCATTACGTACCCACGCAGGGGGTCAGTATTTAGGTGGATACTCTGATCACTTCCCGGCTTACATCCTGCTCATTAAAGAGATTGATTAACAGCTAAGAGCTTGGCTCTATCTTTACAACGATTTTATTCCTAAATCAACCTTAACCTGAATTTGAATTCATCCTTAATACATTTGATGAATAATGCGGGTTAACTTGAAGCCATAAGAAACAGTAAAAAAAATCAGAACAGGTACTCTCTTCAAAACAGGAAAACTCACAAATAAATGCTGCAAGGTGTAACCCTGCAGCATTTTACTTTATAGTAAGCTAGCTATTTGCTTGTTGGTTTTGAAAGGAAAAGAAAGGCGATGGAAGCAATTAATATATATATAACTAGGTCAGAATTAAGGCCGCCATCCAAATTAACTATTATTTTATAAATGGATATTAGTGTTAGGGCTAAACCTGATACAACAGCCAGTGTTGCCTTACGAAGAAAACCAGAAATAAATATTAATACAGCTGCAATTAAGAAAATGGCTGAAACATAAAAAGAACCTTTACCAAAATTAAATTTGATAAAAGTATTATAATGCCCAGTATAGGCAAACAAGAGCAATCCGATTCTCATTAGCCAAAGGGATACTGGATACAATGCTTTAATAGGTTTCATAGCTTAAAATATTAGTTAATAATCATCTAAGGTAAAAAACTTTGGGGATATTTGCAATAAGAGATTGGGAAATTGAATGGTACTAGTTTTTTAACCTTTTACGTCCGTGAAAAAGAGTGTTATTAAATTAACCCGCATACCTATCCTCGATAGGTTTATCGCCAAATAGCGGTTAAACGTGGAAAAATCGTTTTAAATCGGTTACCCTTTTCAACCTATAATGAATATAGAATAAAGCAACGGAGGCAAACAGAGCTGAAACAATCACAATCAAGCTCCATTTAAATTGAAGGGAACCACAAGAGTAGAGCGAAATTATGCCATCGGTATAAACGCATAACAATCCAGCAGCAAGTATTGAGTAGGCGATAATATTCAACCCTTTCTGTTTTAATCTTCGTACTTTATAGATTAAAGCAATAATAGTTACATAGGCAGCCAGCAACATCGCCAACCCCCATTTCAAGTCGAAGTTACTCTCGCTGGCATAAATATCTAGTAGGAACAGAAGAGCTGCAACTGACAGATAGCTAAGCATTGCAAACAGCAAACCCCTACGGTGTAAAAAAGTATATAGCGTAATATTAATAAACAAAACCAACCCAACCGTTACAGGATATTTTGACCATAGAGTGGCTTGATTGCCAACCAAGTTGATTACCAGGGTTAGGATTATACCAGGTATAAGGATTGCTCCCGAAATTTTCCAGGAAATTTTTCTTTTCTGTAATTCGGTTAACTTATGATAATCCGCTCGTTGCTTTTCCTGTTGCAATATCTTTCTGGATTTTAAATAAACCAAATTATCGGTGTACTCGTCTATTAGGGGCTCACCGCACAGAGAACAAAAATTGGCATTTTTCTCTAACTCTACCCCACAGTGTGGACATTGTATCATTTCAGCCTATTTGTTTGTTTCCAATTCAAAAGTAATGTTTTGTTCACCCATAAATTGGAAAAAGATTTCCTCAAATTTTGTTGAAGTGGTGATATTCGCAAAGCTGAGCACCAGCTTATCTCCAAAGCCAACTACACCACAGCTTAATTTAAGCATTTTATTGGGCGGTGGTGGTATAACAACAAAACGGTCAACCAGCTTGCCTATTTCTTCGGGTAATTCAATTTTCCCCAAATTTGTAACAACCCCACTGTACTGGCTGGTACCCAACGAATA
>Ga0265295_1000580_pt1 | contig 72380 bp, 64 predicted proteins | sample Munlansysbiofilm_FD_192503 | JGI IMG/M metagenome (GOLD analysis project Ga0265295, IMG submission 192503) | Leachate microbial communities from a municipal landfill in Southern Ontario, Canada - Methane capture system biofilm | ecosystem: Engineered > Solid waste > Landfill > Unclassified ...
CATCAGCAGCATCGGTCTTGTTGTTGATAACAAAAGGCTTGACCTGACGAGGAGAGATCAGACCAACACTATGCCCCAGCTTCTCAATTTCCCTGGCCCAATAATGTGCTCCACCACAAGCCTCCAGTCCGACCTTGCAAACAGAGAGATTGGCAAAAAATCGCAGCACATTTTTTCTGTTTAGTTGTTTGTTGAAAACATCTTTTCCGTTCTTGTCCACACCATGCACCTGAAATTTATTCTTTGCGATATCCAGTCCAATACGACATACTTGTTTCATGACCCGCCTCCAGATGTTTAAGGATTAGTATTAGATACTTCCTTATGGCACACCCGATGCCGGTATACCAGTGTGGTATAGGGGGGCGGGTCTATCTCATCATTGCGAGGACTGCGAACGAAGTGCGGCAGAACGTGGCGCTTCGCTAATCCATAACAGTGATAAGTCGAGGATTCTGGATTGCTTCACTGCGTTCGCAATGACTTGTTTCGATTTAACCAGTGCCTCCTTAGCAGTTGAAGGGAAGCTTGCTTTAATCAGTGCTCCCCAAGTCTTACAATTCTTCCAGAAGTTCTGGAGGCAATTCAAAGTTGGCATACACATTTTGCACATCATCATTATCTTCTAAAGCATCATAAAGGCGGAGGACCTTGCGTCCTGTTTCCACATCCACAGCCACGGTATTTTGGGGGACACGCCCAAGCTCAGCACTTAAAAATTCAATACCAGCTGCTTCAAAGGCTGCCTTGGCTATATGAAAATCCTCAGATGCACTCAGTACCTGCCAGGAATCATCATCATCTAAAATATCTTCTACACCAGCTTCAAGACCAATTTCTACCAGCTGGTCTTCAGTGTACTTTTCTTTATCAAAAGCAAAAATACCCTTGGCATCAAACATCCAGGCCACACAACCGACCTCACCCATGTTACCGCCATTTTTACTGAGGATATGACGTACCTCTGCCACGGTTCGATTGCGATTGTCAGTGACCACTTCAACTAAAATAGCCACTCCACCTGGTGCATAACCTTCATAAAAGATCTCTTCCAGGGCATCAGCCGCCAATTCTCCTGTCCCTCTTTTGATGGCTGCATCAATTTTGTCCTTGGGCAGATTGACCCCTTTGGCTGCTTCAATAGCTGCACGCAACCTTGCATTCATTTCTGGATCGCCACCACCCTTGGCGGCCAAAATAATTTCTTTTGTGGCCTTGGTAAAAGCCTTGCCTCGCTTGGCATCTTGCCTGCCCTTGCGATGTTGAATATTTTTCCATTTACTATGTCCTGCCATATTAACCTCCAAAAATGTCAACCGATGTTCTCATCGGATATGTCCAAAAGGGAAAGACCAAGAATAAAAATTTCCTTGCTCTCTGACCTGCTACTTTTAGGTTTGACCATGGTCACCTTGGCAAACCTGCTTCGCAGGGACTGTACAAAAGATCGCACATCTGGCCCTTCAAAAACCTTGGCAATAAAAGTACCACCCACATCAAGCCATGTCTCTGCCAGAGCAAAGGCAGCCTCTACCAGCTGGATGGATCGGGCTTGATCTGTATTTTTATTGCCCGTAGTTTTGGGAGCCATATCACTCATAATTACAGAAAAAGGTGCTAGTTCTCGAATTTGCTCTACAAACTTTGGTGATTGGGAAAAAATATCTTCTTGCAAAAAAACAACCTGAGCTGGAAATACTGTGTCTGGTACATTGAGATCAATACCCAACACCCGGCCACTTTCGCCCACCTGCTTGGCTGCGTACAAAGTCCAGGAACCAGGGCAAGCTCCCAGGTCAAGTACTCTTTGACCCGGCTTAAAGACCTTATACGCCTTGTCCATCTCTTGCAGCTTGTATACGGACCGGGCAGGATAATGCTCTTGTTTGGCCTTTTTAAAATAATAATCGCGGTATTTTTTCATGGTCATTATCACTCAAGCCAAAAGCCAGCTTCTCTGTCGGGAGAATTGTCATGCCAGCCAGACCCATGCGTGTAAAGATTCTTAGTGAACTGGGGATTCCTACAACGCTCCCAGAAGGAGGGCAATACCTACAAACCTGGGGCCATGGTCCAGACACCCTTATCCTGTGCCCTGGGCCCAATCCTGCACTGTGTCTACCCCTTATTAAAAACCACGGAAGAGTTTTTTTTCTGAACCTGCCCGACTTTGCCCAGCAAATGCCTTCTGCCTGGCACCAGGCTATCCCGCCAAATTGGCAGCTTATAGATAAAGATAATATTTTTGATCTGCACCCACAGACCAGAAAAATCATCTACACACCCATCAAGCGTCTGTTTCCATCTTGCCTGGCTCCCATACTGGCCCAGTGGGAAATTTCTCCTCAAAAATCAGCCACCCAGGAATTGTGGCTACCTTCTCCTGCCCATGGGCTTATCGTTCAAGAACTCGCAAGTGCCGCACAAAAACAAGACCTTACTCCACGTATCCTGCCAGCTACCATTAAAGCAGAAAATCTGGCCACCATGCTGAACACAAAGGCTCCTGCTCTTTTTGTAAGCATCAACTTTCAAGGACTTGATGCTTATGGAGAAAATCAGGCTCTGTTAGAAGCTGCTGGTGTGCCCATAGCTGTGTGGTGCGTGGACAATCCCTTTCATCTGCTCACCGCTCAAAAAAATATCTTATGGAAAAAACTCCCTGTTTTTGTGACCGATTCCTGGTTTATACCGCCTCTCAAAAATCTCGGAGCTCATCCCATACATCTTCCCCTGGCCACTGACCCTTTAATTTTTGCATCTCATGGTCCATGTCCAAGGGGGCAGGATCTGCTTTTTGTTGGACGCAGTCACTTTCCTGATCGCGATAGTTTTTTTGCAGCAGCCACTGTGCCCAAAACAATACAGGAAAAAGCCACGACCCTGTCTGGCCGTCAGGCACATTTTGGCTGGTGGCAACAAGAACTTGGAGGAGAACTCTGGCCAGGTAACCAGGTGCGCAGTATTGGGCTTGGTGCGGAAATTCAGTCGCAAAAATGGCGAGCCCAATGTTTAAGCCACCTGGCGCACCAGGGCGCTCTCACCATTATTGGTGATGCCAACTGGGCAAATCTCGTACCTGAGGCCACCTTAACTGCACCTGTGGATTATTACCACGGTCTGGCTCAAGCCTATAGCCAGGCGTCATTGGTCCTCAATTTAACCAGCCTGCTGTTACCCCATGGCCTGACCCAGCGTCATTTTGATGTATGGGCCTGTGGCAGTTTTCTACTCACAGACCATACCCAGGGACTGGATATTTTTCCTGGAAAGCTCGCCCAAAGTATTTCCTTTGAAACTCCTGAAGAAGCCTGGGAACTGGCTCGTTATTATGCTCAACATCCAAAGCAAAAAGAACAAATTCGCCAGGCCTGGCAAAAACTCATTCTTCAAGAGCATAGCTATAGCCAGCGGCTACAAACCATATTGCACCATTTGGGATGTGGAAAACGCTAAGCTGCTTTTCCTTCATAAGACCGCATATCCTTAAGGCCAAAGCTCAAAACTATGGGTGCTTTTTTCCTGGTCCATCCCTAAAAGTCAGGCCCATGGAAAAAGCCATGCCCACCTGATCGCCTATAGAATGATACGACTTGTTAATGGGAGTAAAAATAAGGGGCTGTACTTTGGCAGCATCAGGATAGCCCTTGTCATCAAGCACATCTGCATCAGCCTTAACATCAAGAATCTCCCCAACCAGCTGAATATGGATGCCCAAAGTAACAGTCTGAACCAAAACGCACTCTAGGACTAGGGGGAATTCTGCCACATAGGGTGCGTCAACCACAGTAGAGCCGACAGGAGTAAGCCCCGTGACTTTAAACTTATCCACATCTTTACCAGAGACAATGCCAAAATAATCAGCTTGGGCAGCGTATGCTTTTGAGGGAATACTCACAGTAAAAGCACGGTGTTGCACAATGCCTGGATAACTGTAGCGTTCTTCACGTAGGGAAACAGCCACACAAGGAGGCTGGGAACAACAAATTCCACCCCAGGCTGCGGTCATGACATTGGGCTTACCCTTTGCATCATATGATCCAATGACCCACACTGGTGTTGGCTGAGCCAAAGTCTTAGCACCAAGAGAAACTTTCATCACCTGCTCCTTCTTAAAAACACTTGTCGAAACTTCCTTGCCAAGGCCAAGGATATGCTTATCAGGTTGCTTCGTACAACCGCAACCTCTTCCAAAGAAAAAACATGACCAGAAAAACTATTCATATTGCCGGGGCACGCCAGCATAATCTCAAAAATCTGACTCTAGATATTCCTCGTGACCAATTAGTCGTCGTTTGTGGCCCATCAGGATCAGGAAAATCTACCCTGGCCTTTGATATTGTCTATGCCGAAGGTCAACGTCGCTATGTAGAATCCCTGTCTGCCTATGCTCGGCAGTTTCTCCCGCAAATGGATAAACCCGATATTGACCTTATTGAAGGTCTGACTCCAGCTATTTCTTTGGAACAGCAAACTGTGTCGAAAAATCCACGCTCCACCGTGGGTACCGTCACAGAACTCTATGATTTTTTGCGTGTTTTCTACGCTCGCCTAGGCACACCATACTGTCCGGTGTGTGGAGATCCCATTCAGGCCCAAAGCAGTGATGAAATCATTGCTCATATCCTGGATCTGCCTCTGGGTACCAAGTTTCTCCTTTTGGCCCCTTTGGTGGAACACAAAAAAGGTACCCATGCTGATTTATTTAAAAAACTCAAAGCCCAAGGCTTTGGCAGAGTACGGGTGAACAATCAGGTTGTCCCTCTGGATCCTCAGCCCGAACTGACCAAAAACCACAAACACAGTATTGACCTGGTGGTGGATCGTTTGGTGCTCAAAGCAGATTTGCGCAAACGTCTGGCTGATTCTGTAGAACTTGGTTTAACCATGGGTCAGGGACGGCTCATTGTCTCTATTGTGGATGGTGATGACATCTTTTTTTCCTCTGATGCGGTGTGTCCCAAATGTAGCCTAAGCCTGCCTAAGCCAAGTCCACAACTTTTTTCCTTTAATAGTCCTCAAGGAGCCTGCCCATCCTGTTCAGGTTTGGGAGCAGTGGAATACTATGAGCCCATTTTGGTGGCTCCCAACCGGGGCTTGTCCTTGCGCCAAGGTGCTGTTCTGCCTTGGAAAGGACGGGCTTTGGACCGTTTTAGTACTGACTTGCAGGCCCTGGGAAAAACTTTGGGCTTTACTTTGGATACTCCCCTCAAAGAATTTTCAGAAAAAGCCCTGACTACCCTATTTCATGGGCAAGGATCATGGCCTGGGGTGATCCACTTTTTGGAACAAGGTGCTCATTTAGGATATATCTGGCGAGATGAACTGGCCCGGTTTCGCCAAACAAAGCCCTGTTCCTCCTGTCTGGGCACACGGCTGCGACCCGAAGCCCTGTCTGTCCGGGTGGATGGATTAAGCATCCATGATCTCTGCTCCTTGCCGGTGACTCGAGCCTTAAGTTGGTTGCAGCAATTACATTTTTCCGGAGTACAGGCTGAAATTGCCACACCCTTACTTAAAGAAATTATGCATCGCCTGGAATTTTTAAGTAACGTTGGCCTGGACTACATGAGTTTGGAACGCAACATGTCCACCTTATCAGGCGGTGAAGCTCAACGTATCCGTTTGGCCGGACAGTTGGGATCGGGTCTGGTGGGTGTGACCTATGTTTTGGATGAACCAAGCATTGGACTGCATCCACAAGACAACCAACGTCTTATCAACACCCTGCGTCAGCTTCAGGGCCGAGGGAATACTGTTTTGGTTGTAGAACATGACGAACCGACCATTCGTGCCGCTGACCATGTGCTGGAACTGGGCCCTGGCTCAGGTTTTTTAGGTGGAGAACTGGTTTTTAGTGGCAGCCCACAAAATCTGGTAGAAAAAGCTCCAACCCTCACCGGAAAATACCTGCGCGGTGACTTACAAATTCCACGTCCAAAAAAACGTAGAACTTCCACGCGTGCCATAACCCTAAGAGGGGTTACCACCAATAACCTGCGTAACATTGATATTGCTTTTCCCTTAAATAATTTGGTGTGTGTCACCGGAGTTTCAGGCTCAGGGAAAAGCTCCCTGATCATGGACACGTTGTATAAACACCTGGCCTTAACTCAGGGCCTTAAAGTGGAAAATCCCGGCAGTATCCAAGGTCTTGATGGTGGAGAACTGATTGAAAAAATCATCTCCATTGATCAAAGCCCCATTGGTCGAACTCCACGCTCTAATCCTGCCACCTATACCAAAGTTTTTGATGAAATTCGTACTATTTTTGCAACAAGCCATGAGGCCAAAAAACGTGGTTATGCGCCAGGGCGATTTAGCTTCAATGTGCGCGGTGGGCGATGTGAGTCCTGCCAGGGAGACGGACAAATTCGTGTCGAGATGCATTTTCTACCCGACGTCTTTGTGACCTGCGAAGTGTGTAATGGCAAACGTTACAATCGGGAAACCCTGGACGTGCTCTATCGTGACCAATCCATTGCCGATATTTTGGACATGACTGTCAGTGAGGCACGACTATTTTTTGCCAACCACAAAGCCCTGGAAAGAAAACTTGGAGTTTTGGAAGAAGTGGGCCTGGGTTATATCCGCTTGGGTCAACCTGCGACCACTTTATCAGGTGGCGAAGCCCAACGTATAAAATTGTCTCGGGAGCTGGGCAAGCGTAGCCTGCCTGGAACCATGTATATTTTGGATGAACCCACCACTGGACTGCATATGCATGAAGTAGGTAAACTCATTGCTGTCCTGCATAAGTTGGTCGAGCGTGATGCCTCGGTAATTGTCATTGAACATAATCTAGATGTAGTCGCTGCGGCTGATTATGTCCTGGATTTGGGACCAGGAGGTGGGGATAATGGAGGACTGGTGGTTGCCCAGGGCACACCTGAGGAGCTCAGCAAAGATCCCCGCTCGGTGACAGGGAAATTTCTTACGGTCTAGTGGAAATACGCATGATCCATGGTTGAAGATCGTCCCAGCTTGGAGTACCTGCTCCAGCTGCTTGGCCGATTCTTGTGTCCATCACCAGTATATAAATAACCATAGATCATGCATTACAGCAGCCTCTGAAAAAACACTCCTTATCATCCAAGGATTTCATGTTAAGACTAATCCATGTAATCTTGTTTCGCCCCAAATATTCAGAAAATATCGGCTCTGTTGCCAGAGCTTGTCTTAATATGGGATGCAGCCAAATTGTTCTGGTGGACCCATGGGATTGGAATTTGGACAAGGCCTTGCCTCTTGCCACTCATCACGCCCGGCATTTGCTGGATAATATCCAATTTTTTTCAACATTGGCTGAAGCTGTGTCTTCTTACAACTTCATCTATGGCACCACGGCTCGTACAGGAGGATGGCGCAAAGCTATCCAAACACCAGAACAAGCCGCCACCTCCATTATTGAGCATCGCAATGATGGTGGACAGGTAGCTATTGTTTTTGGTCCGGAAAATGTCGGGCTCACCAATGATGAAATTGAGCTGTGTACCCAGCTTTTAACCATCCCGACCACCAAAAACCTCTCTTCCCTCAATCTGAGCCAGGCCGTCATGGTTGTGCTTTACGAGTGTTTCAAAAAATCCATGACCAAACCCTTGGAAATACCAGGCCATGGACAAGCTCGACATATTAACAATAATGAACGCGAGCTTCTTTTTACCCAATTGCGCCAAACTCTTATAGATATTGATTACCTTAAGCCAGATAATCCTGATTATTTCATGCTCACAGTCCGGCGGTTTCTCAACCGGGTCAATCCACGTTTTAACGAGTATAACCAACTTATGGGCCTATGCCGACAAATGCAACGCATTGTGCGTTTGGCCAAAGACAAAGCCAAAACTTAGTTACACCAAATAATTAAGAAGCTCATCTCTTGATTATCCTTGATTAAAGAAGAACATAGTTCTTTCCACATCAAATTGTCCATGACAAAATAAAGTGATGTGTTCGCCATGCCAGGCATCCTCCTTTGTGCACAAGTTTTGCATAGGCTTGAGAGGAGCCACTATGACCAAACCATTTCATTTTAAATTGGAAAAAATTCTTGTTTTCCGCAAACAACTGGAAGACCAGGCCAAATTGGCCCTGGCCCAAGCCAAACAACAAGAAGAAGCCCAAAATCGTGTCTTGTGCCGTCTGGAAGAAGCCCTAGAAGCTTGCCTTACCAGTATGGCTACTGACAAACATATGACACAAGCTGATTTATGGTTATGGACGAGTTATAAAAAACGATTGGAGGCAGACAAAAGTCAAGGCACAATTATTCTTAAAAATATTCAAAACCAGGTTGCAGCCCTCCGACAAGAACTGGTAACCAGGTCCACCCAACGTAAACTCCTGGAAAAACTCCGGGCCAAGCAGGCAGAAAAACATGCTCATGTACAACAAAACAAAGAACAAAAAGAATTTGATGAAACAGCAACCCTACGCTACGGGCGTTCGCCTTACTAGACTTTTTCAAATTCTGGCCATGATTGCTCTGGTCAAACTTGGAGCTATCACTGCTTTGTGGTTTGTACTCAGCAAAGAGCCAAAGCTCATTCTTGAACCCATTATTATCCGTACAGCCATTGCTGCTGAAACAGCACAAGACCCTATCCAGAATGAAACCAATGCCACCACGGCTGAAGCAACCAAGGAACAACCCACTGATCCCATGGCCAGAGAAAGGGAGCTCAACAGGCGCGAAGCCGAGTTGCATGCCTTAGAACTGGAGCTGGACGAAAAACTCCAAAATCTCCAGACCCTGGAACGTAAAATGCAAAAACTCATTGATGCTGCCAGTGTCCTGCAAGATGAAAAAATGGAACACTTGGTGGATGTGTATGCCAATATGAAACCCAAGCAAGCAGCTCAAGTTCTGGAAACTTTGGATCCAAACATTTCTGTCAAAATCCTGGCTGGCATGAATGGCCGCAAAGCTGGAGAAATTTTGTCCTCGGTACGAGCGGACATTGCTGCCTATTTGTCCGAAGCCCTGACTCGCTTACAAACCGAAGGAGATGGCTCCTAAATGCCCCGCATCAAGCTGATCCTGGCCTATGTGGGCACCAACTATCATGGCTGGCAAATCCAAAAAAATGGACTGACCATCCAGGAAGTTCTGGAAACACAGCTTTCCCGTATTTGCAACCAACCTATTCGCGTACATGGTTCTGGCCGTACCGATGCTGGTGTCCATGCTCTGGGACAAGTGGCCCACTTTGATGCTCCCGACTCCAGGCTAGACTTTGACTGGCAACTGGCCTTAAATGCCATGCTTCCCAAAGATATTGCCATTGTAGATACAAGTCCGGTACCCCCTGATTTTCACGCCCGCTTTTCAGCTTTACACAAACATTATTCCTATACGTTATGGACAGAACCACGCTTTACTTTGCCTCAACGGGCTCCTTTAGTCTGGGCAGTGCACAATCTTGATCTCGAAGCCATGGATCAGGCTGCAACCTACCTGGCTGGAACCCATGACTTTGCTGCATTTCAAAATAGTGGAGCGGACACATCAAGCACTGTCCGCACCTTAGAGCCCATGATTCGTACCCCAGGACAATATCCAGGGGAATGGGTGTATCATTTTCAAGCCAATGGTTTTTTAAAGCAAATGGTGCGTAATCTGATGGGCTTCCTGGTCCAGGTTGGTAGGGGTGCATTACTTCCCCAAAAGGCACAGGAAATATTGTCTGGCAAAGATCGTTGCCAGGCCCCGGGCACAGCTCCACCCCAGGGTCTGTGTTTGGAACAGGTCTTTTACTAAGGATGTGTTATGCCTCATCCTTTGACCCTCATAAGTAAGGTTCACTCCAGGTCAACCAAGGCTCCTCGTTTCTTTCGCCATCTCCCCCAATGGGGAAACGAGGTCTTGCGCACAGCCATGGATAACGCTTTAACCCGGCAACAATTACGGCTGATCTGGCCTGTGACTGACCAATTGGACTTGGCTTTGGAGCGTTTTCACAAAGCAGTGCATGATTTTACCCCTGGTCTTAATACCTCGCCCTCATCCCTGACTGCCGCCCTGCAAGAATTATCCAACAGCTATAATTACTTGCAAAACCGCCTGGAAACCTTGCCCCTTGTCCGTCCAGACGCTGGAGATCCTCTACGCCAAATACTGACGCAAAACCGCCACATCCTGCACGATGCTGGCATTGCAATCAGTGCTGATGGCCGCAGATGCGAGACTAATTCCAGGCACTTTACGCAAAAGGTATCCCAAAACACTGTTCGCGACAGCTTGTGGGGCGAAGATGGGTTGGTCTCACAGCTGCAAGACATCCTGGAAACCATGCGTAACCATGGCCCTGAAAACCTTATGGACCCGGAGTCCAGCATTGAGGATATTGCAGGGGCATGGAAAGATTTGGCACGACTGGAGCAGGACAGTGCTCTGGTGGATTGCCTTATTTCCACCCTGGATGACTTACCTCAATCCGGTTTGATGGATGAGAAGGCATAATTCATAGAAATAAAACTTTCGCTATTCTAAAGTCAAAACCTCCCTCTTTTTCTTCCTACATACGATCCCGCACACTCAAAAGCATAAAACAACATTAAATAAAGTTTACCGACAATATAAAATTACGTTGACATAATAAAAACAAATCAACTACATGCGTTTGGTCCAATTTTAACCATCTTTTTCTCAATCAATCGTGTCCCAAGTGTAATGTATAGATAATATTAGAAAACCTCTGACAATTAACGGGCCTCAGGCCCAAGGTTGGATGATCAATGTCAAAACATCTCGCTTTTCTCCTCTTTATCCTGTTGCTTGTATCTCTCTTTGCCCAGCCGGGTCTTGCTCAACAGTCTCAAGCTCAACCTGCAAAGCGTACCATTCTGGACTACCAGCAAGAACTGCAATTAAATCAGAACCAGATAAAAAGTATCCAAGATCATTGGGCCAAATTTGAAAGCCGGGTTCAAGATCTACAACAGCAAATAGGTGAGATTGAGCAAAAAATTAGTGCCTCCCTGGAAAAAGAAATGCGCCTGACCAAGGATATTGAAAAACTTATCCGCAAGTCCTTTGAATTGCGGGCAGACCTGCGCATTGCCGATCTGGACACAGGTACCAAAATCAACAGCACCTTGAGTACAGAACAATTCCAAAAATGGATTGCCCTGCGCAGGGCAGGACTGACCCAACCGCCAGCAGCTAATCAGTAGAGAATACTATGTTATTTCAATATAACTTGAAACCGGAGATAGAAAAAATGGACAAAATGGTAAGGGTATGGGCAGCCATCTTAATCTGGGGCATGAGCAGCATGGCGTTTGCAGCAACCACTGGGGTAGAAATTACTAGCTCTACCTATATCAATGATACCGAGGTGGTGGGTGCTGAAGAATACCCCACCCCCCCTTATCCCTATACAACAAATATCTTTGGGGTATACGCACTTAATAGCCTGGACCTCTTTCAAAATACAGAGACTGGAAATATTTTCGCCACAGCCATCATGGGCGATATTTCTGGCACTGGGGCTGAAATATGGATGGTCTATGGTGCTCTTTTTGATAGCGAGGTCAGTAGATTTGATAATTCTGGCATCATCTCTGCCACAGCAACCATGGGTGATGTCTCTAATGCTGGGCCTCGCATAAAGGAGGTCTATGGTGCCTATTTTGGTTCTGATGTCATCAGTTTTGTAAACTCTGGCATCATCTCTGCCACAGCCACCATGGGGAATATCCCGAGTGGTGGGCCTGGCATAGAGAAGATCTATGGTGCCTATTTTGGCTCTGATGTCACCAGTTTTGTAAACTCTGGCATCATCTCTGCCACAGCAACCATGGGGAATATCACTAGTGCTGGTGCTAACATAGTGGGGGTCTATGGTGCCTATTTTGAGGGCAAGGTCAGCAATTTTGATAACTACGGCACCATCTCTGCCACAGCCAGCAGGGGGAATATCACTAATGCTGGTGCTAACATAGAGGGGGTCTATGGTGCTGGGTTTGAAAGCGATGTCAGCAATTTTGTAAACTCTGGCACCATCTCTGCCACAGCAACCATGGGTGATGTCTCAATTGCTGGGCCTGGCATAGAGAAGGTCTATGGTGCCTATTTTGGTTCTGATGTCACCAATTTTATAAACTCTGGCACCATCTCTACCACTGCCATCATGGGGAATATCTCTAATGCTGGGCCTGGCATAGAGGAGGTCTATGGTGCCAGTTTTGCCTCTGATGTCAGCAATTTTGAAAACTCTGGCACCATCTCTGCCACAGCAACCATGGGGAATATCACTGGTGCTAGTGCTGAGATAGACGGGGTCTTTGGTGCCTATTTTGATGACAGCAATGTTGATCTATTTGAAAACTCTGGCATCATCTCTGCCACAGCCACCATAGGGAATATCACTGGTGCTAGTGCTGAGATAGACGGGGTCTTTGGTGCCTATTTTGATGACAGCAATGTTGATCTATTTGAAAACTCTGGCATCATCTCTGCCACAGCCACCATAGGGAATATCACTGGTGCTAGTGCTGAGATAGACGGGGTCTTTGGTGCCTATTTTGATGAAAGTGTCAGCGATTTTGAAAACTCTGGCACCATCTCTGCCACTGCCACCATGGGTGATATCTCTGAGGATGCTGAGGCTGAGATAGGCGAGGTCATTGGTGCCTATTTTGATGACAGTGTCAGCAATTTTGTAAACTCTGGCACCATCTCTGCCACAACCACCATGGTCAATGTCTATGGTGCTGGGGCCACCATAGTAGATGTCTATGGCACTTTTTTTGATAGTGATGTCAGCAATTTTGTAAACTCTGGCACCATCTCTGCCAAAGCCACCATGGGTGATGTCTCTGATGATGCTGGTACTTACATCGCCACGATCTGTGGTGCCTATTTTGATGAAAGCAATGTCGATATATTTGAAAACTCTGGCACCATCTCTGCCACTGCAACCATGGAGGATATCACTGATGCTAGGGCTCAAATAGAAATGGTCTTTGGCACCTATTTTAATGACAGTGTCAGCAATTTTGAAAACTCTGGCACCATCTCTGCCACTGCCATCATGGGCAATGTCTCTGGTACTGAGGCTGACATAGAAGAAATCTATGGTGTTTATTTTGGAAATGGTGTTGAGGACTTCCGCAATACCAGTACGGATACCATCAAGACGAGCGTGACCATGGGTGATGTCAGCAATAATGCTTATGTGAACGTAGAGGGTATTTATGGAGTAGTATTTGCAGGAGATAGTACGGCACACAACTCCGGCACCATCAGTGCTTCTGTCACAACCGGGAGTGCTTTGGATGAGTCCGAAATAACCATACATGATGTTACCGCCATTGATGCCTCTGATGGAGATATACATCTGACCAATACCGGGACCCTACGCACCCAAATTACTGCTGGAGAAAATGTTGTAATTGACGAAATTGCCGGTATTATGGCTGTAGAATCTACCCTGGCTTTGACTAATAGTGGAAATATCTATCTCTCTGTAAATGCTCCTCAAGGAACATCAGCCCAGGGCGCTGGATTATGGCTTGAGGAAACCACGGCCACCATAACCAATTCCGGGCGCATCTATTTGGAGAACAACTTGCCTGGCGCTGATCTGCGCACCCTGCGTGCTTCCTATGGATCAGACATCACCTTCGAAGATCAGTTCAGCATTGTCTTTGGAATGCCTGGAATTACGGAAAGACCCATCTTGCTGGAAGACTCAACTCTGAACCTCAATGCAGCCACCTTGGTAGCCGATGCAGGCAGTGATCTACAATTTTGTACTCCATATCCAGTTATAGAAGCAGTAGGGACCAGCTCTGTTGATGGTGAATTTGGCGGTCTGGCCAGGGGATTTAGCAACCCGGATATCACTGTGGACTGGGTAGATCCCACAGAGCTGGGTGAAAATGCTGCGGTGCGTTTTGGCTTTGATCCCCAGGGCAATGTGGCGGCGGTGTCTGTCAATGCTGCTGCCTTTTGGTTGTCCGATATTACCAATAAAATATCTTCACTTCTGCATAACCCCGGTGGACTGTACACCCCCCATTACACTTCCCTCAAGCAAGATGGACATGGCATGTATGTCCTGCCCTACTATACCCATCTGGATGATGCTGGACTGGGTGCAGACATGGATGCCTATGGAGTCTTGTTGGGCTATAGACATGTGTTTATGGATGGCTGGAGCGGCAGTATTTTTGCTGGAGTAAGCCGCAATGAAATTGACTATACCAAGCAGTATAGCGACAATAAAGAAGACCAGGACACCTTCACCTTTGGTGCCCAGCTCATGTATGACCAGCCTGGCTGGTTTGTGGAGATGTTGGTCCACTATAACCATATTCGTCACGACTACTCCGGACGCACCGGAGCTAACTTTGAATTGTCCGAATCAGACAAGTACAGCAGTAATGCTTTGGTCAGCCAACTCTCATCAGGCTTGAAATATGATTTGACCGAAAAGGTCAAACTTTCACCTTATGCGGGCTTACGCTGGATTTATTGGGATAGCCCCAGCCATACCACTGATGCATGGGGAGCATGGGAAAAAAGATATGGCTCCTTTGATGCTCATTGGTTCAAGGCCTTTGCTGGTCTGGATCTCAATGCCAGGGTTTATGAACAAGAAGATGCACTCCTGAGTCTGCATGGTGGAGTCAGAGTGGAACAACCGTTAAACAGAGACAAGATTAAAATCTCCCAGTCCCTGGGCTGTAATACAGTGACCAAGAAAGAAGATAGCCTTAATACTTCCTTTTTGGCCAATGTGGGGGCCATGTATGAGAAAAACAACTTCACCGCAGGTGTGGACCTGACCGGTGACTTTAATAGCGACTACAACGCTATTTCCAGCTTCTTACGTTTTGGGTACAGATTCTAACCCACAGCAATATGAGATTAAAGTAAAAGGAGCGGGCCCGTGGGTCCGCTCCTTTTACTTTGGACAGTCAGATAAGAAAACTTAATAAAGCACCTGACAGTGGGAACAAAAAGTAGAAGTACGTCCAGCAACCTTGATTGTCTCCAAAATCTGCCCACAACCTGGGCATGGGTCTCCTTTTTTACCATACACCAAGAATTGGTCCTGAAATAACCCGCTGTGACCATAAGCATTGCGATAGTCACTGATAGTGCTTCCCCCAGCCCTGATGGCCTCGATCATTACTTTTTGCAGAGAAGCACACAACGTCAGGAGTTGATCATAAGGGATATTGCCTGCTGTACTTTTGGGGTGAATTCCAGCTGCAAAAAGAGATTCATCCGCATAAATATTGCCAACTCCAGCCACAACAGTCTGGTCTAAAAGAAGACTTTTGATGCGTGCTTTTCTGCCCTTGAGTCGCTCAGCCAAAGTTTCAGGGCTGCACTCCAGAGGTTCTGGCCCCAAACGGGCAAAAAAGGACCAATGGTGTAATTGCTCTTGTGTAAAAATTCCACAAAATCCAAAACGACGTGAATCTTCAAAAAGAAGAAGGTCCTGAGACGCCAGGGTTAAAACAAGATGGGTATGCTTGGGTAAAACCTGATCTCTACCAGCCAGCCAGACCCGCCCGGTCATTTTTAGGTGAAAAACAAGAATACGGCTATCATCGAGGTGCAGTAAAAGGAGCTTGGCCCGCCTGGACACGTACGTAAAAGTATGTCCCACCAAAGAAGAAAAATCCCCCACACGCACTACAGACGGGGTAATAACAGCCACACGTTGTACGTGTTGCCCACGCACTTGGGCATCCAGACCTCTGGCAATAGTTTCCACTTCTGGCAGTTCAGGCATCAGGGCAGGGGTAAGGTTAAGGTTATGCGGTCTGAACCACGTTGTACTTGCAGGGTCAGGGGTTTTTTATGCCTGGAAGCTGCCATGGCTGCAAAATGTAAATCTGAAGCATTTTCTAAAGGCTTGCCTCCAGCAAAGGTCAAGATATCCCCTGCTCTCAGGCCTGCCTTGTCGGCCAGGGAACCAGCCTCAATGCTTTGCACCTGAATTTTTTCTGATACAAAGACCAGATGCATGCCCAAACGGCTTTTATATTCCGCAGCACAATAATAATAGATCATCTCTCCAGGCAAAGTTCGCCTGGTGCTATCAGAAAGAAGGGCCAAATCCTGGGTATCACGCACCGGCATAATTCCAAGACAACGGGCCTCGGGCTTGAGGGTCCGCAAACGGTATTCAATCCCCCAGCCGTGTTCCACATGCCCTCCCCCAGCAAAAATAACCATAGGTAAGCCCCAAGACTCATGGTGTTTTAATGCCTGTTCAGCCATCATGGAGTCCCACAAGGCCTGGACAGTGAAAAAACGCTGCGTTGATTTATTGCCTGCCAAGGAAGTTGAGTTTGAAGAATGCTCTTGAGCACGCTCTTGCATTTCCTTGTGAATACCGGCCTGCTGGACCAATGCCGTTTGTTGCTCTGGACTGGGTGCAAGCACCACCTCAGGTGCCCAGGAATAACCTTGTCCCATGGATGGTGAGAAGCTTTGGTCCCGCAGGGCAAGCAGGGTCTCACGGGGAATATTCAAGGCCACAATGGGAATATGATATTGTTGCGCAACCACAAAGATGGGCCGGTACAAACTGTAGGGATGGCCCCAAACATCCTCCCAACCAATCTTGTCTCCCAAGTCCTGAGCAGAAATCTCACCAGCATGGAATTGGTCCAAAACAGGCTGGGCCGTGACCGGCACCATTTCCAAACCCAGAACAAAAGCTGTCCCATGACTGGCCAAGGATTCAAGAATTTTGACCTGAACAGCGTGATCACAAGGATTGGTATGACTTTCACCCACAAGGATAAAATCATGATCAGCGGCCAAGGTGATGAACTGCGCATCATCAACAGGTATTCCTGTTGCATGTAAAAATGTCCCCGGTGACACAGAAGACCAGGTCACCGGGGTTATGGGACGAGATTTGGCGCATCCAACCATGGCCACTAAAAAGAGCACAGCCCAAAGTTTTGTGCGCATTATTCCCAGCTTCGCTTGTCTTCAATAAAACGAATTTGCGGAGGCAAAGTCCCAGGTGCAAGCACTTTGAGAATAGGCCTGATTTTGATTTTTTCCCTGAACATATGCAAAAGCTCTTCCTCACGTTTGAAGCCTGGAGTTTCAATGAGTAAAGTCATCTCATCAATGCCTCCAGGATTGGTTACCTCGATTTGCCAACGCTTCACTTCGTCAAATGTAGAGATAACTTGCTCCACCTGGTGAGGATAGACAAACATACCCTTAATGCGTGCCGTAGTATCTACCCGGCCCACAATAGTGCCCAAGCGTGGTGAAGTTCGACCACAGGCACAAGGGGATCGATCAATATAGGACAAGTCCCCAGTAGCCAAACGAATAAGTGGATAGGCTTTGTTAAAGGCAGTCACAACGATTTCGCCCACTTCTCCGTCTTTAAGGGGGATACCTGTATCTGGGTGACAAATTTCCACATAGGCACGGTTGGCAATATGCAGGCCACCCTTATGAAAACATTCGTAACCAATACAGCCCACATCAGCAGTACCGTATCCTTGGCGCATGATCAGATCAAATTTCTTTTCCAGATTGGAACGCATCTTTTCTGAAAACTTTTCTCCAGCCACAAAAGCCACTTCCAGGTACAGGTCTTTACGCAGGTTTAACCCTTTTTCTTCTCCCTTTTGAGCCAAATGCATCAAGTAACTGGGGGTTCCCACATAGCCGGTTACCCGTAATTTTTTCATAATATCTAGTTGGGTAGCTGTGTTACCCGGTCCAGTAGGCACCACTGCGCAATTAAGCTGACGTAAGGGCTCTTCAAACATAAGACCTGCTGGAGCCATATGATAATTAAACGTATTTTGAACCAGATCACCAGTCCGAAAACCCGCAGCGTAAAACCCCTCGGTCCATCCCCAATAATCATCTCCACGATCCTCAGGGTCAAAAATTGGACCAGGAGACAAAAATACCCGGCGTAATTCTCCAAGATCCTTGGTCAAAAGTCCCCCAAGACGAGGTCCCATGGATTGCAAAAAGATCAGTTCCTTTTTTTTCAAAATTGGCACGTGCTTCAAGTCAATAAGATCACGAAACTTGTCCACAGCAAATTGTGCCCGGTCAAAACGCTTTTTCACATCCTCAGAATACCTGTATGCATAGGACAAAAGCTCTTTGAGCTGAATTTGATAGTATTTTTGGCGTTCCGAGGCATCGAGAACTTCGCGTCGACTAAAAATGCCTTCAGTGCGATCCTTTCGGGTCATCTGCACTCCTCCTTTAAAAAAGCAGCCCATGGTCTGCGGTTGTAGGGTGAACAAAAATCATATTCTATACCAATAAAAAAATGGTTTGCAAGCCCTCACTTGCAAACCATTGATAATAATAAGAAAAATATAAAACTGAACGTCTTTATGGTCAACTGAAAAAGTCGAACTCAAGCAATGGATTCTTCTGGTTTCTGTTGCTCCAGCTCACTATAGGTGCGGGCAAAAACAAGAAAACCAGTGTGTGCCACCATGCGGTCTTCCGGACGTAGCCGTTCGGGAACTGGCTTATAGTGACGCAAGAATATCTCCAAAACCTCAACTTGACAAAAAGGGCCATGTTCAAGGGCCTTAAGAAGCTCCTGGACTTGATTGGTGGTGGGCAGAAGAAAACCAATGGGTGCTCCGGGCACCACAGCAGCAGGTATATGCTGGATATAGTCACAGGGCTCACGAACATCTAAAAAAAGTGCATCTGCACCATGGCTATGAAAGCCTTGTACAATATCATGGTGAAATTGTTCTACTCTGTGAGCCAGACCAATGCGTTCAAGATTTTCGCGACACAAAGTAAAAAATTCTTCTCGTCGCTCGTAGGTATAGACCTTGCCCGTATCACCTACCAGCCAGGCAAGAGCTGTGGTCAAGCCCCCAGACCCGCACCCTGCCTCAACAATGCGACAGCCGGGCCCAATTCCCAACTTCATGACAATATAGCCAATTTCCTTGGGATAAATAATTTGGGTACGGCGTTTAACAGATTTGATCAGGTCATATAAAGTAGGACGTAACACAGTAAAGGGATGGCCCTTGTGGGTACAGACCTGATGCCCCCAACCAGCCTCACGCACAGCATCAAGATCAAGAACACCTTCATTGCTGTGCATAACTTGCCCTTCTTTTGCAGATATAAAATAACGCTTACCTTTGGAGTTAAGGAGCATAACCAATTGTCCGGATTCAAGCATAGAGCCTCCTTTCTGTGTAAGGCCGGGTAGTCAGGGCCATGGGGGATGTCAAGCTACGGGGCCTCATACTACTGTTTTTCTTGCTATGCACGCTTCACCTGCGTAAAGAGGCACCTTGAGACCTGTTGTGCAACGAGTCCGGCGGGACCGGTTTTTTTGTCTTGTTCACAAATTAAAGGCCTCCAAATTTCCCGATGTTCTTGATGGGACAGCGTGTGTCCTTATCACCAATCGGATCAATTTTTATCAAAGGATTTTTTTATGAGTGAAAAACTCAAACGCAAAATGTTCATCAGTGTTTTGCCTGATGAACAAGTGGAAGTGATTATTGCCCAAGATAGTATTGTTACGGAATATTACGTGGAAATGCTTCACCAAAGCAAGACCAAGGGCAATATCTACAAAGGCCGCATCCATAACGTGGATCAAGCCCTGCAAGCTGCCTTTATCAACTATGGAGCAGACAAAAATGGTTTCCTACAGGTGGATGAAGTCCATCCTGAATATTATCTGGAAGACGTGCCTACTCGAGGCAAATACCCACCGCTACAAAAAGTTTTAAAACCCGGCCAGGAAATCCTGGTCCAGGTTGTCAAAGAGCCCACGGGTACCAAAGGTGCCTTTTTAACTACCTATTTGTCTATTCCCGGTCGATATTTTGTTCTTACTCCAGGACGTGAACAATTGGGTATTTCCCGTAAAATTGAAGATGACAAGGAACGAAGCCGTCTCAAGGATGTGGTAGAGGAACTCAAGCTCGACGAAGGCTTGGGAGTTATTGTTCGCACTGTCAGTGAAACCCAAAGCAAAACCAGCCTGTCCCGTGATCTTCAATTCCTGAAACGATTATGGAAAGATATCCGCAAAAAAGGAAACTCTGCTGAGTCTCCGGCCTTGATTTACGAAGAAAGAGATTTGGCCTTTCGAGCTATTCGCGATTATCTCACCCCAGATATTGCAGAATGCTGGGTGGACGATGGCCCCACAGCCAAACAAATCACTGAATTTGTGGCTTTGATCTTTCCTCGTCGCAAGCCTTTCATTCGCGTGCATACAGAAACAGCGAAAACTCTTTTTGAACGCTTTCGCATTGAATCGCAATTACAGCAGATCTTCAGTCGCCAGGTCAATCTGCCCAGTGGGGGACAATTAGTCATTGATCACACGGAAGCCTTGACCGCTATTGATATCAATTCTGGAAAAATTGGCGGTGAAAAAAACTTTAAAGAAATGGCCCTGCGCACCAATATCGAAGCAGCTAAGGAAATCCCAACCCAGCTCATGTTACGTGATATTGGCGGCCAAATTGTCGTAGATTTTATTGAAATGAAAGATGGCAAGCATGTACGCGAAGTGGAAAAAGTTTTGCGTCAGGCCCTCAAAGCAGATCGAGCCCGCACAGATATTGGTCGTATCTCCAAATTTGGTTTACTGGAAATTGTACGCCAACGCCTGGGCAATTCTGCCTTGGCCGTGAGTCTGGAACCTTGCCCTCATTGTGCAGGAGCTGGTACCAGACATAATTTGGAGTGGCGCTCCATGCAGGCCCTCAAGCAAATTTATCGGGAATTGCGTAAAAACAAACAATATGAGCCTTTCACCTATGAGACTGATGCCGAGCTTATGCAATATCTGCTAAACCGCAAACGCGAAAAACTCATTGAGTTTGAAGCCATGTTTCATCGCAAAATTTTCATTGTCCCGGCATCTCATTCCTTATGTTCTTTTTGTTAGGGGAGCCATGAAAATTTTGGTTCATCTTTGTTGTGGTCCTTGTGCCATCACTCCAATTCAAACCCTGCTGGAAGCAGGGTTCAAGGTCACGGGTTTTTTCTACAATCCCAACATTCATCCCTTGCAGGAATACCTGCGTCGCCGAGATTCCGTGGCCCTGATGGCCGAGAAACTGCAAATACCGGTTATTTACAAGGACGATGAGTATGCCCCCAAGGACTATTTTCGGGCCATAGTCTTTCGGGAGGCCAATCGCTGTCAGATTTGTTACACTTTGCGCCTGGAACGAACGCTATCCATAGCTCGGCGTGGCAAGTTTGACTTGTTCACCACCACCCTTTTGTATAGCAAATTTCAAAAGCATGAACAGATCCACAGCTTGGGACAAGATCTGGCTTCTGGGGGTAGAGTACAGTTTTATTACGCAGATTTTCGTCTGGGTTGGAGCAAGGGCATTGCTTTGTCCAAAGAATGGGGATTATATCGTCAACAGTATTGCGGCTGCCTCTATAGTGAAACAGAGCGTTATGCCCAACAATTACACAAACCTGTTCTGGGTCAGGAACCCTAATATGCTCTGCTATGTGCATGTCCCCTTTTGTGTGAGCAAATGCAGATATTGTGCCTTTCATTCAATACCATTTAGCTCTGATGATGCCTCTTTTTTTGTACATCTGGTTAAGGCAGAAATTATACAGTGGAGCAAGGTCCTTGGTGCCAAACACTTTGACACCGTTTACTTTGGCGGTGGCACACCTTCGCTCTTAAAGCCCCAGCAGATTGCTGAAATTGTATCTACCCTGGAAAAACATTTTACCATTGCCCAAGGAGCAGAGATAACCCTGGAAGCAAACCCAGAATCCATCATTCAGCCCGGATTACTGGCTGATTTGCATGCACTGGGTATTAATAGACTAAGCCTTGGCCTACAAAGTATGTCCGATACCACGCTAAAAGTTCTGGGCCGTCCCCATACAGCCAAAGAGTCCAGACAAGCAGTACATTTGGCCAGGGACGTTGGTTTTACCAATGTAAGCCTAGATGCTATTTGGGGTGTTCCTGGTCAAACCTTACACAACTGGGCAGAGGATTTGCAGGACATCATTGCTCTTGAGCCTGATCATCTCTCAGCCTACGCCTTGACCCTGGAAGAGGGAACAGTCTTGGCTCGTCAGGCAGAAGATAACCTCTGGCTCATGCCCACAGACGAGGCCATGGCTGAGATGTACATCCACACTGTAGAACGTTGTCAGGCAGCGGGACTTGCACATTACGAGGTCTCCAATTTTGCTCACCCTGGTAAAGAAAGCCGCCACAACTATGGGTATTGGACCGGAATAGACTATTTAGGCCTGGGGCCGTCGGCAGTATCTACCATTAAAAACCACCGTTGGACCAACCCCTGCCCCCTGGTTGCCTATGAGCAAGTCATCCAAAACAACAAAAAACGCCAAGAAGAAAATTTGTCTCAAAAAACTCGCAATTACGAAGAAATTATGCTTGCCCTCCGGACTACAAAAGGAGTGGGATTTGAAGAACTTTTCCCACAAAAACCAATCAGACCTGACTGTGAAATGTTCCATATTTTAACCAGGTTACAGGACCAAGGACTCATTCGTCTTCAATCTGATTCTTTGTCATTGACCAGCTCTGGTATGCTAGTCAGTAATTCCATTATCGAACTGGTGCTGGAGACCATGGATCACCAGCATGCAGATACGAGGCTCTCATGACCACAATAAATGACCACACACATAATGCACACACTTTTGCTGCTTCTGAAAAACAGGAGACATCCTCTTTTGTTATGGCTGATTTGCCAGATACAATACAAAAAGCAGCCAGCCACATGGGCTGGACCGAACTCATGCCCGTACAAACACAGACCATTCCCCTCATGCTTCAAGGGCAAGATATCATGGTCCAATCCCACACCGGCAGTGGAAAAACAGGAGCCTTTTTGTTGCCTATTTTGACCCAGATTGATCCAGATCAGGGTGTGGCTCAGGCTCTGGTACTCGCTCCCACCCGAGAACTGGCCATACAAGTCTGCAAAGATGCCAAAGAATTGACTCTTTCCAGTAAAATCTTCGCCTTACCTATTTATGGTGGAGTGGGATACCGCCCGCAAATTCAGGGTTTGGAAAAAGGAGCCCAGCTTATTGTGGGTACTCCAGGTCGTATCTTAGACCATTTACTCAAAGGGACCCTGACCTTGGATCACTTGAAAATTCTGGTCTTTGATGAGGCAGACCGCATGCTCTCCATGGGTTTTTACCCGGATATGAAGCAATTACAGCGGTATTTACCCCCTGGCTTGCAATCAACCATGTTCTCCGCCACCTATCCCGGTCATGTTCAAAGGCTCGCTCAACAATTTTTAAAAGATCCTGTTTTTGTTTCCCTAAGTCAGGACCAGGTGCACGCCAGTGATGTGCTTCACGTGGTGTACAAGGTGCCGGCCATGCAAAAAAGTCGAATCCTGGTAAAAATTATTGAACAGGAAAACCCGGCCTCGGGCATTATTTTTTGCAATACCAAGACTGACGTACATTTTGTAACCACAGTTTTGCGCCGTTTTGGCTATGATGTGGGCGAAATCAGCGCTGATCTATCTCAAGGAGCACGGGAAGAAGTCCTGGAAAAACTGAGGCAAAACAAGCTTAAATTTCTGGTGGCAACCGATGTTGCTGCGCGTGGCATTGATATTCACGAACTTTCCCATGTTTTTCAATATCAACCGCCCCAAGATCACGAAGCCTATATCCATCGCACAGGACGCACTGGCCGGGCTGGTGCTGCTGGCATTGCCATCTCCCTTGTGTCTGGGATGGAGGAAATTGAACTGGAACAAATCGCCAAAAAATTTTCCATCACCCTGGAAGAACGACAGGTGCCAGAAGATAAAGATTTGGAACTGCTCATTTCCCAACGTGCGGTATCCCTGCTGGAATCACAAGTACGCAAGGCAGACAATATCCAAAAGGAACGCATGCAGCGATTCATGCGTACTGTAGTGGACTTGGCAGACAATGAAGATTCTCGAGCACTCTTAGCTATGCTTATTGATGAATTCTACCAAAAAACATTTCACGCTCCCTTGGAAGAGCCTCTGGGCGCCTTGACCAAACCCCCTCTTCCTGTGGCCCTATCAGCAAGCCCAGAAGAAAATGGTAAAACCCGTCGCAAACGAAGTAAAAGAAAGCCAGCCACGAGCACGGAAATAAGCATACAAGATCCAAAAACTGAAAATAACACACAGCAGCAAAACCAAACAACACCAGCACCAGCTTCTCGGACTTTGGAGAAAACCAAGGATAAAAAAGTGTCCGTGAAAAAAGATCCAGGTACCCAACTCGTACCGACCAGTACTCTTGGAGCCAATGGGAGTATGAGTCAGGAGGAAATACAAGGGGGTATGGATTCCATCTGGGATAACGACAAGCCGGCATCTGATGCTTTGGCCGAATCTCCCAAAAAACGACGTAGGCGCCGACCACGCAAACCCAGTACCAGCCAAGTGGAAAACAATACGGAACAATCCAAAGCCTTGGATCCAGAAACTCCAAATGTACCCCAAAAGTCCACCCCAAGGGATAAAGAGGCTCGCTCCCCGAAGACTGAGTCCAAACCTATGCCTAAACCAACTCAGCACATGGCCGAGCAACAAGAAAAAATAAAAAGGAATGGGAAAGAAATAAAGGAAAAACCTGCACCTTCGAAAAAACCGCAAGCCAAGTCCAATAAAAAAATCTTTTTGGAATAAAGTCTTGCAAACTTTTTTTCCGTGTGATGGATTACTAAAAACAAAATCAACGTGTATCAAAACCGATATGCAAAAGATGTAATACTGAAAAAGAAACAAAGAAAAATGCCATGTCAGACTGGAGAACATGATAATGCAAGAACGGCGCAAACGAAGCCGAGTCAAGCTAGCCTTGCCCCTGACTATTTTTTTTAACGGAAAACAGATTCGGGGCATGATCAATGATTTGAGTCTTAAAGGCCTGTCCTGTAAAACTGAAACCATGCTTCTTCCTGGGAAAGAATGCGACATTACTTTGGAATTGGACTCAGGAATCCGCATTCATATTCATGGGCGTATCATTCGGTCAGGACAAGATGGTGCTGTTGATTTCTTGAGTATGGACACAGAAAGTTTTGCTCATCTACGCAATCTTGTACGTCTTTATGCTGAAGATGCCGATAGCGTTGATGCTGAGTTAAGTAACCCGGCATTCACAGCCATAGATTACGCTCTCTAACCAGGGCACTACTCAACAATGTTCTGATGGAACGTACCGTACATTAGCCGTATTTCTCTCTTGACCGCTCCAGTGACAATATCTTGGTCTTGTTTGCTCCCAATGCCATTTTTTTGTTAATTGTAGTCATAAGTCAGTCATATTTATCTTTAAGCTTTTACCAATGTGTTCTTGCCAACATCATAATGAGTAACCTTTATTAAAAAACAAAAAACAAGCTATTACCAAACATCTTGAAATTCTTTTATTTTTCTACCAAAAGAAAGATGGTTGCTTGTACTTTTATGATTTGATAGTTTTTCGGTTTACAAAATGCCAGGCGTTGCAACCCAAATACCATACTCAAGTCGCACCCAGCCAGTCAGCATAGAACCCTGTGAATGAGGAAATATATGTCTAGAATTTTTGATAAAATCTTGGGTTTTTTCTCCAATGATCTCGCTATTGACCTGGGCACAGCCAATACCTGTGTGTACGTCAAAGGCAAAGATATTGTCATGCGCGAGCCTTCTGTTGTTGCTGTTAAACGAGATAACAAGGGCAATAATAAAGTCCTGGCCGTGGGCAGTGAAGCCAAACGCATGCTTGGTCGCACCCCGGGTAATATTGTGGCCATTCGCCCCATGAAAGAAGGGGTTATTGCTGATTTCGAAGTAACAGAAGCCATGCTGCGCCACTTTATTTCCAAAGTGCACAATAGTCGCCGGTTAGTGCGCCCCCGTATTGTGATCTGCGTACCCACGGGTATCACCCAAGTAGAAAAACGAGCGGTCAAGGAATCAGCTCAAAGTGCAGGAGCCAGGGAAGTATTTCTTATTGAAGAACCCATGGCCGCAGCCATTGGAGCTGATTTGCCCATCACTGAGCCGACCTCCAATATGGTGGTAGATATTGGTGGGGGCACAACGGAAGTTGCTGTTATTTCTTTAGCCGGTATCGTGTACTCCAAATCTGTGCGCATTGGTGGCGATAAAATGGATGAAGCCATCTTACAGCACGTCAAACGCAAATATAACCTGCTCATTGGTGAAAGCTCGGCCGAAGATATCAAAACCACTATAGGCTCGGCCTTTACCCTGGACCCAGAATTATCCATGGATGTTAAAGGCCGGGATCTGGTATCAGGAATTCCACAAAATATTTCCATTACCTCCGAAGAAGTACGCAAAGCTATTTCAGAACCCATTGATGCCATTGTGCAGGCAGTGCGCATTGCTTTGGAACAAACTCCTCCAGAGCTGGCCGCAGACATTGTGGATCGTGGTATTGTCCTCACAGGTGGCGGTGGACTCTTACGTGGACTGGACCATCTGTTGCGCGAAGAGACTTCTTTGCCCATCACTGTGGTGGAAGACCCCATGTCCACAGTTGTCCTCGGATCCGGCAAGGTTCTGGACAATTTGGACATTTTACGTGAGGTAACCATCGAATAGTGTGAAATCACCTCGCTTTAAACGCCTGGTTCTCTTTTTTTTCCTACCGCTGTTTCTCTATTTTTCCATATACACATGGAACTGGAAAACAGGACATCTTAATTATTTATCCACTCTTGTAGGGTTGGACCTTGCTGGATGGATTCTAACTCCAGGGCGTTGGATTCAGCATAATACCAATAGCTTTTGGGCCAGGTATATTTACCTGGTTGGTGTCCGCCAGGAAAACGAAGAATTATTACTGCAAGTTCATGAGCTAGAATTTGAAGTTCTCCGAGTTGCAGAAAAAGCCAAAGCTGCTGATCGGCTGGCCTCTATGCTTCGTTTTACCCCTGAGACCACCTGGGACAGAAGGGGCTGCCGGGTTATAGGACAAAAATTAGGGCCCAATGCTGTACTGGAAACCATGCTCATTGATGTTGGAACTCTTGACGGTGTACGTCATCACGATCCTGTTATCTCTACCAAAGGAGTGGTGGGACAAATCTTAAAACCAGGCTTAAAATTTTCCAATGTGCTGCTGCTCACTGACGTTACCAGCAGAATTCCAGTAATCACCAGTACTGGTCGCATTCCAGCCATTGCCCATGGCCAAGGTTCAGGCAGCTTTTTAGAAATCAAATTCATCCCACGCAATGATGAAATTGTACCCGGTGAAATCCTCTTGACCTCAGGACAGGGAGGTATTTTTCCCAAAGGTATTCCAGTTGCTCGCGTGGTTGAAGTTACCCCCGCCGATGTTTCCCTTTTTCAAAAAGTGTACGCCGAACCACTGTTGAATCTGCGCTATTACGAAGAGCTACTCATTTTAAGCAGACGCGAAACTATTGATCCCTTAGCGACCAATGGCACAATCCTGGACAATCCTGAAGGGAACGACAATGCTTCTGCCAAGGATATAAAGCCTCCAACACCAAACCCATAGCCTGTTTACCCATTGTGACCACTTTGCCTGTGAATGCATTTTCCAAACAAAAAACACCCTCAATAGTATGGTGGAGTATTTTCCTGGTGGCCTCCATCTGGTGCCAGGAACTGACTGGCGGGTTGGACTTTCTTAGTCCAGGCCTCCTTATCTGCCTGCAAATGAGCCAGTGGGGAACTGTTTTATGGATGACGACACTTTGGGTCTTTATCCAAGAAGGTATTGGAAACTTTGAGTTTGGTGTGATTATTCTTTTTTACACAGGCATGTACTTAGCTTTTTTCTTATCCCGTTGGCTCTTGGAACCAGGAAATTTTCTTTTTATCTTTCTCTTTTCCCTTATCCTCGCCATATGGAACTGGATTATTGTACTTGGTGCGGTAAGTTTTCAGGAACTTCACGTACTTCTGCCCAGTCCCTGGAAACAAATCCCCCTACAATGGCTTGCCTATGTAGTGCACTGGAGCATATCTTTGGCTTTATTTCGAAGGTCGGTGAAATATGGGCACCTTTGAACAGCCGGAGCGTCCCCGTTTTTTTTCTGGTCCTGCCCTGCTCCTCACCCTTCTTGTTGTGCTCTTTGGCCTTTTTAGCATCAGGCTGTGGTATCTTCAAATTTACAAGAATGAATTTTATTTAAACCGAGCCCAGGACAATCGAACTCGCCAAAGTACCATGTTTTCTCCTCGTGGAATTATCCGCGATCGTGATGGGCTTTTATTGGCAGAAAATGCTCCTGCCTATGCTTTAGCTTTAGTGCGCGAGGATTGTCCTGATATTCCAGGGACCCTGGATCAAATCAGTATCTGGACCGAAACACCCAGAGAAGAGATACAAAAATCTTTTGAACTGGGCCGCCAAAGAGTCAAACCCTTTGATGAACAAGTCATTGTCTCCAATATCTCCTTTGATCTGGTCGCCATGCTTGAAGCCAAACATCATGATTGGCCAGGGCTGGCCATTGTGGTGCGCCCTAAACGCTTTTATACTTACGGCTCAACCTTGGCCCATATTCTGGGGTACGTGGCTAGAGCCAATGAAGAAGAACTCCTCAATGATCCCAGCCTGCAACTTGGAGATGATGTGGGCAAACAAGGCATTGAACTGGTGCTGGAACAAAAACTTCGTGGGTCAAAGGGCTTGGAGGAATTTGAAGTCGATGCTTCTGGACGAATCCTCTCTTCCAGAGTGCTTTCCCAGCCTGTCAAAGGGGATGATGTAAATCTCAGCATATCTCTCCCCCTTCAGGAGGCAGCAACCAAGATACTGGAAAACAAGGCTGCTGCCCTGGTGGTCATGGATGCTAAGACAGGACAAATTGTTGTGCAGGTCAGCCTGCCTACCTATGACCCCAATGACTTTGTAGTTGGCATCAGCCACAGCAAATGGAATGATCTTTTGGAAGATCCCCTCCATCCTTTGCAAAACCGTCCAGTGCAAAGCTCCTATCCGCCAGGATCTGTTTTTAAACTTGTGGTGGCTGGGCTCGCATTGGACAGTGGTATTATGACTCCAAGTTCCACTATTTTTTGCTCTGGACAATACACCTTGGGCAAAAGAAGTTTTCGATGTTGGAGACGTGGCGGCCATGGCACTGTGGCCTTAACCAAATCCCTGGTAGAATCCTGTGATGTGTATTACTATCAGGTTGGCGAAAAATTGGGGGTCAATGCCATTAGTAACTATGCGATCCAATGTGGTTTTGGAGCCAAAACCAATGTGGAGTTGCCTCATGAACGTTCAGGCAACATGCCTACACCAGAATGGAAACTCAAACGTTTTGGAGAGCGCTGGCAGGGAGGGGAAACTTTAAATTTTGCCATTGGCCAGGGATATACACTGGCAACCCCCCTTCAGGTAGCCAGATTTATTGCTGCTCTGGCCAACGGGGGGCTTTTACTGCGCCCGACCCTACTCCTGGAGAAAGCCGATGTTATCGGTGAATTACCCATGACCACAGGCACACGAAAATACATCCTTGATTCCATGGTTGCCACTGTGGAAAATGAACGAGGAACCGCCCGTATATTACGAAGACCCGGTCTTCGCATCGGCGGAAAAACAGGCACTTCCCAAGTGGTCAAACTCATGGATAAGTATGAAAAAAAAGCCACCAAGGAAATACCGTATAAATATCGGGACCATGCCTGGATGGCCAGTTTTGTTGAAAAAGATGACAACTGCTATGTTGTCGTCGCCATGATTGAACATGGGGGAGGAGGTGGAGCTGAGGCCGGACCAGTAGTGGGGGCCATGATTGATTTACTTTTTCCTGTAGAAATCGGCCCCAAGCCCGAGGTATTATGATTGATAGAAGACTCTTTTTTCACATTAATTGGGGGCTATTGGTTCTGGTGGCCATGCTTTTTGTTGTGGGGGCAATAAATCTCTATTCAGCCAGCACCTTACGTGGTTCCGAAGGATTGGAGTTGGATGTCTATTTTAACAAACAACTCCTTTGGGGTGGAGCAAGCCTCTGTGCCATGACCTTGGTAGTCATTTTCGACTACCGTCACTTTCAAGCCATAGCCTGGCCATTATTTTTACTTTCCTTTGCCTTGCTTCTTGGAGTCGCCTTGGCCGGCAAGTCCATCTCTGGAGCAAAAAGGTGGCTGGACCTTGGTTTTTTTCACTTTCAACCAACAGAATTAGCTAAAATTGCTGTGCTCATCCTAACTGCCCGAATTCTATCTCGCATAGAAGGCAGGCTTGGTTGGATCAACCTGGGGAAAACTGTATTAATAGGGCTGATCCCAGCAATAATTATAATCAAGCAACCAGACTTGGGTTCAGCTCTAAACATTATGCTTATCTTGGGGGGTATGGTGCTTTTTAAAGGGCTAACACCAGCTGTGTTCCGTACACTTTTGGTATGTATTCCCATTACTTTACCCTTTGGCTGGTTTTTTTTACACGATTACCAAAAAAAGCGCATCCTCACCTTTCTTGATCCAGGTAATGACCCTTTGGGTGCTGGCTATCATATCATTCAATCACAAATCGCCATTGGCTCTGGTGGATTCTGGGGCAAAGGCTTTCTAGAAGGCACACAAAGCCAACTTCGTTTTCTTCCAGAAAAACATACAGACTTTGCTTTTGCTGTTTTGGGTGAAGAGTGGGGCTTTTTTGGTTCTATACTTCTTTTAGTTCTTTTTTGTTCCTTTTTATATCAAATTTATGTTGTCTCCTTAGAAGCCAAGGATGACTTTGGACGCTACCTTGTTGCTGGTGTTTTTTTCTATTTTTTCTGGCAAATCTTAATCAATATGGGCATGGTTCTTGGTATCATGCCCGTTGTAGGTATTCCCCTTCCTTTTATTAGTTACGGAGGAAGTGCATCAGTCATTAATTTTTGCATGATTGGTTTAGTCCTTAATATTGCCATGCGAAGATTTATGTTCAAAAAAAGCGGATAACTTTATTTAACAAAGCATATACAAAAGGGGCGTGGTTAACACCTTGTGCCTCCTGTGTAAAAAAATTCCCAAGGCAATAGACAACTCTTCCTGAAACAAATCTTTTATTGCGTGAAATTTCGAACAAAGCAGAGGGGCTACACCTCCAAAGCGTAATTCTTGCTCATGTGAATCAAAAAGCTTTGACACGAAAATCGGAATCGGATAAGGCTTCACTGACTTTGAACAAAAATTCACATACTCTTTAGGGGGCGGCATGATTGATCTTGATTACACGTTTTTTATCCAGCTTGTGAACTTTTTGATCACCCTGACGGTATTGAACTTGATTCTCTATCGTCCCATCCGAGGAATCATCAAAAAGCGCGCTGAGGTCATGAGTGAAAAACTAGGTTCTATTGAGGAATTTGCCGCCGAGGCAGAAGAAAAACTTACCAATTATCAGCAAGCCTTAAGTGGTGCGCGTTCCGAAGCCCAACAACTACGCATGTCCTTAAAAGAAGAAGGAATGTCCGAGGAAACAACTGTTCTGTCCAAGGCTGGGACTGAAGCTGCAGAGAAAATTTCAGTGGCAAGACAAGAAATTGATTCTCAAAAACAGACTGCTCTTACATCTTTGCACGGTGCGGTCGCTGGGTATGCAAAAGAAGTTGCTAACAAAGTTCTGGCAAAGGGCTAGTTTGCAACATTTTTTTATTTCACGGCAATACTTTCTCATATAAGGAGGGCGGAATTTTGAAAAAGCTCAAGACTGTCGGATTGGTGACGGCAGCGCTGGTGCTCTGCGCGGTTGCGGCATTCGCTTCCGATGGCGGAGAAGGTGGAGGCAGTGGCAAACTGCTTGATCTTCTATTTCGTTTTATCAATTTTGGCATTGTTCTTTTTTTGGTGTACAAGTTTGCCGGCAAACGCTTTGCAGACCTCTTATCCGGGCGCAGCAAGCAAATTGAAGCAGATTTGACTGATCTTGATGAACGCAAAGAAGACGCCCAAAAACGCCTAGCGGAAGTTGAAGAGAGCATTGCCAACCTGGAGGCTGAAAAAACTCAGATTCTTGCTGAGGCTAAAGCTCAAGGCGAAGCTCTACGCCAATCCATCGTTGAAAAGGCAGAAGCACAGGCGGCACAAATTTTGACTCAGGCTGAAATTGCTGCTGCTCAGGAAGCAAAGTTGGCCATTGACGCCATTCGTGAAGAACTGGCTGAAAAAATTATCACAGCTGCTGAAGAGCTTGTGAAAAAACAGCTCAAGAAAAAAGATCACGAAGACTTGGTCGCTGAATATCTTAAAAAGGTGGTGCTCAATTGACAGGAAACATTGTAGCAAGACGTTATGCCAGGGCTCTTTTTGCCGTTGCCCTCTCACAGTCCGAAAAGGATGCAAAGGCAAAATATGGAGAAGACCTGGCTAGGCTGGCTGAACTCCTGGAGAATGCGCCAGATCTCATTAAAATCTTCCGCAATCCTATTTTTAATGTGGAAGAAAAAAAGGGAGTAATCATTAAAGTTCTGGACAAAGTGGCTCCAAGCCCTGTGATTCGGAATTTCTGTCTGCTTCTTGCGGACAAAAACAGATTAGCTTTCCTTCCTGAGATCAACGCTGTCTATGGAGCACTTCTGGATTCAGCCCAGGGTGTACTACGCGGCAAACTGGTGACTGCGGTCAAATTGTCCGATGTGGTACAGAAAAATGTTGTTGAAAAACTGGAAAAAGAATCGGGTCAGAAAATAGTCCTTGATTATGAAGTGGATCAAGAGATTATTGGCGGGCTTATGCTTAAAATTGGAGACAAGGTTCTTGACGCCAGTATTCGGGCTCAACTGCAAATTTTGAAAGAAAATATCAAAAGGGGTGAGTAGAGGCTATGCAGATTAAAGCAGAAGAAATTAGCCAGATCATCGAAGGCCAAATCAAAAATTACGAAAAAAAGGTTGAGATGAGCGAAACTGGTGTGGTTCTGTCAGTAGGCGACGGTATTGCCCGCGTCTATGGTTGTGAAAACGCAATGGCCATGGAGCTTCTGGAATTTCCCGGATCCATCATGGGCATGGTGTTGAACCTTGAAGAAGATTCTGTTGGTGTCGCTCTCCTTGGTGAGACAGAGCACATCAAAGAAGGAGATATCGTCAAACGTACTGGAAGAATTTTTCAGGTTCCTGTTGGCGATGCCGTTATGGGACGAGTCATTGACCCATTGGGCAATCCTATTGATGGGCTTGGACCGATCCAGACAGATACTTATCGTAACGTTGAAATCAAAGCTCCTGGAATCATTGCCCGTAAGTCCGTTCATGAGCCCATGTACACGGGGTTAAAGGCTGTTGATGCCATGACTCCCATTGGTCGTGGACAACGTGAGCTGATTATTGGTGACCGCCAGGTTGGTAAAACAGCTGTCGGTGTTGATGCTATCTTGGCTCAAAAAAACAGCGACATTCACTGCTTCTATGTAGCTGTTGGGCAAAAGAAGGCCACCGTAGCCCAGGTTGTTGAAGCTTTGCGACAAAATGGTGCCCTGGAATACACTACAGTTATTTCCGCTACAGCATCTGAGCCGGCTCCGCTTCAATTTATTGCCGCCTATTGTGGATGCACCATGGCTGAATTTTATCGTGACAATGGAAAACATGCCCTGATCGTTTACGATGACCTGTCCAAGCAGGCAGTAGCCTATCGCCAGATGTCCTTGCTCCTGCGTCGTCCTCCTGGACGTGAAGCATTTCCTGGTGACGTTTTTTACTTGCACTCCCGTCTCCTAGAGCGTGCCTGTAAGGTGAATGACAGTCTGGGCGCAGGTTCTCTGACAGCTCTGCCTATCATTGAAACCCAGGCTGGTGACGTATCCGCATACATCCCCACTAACGTTATTTCTATTACTGATGGCCAGGTTTACCTGGAGCCTAACCTGTTCATGGCTGGTATTCGTCCTGCCATTAACGTTGGTTTGTCAGTATCTCGAGTTGGTGGTGCAGCACAGATCAAGGCCATGAAAAAGGTGGCTGGTACTCTTCGTCTGGACTTGGCTCAGTACCGTGAACTGGCTGCTTTTGCCCAGTTTGGCTCTGACCTGGATAAGGCCACCAAGACCAAATTGACACGCGGTGAACGTCTGGTTGAGTTGCTCAAACAACCGCAATATAAGCCCATGCCAGTGGATGAACAAGTTGCTGTTCTTTATGCTGGTACCCGTGGCTATCTAGACGATGTGGATGTGGCTGATGCCATTCGTTTTGGCGAAGAGTTAGTGGATTTCATGCGTAACCAAAAAACTGAAATCCTGGCTGAAATCATTCAGACACAGGACCTTGGTGCTGAAACTGAAAAGAAGCTGGCAGCAGCCATTGATGAGTTCAAAGCTGGTTTCAAAGCATAGAATCGCTTAAGGAGTCATAAATGGCATCACTAAGGGACATTCAAAACAAAATTGTTGGTGTGAAAAAAACCAAGCAGATTACCAAGGCGATGAACATGGTCGCTTCTGCAAAACTGCGTGGTGCTCAAAATCGCATTGAACGATTTCGTCCCTATGCTGATAAATTCCAAGATATTCTCATTGATCTGGCTTCAAGAGCTGATGCCAGTGCCCACCCCTTGTTGGAAAAACGTGAAGAAATCAACAATGTTGGTATTATTCTGGTAACATCAGACAAGGGCTTGTGCGGCAGTTTTAACGCGAATCTATGTAATCTCGCCAATAAACTAGCCAAGCAAAAACAATCAGAAGGCAAGAATGTCACATTTATCTGCATTGGAAAAAAAGGTCGGGATTTTATCCGTAAGACCAATTTTGAAATCGCAACACAATATGCAGAGCACATGAGTAACTTTGATTTCCAGTTAGCCAGTGAAGCTGGCAACCTGGTGATTGACGGATATCTCTCCGGCCAATTCGATGAAGTACATGTTGTTTATGGTCAATTTGTTAGCATCGCCAAACAAGAAGCCACTGCCTCTCAAATCCTTCCGGCTGAAACACCTGAAGTTGAGGCTCCAGTTGGTGCTGCAAGCGAATACATCTTTGAGCCTTCGGTGGAAGGACTTTTAGCCGAGCTTCTACCAAGATACGTCAAAGTCCAGGTGTATCGAGGATTACTTGATACATCGGCAAGCGAACACGCTGCACGTATGTCGGCTATGGATAATGCGACCAAAAACTGCGATGAAATGGTAGATAGCCTGACACTGGTTTATAACAAAGCTCGCCAGGCAAGCATCACCACACAACTAATGGACATTGTAGGCGGTGCCGAGGCACTGAAAGGATAAGGGGGCATAACGCATGAGTGCTGTTAATACCGGAAAAATCGTACAGGTCATTGGACCTGTTGTGGACTTGGAGTTTGCCGAAGGCAAATTACCCAAGATTTTTGACGCTGTTCTCATTACTAATCCAACCATCGATGACGAAGAAGACAACCTCGTTGTTGAGGTAGCCCAGCATCTAGGCAATAGTGTTGTACGCTGTATCGCCATGGATAGCACCGATGGTCTGGTTCGTGGGCAAATTGGAAAAGATACTGGAAAATCCATTATGGTGCCAGTTGGCAAACCATCTTTGGGACGTATCTTAAACGTTGTGGGCCGTCCTGTGGACGAAAAAGGTCCCATTGTTGCTGAAAAGTACTATCCCATTCACCGAGCTGCTCCTTCCTTTATGGAACAGTCCACCAAGGTTGAAGTCCTTGAAACCGGCGTTAAAGTTATTGACCTGCTCGTACCATTTCCCAAAGGTGGTAAAATGGGCATGTTCGGTGGTGCCGGTGTTGGTAAAACCGTTATCCTCATGGAAATGATCAACAACATTGCCAAAAACCATGGTGGTATTTCTGTATTTGCTGGCGTTGGTGAAAGAACCCGTGAAGGAAATGACTTGTATCATGAAATGATTGATGCTGGCGTTCTGGATAAAGCCTGCCTGGTCTACGGCCAGATGAACGAGCCTCCTGGAGCACGCTCACGTGTTGCTCTGACTGCACTGGCCGCTGCTGAATACTTTCGTGATGAAGAAAATCAGGACGTACTCCTTTTTGTTGATAACATCTTCCGCTTTACCCAGGCTGGTTCTGAAGTATCCGCACTCTTGGGTCGTATGCCTTCTGCTGTTGGTTATCAGCCAACTCTGGGTACCGACCTGGGTGAGCTTCAGGAGCGTATTACTTCTACAACCAAGGGCTCCATTACCTCGGTACAGGCTGTTTACGTCCCTGCTGACGACTTGACTGACCCTGCTCCGGCAACCACTTTCTCGCACCTTGACGGTACTATTGTTCTTTCTCGTCAGATTGCAGAACTTGGTATCTATCCTGCGGTGGACCCATTGGACTCCACATCGCGCATTCTGGACCCCAATGTTATTGGCATGGACCACTATATGACTGCTCGTGCCGTACAAAGAATCCTGCAGAAATATAAAGACTTGCAGGACATCATTGCAATCTTGGGTATGGATGAATTGTCTGATGAAGATAAGATCACCGTTTCCCGTGCCCGTAAAATCCAGCGTTTTCTCTCTCAGCCCTTCTTTGTTGCCGCTCAGTTTACCGGTAAGGAAGGACGTTATGTCAAACTAGAAGATACGATTAAAGGCTTTAAAGAGATCATCGATGGCCAGCATGATTCCGTTCCGGAGTCTTGCTTCTATATGGTTGGCGGCCTTGATGAGGTTCTTGAAAACGCCAAGAAACAGTAATCCTGGAGCTGGGGTATTGATATGGCTAAAACATTGACACTTGAAATAGTAACGCCTGACAAAATGGTGCTCAAGGAAGAAGTCGACTATGTTGGCGCTCCGGGCATTAATGGAGAATTTGGCGTTCTGCCCAATCATATCCCGTTTCTCTCTGCACTTGGTATCGGGAGCCTGTACTACAAATTAAACGGCAAAAAGTACTTTGTCTTTGTTGCAGGCGGATTTGCCGAGGTATCACCCACAAAGGTGACTGTCCTTGCTGAGGTAGCGGAAAAAGCTGAAGACATTGATCTGGAACGAGCCCGACGTGCTCAGGACAGAGCAGAACAGCGTGCCACCCAGCAGCAGGAGAAACTGGACCATGCAGCCGCGCAAGCGGCTTTGGCCAGGGCATTACATCGCATGAAATGCCGTGCAAGTGCGGTCAGCGAAGGTACATGTCGCATGTGATTGGATTTACTGCGAACCTGCATTCGGGCTACTAGCTTAGCCTGGAAAACAACCATCATCCCCTGGCCTGAGTCAGGGGATGATTTTTTTGTATAGAACTTCTTATTTGCGCCAATAATTATTGGCTGCAGCCACTGTTTGGAAATTAATAGCCACCACTTGTGAAGCAGCGGTCAGGGAATCAGGGTTGTTGGCATAAATAGGACGAAGTTTGTGCAAAACTTCCGGATCCGGTTGCGTATACTTCACCCCCCGACGGCTTAAAGTAATAGCCAATTCAAAACCTTGTTGAGGTGTGTCTGTAATCAACGTGGTCAACCATGTTTCATCCATTATCGGCCTCCTTGTATTTTTCATTCGTCATACCATATAACCAACCTACATCGCAACTAACACCCATCTGGCATATACAAGACAAACATGTTTTGACTTACGTCAAGGCTCTCACATAGAATAGTAAAAAATTTCATGAATATTCTGGAGGTCAGCTTGGATATACAGACAATTATTGAAGAAAACATTCCTTTTAACCGTTTCTTAGGCCTGAAAGTGCAAGAAATTCGACCGAGATATGCACGATTAGAACTACCCTTTCGCCCTGAATTTATCGGTGACCCACGCAGACCTGCTTTACATGGTGGTATTATTGCGACCTTGGTGGATACTTGTGCCGGAGCAGCAGTTTGGGCATCAGGATCACCCCGTGATCGAGTTGCAACCATAGACATGCGTGTTGATTACCTTCGCCCGGCTGATCCTGCAAACCTAGTGGCTATAGGTATAGTCAAACTTTTAGGTAATAGGGTAGGAAATGCCGTGGTTCAGGTATTTTCAGTCAACAATCTAGACGTGGTTATTGCCGAAGGACGCGGTGTCTTTAATATCCGTAAAGCTGGCGCCAAAGCACCTTGTGCTATTGATGATCAACATCATGAAGACATACCCCAGCAAGAATAAGCTAGAATTTATATCCTTGTCATCTTCTTATGCTGATATTATGCTTTAAACAAATGAGAAAAAGCAAACAACGTATTAGGAAAACAACACCTTATATCCTTGACCTAACGAGCGTAAGTCTTACGTTATTAGGTGATAAATTTAGATGTACGTTTTAAACCCTTGATAGATGTCTACATGCTTACCAGGAGGTAATCCCATGTCCACGTTCTCCAAAATTTTGTGCCCTGTAGATTTTTCTGAAAATAGTGTTGCTGTTGCTGAAGCAGCTCGAAAAATTGCCCTCCAGTTTAAGGCTGAGGTCTTTGTCGTCTATGTTGCACCATCTATGATCCAATATGAAATCTTTGATTTGCCTGCAGCTTCTCTTCCACAACTTGTTGGTGATATCGTGAGTGGAGCGGAAAAAAATATGACTGAATTTGTGGAAAAAAATTTCCCGGATGTAACAGTAACAGGTAAGGTTATCAGCGGAGATGCCGCCAATTCCATTGTGAATCTGGCCCAATCTGAAAAATGCGACTTAATTGTCATGGGCACTCATGGACGTCAGGGATTAAACCGACTACTCTTTGGCTCAGTCGCTGAAAAAGTTGTTAAAACTTCCCCCGTTCCTGTCATGACTATCAGACCCGAAGCATAACCACGACCCCATTCGGGGTCTTTCTCTTATGGTCTATTCTTCAATTTGCGCTACCATCCGACACCATTGGTTAGCCATTATAGCTTATTTTTTAACCATGATTGCCTTGGCCTTTGTTATTTGGCAAGGGGCTGAAAACATGGGCTATAATTGGCAATGGTTTCGTATACCCCGCTATCTCTTGCTGCCCGATGGACGTCCAGGCCCTCTTGTCCAAGGTGCAGCGATCACCTTGTGGATTTCAGCATTAAGTTTTGTGGGTGCAACTGTCTTGGCCCTGACTACAGCTCTGCTCAGGCTATCCAACTCCATTGTGGGGCAAATCCTGGCCCGAGCCTATCTGGAACTCATTCGCAATACTCCTTTATTGGTGCAAATATTTTTTATTTATTTTGTCATTGCACCTATGATTGATTTAGGACGAATGCCCGCAGCCATTTTATCTTTATCTCTTTTTGAAGGAGCCTATGCTTCAGAAATTATTCGAGCTGGAATTCTTGGTATCCCCAAGGGACAATGGGAAGGAGCCTTAAGCCTTGGGCTAAGCAAGGCAGCAGTGTACAGACAAGTTATCCTGCCCCAGGCCTTACGCAGAGTTTTACCGCCCCTGGTCAGCCAAGGAGTATCTTTGATCAAAGACTCGGCCCTGGTGTCCACCATTGCTATTTTTGATCTGACCATGCGCGGCCAAGCCATTGTTGCTGAAACATTTTTAAGCTTTGAAATCTGGTTTACTGTTGCCGCCATTTATTTGCTTTTGACTACCTCTTTATCACTTTTATCAACAAAATTGGACCAACAACATCAACAGCCTTGTAAGGAGACCATATGTCCAGACTAATTACCACTTTGCTGTTATCCATGATATTATCCCTTTGCACCGTACCCGCCATGGCCAAGACCAGTGAAAAAAGTACCTTGGATCAAATCCTTGAACGCGGAGTGCTTCGCGTGGGTTTTGACACTTTTGTGCCCTGGGCTATGAAAAACAAAGATGGAGAATATATTGGTTTTGAAATTGATGTGGCCCGTCGCTTGGCGCAGGACATGGAAGTGGATGTGGAATTCGTACCCACCAAGTGGTCAGGTATTATTCCCGCTCTGTTAACAAGTAAATTTGATATTATCATCGGCGGTATGGGCATACTTCCCAGCCGTAGTCTCAAAGTCAACTTTAGTAGCCCCTACGAATACACTGGCATGTCCATAGTTGCCAGCCAAACTCTGGCTCCAGGTCTTTCCAGCCTCAATGATTTTAACAAACCTGAATTTACCCTGGCCATGAAAACCGGTGCCACTTCTGTAACTGCAGCCAAAAAATACATGCCCCAAGCTACCTTGCGTATGTTTGATGATGAGGCACAGGCCCTGCAAGAAGTGCTCAATGGCCGGGCCCAGGCCATGATTGCCTCGGCTCCTTTCCCTGAACAACAGAGCCTGCGTCATAACGACAAACTTTACCTGCCCCTTGCAGGAGAAACCTTCACCAAAGAACCCATTGGTTTTGCCTTGCGCAAAGGTGACTGGGAATTTCTGGTTTTTTTAAACAGCTGGATTCTGGTGGCAGAGTCTGAAGGATGGCTGCAGGAACGTTTTGATTATTGGTTTAAAACTATGGACTGGGAGAACCAGATCAAGTGATCTTGCCGGGAACACACAGCCCAAAGAAAAGATTGAGCCTGGGCAAGGTGGATTTTATCCTTCTGGCCATTCTGGCCAGCCTTGGGCTTGGTCTATTTTGGCAGATAGATACCGGATCTCAGCCCAGAGAATGGCCCATTCTGGGACAATATCTTATTCGATCCGATGGTGGGCCAGGCCTCCTGGTACAAGGACTCTTCACCACCATTCGCCTGACCATCTGGGCTGGTCCTGTGGCTTTCATCCTTGGTCTCAGCGCAGGACTGGCTCGTACCAGCCGGTACCTTTACCTACGCCTGATGGGAGCCACTTATGTTGAACTTTGTCGTAATCTTCCACCCCTGGTCTTGATTTTCTTGTGCTATTATTTTTTGGCAGATCAAATCGCACCCAGTATTGGCCTCCAAAACACCTTGCGTACAGCTCCACACGAAATCAAAGTAGTAGTAGAATTTTTCATGGGCAAAGTAGAACAGATCGATGTTTTTATCACTGCGGCTGTTACCTTGGGACTCTATGAAGGAGCGTATGTCGCTGAAATTGTTCGTGGTGCAATCCAATCTGTGGACTCTGGCCAGTGGGAGGCCGGACGAGCTCTGGGCTTTCCCCGCCTAGCCCAATTGCGCTATATTATTTTTCCCCAGGCATTCCGCAATATGATTCCTGCTTTGGCTGGGCAGGGCATATCCACGATCAAGGACTCGGCCATTGTTTCCGTGGTTTCCATCCAGGAATTAACCTTTCAGGGAACCCAACTCATGGCCACCACCTACCTGGCCTTGGAAGTTTGGACCTGCGTGGCTCTTCTTTACTTTCTCTTGACGTTTAGCTGCTCCCTGGCAGCTGGCCGATTGGAAAAAAGATTACGCCAGCAATACTCCACCTAGAAAATCGCTCCCTCATTTCTGCCAGATTTTCTGTATTGGTATCTTGTCTTATCCAGGGGAGTACTGATTAAATCGAAACAAGTCATTGCCAACGAAGTGAAGCAATCCAGAATCATTGACTTATCAGTAAATTATAGATTAGCGAAGCACCACGTTGTGACCCTCTTAACAATGACAGAATTAATCAACGCTTCCCTAGACCTCCTGCCCTTACCCAAGTGAGGAAATTTAAGAGGGGATACGTATTCCCTAGCCAAAATTCTGCTTTAGAGCGGATGCATAAACAACAAAGACCATGTTCTTCCTAGTTTTGACAATCATTCCATGATCAATTAATTATATACGTTTTCCGTATGTACTCTCAATTCTTTCCGGCTTGAGCACACTACAATAAAATTGTCGCTACAAGCCATATTTTCCATACCTTAAGGACCACTTATTTCTTATGCATAAAATTCAAAAGATTAAAGGTTTCACGGACCTCTTTAGTCCTGAAAGCACAGTCTATACGTATATGGAAAACCTGGCTCGCACAGTTTTTGGAACGTATGGTTGCCAGGAAGTTCGCACTCCCATTTTAGAAAAAACAGAACTCTTTGCTCGCTCCATTGGCGAAGAAACAGATGTGGTCCAAAAAGAAATGTACACCTTTTGCGACCGCAAGAATCGTTCTTTGACCATGCGTCCCGAAGCCACAGCTGGCGTTTTGCGAGCTTTTATTGAATCAGGCTTGTACACCCGGGACACAGTAAGCAAACTTTTTACCTATGGTCCCATGTTTCGCTATGAACGCCCTCAAAAAGGTCGCATGCGCCAGTTCTATCAGCTTAATGTGGAAGTATTGGGCACTGAAGCACCCCAGGCTGATGCTGAAGTGATCCTCATGCTCTGGGCCTTTCTATCCAAATTGGAGCTGGGCAATTTAACTCTGGAACTCAATTCATTGGGTTGTCCTGCTTGTCGTCCGACCTTTCATAAACACCTGCGAGAATTTCTGAACACCATCAACCAAGAAGAACTTTGTGAAGATTGTCTCCGGCGCACAACTACCAATCCCTTACGAGTCCTGGATTGCAAGGTACCCACGTGCAAAAATCTTGTGGCCAATGCCCCAAGTATTACTGATTCTTTGTGTGCCCATTGTGCCGACCATTTTGTTCAAGTACGAGAAATTTTAGATTTGGCCCATCTGCCCTATCACCTTAATGATCGTTTGGTCCGCGGCCTGGACTATTACCAGCGTACCACTTTTGAAGTTGTCTCGGGTGACATTGGTGCCCAAACAGCTGTGGCTGGTGGCGGACGCTATGATGGACTTATTCAGCAATTGGGAGGACCGAATCTGCCTGGTATTGGTTTTGCCTGTGGCATGGACCGTCTGGCTCTTTTGTACGCCCAAAACCATGCTCCCAGTCATGATTTTTATATGTTTGCTCTGGACAACAGTGCACTTAACACTGCCCTGCTGTTGGCCCAACGTTTGCGCAATCGAGGATTTGTAGGGGAGGTGTCCTTTGAGACCAAAAGTATTAAATCCCAAATGCGCCAGGCCAATAAGCTGGGAGTAAAGACCTGCCTTATCCTTGGTGAAGATGAAATGAACAAGGGGCAAATCGTGGTCAAAGACATGGCGACAGGTGTTCAAAAAGCTATTGGGCAAGAAGACTTGGAACAGGCTCTGGGTTTTAGAAAATCCTGAACTCTTTACAGGGACAAAAACAAGTTTACTCTACTTGTTAATAAGGAAAATTTTTATGGATGACCGGAATATAGAACAGCAATTAGATAGCCTGGAAGGATGGCAAAGAACGCACACCTGTGCAGCCCTTGGGCCTAATAACCTGGACCAGGAAGTCTGCCTCATGGGTTGGGTGCAATATCGGCGCGATCACGGGGGGCTTATCTTTATTGATCTTAGAGACCGGCATGGCTTGACCCAGGTCGTCTTTTCTCCGGAAGTCGCACCCAAGGCCCATGAACATGCCCATATTTTGCGCACAGAATTTGTGTTAGCCATCAAGGGTGTGGTCCGGCATCGACCCGAGGACATGGTCAATTCCAAGCTCGCAACTGGGGCTATTGAAGTCTATGTCACGGAGTTTAAATTGCTCAACACCTCTAAAACTCCTCCTTTTCCCATTGAGGATCGTATTGAAGTTTCAGAAAACTTGCGTCTTAAATATCGTTTTCTTGACTTACGCCGCAAAGCCCTGGCTGATAACCTGATCCTCCGCAACCGCATTGCCCAGTCTGTACGACGTTACCTGGATGATCTAAATTTTTTGGAAATAGAAACTCCGGTATTAACCAAATCCACTCCTGAAGGAGCGCGGGATTTTCTGGTACCCAGCCGGGTTAACCCAGGACAATTTTATGCCCTGCCCCAATCCCCGCAACTTTTCAAACAGCTGCTCATGTGCGGCGGGCTGGATCGTTATTATCAAATTGTTAAATGCTTTCGTGACGAAGATCTGCGTGCTGATCGCCAGCCTGAGTTTACCCAAATTGATATTGAAATGTCCTTTGTTGACGAAAGCCAGGTCATAACCATGGCCGAAGGCATGATGGCTCGTGTCATGCACGACGCTTTGGGACATGAAATGCCTCTGCCACTACCACGCATGACCTATGCCCAGGCCATGGACAAATATGGTGTGGACAAACCTGATGTTCGTTTTGATCTCCACCTGCAGGAAGTAACAGATATTGTGCGCGGCTCTCAGTTCAAGCTTTTTGCTACAGCTGCCCTGGTTAAAGCTCTGCCTGTACCCGGTGGAGCAGAGCTTTCCAGAAAAGAAATCGATGACTTTACAGATTTTGTTAAAATCTATGGCGCCCAAGGATTGGCCTGGATCAAGATCAAGGAAGATGGCTGGCAATCTCCCATTGCCAAATTCTTAAGCGATGAAGAACGTGCCGGGTTGACCGGGGCTCTTCATCTTCAACCTGGAGACATTGTTTTTTTTCAGGCCGGAGCTCCGGACATGGTCAATAGTGCCCTGGGCAATCTACGACTTAAGCTTGCCGAACGCTTTGATCTTATCCCTGAAAAAGAATTTGCTTCCTTATGGATCACGGACTTTCCACTTTTGGAATGGGATCCCGAGGCCAAACGCCATGTGGCCAAACATCATCCCTTTACTGCACCTCAAGACCTTGAGATATTAACTACCAATCCATCCCAGGCTGTTGCCAGAGCTTATGACCTGGTTATTAATGGTACAGAAGTAGGTGGTGGTTCCATTCGTATCCATAATGCCAGTGTCCAACAGCAGATGTTTGACGCTCTGGGTATCGGAGAAGATGAGGCTACCGCCAAGTTTGGCTTTTTACTGGAGGCTCTGGCCTTTGGTGCTCCACCCCATGGAGGCATTGCCTTTGGGCTGGATCGCCTGGTCATGCTTTTGTCTGCCTCCAAATCTATTCGCGATGTCATTGCTTTTCCTAAAACCCAAAAAGCAGCCTGTTTGATGACCGAAGCACCATCTTCTGTGGACACAGGCCAATTGCGTGAACTGGGCTTACGCCTGCGAGAAAAGCCCAAAGAGTAGTTACCATGCATAGAAAAATTCGGACCTATCCAGACCCGGTCTTAGCCCAAATAGCCCAGCCGATAACGGAAATTACTGATGAAATCCGCATCTTGGCTGAAGATATGCTTGAGACCATGTATGCTGATAACGGTATAGGTCTTGCCGCTCCCCAGGTAGGTGAAAGTCTGCGTATAATTACGGTAGATTTAAGTGGACCTGATAAACGTAAAGATCCTCATGTGTTCATCAATCCAGAGCTGCATGACCTTAAAGGAGAAGTGGAATCCGAGGAAGGTTGTTTGTCCGTGCCGGGCTACCGAACCAATGTAAAACGAGCAGAATGCCTTAAGCTTTGCGCCCTGGATCTGGACGGTAAACCCATAGAAATGCATTGTGACCAACTCATGGCCATTTGCCTGCAACATGAAGTCGACCACTTGGATGGCATACTTTTTATCGATAAAATCAGTAAATTAAAACGCACCTTATACGAGCGTAAAGTCAAAAAATGGCTGAAGCAGAAAAAAGACGACGAAAAATAGTGTTCATGGGCACCCCGGACTTTGCTGCTGCCTCCCTTAGCCATCTTTTGGACTGGGATGGCTGTCAGGTAGTCGGCGTTTATTGTCAGCCCGACCGCCCCTGTGGTCGGGGACAAATTTGCAAGGCCCCTCCAGTAAAAGTTCTGGCCTTAAAGCATGGGTTACCCATTTTTCAACCCAGCAATTTCAAAAACCAGGAAGATATCGCCACCTTGGCCTCCTTGGAACCAGACTTGCTGGTGGTTGCTGCGTATGGCCTTATCTTGCCCCAAGATGTCCTGGATATCCCAAACCTTGGAGCCATAAACGTTCATGCATCCTTGCTACCCGAGTATCGTGGAGCTGCACCCATCCAACGTGCCATCATGGACGGTCTCCCGGTAACAGGGATCACCATTATGGCTATGGAAGCTGGCCTGGATACTGGCGATATCTTGCTGCAAAGAAGCTTGGCCATAGACATAAATGATACTGCCCAGAGCTTGCATGATGAGCTCGCGGAAATGGGTGGTCGCCTTGTGGTAGAAGCCTTGCAAAAAATGGAGCAAGGCCGTCTGGTGCGTATCCCTCAAGATCACCACCGGGCCACGTATGCCAAAAAATTATCCAAGGAAGAGGGACGCATTGATTGGAACCAGCCAGCCTGGACTGTTCATAACCAGATCCGCGGTCTTTTCCCCTGGCCTGGCTCCTGGTTTGACTGGCATGGATTGGGTAAAAAGGGACTACGCCTAACCATTCATCCTGGCACCATTGGTGAGCCTGTACCGGAAAACACGGCTCCAGGACACATTGCCGGCGTAGTTGAACATACCTTGCTCATTGCCTGCCAAGATCGCTACTATCAGGTGCCTGTGTTGAAACCGGCTGGTAGTAAGGCTTTAAGTGGACGGGAGTTTTATTGTGGCTATTTGAGTCGATGTGCTGGAGACTACCTGCTCCAAGATCCTGTTTGCCCTGGAGACTGATAAAAAAATGACCAAAACCCCCATTGCGGATCAGAAATATGCTCCCCTGGAAAAAGAAATTCGGGACAGTTTCCAGACCCGCAAGCGAGTTTTTATCGGTCTCATCACAGGCTCTTCCATCCTTATCTGTTGTTTCTTGGTTCTTTTATGGGTCATTCCCTTTGTGGGCCTGACCACCATTCATCCTACGGCTCCCTGGATACTGGGCCTTTTCACTATTGCTCTTGTTTTGATTATTGGCTGGGCTGCCCTGGCTCTGGTCTTAAATATTCTCCTGGGTCGTTCAGTGCTGATGGCCAAGCGGATTCGGGGTCTGACCATCAAACTTTTTCTCCCCCTCATGACCCTCTTGGGGCGTCTCATTGGTATTTCCAAACAAACGGTCCAGGCCTCTTTTATCAAGGTCAATAATGAATTGGTCAAAGGGGAAGGCCATCGCTATCCACCCCACAAGATTCTTTTACTTATGCCTCATTGTATTCAAAATAGTCGCTGCCAATATCGACTGACCTATGACATAGACAATTGTAAGCGTTGCGGCCTGTGCTCCCTGGCCGGACTGTTGGATCTTCGTGATAAATACGGTATCAACTTGGCCATTGCCACTGGTGGGACCATTGCCCGGCGTATTGTGGTTCAACATCGCCCCAAGTTGATTATTGCTGTGGCCTGTGAGCGTGATCTGGCCAGTGGTATTCAGGATACCTATCCCATTCCTGTGTACGGCATTCTCAATTCCCGTCCCTTTGGCCCTTGCCTGGATACAACCCTGTCCTTGAAGCAGGTAGAATGGGCCATTGGAGAATTCAGCACATGAGCATTCCGCCAGCTCGTAGTATGACCCTGGATATACTTCGATATTGCCTGGACCAACATCAAGATATCCAGGCAGCTGTGAATAGAGTTTTACAAAAAGCAGCACCAGGACCTGACCAAGGCCTGGCCACAGAACTTGCTTACGGCTACTTGCGCTATAAGGGCCGTATTGATTTCCTTCTGGGCCAACTCCTAAGCAAGCCCGCCCAAACATCTCCCATCATTAAACGTATCCTGGGTGTCGCCATTTATGAACTGCTTTTTTTACGTCGCATTCCAGAATATGCGACCCTTAATTGGGCAGTAAACCTTGTTAAACAATGCACCAGCCAGACCATGGGCAAAGTGGCCAATGGCGTACTGCGCAATGTGCTACGTCTGGGCCAAACGGTGCATTATCCAGACTATTATAAAGCTAAAGCCGTTGACTACCCAACCTATCTTGCGGCCTGGTATGCTTGCCCTTTGTGGCTGGTTCAGCTCTGGCTTCAAGACTACGGCAAAGAGTCCACCCAGGCTTTCCTTCAAAGTACATTACAAACGCCACCCACAGGGGTCCGAATCAACAATACTCATCTTGAGGCCGCGAAACTCCACGACAAACTCAGATCATTAGCCACGCGGTCTTGGGAATGGGGAATGGCCCTCAAAGAATGGCCAGAGTATTTGCACCAGGCTGTGGCTCAAGGACACCTGACCCGTCAAAGCCTGGCTGCCCAAGAAATTATGCTGGAATTAAAGGCTGCTGACTGGCCGAGCCCTGTGTATGATGCCTGTGCCGGACGAGGCGGCAAAACATTTTTCTTGGCGGAAATGGGTAAAGAAGTCTGGGCTAGTGATACCAACACCTTTCGCTTGCAACAATGTAGGCAAGAATCAAAACGACTGGGACTGCCTGTTCCTCTCTTTCAGGCTTCTGGAATCAAGTCCTACCCCGTGCATAAAGAACCACGTACCATCCTTTTGGATGTGCCCTGCTCCGGGCTGGGGGTACTTTCCAGGCGACCGGATATCAAATGGAAACGCACCCTGGCCGACTGTGAACAACTGGTCGCATTACAAAGGAATATTTTAGATCAGGCCGCCCAAGAACTGGCTCCGGGCGGACTTTTAGTTTATTTGACCTGTACTTTGACCAGGCAGGAAAATGAACTGCAAATAGAGAGATTCATACAAGAACATCCAGAATTTTCCTGTATCCGACAAACCCAAAGCAGCCCTGATACTGCCCTGCACGAATATTTTTATGGGGCTGTACTCCACCACACCGGTAGGCCGAAGCAAAATCAAAACTGTTCAGCAGAGCAGTAGCCTAATTTCTTCTGCGCTTAATATGCAATGGCAATGACCTGACAATATTTCTGGCTGCTGCGGTCTGTTGTCGACCTGAGGTGGTTGGGGCATGCCGCACAAAAGCCCGGCAAGATCGTGAAGCCACTGCTCAAGGCGGCCTGCAGGCACACCTAGGCGCACCTCCATTTCTGATGGCACATGAATTTCCAGCAGAAATTTTTTCAGCAAAACAGGATTGAAGTCGGCGCTCAGCTCATAATAGCCTCTACACATTGGAAGCCTCCATATTGTTTGTGATCGTCCCTCTTGCGTAGAAACATACTCTTCCTGCACGAGGAGAGTATGATAGCCAGGTAATTATATGTATCAAAATGTAACTTGTGCTAATGCAGCAAAGGATGCTGCAATCATTCACCTGCATCGACATGCAGATAGAGCATGACCCACAGCAAATGTATCAATATGTAACTGGCCCTATTTTGGAAAAAAAGTCCTTGCTAAGGCTTTAATGGTCATATCCCCCAAAAGGGGGGAGTCATGTGCAGGGCGATTTTGACAAGGAAAAAGTATGAGTATCCCGAAAGATTTTGTTCAGCTTGGTATGGGCTTGGAATCCGACAGCTCTGCTGACACGATGAAAATACACGCTTTGCTGGTCGATGATGATGTCCGGCTCCAGGCGGACGCAAAGGACTTTCTTGAACCCTACGGGTGCCTGGTCAGTGCTGTGAGCAACGGCAAAGAAATAGAACAGACCATTGCCCGGCTGCAGCCGGATATTGTGCTGCTGGATGTTATGCTCCCAGGAGACGACGGCTTTACTGTTCTAAAAAAATTACGCGGTTTTTCACGCATCCCGGTGATCATGCTCACAGCCCGTGGCAACGATATGGACAGAATCGTGGGACTGGAACTGGGCGCTGATGACTACCTACCAAAACCTTTTAACCCGCGTGAGCTTCTTGCCAGAATAAAAGCCGTGCTGCGCAGAATGACTCCTGACAGTGGCAACACTTCCAAACTGCCGAACAGCTGCCTTGAAGTAGGGCCAGTGCAGCTTGACTGCAAGCTGCAAAAATTGTGTGTGGGCAATATTTGTGCAGATCTGACCATTACAGAATTTCGCATCATCAAGGTTTTCATGACCAACCCTGACCAAATTCTTTCCCGTGATGAAATACAGACCATGGCTTTTGGTGAAAACTACTACTGCAATGACCGAAACATTGACGTATATGTCAGCCGTGTTCGGAATACGCTGCGCAAGGTGTGCGGTGAAGCCTGTATTCGCACGGTCTGGGGCTCTGGCTACTGCTGGGTAACCAAGGAGTGATGCACTGGCTCGTGGCTAGGAAAAAGCAAGTTTTTGTACATTACCTTTTATCTTTTCTCTCTTTCGCGATACATGCACCAATCTGCGAGTAACATTATGCGCTTTTTTCCCCGCTTATGGCAGCAAGTTTTCATGTATGCCATTTTATTAGTGCTGGCTGCACATCTGGTAACCTTTGTGGTCTTTCATTTTTGGCTTGCCAATACCAACACCATGTATTTGCAGCATCTTGAGCACATTGCTTATGATGGAGCCATGGCCATTGAGGGAAAAAGCAGGGAAGTTGCAGGTATTCTTCCGGAATTTTTAAAAAATTCTTCCCGTACTCTCTGGATTGAAAATCCCGATGGCCACATTGTTGCCGGGGCGGTTGAGCCAGGGTTTTCCTTTGCTGAAAGACAAAACCTTACCCTGGCCCGTATATCGCGAAACAACGTACAGTTTTGGAAAACAGGATCCTCTGCAACTCCCTACCTTGTGAGCACGCCTGTAAATCTGCTGGAAGGACCCGCTACCCTCTTTTTATTTCTAGAAAAAATACCGCCCCCACCGCCTCCCCTTCTTTTTGGCCAGGGGTTGATCGCCGTGTGTCTTATTGGCGGCCCCTTGAGCATTTGGGTAGCGTGGCGCATTTCACGTCCACTCCGTAAACTTCGATCAGAAGTACTTGAAATTGCCAATGGGAACCTCGATGCACGTGTTAGTGTCGGAGGCAGTGTGGAAATTGTGCAGGTGGTTGAGGCAGTAAACAGTATGGCTCAAAATTTATCAAATAATATAAATAGAATGCATGAGTTAATCGCCAACATTTCACACGAAATGCGCTCTCCGTTGACACGTATGAGCTTTTCTGTGGCCATTATTGAAGAAGGGCTGAATGCCCTTGTTCAAGGACAGAAAAAACAGTCCACCAACGAAAAAGACAAGGGCCTACCCGTTATTGTGGACGACCAGGGCAATCCGCTGGCCATGAAACATATCCACAGACTGCTCCAGGAAATAGGGCATATGGAAAACCTTGTTGGTTCATGCCTACTCAGCAGCAAACTGGATTTGCAACAGGAAAACTCCAAAATGGACGCCCTGAACCTGTCCCTTTTGTGCAGAAACATTGCTTCTAAACACGAGGGTTTGTTGCAGGCCAAACAGCTTTCCTTTAGCCAGGAAATCCAGGACGACCTGTGGGTCAACGGCGACGAGGACCTTTTATCTCTAGTGCTCACCAATCTGCTAGACAATGCTCTCAAATATACGACTGAAGGGGGTATTGTGCGCCTTTGCCTGTCCCGATCTGAGGACAATGTGCTGCTTCGCCTGGAAAACAGCCATGAAACCATGGACCAGGCAGACATGGCCCGCCTGTTCGAACCTTTTTATAGGGTAATAAATACTGCTGGGACCACCTGCGGGGCTGGCCTGGGGCTTGCGTTGGTCAAAAAAATTGTGGCCTGTCATAGGGGCAGTGTGTGGGTTGAAGGCAGCACAACAGGGTTACTTTTTACCGTCAGCCTGCCCTGCCAGCAGTGGCAATCTCGGGTTTTACCTGCTGAATTTTGAAGGCCATAGCAGAATCCTAGCCTAACTCGGACGATCAGCCTGCACGATTTTACAGTACTGAACGGGTACACACTACTTCTGTCCACATGATCTCGTCAGCCACAAACATGCCCAGGATAAAAAATCATCTCCTTCCACATCACTACGGCTCTTCTGTCCCAAAGCCTGTAACAACTTGTTACAATTAGTAAAGCTACATTCATATTTTTTTTGCCGCTGCTCTGCTAGGTAGCGGGCAATTTGGCACAAAAATGACAACAGGTATCTGGCAGGTGCTGAATAGGTCTCAGACACACGCCAAATGCCTAAAAAAGTAATAGGTTCACCATATTGAAAACAACTCGGAAAAAAATACTGATAAGTATTGCAGGAATATGCGTGCTTGCTGCCACGCTCATGTGGTTTGTATCCAACAAGAACGAGACCATTGTCTATATGACGGAAGAGGTGACCAGTGGCTCCATCACCCGAGTGGTTAGTGCCACCGGCGAAATAGGAGCCGTTCAACTGGTTACCGTGGGTGCGCAAGTTTCGGGGCAGATCAAAAAGCTGCATGTCATTGTGGGACAGGATGTAAAAAAAGGAGACCTCCTGGCTGAGCTGGACTCGGTCAAGCAGGTCAACCAGCTGGAAACAGATCGTGCCCTGCTTGAGGCCTATCAGGCACAACTGGAGGCCAAAAACATCAGTCTGCGCATGGCCCAATCACAATACGAACGAGCGAAAAATCTCCTTAGCAAAGACGCAGCCTCCGAGGAATCATTAGAAAATCTGGAAGATGCTTACGCATTGGCCAAGGCAGAGGTAAAAGAGCTTAAATCAAGCATCCGTCAGACAGAGCTGGCCCTGAGCACGGACGAACTGGATGTGGGCTACACCCGTATTACAGCACCTCTAGACGGTGTAGTGGTTTCCGTACCGGTGGATGAGGGACAAACAGTCAACTCAGCCCAGACAACCCCCACTATTGTGCAGATTGCCGATCTGAACAGCATGGAAATAAAGGTGGAAATTTCGGAAGGAGACATTACAGCGGTGAAAGCGGGGCTGCCCATCAGCTATACCATTCTTTCCGAACCAGATGAAGTGCGCCAGGCTGTGCTTACTTCTATTGACCCAGGTCTAACCACTCTAACGGACGGCAGTTATAACACCAGTTCTTCTGGTAGCGGCTCCTCCAGTTCTTCTGGCAGTAGTTCAGAGGCGGTGTATTATTATGGCAAGGCCATCATCGACAATTCCGACGGGCGGCTGCGCATCGGCATGACCGCACAGATAGAAATAGCTGTGGCGAGTGCAGAAAATACACTTACTGCTCCACTCATGTCCGTAACTAGCAGTACTGACGGCAAAAAGACCGTGCGCGTTCTTGATGATAACGGCACAGTTCATACTCGGGAAGTAACCCCTGGCATCAATGACGGCATCCGTGTGCAAATTTTACGAGGCCTTGATCCAGGAGAAAAAGTAATCACCGGACTGATGAGCGAAGAACAGATCAAAGCACAGAATCAATCAAGAAGACCGGGGCCGTTCTGATGCCACTCATTACCATAGATAAGGTGTGTAAGTTTTTTGGCAGTGGTGAAAATCGAGTCCAGGTTCTGCACGATGTCAGCTTTACTGTTGAAAGCGGAGACTTTGTAGCTATCATTGGGCAATCAGGCTCGGGAAAATCCACGCTGATGAATATTATTGGCTGTCTGGACACGCCAACTTCAGGTGTCTGTCGTATTGACGGCGTGGACATTGCCGAACTGGACGAGGACAGCCAGGCAGCCCTGCGCGGCACACGACTGGGCTTTATTTTTCAACGCTACAACCTGTTAGGCAAACTGACGGCCCTTGAAAATACGGCCCTGCCCGCGGTGTATGCTGGGCTGAGCAAGAGTGAACGCCAGCAACGAGCCTTCAAGCTACTTGACGAGCTGGGTCTCAGCGGCAAGCAGGACAACCTGCCCACAGAACTTTCCGGCGGCCAGCAGCAACGTGTGAGTATTGCCCGTGCACTGATGAACGGTGGGCGCATTATTCTTGCCGACGAACCTACCGGCGCCCTTGATTCAGCCTCTGGCGAAAACGTCATGGCTATCCTCACCGACCTGAACCGGCGCGGTCACACTATTATTCTGGTCACGCACGACCCCAAGGTGGCATCCTATGCCGGGCGCAGTATCACCATCAGCGATGGGCGCGTTGTAAAAGACTCGCGTAACCGCCCCTTCAGCCAGCCCAAAGCAGAGCAACAGGCGATCACCACAGGCAACAGATCATGGATGGCCGAACGCTTCGATCAGCTCAAAGAGGCTCTGGGCATGTCCATACAAGCCATCAAGGCACACAAGATGCGCTCACTACTGACAATGCTGGGCATCATTATCGGCATTGCATCCGTGGCTTCTGTAGTGGCCCTTGGCCGTGGCTCACAGGAAAAAATCATTGCGGACATCAATTCTATGGGCACCAACACCATTGATATTTTCCCTGGGAGCGGCTTTGGAGACCGCCATGCAGGCCGCATCAAAACCCTCAGCGTCAGCGATGCTGAAATTCTGGACAAACAGAGCTATACTGTCAGTAGCACCCCCAATACCTCAGCCTCGGGCACCCTGGTGTATCGCAACGTCTCTGTCACTGCGCAGCTCAGCGGTGTCGGCGCAAGCTATTTTGACGTCAAAGGGCTGGAACCAGCCTCGGGACGTTTTTTTACTGCCGACGAGGTGCGCGGCAATATTTCCTATGTGGTTATTGATGATAATACACGGGAAAAACTTTTTCCTGGCGGTGAACTGGCCGAGGGCCGCACCATACTGTTTAACCGGCAACCCCTGCGCATTATCGGAGTGGCCAAAAAGAAGGACGTCGGATTTGGCCCGTCTGATACTCTGACCCTTTGGGCGCCGTATACCACCGTGATGTACCGCATTACGGGTGACAAAAATATTTCATCCATTACGGTTAAAGTGCATGACCATGTTGTCCCCGCCTTGGCGGATAACGCCATCTCTGCCTTGTTATCATCACGTCACGGCAAGACAGACTTTTTTACCATGAGTACCGACAGCATCAAGCAAACCGTTGAAAGTGCCACCAATACCATGACACTGCTTGTAGCGGGTATCGCCCTTATTTCTCTGGTAGTAGGCGGCATCGGGGTCATGAACATCATGCTTGTTTCCGTGACCGAGCGTACACGGGAAATCGGTGTACGCATGGCTGTCGGTGCCCGACAAACCAATATTTTGGAGCAGTTTCTCATTGAGGCGACCCTGCTCTGTACCACTGGTGGGCTGCTGGGCATTATTTTGGCCCTGTTGATCGGAGTGGCGGTCAGAGCACTGACTACTGACTTCAACCTGACCTATTCGGCAGAGACTATGGTACTGGCTATGGCTTGTTCATCAGCGATAGGTATTGCCTTTGGTTTTATACCCGCCAGAAACGCCGCCAAGCTGACTCCCATTGACGCCCTTTCGAGAGAATAACGAGATGCTGATGAAATCGATAATTATGACTGTCCAATACCTGTCGGTCCTGCTGCTGGCCCTTGTCCTAGTCGGGTGTGGAGCACGGTACGACACCCATATCCATACGCTGACATCGGACATTGTTTCAGCTCAGGAAACCGCCCAGCGTTACAATCTTACCTCCCAATGGTGGATAGGGTACAACAGCACTGGTCTTGACCACACCGTAGAACTGGCCTTGCAGCGCAATGTAAATCTTGCACGCACGGCCATTGCCGTCAATCGTGCTCTGTACCAAGCCAGACTGCTTGAAACGGACCTTATACCCGCCTTTTCCGCTGACGTTTCAGCACAAACCACCCGTACTTTTAACCGCAACAATCCTTCGTCTGCCTGGCAGCAAACATGGGCAGGCGGCGCCAGCGTGAATTATGAGCTGGACCTGTGGCGACGGCTCCACGATACAGCCGATGCCGGGCAGTGGGAATACCAGGCCACCATTGAAGACCTTGCCAGCACACGCCTGGCCTTGATCAACAGCGTTGTTTCTAGCTGGTTTTATCTGGCCTATACTGGCCAGGCCATCAATATTATGGACAACGTGGTACAGCGTTATGAACGGCTTGCAGAACTGATGCAGGACAAATACAACGCTGGGCAAATAGCTGTGCTGGAAAAGCTTCAGGCCGAACAGTCTCTTCTGGCTGCACGCAATGATATTTCGTCCTTGCACACACAAAAGGCCGAGGCCGCCCAGACCATGCGCGACCTGTTGAACCTGCGTCCTGGAGAAGATATGGAGCAGGAGTGGTCTGACCTGCTGGATATACCACTGGTGCCAGTTGACCTAAACGTACCTATTGCCGCCCTTTCGGCCCGACCAGACATCCGTGCTGCTGAGGCCCGGCTACAAAAATCATTCAAAATATTGGAGGCGGACAAATCGGCCTGGTATCCAAGCATCAGCGTGGGTTCCACCCTCAATGTCTCTGCTGACAGGGCATACAAGTATTTTGATGTACCCGTTCTGACAGGACTTGTTTCTCTAACCTTGCCCTTTTTGAACTGGAATACTCTGTACTGGAATATCAAAACGTCGGAGGCGGATTTTGAGACCGCAAAACTGGATCTAGTGGAGACAGTGACAACCGCTCTGAATGAGGTTGACGCTGCCTGCGCCGCCTACATTGAAGCACGACTGACCCTGGAACAAACTATTGCCAAACACGAACGAAACATGAAAATCGCGGAATACTATCGCAACCGTTATGAAAGCGGGGCTGCCGAGTTCAAAGACTATCTGGAAGCCCAAAACTCAGCTGATGACTCCGCACTGTCAGTCCTGTCAGCCAAATATACGCTGCTGGGCAAGGAAAGCACCATCTACATGGCTATGGGTGGACGCTATGTGCCAACACAACGTCAGAAACAAGATACGCCGCCACCACCAATAACCCCTTCAAATCCTGACCTTGCTTTATCTCTTCAGTAGGCCGACTGCGCATAAAAAGGGAATATTGGTATTTCTGAAAAACCCTTAAAACGCCATGGCAGGCATAATCTAGAACAGGTGGTCTGAGAATTGATCTGTATCCAAAAAAATTGTGGCACAAAAAATAGAGAATCTGAATAAACTTTAAAAAAATTCAATGTCGCACAGGCCAGAAATAGGTTCACAGAATCAACTAACACACCTTTGTAGTCTCTTTTAAAATGTCCAGTACTGCAAATTGATCACTGCTTGCACTTCTAGAGAAGTTTTTTTCTTGCCTGGTTAAATTCTTCTTCTGATATATGTCCTTCTTCTTTCAATTTTATCCACTTGGTTAGCTCATCTGCTGCTGAATAGTACTTTAATTTATCTCCTCCAATGCTATCTGTGTCACCCTGAGCTAGTATTTGGGATGCATCTTTGGTCCTTGTGGTAAAAATTCCATGCAATTCTACCCAGTTTTTATGTTTATAAAGTGGGTTAACAAATAAAAATTTTACTAGAATTAAATATACACAACAAGTTACTGCAAGTGCTAGAAATAAGTACGCATCCTCTTCATAGAAGTAATCACTGGAAAAAAGAAAAAATGAAACAGCTAAACACCCGATCAAAACAAAACCAACATACCATCTAAAACTTTTAACTGCCGTAATAATATGAGAAAAATCTTTATTTTTCTTCATCATCATTATGCCAAAAATTAAAAACAATGCAGGCACAATCCCTATTAGGAACAATATCGTTGGTAACATTAATGTGGAAAACAGCATAATTTTAGTTTGATCACTGCTGCCAAGAGGCTGATTTATCATGGTATCTCCTGTAAATATAGCAGTATAGTAGCCTGCTGTTCCCGGTCTTTTCTGGACAAATCAGGCCCGTCCAGTATCCCTCGTCGTACCCTTACATTGCTACACGGTCCTAATGCGGCACCATCCCTGATTCTGCATGCACCAATTCACTCCTCCACCAGTTTGCCAACAAAATTATGCCCTGGAAGAACGGCGCTGAAATTCCGTAAACAAGATTTTTTCCAGACATTCTCGACAAATATCTGTATTATTACAGTTTTGTAGTCGCATTTCTATGGCTGGATGTATTTTTCCAAGTTGACCACCCAATTGGGTCAAATTACCTGGATCCTCAATGACCAGAGTGTAGCGATCTTCATAAATACCGTCTTGCAGGCTTTTGATCTCCACTTCACAAATATCACAAAATCGTTTGATCATAGTGCATCCCTCATACCTTCAGGCTGCCCCGATACTCATCCCAGGACGTAATACCCAAAGATGTAGCTAATGCTTGTACCTCACCCACCAGGCGAAACACGGTATCTGGACGCATAAAAGTGGCCGTCCCAATTTGCACGGCATGAGCCCCAACCAAAATAAATTCCAGTACATCGCAAGCAGTAGTGATCCCACCAATACCAATGACTGGAACATCCACAGCCTGGGCTACCTGGTAAACCATACGCAGGGCCACGGGTTTAATTGCCGGGCCAGATAAGCCGCCCACAATATTGGCCAGGCGAGTACTACGGGTGCGTATGTCCACAGACATACCCGTTAAGGTGTTGATCAGGGACAGCATATCTGCTCCGCCATCCACAGCAGCTCGGGCCATGACCGTCACATCCGTCACATTGGGGCTTAACTTGACCATGACCGGCTTGGTACCAGCTTGTTTTTTAACCATGGAGGTCACTTGAGCGACCATGGCTGGATCCTGACCAAAAGCCAGCCCGCCACAACGCACATTGGGACAGGAAATATTGATTTCCAAAGCTGATATTTTGTCTTGCTCGGCAAAAATAGCAGCCAATGTTCCAAAATCCTCAACACTTTGGGCATAGAGATTGGCTATAATGGTTGTTCCAGACGGAATATACGGCAGCTTTTCCGCAAGAAATTTATCTACCCCTATATTTTGCAAACCAATGGCATTGAGCATGCCACTTGCTGTCTCCACGATACGCGGCATGGGGTTACCCAGGCGAGGCTGCAAAGAAATACCTTTGACACAAATGCCTCCCAAGGAGGTGAGGTCTCCATAACGCATAAACTCAAGACCATAGCCAAAGGTTCCTGAGGCAGTAATAATGGGATTTTTCAGGGTCAAGCCACCAAGATTTACCGTCTGATCCATTTTATGCTCCCCAATCAAGATGACGCACATCAAAAACCGGTCCCTGTACGCAACTTTGCACCAGGTCGCCCTGGGTGGTGCGGGCCACACATCCCAAGCAAGCACCTACTCCGCAGGCCATACGATTTTCCAGGGAAACCTGCCCGTCAGTACCGTGTTGCAAACAATACTTGTGAACCACCCTGAGCATGGGCTCCGGACCACAAGCCAGCACTTGCCCCACACCGGACAACGCCTTGATGCGCTCATGAAGAGTTTCTTCAAAGCAGATCAAATCTTCATGATTGCATTGCTGCATGGCTTCACTGGGGATATGTGTGGCAATCTCCTGAAAGGCGGGATACTCCTGTAAAGGCAAACGATGACCAAAAAGCATAGAGGTATGCGCAGGAGAACTTTTGGCCAGAAAAACAAAAGGCGCAATACCCATGCCGCCAGCTAAAAGCAGATTGGGTCTTTCATTGTCCAGAACAAAACTTTGCCCCAAAGGTCCCCAGACCACCACCTTTTGACCAGGTGTTAGTTGGGCTAAACGGGCGGTACCCCGCCCCACAACTTGAAAAAAAATACGCAACCCATGACTGGAGATATCACAAATGGAAAAGGGTCGGGCCCACACAAGCTCGGTGCCCCAATCAAGGGGACGCAGCATGACAAACTGGCCGGGTCGACAGGTCCAGCCGGGATTTTCCAGGACCAGGTTGACCAACGATGAGTCTTGAGTCCCGGTGCAGGATAACACAGTGAGTTCCTGGCAAAAAGAAGGTGTTGTACTCATATATTTCCCAAAACCAAAGGCAAGATGTTCATGCAAATTACACAGAAAATTCCTCACCCGCCATACGTGCCAGCTCCATCTGACGTTCATCTGCGGACAAACGCATGCATAGAGTATAGGTTTGCCCGTCATGAACTTCTTTACGAATGGCAAAATGTTCGTCCGCCATGCGGGCCAATTGGGGCCAATGGGTAATCAAAATAACCTGCTGGGTACTGGCCAAATCTCGAATACGCTCCGCCACCTTGATCAGGGTTTGCCCACCAATACCCGAATCAACTTCATCAAAAAGAAGGGCGGGCAAAGCCTGTCTGGCCTGCAAGCTCACTACCGCCAAAAGAAATCGTGACAGTTCTCCCCCTGAGGCAATACGGTCCAGGGGCTGAGGCTCAAGGCCTGGGTTGGGCAGCCACAGAAAGCGGGGCCGCTGTTCAACAATATCCAGATAAATAGGCACATCCCGAAATTCTACCAGCACCTTCAGGTGCTCGGAAAACCCCAGGCCAATCAACTCCTCTTCCAAACTGCGGGTCAGGGTCTGGGCTGCTACTTGCCGGGCCTGATTCAAGGCTTGGGTGGCTTGCAACAAGGAAGAGGCGGCCTGTTTTTCTTCTTTTTCCAACTGGTTGAGTTCCAGGCCACTGGCATCAAGAAAAGAGAGATTGTCCTCGATTTCTGTGCCCAGTGCGACAATAGATTCCAAAGGACGTTTGAGCTTACGTTGCAGTTGCTGCAATTCCCACAACCGTTTTTCAATTTTTTCTAAATCTATGGCTTCCCTTTGTTCTGATTGCACTCCACGCAAAGCACTTAAAATTTCTCCAAGACTATCACGAAAGCGTCCGGCCTCCTGGGCATATTCTTTAAAGTCATCATCAGCTGCGCTTAAGGAAACCAAAATCCGCTCCAAAGCAGTGCATTGGTCTTGCAGACCATTTTCTCCGAGTACCAATCCCTGGGCCTCAGTGGACAAAAGGCGTAATTGTTCACTATGGCGCGACAACTCACGCAGATGTACCAATTCTTCCTCTTCTCCCGGCTGAGGTGCAACTTTTTGAATTTCTGCCAGTTGGAACTCCAAAAACTCCCTCTGGGCCACCAGCCCGGCCAAGCGGCTTTCCAGCTCACTTTTACGAGCCAAAATATTTTGCAATGATTCCCTGGCAAAACGCTGAGCATCCAAAACCTTGGTCTCTGGTAAAAAACTGTCCAGAATTTCCACATGGTGTTCAGAAGAAAGCAGACGTTGTTGTCCATGTTGACTGGTATGGAGCAGCAGCCGAGGCCGTAATACCGCCAATCGTTCTTGCGAACTGACGTCATCATTGATAAAAAGACGGCTGCGCCCGGTTTGAGCTGATAGTTCACGCCGCAAATATAGCTCCTGATCATCCAGGTGAAAAATAGCTTCAACCAGGGCTCTATCCCGCCCAGGTCGCACCAAATCTTTGGTAATGCGCTCACCAAGAATAAAATCCAGGGCTCGCAAAATAAAAGATTTGCCCGCTCCAGATTCCCCGGTGAGGACATTCAAACCCGGACAAAATTCAAGCTCCACGTCATCAATGAGAGCCAAATTGCGGATACGTACAAGTTCAAGCATTTCTGTTTGTTGGTGTTTCCATGATCATTTTTTTGTGCACACAGGCCAAGCTATGCTTCTTTATCTCGCCAAACCACGCAAGGCAAGATAACAGACAACTCGCACGCCTGCCTACCTTGGCCCAAGGATTAGGCTCGAGTACGAAAAAGACGGTGATACTGGTCAGATACGCGAATATGAGGCCAAGTGTCTATAAGCCCAATCTGGCCCATGCACAGAAATATCCCATGGGTCAGCAAGTCATCCATAAGCTCCGGAGAATGGGTGGCCATAACCAGGGTGCGTCCCTGACTGATCCAATTGGATAAAAGTAAAGCCATGCGTTCCTGCCAGGCCTGGTCCAACCCTGAAAAAGGCTCATCCAAAACCAAAAATTCTGGCCCATGAATAACGCTACGGGCCAACATGACTTGTCGGACCTGCCCATAAGAAAAAGCATGAAAAGGTTTGTCCAACCAACTGTGCATGCCCCAGGCATCCACCAAGGACTCCATCTGCGCTATTTCTTTTTTGGTCAGTCCGCGATGCACGCCAAGACCGGCACAAAATCCGGATAAAAGCACATCTCGACACAGGGCGTCCGGCTCAATACGCTCTCCTATCCATGGGGCTAAAATACCGATCCGGCTGCGCACTGTGGTCAAATTTTCAAGGCCAGGATGGCCAAACCAGGATACCTCCCCTCCAGGCCAGGCTCGTCGATAGCCCGTTATCAGCTGCAAAAGAGTAGATTTTCCACTCCCATTAGCTCCTAACACAGCCCACCGCTGGCCAGCCTGTACAGTCCAATCAATGTCTTTAAGGGCGCTATGACCTTCCAGGACCACGGTGCAAGAATCCACATGCACCACTGAGCTGGCCTTGGTCACGGTTCTTTTTTTATCAGGCAGGACCAGGGCCTTGGGCTTGGTGCCAGGCAGGGTATCCACAAGATGGCCCTGGTGCAAATATATGCGTCCTGTAACTTCCTCAGGCACAGGCAAAAGACCATGACCGCTGACGACCAGTCTGGTACGCCCTGTGGCCGCAATACGACTCAAGGCATCCAAAAGTTGCCATTGTCCTTGACGATCAAGGCCTTGAGTAAGCTCATCCACTGCCAAAAGTTTGGGCTCGGCAATAAGGGCTCTGGCCAGCAAGGCCCGCTTGGCCTGACCAGTGGAGATGGCCCGCATGGGACGATCCAGCACGTGCTCAAGGCCCATCTCCAGACCCAGGGTTTGGGCTTTTATGCGTTGCTGTTCACTGGGCTCTTGATAGAGAAAAGGGGTGTTGAACAAGCCGGCGCAAATGACTTCCCACACTGGGACACGGATATCATGACGCTGGTACCAATCAGCCATGGTTGGTGTGACCAAACGCATATGCGTACGAGCCTCAATGGGTGAGGCAGATCTTTCACCAAACACATGATACCAGCGTTCTCCACCACTGCGCTGTGAAGGCCATAATTCACCGACCAACAAACGCAGCAAAGTGGTCTTCCCAGCCCCATTGTCACCAACAACAGCAAAATGTTCACTGCCACGCACCGACAAAGACAGATGGTGCAGCACACGCACCAAGCCAAAGTCCACACTGACCCGATCTAAGAAAATCTCTAGGTTTGTCATGCTTTACTGCAACTTGTTCTTCTATTTTTCCAAAGAAAAAGGGTGTAACAGGAGGCTTGCCAGATGACCAGATCAGGAAAACTCATTTTTTGGGGTTGACAGCGACGCATGTTTATATCAGAAGTCTCTTTCACGTTGTGGGGGTATAGCTCAATTGGGAGAGCGCTTGAATGGCATTCAAGAGGCCGTGGGTTCAATTCCCTCTACCTCCACCAAAAAAGACAATAACCGCCTGAAATATGGCGGTTTTTTATTGCCAAATTTTGAGTAGTACCGCTGGTGGTACCATTTCAAAAACGATTAAAAACATCTTACTCCCTCTATTTTCAAATCTTATCCTTTGAGATGAACCACAAAAGCATCACCTTTTCGTGTTATACTCACGAGCATACATACAAATGACCACTGTTTTCGATTAGATACACAAAACATGGAGTTCTGTGTCTAACGTGGTATTTTGACAACTTTTTAGGAGCGACTATATTATGCTGGATTAATAGGTCGTATCTTGGGGACACCATCAACAAGTTTTTCCTCAGAGCTAAGGCCCAAACAAAATGTATTGATTTTTTAAACTAAAAACGCATACTTAAAAGATGACACTAAGTACAATTATGGCTGAAATACAGCACGCAGGCCTTGATTTTGAGGCTTTTGTCCGTCTCATTGACAACCTCCATGATGAAATCATCATTTATGATAACAACTACCGCATGTTGTATGTCAACAAAGCATGCACAAGGCATTATGGCTTTACGCAGGAAGAAATGCTTGGCGTACCGTTTCAAGAAATTATTGAAAAGCACACTGCCTGGAATCGGCCTATTTTACCGGCGATCTATAAATACAAACAACCGGTCAAACAACAACAGAAAACTTTTTTAGGACTTGATGTTCTGACCATTGGCGTACCCATTTTTGATGCCCAGGGAGAGGTTAGGTACGTTGTCCTTAGCATTCGTGACGACTTCCACAAAAATCTGATCCCCTCTCTGGATGAACTTGCAGCCAGCACAGAATTTGTCGAATCCACACGCCCAGAAGACCTCATCTATCGCAGTGCAGCCATGGAAAATGTCATCATTGCTGCAAGAAAAGTAGCAACATTAAGTGCCCCATGTATGATCCTAGGCGAATCCGGCTGTGGTAAAAGCCTGCTGGCAAAGTTTATTCATACCAATAGTACCCGAAGTGAAGGAGCCTTTGTTGTTGTCAATTGTGCAGCCATACCGGAACAGCTGTTTGAATCAGAACTATTTGGGCATGTGAAAGGTGCATTCTCAGGAGCAACCACAGTACGAGGTGGCCTTATTGCCAAGGCCAAAGGAGGCACACTCTTTCTTGATGAAATCTCCGAGCTTCCCCTACCTATGCAGGCCAAACTCCTCCATGTTGTCCAGGAAATGGAGTACCGCCCAGTAGGCAGTTCCTCCACAGTCAAGGCAGAAGTTCGGATACTAACGGCTTCAAACCGAAATTTAGAACGTATGGTCTTTGACCGTGCCTTTCGTCAGGATCTTTTCTTCCGCCTCAATGTCTTTGACATCACGATTCCGCCACTTCGTGAACGCCACGAGGATCTGATTCCATTAATATTTTACTTCCTCAATCATTACGGTGAAAAATATGGAGAAATGAAAGATATTTCCTCTGAAGCACAAACAGCCTTAAGCCGGCATCATTGGCCAGGCAATGTTCGTGAATTGGCCAATCTTATTGAACGACTCGTGGTTACCACAGAGAGCAAAATCATTACTGTTGATCATCTGCCAACAACAATCTACCAAAACACAACAACAGCACCGATTATAAACTCCCATGGTTCACTTCAAGCAACAATGGAAGCCCTAGAACAGAAAATTATCCTTGATGCCAAGGCTACTCATGGCAGCTCCCGCAATGTGGCAAAAGCATTGGGCATCAGCCAATCCCGTGCCACACGCCTCATTAGTAAGTACACATCAAAGCTTGAATCATAATTGACTCGCGAGTCAGAAATAACTCACCCCTAAAAAATCTATACTTGTGCGTCTATTCCCAAAAATTGAGTCGTAACTGACTCAAAGACGCACGCCCGCATAGTAAAAAAATAGTAACCACTGTACCCATCATCCTGAATTAAAAGATATTTCTTCCCATAAACGATTGTCCTTATCTTGGCATATCAGTTGCTAAATACATGGTAGTTCAGATGAAGACTCCATGCAGTTTTGCACGGAAGAATTTTGACAAATTGACTTGAGGCAAAGAAAGGTCACATGCACCAGTTCCCCTTATGCGTGAACAGGTGCAAACAACAAAGTATGTTCCTGTCCATAAAGAGTGAAAAACTTGGAACATGGTGAGCAGCACATGCTTTTGAGGGGAAAAACATGTTTAAAAATCAGGTAGTCATTGGCTCACTTTACGCATTACTGGCCACCGTCCTTTGGGCAGGTGCATTTATTATTGCCCGTCTTGCGGTTGGAGAAATTTCACCCATGACACTAGGAGCCACCCGTTGGGGTATGGCACTAGTCATCCTGTGCACCTTCACCTTACCTAGAGTAAAGCGAGAGTGGCCCATTGCCAAAAAATTTCTTCCACAAATTATTGCTGCGGCTGCCTTTGGTGTGGCAGCATATTCTCCCCTGAGTTATTTTGCAGCCCAAACTACGTCAGCCATTAACTTATCCTTACTTTCTGTGACTACCCCAATTTTTATTGTTATTATTTCTGCAACTATGGGCCAAAAACAGTCCCTGCACACATGGGCTGGATGTGTTGTGGCGCTTCTTGGATCCTTCTACCTGGTTTCCGGTGGTGACATTAATCAGATCCTAGAAATGAAATTTGCCGCAGGAGACATTCTTATGCTTGCGGCTGCCATTGGTTTTGCTATCTATAGCATCATCCTGAAAAAGACTCCCACCGGGCTTTCCAGCATCACTATCATGACCCTTATGACATTTTTTGCAGTCTTAATGCTCATTCCATGTGTAATGTGGGAATCTACATTGCCCAGCATGGTTTTTAACCTGAACTTTGTTGTCTTCTTCTCCATCATTTTTTCTGCCATCTGTTCCTCAATTATTGCCTGGTGGACATGGAATATCGGATTAACCAAGGCCGGACCTGAACTGTGTGGTATGATTTATTATTCCCTCCCTTTATGGGGTGGTTTTTTTGCTTACATTTTTCTTGGAGAAAAGATGAACTCCGTGCACTTCATTTCCGGAGCACTGATTATCGGTGGTATAGTTTGGGCAAGTCGCGGTGCAAAGAAAGCCTAAACAGAGTCAGATCGTCTTGTTGGCAATGAAGCACAGATAAGTGCAAACTTTCATACAAAATTTGAATTAATACAAACTGGTATCAATATTTAAACATTTATAACTGACATACTAATTTTATCCTATAGAGCACAGCACCAAAAAGGAGTACTACATGGATAACAATTTGAAACAGCTCATACATTTGAATGTTAATGGTGAAATTCAAGAACTAATGGTGGAGTCCCACTGGTCATTGTCCAAGGTTCTTCGCAATGGCTGCGGCCATACCGGCCTCAAAGAAGCGTGTGACGAAGGGGCGTGTGGAGCATGTACTGTGCTTATCGACGGCATTGCTGTCCCCTCCTGTATGCTCCTTGCCGTGGAACAGGAAGGTAAAGCGATAGAAACCATTGAAGGCTTAAGTAAAGATGGAAAGCTACATCCCATCCAGGAAGCATGGCTCGAAGAGTACGGAGCACAGTGCGGCTTCTGCTCCCCAGGCATGATCATGAGCACAAAAGCATTGCTCGCCCACACCCCTGACCCTACGGATGACGAAATCAAGGAAGCCTTGGGCGGAAATATCTGTATCTGCAACAACTACGAACACATACTGAACTCAGTGCGTAATGCAGCCAGAAAATTGGCCCACAACGCTGGAGGCGAAAAATAATGACGAAATTCACTTCTATCGGCAAGAGTGTCCGCCAAAAAGATGGTCGTGCTCGTGTTACTGGTAAAGCAAAATATTACGCTGATTTTATTCTCCCTGGCATGCTTCAGGCCCGTATTTTGCGCAGTCCCTACCCGGCGGCTGATATTACCTCCATTGATATCAGCGAAGCCCAAAAATGTCCTGGTGTGCATCTCGTCATGACCCATGAGAACTACCCCAAGGCATTTCGTAAATCACTCTACTATGTCGGTGACCTGATCGCTGCAGTTGTTGCAGATGATGAAACCATTGCTAAAAAGGCACTCAGTCTCATCAAGGTGGAATATACGAAGAAAAAGCCTGTCTTAAGCCTTGAAGATGCAATAAAGGAAGGCGCACCCCAGGTATTTGAGGGCGTGAATAACCTGCAAGATTGGGCCTTTCATGCTTACTTAAGCGACCGTGACCCAGAAAGCGGACTATTCAAGACCAAGACTCCAGCCGATTACAATGGCTTTGGTGATATAGAAAAAGGCTTTCAGGAAGCTGATTATATTATTGAACAAAAAAATCTCAAGTATGCCTACTGCAAGGGACCAGCCATGGAGCCTCGCGGGTGTACTATTCACTTCGACGGAACAAAACTCCAAGTCTACACCCATTCCCAGGGTATGCACGATGAGAAGCTCTGTTTGGCGCAAGCCTTGGATATTCCGTCTTCTATGGTTAATTATGTCTCTCCCTTTACCGGATCGAGCTTTGGTGGCAAAAACGCCTTCCCACTGGATCGCAACATTGCCTCGCATTATCTTATGATTGCAGGCCTGGCCTGTCTTGATCTTAAAAAACCAGTTCATTGTCCTTACTCCCGTGAAGAAGAAATGGTCAGCGGTTGGTCGCGTGGCTCGGATACAGATGTCAAAATTGGTTTCACCAAGGATGGCATTCTCACCACCATGGACATGACCCACCGACAGGAAACCGGTGCTGGGGGAGACAAATATCCGGCTAAAAATGCCATGTTGGCCACAGGCGCAGTGCTCTACTCCCACAACTGCAAACACCTGCGGGGCAAGATCCAGTATGTAAATACCAACCGTTTTCCAGCCGCAGGCTGGCAGGGTTACGGCGCACCTGAAGGTACCTTTGCCGTAGAAACAACTATGGACATTGCGGCCTACGAGTTGGGCATTGATCCAGTGGAAATTCGCAAAAAGAACTGTATGTGTTCAGGTGATATTGATTCTGGTTGGGATCCACTGACCTACATCTCTGGATTCATCTCCTCCTCAGGGATCCGGGATTGTCTTGATGAAGGTGCAAAGGCCCTGGATTGGAAAAACACTTGGAAACATCCATCCGAAAAAACAGGACGCATCCGACACGGCATGGGTGTGGCAATATTTGCCATGGGTGCAGGCCGCCCAGGACCTGGCAATTCCTCTGAAGCCATGGTCAAAATCTATCCGGATGGTTCTGCTTCTCTAGTTTGTGCCCTTGCTGATATCGGCCAAGGCCAACACACTGTACAGTGTCAAATTGTTGCAGAGGTTTTAGGCCTTCCCTATAAAAAAATTGGGCTGGTATGTAGTGATACTGACTCAACACCATTTGCCACCATTGTCTCAAACAGCTGTGGCACCTGGATCCAAAGTTGGGCAACTTATGAAGCAGCTATGGATGCCAAATGTAAGGTACTGCAACTCGCGGCTGGATATATGGGTGTCAAAGCCGAGGAGTTAAGCCTTAATGAAAATGGTTTTTACGTGACAGATAACCCATCTCAAGGGTGCACCTTTCAGGAAGCCTTTGGTCAAAAGGGCCATTATGGAGGTGTTCATGAAATTACTGGCTACTATGTCAACAACTCACCGCACACCAATGGTCTCAAAGATGGCAAAGAAGACCAAATTTATATCCCCAAAGAAAAGGGAGCACAGTTCATCTCTTTGGATGTGGACACCGAGACTGGCATGATTTCCAACGTGCTCGTCACCATGGTCCAAAACGTTGGCAAAGCCCTCAATCCAAAGATTGTGGCTGGCCAGCTCCTGACCTCCCGCCATGGCGTGGACAACGCAATACTTGGCAATGACTGTATTGTGGACAAACGTAATGGCTGGCTCATGACTCCAAACTGGGTCGACTATCGCCACTGCACAATAATGGATTGTGATGTTGATCCTATTGTTATTGAAAAGCCAGGTGACCCAACACATCCCTTTGGTGCCACAGCATGTGGAGAAGGCGCTGCATGTCCAACTTTAGCCGCCTTTTCCAACGCTATTTTTAACGCCATAGGCGTGCGTATCGTCGAAACCCCCTTTTCCCCTGATAAAATTCTCAAGGGCCTCGGAAAGATTGAGGACAGAAGGAGAAACAAATGAGACAATTCTCACACCATAACGCAACAAGCGTGAACGAAGCTGTTACGCTTCTTAGAGAAAGCACAGGTCCTGCCTACGTTATTGCCGGAGGAAGCGACCTTATGGGATGCCTTAAAGACAATCTCTGGATGGAAGCCCCGGAACGGGTGATCAACCTAAAAACTATCCCGGGTCTCAAAGAAATTAGTGTTAAAAATAATGACCTGCACCTCGGTGCACTCGTCACCCTCACTGAGATTGAAAGATCTGAAATCATCAAGAAACAATGGCCAGGACTAGCTGAAGCAGCCCGTAAAACAGGGTCGCCACTTCTGCGCAACATTGGAACCATTGCTGGTAATATCTGCCAAGAAAATCGCTGCTGGTACTACCGCTACCCGGATAAAATCGGAGGGCGCATCGATTGTGTGCGCAAGGGCGGCAAGCTCTGTCTAGCCGTGACTGGAGACCATCGCTTCCACTCCATCTTCGGTGCGGTTAAAAAATGTATTGCGGTCAATCCCAGCGACACAGCCCCAGCCCTGGTGGCTCTAAACGCAGTCGTCAAGACAACCAAGCGGGATATCCCCATTGATGAGTTTTTTTCTGCTGAAATGGGTAGCCAATCCACTATACTGGATAATGATGAAATCGTCACCGAGATCGTGGTACCAGCACCCCAAACAGGCGCAGCAAGTGCATTTCGCAAGATAGCCTACCGTAAGTCCATTGATTTTGCACTGGCCAACTGCGCAACAGCCCTCAGTCTGGACAACGGACATGTTGTTGCAGCACGCATCTGCCTCAATGGTGTGTACAACAACCCCCTACGTTGTCAGGCATCTGAAGAATTGCTGACAGGGAAAAAACTTACCCAAGAGCTGGCTCAAGAGGCTGGAGAACTGGCCGTGGCCGGAGCCAAATCTTTGATACAAAACGGATTCAAGGTTCAAATAGCCAAAACCATCATTGCCGACACCCTTATGGATTGCCTTAAATAAAAAACAAAGGAGAGGTTCGTCTTGGAACGCATCCAATGTACAGTGGCCGGAGTAATCCTGGCTGCAGGCAGGTCATCAAGAATGGGCAGGGACAAACTGTCCCTGCCCTTTAATGGAAAACCCATCTTGCAACATGTGGTCAATGCCGCACTAAAATCTCACTTGGAAAAGGTCATTGTGGTGCTCCCGGAAACCTCTGACATAGAAAATAGAGTGGATTTCACAGGGTGCGATATTGTTCGTTCCAATCATTGCCACCTTGGGCAATCCCAATCGTTACAAGCAGGACTACGTAAGGTTATGAACGATGCCCATGGGTGCATGGTTCTCCTTGGTGACCAGCCTCTGCTGACACCAACCACCATTGACATGCTCGTGGGTGCATTTGCCCAGCAACAAGACTGCTGGGTGGCCCCGGTGCAGGAAGGCATGCGCGGCAATCCAGTCATCATTCCTTCTACCTGGTATGAGCACGTTCTTGAAATCACAGGAGACGAGGAACCACTTCAGCTCCTGAACATCCCCAAACTGCCCCTGCGACTAGTGCGTATTCATGAAATCGGCCCGTTCATTGATGTGAATACTGAGCAGCAGTACCAACGACTTGTGCATAAATACGAAACCCTGTCTGCATAAGGTAATATTGTGTCGGTAATCAAATCAGATCCAATTATCGTTATGCGCGGTGCAGGGGATCTTGCTACAGGTGTTGCCCTGCGTTTATTCCGGGCAGGTCTTACCCGAATTGTCATGCTTGAAGTTCCATTTCCACTGGCAGTACGCCGGACAGTGGCCTTTTCCGAGGCAGTACATCAAGGCAAGACTTCGGTGGAAAGCATAACAGCTGTACACATTGAACATGCTATGGATGCTGAAAAGGCGTGGCACAAACACCATATCCCAATCCTCATAGATCCCAATAGCGAAACCCTGTCAGCGTTGACTCCAGACGTGCTGGTGGATGCTATTATTGCCAAGAAGAACACGGGCACCAAGATAACAGACGCTCCCATGACCATTGCCCTTGGCCCAGGTTTTACCGCCGGACAAGACGTACACGCAGTTATTGAGACAAAACGTGGACACCATTTGGGACGCGTTATCCGGCAAGGCCAAGCAGCTCCGAACACAGGCATCCCAGGTAACGTTTGTGGCCAGACCATTAATCGTGTCTACTGGGCTGAACATGAAGGAATTTTCACTACACCCTATGAGATCGGTGACATGATCAATGAAAAAAAATGCATGGGCATGGTAGGCAGTACCCCTGTGTATGCTGCTGTTTCAGGCGTCATCAGGGGATTACTCCGGGATGGCACCCCGGTTAGCACCCGCACTAAACTTGGTGATATCGACCCACGCGGCAATGCATCATACTGCAATGAAGTTTCGGACAAAGCTCTGTCCGTGGGTGGTGGTGTACTTGAAGCTGTTGTTGCTCATCTTTTTTCTCGATGATGGCATGAACATTAGGGAAATACAGCATGCAAAAAGGTGCACAGGCACCAAAATAAAGAGAATAAAATGACAAAACCACAAACTTGGCTTGCCCCCTGCCCACCAGACCAAGGCGGAGTATGCTCAATTTGCTTCTTTGGTGCGCTATCCATCGTTCTTGCAGCCTGTATTCCACTTTTTTTGTATCCAGAGGCAGGTGAACGAGTTATTAACACCATGTTCACCTTTGTCACCAAAGAAATGGGCTGGCTCTACATGCTCGCAGGTGCAGCTACTTTCACTTTATTGATGTGGTTTGCCTTCGGACCTTTTGGTAATAAACGGCTGGGTGAGAAAATTGAGTACTCCACATTTTCATGGATCGGCATGCTCTTTTGTGCGGGTGTGGGTGCGGGGATCATGTTCGGTGGGTCAATCGACTGGGCCTATTACGCAGCCTATCCCATGCATGGCGAACCTGCCGCGTCGCCAAAAGCCTACGAATGGGGGACTGCCTATGGTATGTTTCACTGGGGGCCGATCTGCTGGTCCATTTATGCAGTTTTGGCCGTACCCATAGGGTATAGCTACTATGTAAAACGTATTCCCATTCTTAATATTTCACAGGCATGCGTGGGCCTGCTCGGGAAGCAAGCCTCGGGGTGGATGGGCAAAGTTATAGATATATTGTTCATGACTGGCCTGGTAGCTGGCTCGGCCACAGCTCTTGGCCTGGGCATCCCCATCGTGGCCGCTACGGTAGCATCTGTCAGTGGTATTGAACATTCCTTTTGGCTGGAATTTGGCACGTTGATTTTTGTCACGGCCATTTTTTGTGTGTCATCAAGCCTTGGTCTTAAAAAAGGAATGAGCAAACTCTCAGATATTAATGTCTATATGGCATTAGGATTATTGTTATTTGTCTTTATCGTTGGACCAACCCTGTTTTTGACCGACATGGCCATCTCTTCCCTGGGCCTGATGATCCAGGAATTTGTCCGGATGGCAACGTGGACGGATCCCATGGGTTCGTCAGGATTCTCCAAAGACTGGACCATTTTTTACTATGCTTGGTTCGTAGCCTACGCCCCCTTTATGTCGCTCTTTATTGCCAAAATTTCACGTGGGCGCACCGTGCGCCAAGTGGTGCTCGGCCCGATCATTATTGCTTCTTTGGGCTGTGGTTGCTTTTATCTGGTCTTTGGTAATTATGGCCTCCATCTTCAGCTCACAGACCAACTTGATGTTGTTGAGCTGGTCAAGCACGTCAAGGGAGCCACGGCAATCATGATGA
>Ga0265295_1000581_pt1 | contig 72251 bp, 63 predicted proteins | sample Munlansysbiofilm_FD_192503 | JGI IMG/M metagenome (GOLD analysis project Ga0265295, IMG submission 192503) | Leachate microbial communities from a municipal landfill in Southern Ontario, Canada - Methane capture system biofilm | ecosystem: Engineered > Solid waste > Landfill > Unclassified ...
TTCAGATTCCACCTCACGATGGACACCCTTGTCTTAAGCTAACGGTTGGCACTATTAACCTCCGTATCGGACTTTCACCGACTAGTTTTCGCCCATGCTGGGCGCACAAGCAAAAGAGCTAGTCCCTTTATAAGGAACCAGCTCTTTTTTATGCATATTTAGTATTGCTTTAAGGCTACATACAGTTCATTTTTTGGAACAATTTCTCGTAGTCGTCTACATTCATCTTTTTGGGGTTACTATCGTTGGAACCATTCTTCTCCGACAATTCTGAAAGAAGTCTGAATTTAGTCGAGTCTATATCAAGGGAAATAAAGTCCGGCAATCCTATTTCAGCTGAAATATTCTTGATAAGTTCTATTCCCTTTTTTGCAGCACTTTCATCGTTCTTATCCTCTATACCCATAGCCCTAGCAATTCTCGCATACTTGTGCAAAACGAAAGGAAGATTCTCGGTCATCATATGCGGAAGGATTATGGAGTTGCAAAGCCCGTGTGGCTTATCGTATACACTTCCCAAGGCCTCCGCCATACAGTGCACAGATGCCACGTCTGAATGACTGAACGATAAGCCGGCCAATAAGCTACCAAGCATCATTCCGTCCCTTGCCTCTTCATCCGAGCCATCTTTAACGGCTCTTACAATATACTTTGCAATATACTCTGCCGCATAAAGTCCCAAAGCCTCTGCTATTGGTTCAGTACATGTGGCTGTGTATCCCTCAATTGCGTGCGTAAGAGCATCTATCCCCGTTGATGCTGTTACAAGTTTGGGAAGGGTGTAAGTAAGCTCAGGATCAACCAACGCAACTTTTGCAGCTATTGCAGGACTCTTTATTGTAAATTTAAAATTCTCTTTAGTATCGGTTATTACTGATGAAAATGTTACTTCGCTTCCAGTTCCCGCAGTTGTTGGAACAGTAATAAGCGGCAAACAATCCTCTTCAATTGTTTTTTTCACATAATCCCTTATGGCTCCACCCTGCCTTGCGAGCACAGCTATTCCTTTTGCTGCATCAATCGGACTTCCTCCACCAACTGCTACAAGTGCATCCACATTCTCTTTTCTAGCCAAGTCAGCGCCATTCTGCACATTGTAATCCTTAGGATTCGCTTCAACCTCATCAAATACTACAATTATCTTGTCACTATCTAAAAGGCCTAAAACTTTGTCAAGAATCCCTGCCTTTATTATTCCTTTATCGCAAATAATCATTATTTTTTTAGCAGATAGCTTGTTAAGTTCTCTGTCCAATTCCTTTACAACGCCTTTTCCGTATATTATCTTCGAAGGTAACACAAAATCAAAATTCATAAATATCCTCCTTTTTTTTATTATTATACACCATTTAACGCAATTTCATTCTCCTTTTTTATTATGGAGTAATTCATCAATTCCGGAAAAGATTAATTCTAAACATCTTATCAATGTACAGTCTTTATCGTGCCCGGATTTATCTTTAATTTTTCCCCACTCAACAATAAAAACTACTGTTTAACTAAATGATGAAAATTTATGCCCAGCACGATAAAAAACAAATAGCTTTTGTGCTATATAACTAACAATAAAAAGTATGCATTCTGCAACTAACTTTGCAATAAATATTGAGACTAAAAAACTGTTTGTTAATGTGTAAATAATTGCATAGTTAAATATCAAAATAACTATTACTAATAAAAAATATTTTAGAGCACTGCGTTTATTTGTTTCATTATTCCCTTTAAACACAAAATAATTATTTACAACATAATTGTAAACTGAACTTATTATTCTTGCTAAGGCAACACTTATAAATAAGTTCCCTGTTATCCATTCAAATAAAAATAATAGTGAAAAGTCTAATATCCCTGCACTAAGAGAAGAAAATATAAATTTCAAGAAAGGTACCATAACTAAAAATGAATCTATTACCGGACGAAAATGGGAGCCTTTATTGGAGCCATCATAAACTGTTTCTATTGGTATCGTTACTATTTCTTCTGAAATTAGTTTAGCTTTTAATAATAAATTAAATTCATACACAAAGCGATTCCCTTCAATGGTCAAAAGCCACGGTAACATACACGCTGGATAGGCTCACAAGCCTGTTTGAGTGTCATCTAGTTTGTATCCTGAAACTAAACCTAAAATTTTTGATGACATAGCGTTACCCAAGCGACTTCTTAAAGGGACTTTCCCAGTAAAATCTCTTACACCTAAGACCATAACATCCTCTTTAACGACAGCTTCACCTATTCTAATAATATCAGGAGCCTTATGTTGTCCATCACTATCTGCACAAACTATAGTTTCTTTAACATTTTGATCCAATAAATATTTAAAACCAGTCTTTAGAGCCGCTCCCTTGCCTAAGTTGCTTTCATGAGTAAGCAATGTTACACCTAGATTCTGAGCCTGAGAAAATATCTTTTTGTAATTAGCTCCACTTCCATCATCAATGATTAATATTGAGATATTTACTGTAGTTTGAAGTTGTTTAATAAGCTCAATTAGTTTCATCGTTGGTTCATATGCCGGAATAAGAACTATCATAAAGTGCCTCCAATCATTATAATATCACTTGTACCACGTTCTTTATTCTTACCAAGTGGATTGTTAACTACCTCACCATCAGAATACATTGTTGAAGAACCACCACCATCAAGGTTATATGCTTCTATGCATCCATAATTATAAAGTACTTCCGCCAACTCTGTTAATGTCATACCCTTGCTATAGCCTTCACTTCTACCATCGACAACAATAAATATATAATGATTGGCAGAAATCATTCCTATAGCACTACGAGGTTGACTCCCTTGTATGCTATGATTTCCAAAATTTGTATCAATCTCGACAGAATCAATACCTTCAATTATGGCTCCCTCAGTTATTAAGGCAGGTCCAAAAGAAAAAGTATTAATAACGCCTAAATCAATTAATTGCTGCGCAGTTATTGTTTTTTCGTCATATATAGACATGGTTCCATCATTATAAAGTGCTAATCCATCTCGAACACCTTTATCTCTAAATATAACTCCGTTTCTTATTATTATTCCGTCATCTCTGAAACCATAGTAATCTCCATTAATTGCAAAAACAGCATTATTATTTTCTGCTATTGAAGATGTATAATCAATAATATTTCTACCAAATGAATCATCCGCCAAAGCTGACATAAGTTGCATATCATCACCTAAAAAAGCATCCGCTACATAATAGGTAATCTTATTATCTCCTGAACCTGTTTCTATCATCTCAATAGAAATACTAAATTCGGAGACTAAACTTGTTTCAGTTTCAATAGTTATATTATCAGTTGATGATGTTGATAATGTTAATTGTTGCTTTTGACTTACATTTTCTACTTCAACATGATCTATTAAGTATCTATTAACTAACCCATAGAGTATACCTGAAATACCTAGAACAATTATGATTATCATAGTTATGATTTTATTCTTCTTTTTCATAATCTGTTTACTCCTTTTCTTTTATATGCTATATCTCTAATTTTTGATTAACATTAACCAATAATATCTTCTGCTATGGATTTATATTTTTCTTTGTTTTAATAATACTCCTCTAACCTTAAGTAGACTTAAAATTAATATACTCAGTAAATAACAAGAGAACAGAATGAGTAGCATCCGACAAAAAATATCCATAATAGCTGTAATCAAAAAAATAATGGAGAACCTTTTTCAGATTCTCCATTATTTTTTTGATTACTATGAGTAATAAAATGTCTACTTTCTTCCGGTGATTCCCAATGCGGCAATTAAATCAGTCTCCGTGATGCCCAGAGTTTTAGCAGCGGAAGCCAAGTCCGGTGGTCCTTGAACTGAATCACCCAAAGCTTCAATAAGTGCTTCTTCTGTCACCCCTAACTTTTCGGCAGCAACCGCCGTATCATTCATTTGCTGTCTTGATTTATCTGGTCCACTCGGACCCGCTTGCTCAATACCCTCTGTTCCACCTTGTGGAGCTCCCTTAACATTTTCTGGCATTTGCTGGCCTGATTCAGTTGGTCCACTCGGGCCTGCTTTTTCAGAGCTCTCTGTTCCATCTTGTGCCGCTCCCTTAACATTTTCTGGCATTTGCTGGCCTGATTCAACTGGTCCACTCAGGCCCGCTTGTTCAGGGTCCTCTGTATCACCTTGTGGTGCTCCCTTAACATTTTCTGGCATTTGCTGGCCTGATTCCAACTGATCCACTCGAGCCTGCTTTTTCAAGGCTCTTTACTCCATCTTGTGAATCACCCTTTACTGTTACTTCTGTTGCTGCTTCTTCAGTTGTAGTATTGCTTTCAAAACCACATCCACTTAAATTAACTATCATCGTAATACAAAGTATAATATAAATAATTCTTTTCATTTTTTCTCCTTTCAACATATTGCGATATAGCTAATTATTTTTTATTTGCAATAATCAGTCTGATTTGTCCACCTGCAGGATAAATATTTTCATAATAACCTGTCATAGTATATTCGTCTATATTTACTGCTGAAAATTGTGTTAAATTATAATTATCACTTTTTGATTCTATATAAACTTGAATATTATCATCTATTTCATATTTCTGATTATCACTGATTGCATAAACATAGGATAATTCATCTATTGTAACTTCTTTTAAATTCTTTATCCCGCTAATCTTGTTTTCATTATAGTAAAAGATGGATGGTCCTTCGCTGATATTGTATAGTATATTTGATGTATTTAAAGTACCACTACTCCCATTTATAATGTACTCATAAACCCCGCTAAGTCTTGGAGAATCTTCGGAGAATGTATATTTTGTTTCTTCAACGTTTGTAGCTATTCCATAATCATAAATGTCCCCTGTTACATCATCTAAAATAAGATGACTAATTTCCTTATCGGAATTCAAAGCGTAATGGTGTATCTCATCAGAGTCAAGATTTACACCTGACAATCTTGATGGATAAATAGTAGTCCATTGTCCCTCATCTGAAACATCTATAATTTCTACATCATCAGATAATTTATAGTCACCTAAACTTGTCCCATCTGAACTAACTTTACCAGATATGTCATCTGACCCTACACTTTTGATAGTCAAATCACCATTTATATAACTAGCTGAAACAATATTACCTATTTTATAGGAAGTACTGTTAACGCTAAACTGACGAACTACCCCATCAGTACATGCTACAGACAACGTGTAATCAGCATTACTATTTGAGGAATTTACATCATAAGTTAATAATCCAACATTTGTAACAACGCCATAGTAAACGCTGTCTATCTCTGCGGCTGAGATAATATCTACTACTTCACCACTCATGCCCAACAAAAGAGCCACAGTATCACCTGCAATAAATTCCCCTATAGAAGATACTTTGTTCTTTGCTATAGAAGTTCCTAACTCATAACTATTTCCTCCTACTATTAGTGATGAAGGCGAAATAGAATTTGGAGCTATAGATGTATAGGTTCCAACTACTACATTTGAATAAATCCAAACATCTTTTGAGCCCGCATTATAATAAACTACATCATATAGTTGATAATCAGCAGAAGATGTTAAATTACCATTATTATATATTGTTGCCTGACTAATATCGAAAGGAATAATTGATGCTAGTGCAGTACCATTAAGCACATATGGGCCTTCCATATTTGTCTTTAAAATTTCTCCATAATTTATCTCTCCTGTGCTATTCATTGTATATCCAAGTGTAGTACCATATACTTCTCCATTTGAATTTTTAGCACCCATTAAATTATAAAAGATATACATAGTTTCGTTTCGAGTAAGCGCCCTCCCCTGGACGGGAGATATACCTACTCCCAATTTAAGTGTATTAAATTTGGAAATCTGAGCATTAGGGTAAGAACCTATAAGCGTTGATGAATCATAACCTAAAAGTTTTAAAATAGCCGAAGCAGCTTCTTCAAAAGTTATCGAACTATCAGGGCGAAATGTACCATCAACATACCCTACCATCCATTTAGCATCAACAACTGTTTTTATATAATCTGCCGCCCAATGTGTATATTTTACATCCTTAAAAGAAGATGAACCAGAGCCAGATTGAATCAAACCCTTATAGGATGATGCACTAATAAGCATCTTTGCAAATTCTGCACGGGTGACATTATTAGTTAAATTAAGACTCCCATTTTCATCTCCTGTCATTATTTCAAGTGCTGCCACAGCATTTTCAACTGCACTAGTATCTGTAGCCCCATATGTAGGAATAATTCCCACAAACAAAAGGCAAAGACACATTATTATCGAAGTTATTTTTCTCATATTAATTCTCCTTTTATATAATTTATTCATAACGTAACGCATCAATAGGATTTAGATATGCTGCTCTTCTGGCGGGAAGAAATCCAAATAGAATTCCTATACCTGCTGACACCCCAAAAGCCAGTGCAACAGACCACAGTGAAGGTGAAACTTTAATATCCACTGACATCATCATAGACATAACAATCGTAGCAACTGAAGAAAGAGCATACCCTGTTAAAATCCCTATAAATCCACCAATAGCGCTTATTGTTCCTGCTTCAATCACAAACTGAAAAAGAATATCCTTACGTTTAGCTCCCAAAGCCTTACGAATACCAATTTCTCTAGTACGCTCTGAAACGGAAACAAGCATAATGTTCATAATCCCTACTCCCCCAACTAAAAGAGAAATACTAGCTATAATAGACAAAACAATAACTACAATATTAATCATACTTGTCATAGTGTCAATTATTTCTGAAATACTATTTACTCTGTAGGCATCTTCACTAGAAAATACTTTATATAAAACACCTTCTAAAACATCTATCGATTCCTCAGATTGTTCTTCATTCAACATTGCATAAGAATAAGTACTTATGTCAGCTGTTCCTAACAATTTTGCAGCTGTAGTATAGGGAAGATAAACATAATCATCACTACTTCCTTCAGTGTTATCAGCTGATTCTTCTAAAACTCCAACAATTTCAAAATAATTACCGTTAATCTTCAAAGTCTGACCTATTGCATCCCCTGAAAACAATTCATCCTCAATGTAACTACCTACAGTACAAACCTTACTTCTACTTAAGTTGTCCGCATAAGCAATAAATCGACCATTTGACAACTCATACATCTTCATATTTATATAATCTTCACCTACTCCCATTACAGTAGTTTCGTCAAGTTCAGTAGTTCCCAGTTTGACGGTCGCATCCACAGTAACCATTGGTGACATTGCTGAAAACAAATCAATATTTTCATCAGATATAAGATACATATCATCTACAGAAACACTCCTAGTGCTACCTCGACCTGTTATATTAACATTAAGTAAATTAGTACCCATACTCTTAAAACTATCCGTAACATAACCTTCCATACCATTCCCAAAACCAACAATTAGTATAACTGCTGCAACTCCAATAATAATTCCCAGCATTGTAAGAAATGAACGTCCTTTACTTGTTACTATGCTTTTCAAAGCTAGCCTAAGTGTTCTACTAAATTTCATAGAGCACCTCCTCAGTTTGAATCTTGGATGATTCATTAGATGGTCCATCATAAATAACTTTACCATCTTGAAGTCGAATTATACGATTGGATTGCTGTGCAATAAAATTATCATGTGTTATCAAAACTACAGTATTACCTTCATTATTTAGGTCTTCTAAAAGTGCAATAACATCTCTACCAGTTTTTGAATCTAAAGCCCCAGTAGGTTCATCAGCTAGTATAACAGATGGATTCCCAGCTAGAGCTCTTGCGATAGATACTCGCTGCTGCTCCCCTCCTGAAAGCTGATTGGGATAATTCATAATCTTATTTGAAAGCCCTACTCTTTCCAAGGACTTTAAAGCCCGTTCTCTCATTTCAGTATTTAAAACTCCTGCATAAAACATACTAAGCTCTACATTCTCAATCACGTTAAGTTTAGCTAAAAGATTATACTGTTGGAATATAAAACCAACAGTCCTATTTCGAATTACAGCAAGTTCATCATCATTCAATTCTGCAACATCTATCCCATTTAGTATATAATTTCCAGAAGTAGGAACATCTAGGCAGCCCATAATATTCATACAAGTTGATTTACCAGACCCAGACTGCCCTACTATAGCTATATACTCTCCCCTATGAATCTTATATGATATTTTATTGGCAGCAATTACATCTGAACCACCAATTTTGTATATCTTTGAAATCTTGTTAAATTCTATTAATGCCCCCATCAATTTTTACCTCCGTCCCCCGTAGGGCTATCAGTTGGACGTTGGCGTTCCGAATTAGCTCCACTTCCTGGCCCCTGTCCTTGTCCACTTGGAAGTAAAGAGAATCCCGTTTCTTCGGAAGCATTTACGGCTTCTTCAAGATATGCTATGACATCGCCTTCATTAATTCCATCTATTATTTCAATATATTCACCGTCACTTATCCCTGGTGTAACTACTGCAAATGTGAATCCTTCAACAGGAGATGCCTCCTCAGATTTTTCTCCCTTGGTTTCATCTGATTTAACAAGTATTCTATTTCCTCTGTAAAGAGCAGTTACTGGAATAGCTAAAGTATTAGTACTTGAAGATACTACTATAGAACCCTGTACATTCATTCCTGGAAGAAGCCCCTCTGTTTCATCTATTCGAATTGTAACAGGATATGAGGTAACACCATTTGAAGTAGTTCCATTAATATTTACCTTTGTAACATACCCTGTATAATTATTTTCTGGGAGTGCTTCAACTGTAATTGCTACTTCTTGACCAATTTCTACATTAGAAATATCTAATTCATCTACATTTAGAGTCATAGTTAAGTAAGATAGATCAAATATAGTGCAAAGTATATTCCCAGACTCAAAAGAGTCCCCTTCTTTATAATTTTTTTCAATAATCGTTCCAGCGATTGGAGACTCGATTATATAATTATCAAACTGGTCATATCTATTCTCTAGAGAGAGCTGACTATTTCGTAACGAATCTTCGCTATTTTCAACTTCACTAGTCAATGAATTATTAAACATTGTAATCATCACTTGATTTTTACTTACACTCTGCCCTTCAATAACATTTACTTGAGACACTTCTCCCGAAGTTTCAGCATTTACAGTAGATTCTCCTTTATATTCAAATGTTCCGCTCCCATTGCTAGCAATATCTCCAATCATAGCAGTAGCAAGCTGTTCTGCAGCAATACCTCCGGGATTAGAAACATCAATTGTTACCTTTTTAATAAGCATGTTACCTTCTAATCGCTCTTCAACTCCACTAATTTCAGATATTTTACCTTGTAAAATTTCAAACGAACTATCTAACGTAACTTCCGCATTTTGACCTATATAGAATTGTGTAACATCATCAGTTCCAAATGGAATAACAAGACTCATAGTAGCACTATTTCTTATAGTAGCAACCTGTTGCCCAGCGGATACTTTATCTCCAACCTTAACTAGCAGTTCAATAACTTCTCCATTTTCATTAGCTTTAATTTTTAAATCTTCAAGTGTTTCAAGTTTTAAATTATAACTACGTTCACTCTGTGCTAAAGAAAGCTCCGCCTGTTCAATACTTACTGAGGCATCAGAACTATCTAACTCATAAAGAATTACATCTTTGTCTACAATGTCAAATTCTTCAAATGGTGAACTAAGTACATCTCCAGACACCAAGGTTGATACAGTATATGAATCTGCAGGCTCTAATGTTCCTGTACCACTAAGTGTTAATGTTATATCTCTAGTTTCTACAGTATAATTAGTATAACTTTCAATCGTTTGTCCACTATTAGCACTACTTCTATTCATTAGAAATAAACCTAATCCAATAATAATTACAAAAGCTAGAACACCAATTATAATTTTTTTCTTTTTAAATATTGAACTCTTTAGTTTAGACTTTTTAGATCCTCCTTCATTATTGTCATATTCTTCTTCTGGCAAATCATTCGTGTTAATATCATTTTGCGACATATTATAATCTCCACCTTTTCACTCTTTTTATTTATCTTAACAAGATTATGTGTTTATTAGATGAACATTAAGTGTTTCTTGGATGAAAATTATTGCTTTTAATTGTAAGCGTACAATAAAAGATGGATTGCATAATAATAGGGATATCATGCCGATATCCCTATAGTTATATTTATTAAGCTTTACATGAATTTTGAACTAGCTCATCCCATGGCATCATCATATCTAAAATGTTAGGATTGTTTTGTAAATCATATCCTGGTAACCTTGATAGTAAGTATTCCAAATATTTGTAGGGGTTTAAACCATTGGCTTTTGCTATTTCTACTAAAGAGTATACACATGCACTTGCTTTGGCTCCTTCAGGGCTACCACAGAAAGTCCAATTTTTTCTACCGACTGTAAATGGCCTTATACTATTTTCAGCTATATTATTAGATATGACACAGTTTCCATCTTCTAAATAGGTTTCTAGTTTTTCTTTATGGTTTAGAGCATATTGAAGAGCTACCCCTATTTTAGATTTAGGAAGCGAATTTTGGCTTGCATTTTCTGCCCATGACCAAAATGCCTCTAGAAGCGGTTTTTCTTTTTCTAGACGCTGTTTTTTCCTATCTTCTGGTGATAGACTTTTAAATTTTCTCTCCCAATCAAATAGCTGGTTACAATATGCTATTCCTGTTGATGGTATTGTTGCTTCTTTGCTTTTCATATCTTTAGGAAGAGCATCTTTGAAGTAGCGCCGTGTGTGAGCCCAACATAAACAATGATGGATGTCATCTACTTTACCATAACCTTTGAATCCATCTGTATGAAGATATCCCTTGAATCCTTTAAGGAATTCTTTTGCATTATCTCCTGATCTAGTTGGTGCGTACTTAAATACCCTTATTCCTTTATCAGTATTAACTGAAGTGGAGTAGACCCACATGTATGATTTTGTGGTATTTTTCTTACCCTCTTCATTTAATACTTGAACTGGGGTTTCATCAGCATGGAGGTATTTATCCTTTAGTAGTTGTTCTTGCAGCTTTTCTACCACTGGATTTAACCATTCTTCTGATGTTTTTATAATCCAATTAGATAGGGTTCCTCTACTTATGGGGAATCCCATTTGCTTCCAATCTTTTTCTTGTCTATATAATGGTACTGACTGTACATACTTTTGATACATCGTCCATGCTACACTTGATGCTGTCGCATAGGAATGTTGAAGTACAGGCTCTGGTGTAGATGCATTGAACATCCCAGGTCTGTCTTCTTTTTTACATGTCCTACATTCATATGTTTCCCTAAATATATTAACTATTGATACCTCTGCTGGTATATATCTAATTTCAGATCTTATGAATTTTTTTCCTGCAACTTTAAGTTTATCTCCATCTACTGGACATATTTGTTTGGATTCCTCTATTTTAAATAATTGATCGTGGCTAGGTAATCCTTTATATAATTCTTTTCTCTTGTATCCTTTTCTAGTTTTCTTTATTGGCTGTTCAAAGATAATTGGTTCCAGTAAAGGTGAATCCTTCTCGTTTTCAGCTTCGTTAAATATGCCTAATTCTAAATCGCTAATTACTAGCTGACCATCTATGGCAGAAGTCTTTTCTGTTTTCCTTCCATAGAGTTTTTGGATTAAGTAATCCATGTTTTCATTAGTCTTTCTTAACTCTTCTCTAAGACCTTCTATGATTTTATTTTGGGATTCAATTGTAGTTTGAAGTGTTTTTATTAAAGAGTTATTATTCATTGGAATTTAGCCTTTCTTGTGTGTTTTTTTCTAATTATATTATACCATTTTTAGATATCAAAAACAATGAAAAAAATGCTTGAAACCCTCTAATTTAATGGATTTAAGCATTTATATTACCTTCTTATTATCTAGCTTTTGAATAACCTTTTTCTGATCAATTGCTAATCCTTCAATTAACCATCTAAACTGTTGGGGACTAATTTCTCGTGCCTTTTCTGTAGTCCTTGGCCACTGAAATACTCCTGTTTCTAGTCGTTTGTATAAAAGGATAAAGCCATCTCCTTCCCAAAGTATTGCTTTCAACCTATCTCTTTTTCCTCCGCAAAAAAGAAATAATGCATTTTCAAATGGATCGAGTTTGAAATTTTGAGATACAATTGCTGATAGACCATCAATAGATTTTCGCATATCAGTCTTACCACAGGCAATGTATATCTTTATATCATCAGGAAATTTTATTCTCATTGGATTCTAATCAAATTAAGTACTGATTCTAATGTATTTGGATCTGCTCCATTTAGTATTTCAATTTCATGTCCTTTTGACCGGAGGATAGCACAAGTAAATTGGTTATTTGCTTTAATTTTAACTTCTGGAATATTTGGTTTTACTTCTACAAATTGTGATTGCCCTGTAAGGGCTAGTGTTCCTGCTTTAATCAAAGTCTCTTCTCTGATGACTCTCTGCCAGTAGTAGAATTTAGTTCTTGAAATATCATTTTCTTCACACCATTCTCTTATTGACTGCCCACTTTGACTATGCTTCTTGACGATTTCAGCCCATTTAGACTTTAGAATCTCATGTTTAGTAGTTTTCATTGTTGTAATGTTAATCATCCTCCCATTACTTTTAATGTTGGCAAAGCTATTTTGTTAACATTAAAAGTTCTTAGTAAGGAATATTATCGCATGTTACATGAATTTTCTAAATCCATGGGATTATTGTACGCTTACTTTTAATTAATAGGTTGAAAACTCACTACAAGTATTAAAATAAAAAAAGGACTGTTCTTTAGAACAATCCCTAGTTATCATTATTTATAATCCCTATATAATATTCAAATATAAATATTTGTTATGCCAGCTTATTAGAACCTGAATAAATCTCTGTGACATTTAATTCAACAGCTGCGTGACCCGGATGCGTTGAAGGATTCCATTGTTTCATATTTTCGAAGATTTCACCTTCCTTATGATAGGTAATTGAGCCTTTTAGCTGATATGATTTCCCTTCCTTTGTAATAAAAAGTATTGATCCATCACTATTTAACAAAATATTTTTACGAGTTTTATCAAAGTAATTGTCAGCAACTATAAAAGTATTATTATTAAACATAGAAACACAGGTTGCATATATTGCATTAGGCATACCTTTTTCATTAACAGTCGTTAAAATTATAGCACCATCTCTATCTTCCCATGCTTTGATAACGACATCTGGTAATTTAATCATTATTTCATCCTCCTTCTATTTTATACTGATTTTAAAATTCTAATAGTTCAATTTTATCTCATATATAATATTTTGTAAAACAAACATTAAGCTTATACATCTTATATTGACACTACACCTGACTCCACGTGACTTTTAAGCCTGTTTCTTTATTCATATAATTTATTATAATTTAGGCCTTAATAATAAATACTAATCCTAGATCATTTTTATCTAATCATTTCTTTTATGTCATCTAGCATGTTTGTTATTGGTGGTACTACTTGCTTCTTCCTTGACAAAACGCCTGCAGCTAAGAAGGAATTATTAACTAAATTTTTACCAAATGCCTTAGCTATTAATGCTTTGTTATGCCCAACTACCACCATTTCAGAGCATTCGTTAAATATATCTGTTAGCATAAGTATAAAAATAGAATAGTTTTGTGTTTTAGCTGTTTCTTCCATAAGTATTAGCAAGTCATCTTTCATATCCGATAAGCTATCTGGGTCCATTGTATAAACCTGCGCTATACCTATAGTTTCTTTATTTATAGTAAAGCTCTTAAAATCTTGTTTAAGTAATTCCTCTGGGGTCTTACCCACTAGAGAAGTTCCTGCTTTAAACATTTCTAGTGCAAATTTTTCTATATCTAGATTCGCCATTCTCGCTAATCTATCCAATATAATTTTATCTACATTAGTAGATGTTGGTGATTTAAACAAAATAGTATCAGAAATTATTGCTGCTGCTAATATTCCAGCTATCTTCTTGGATGGTCTTCTACCATTTTCAAATATTATGGATGCGATTATTGTCGCTGTACTACCTACAGGTTCATTTCTAAAATAAATAGGGCTTCCAGAAAACACATCCGCTACTCTATGATGGTCTATAATCTCCAATATCTCACATTCTTCAAGACCATCTACTGATTGACTCCTCTCATTATGGTCAACTAAAATAATCTTTTTCTTCATACTTGATATTAGATGATATCTAGAAATCAACCCTATAACCCTATTATTATCATCTGTTACCGGGTAGGATCTAAATCTTGTCTGTGACATCATGGCTCTAACATCATCAACAATATCATCATTCGAAAATAATATAATATTATCTGATGTCATGACAAAACTAATTGGTATAGATTGAGTTATAAGTCTTGAAGTTGTAAATGTTTCGTGTGGAGTTGTTATTAAAGTAACTCCTTTTTCAACAGCTAATTTAATAATCTCTGGATCAACATCAATGTTTCCAGTAACTATCATTAATGAAACGTTGTTCCTAATAGCAAGTTCCTGTACTTCTTTTCTATCTCCACATATAACAACATCAAATTCCTCCATGTAATCCTTTATTGATTCTGGTTCCATAGCTAGTACTAAAACTTTTCCCTTAAATGGTCTTATTTCTTTAGGCATATTAATAGGTATCGCAGACAAGGTGTCGATTATATTGTCAATTGTCGTTTTTGATTTGCCTAAAATTGTATTATCCCACACATCGATATAGCTTTGTATTATATCTGATAGTGTTACTATACCTATAAGTTTCTCATTTTCATCAGTAACTGGAATACTATGAACATTGTTTTTAGTCATTAAATTTAACGCCATTCTTAACGAAATATCTGAACTTATGGGAGCTATCTTATCATAGTTCAAATCTTCAACACTCTGTTTTACAGTTTCTATAAGTATTGGTGGTTCAAGCCCAAAATATTCAAGTATAAACTTTGTCTCCCTATTTATCTCTCCAAGTCTTACTGGAATTGCATTAACTTCTCCACTAGCATTTTTATACTCTGCATATGCTAGTGCCGAACAAATTGAATCTGAATCTGGATTCTTATGACCTGTTATATACACTGTTTTTTTCATTCACTATACCTCCCATTAGCTTTAGATAGTGGTCTTCTGTCAAGATAAAGGATAGTTCAAACGCAATAAATTCATATTTTGCTAGATAACACATATTTCTTCAAATTCGTAAGGGGATTTCATCATACAATGGTTATGAATCCTCTTTGTATTATAAAATGTTTCAATATCTTCAAAGACTAATTTATGAGCATAACTAAGATGTTATATAGCAAATCTATTTAACCGCTCTCATTTTTTGAGTGCATGGAATGATTCAATTACAGCATTATCCCAGAGATTGCCCTTGTTAAAATAGCTACTTATGAACTTCTCCGCTAGTGTTGCTTCAATATAAGCTTTTGATACAAACTATACAACACGGGCACTGTGGATGATTATTGGAGTTTAATTCTTTCTGTTTCTCTTTTATCAGATGAATAATAATAACTCACTGCATAAGGGCAAGGCTCCTGTCACCTTTTCCTTATAAAAGGTTTAAGAAAATTATATATTTCACTGTTGACTATATCTGAGTGTGTTCGAAGCAAGTTATGACCACTCTGATGAATAATAGTCAATTTTGAATTTGGAATTAAATTCCTCATCATGCGCATATGTTTACTGTGAATAATATCATATTCACCGGTAACAATCAGTACTGGCATATAAAGTTCCTTTAACTTATTTTTTGTCGTCGTTGATTCGTTAATCATCAAGGACAACAGTTGGGCTTTCTTGCTAAACCAATCAAACATAGAGAGTTTATGGCAAAGAAGATAAACAATCTGAATCGAAGCTCTAAACCAGAATTTAAGACCTTCAGAGTTTAAATTTGGACTAACAGTAATAAGTGCTAAAATTTTATCTGGTATACGTTCTGCCAACTTAATGGCTATATTACCACCATCACTAAATCCAAAAATCAAGGTTTTGGAAATATGTAATTCATCAATCACCTTTTGTATATCCTCTGTCAGAACATTCAAAGAAAGTCTTTTTTTGCCAAAATCCGATTCGCCATGTCCTCTGCTATCCACTAATACAACATAAAAATAGTCTTTAAAGAAATCGAGTTGGTTTATAAAAAACGAAGAATCTTGACCGTTCCCATGGAGCATAATTAGCGGGATACCTTTGCCGTATGATTCATAGTGAATCTTTGTACCGGAAGATAGTATATAACCGGATTCAATGGGTGCGAAATTTTTATTTGATAACAGCTGCTTTTTAAATCTCATTACTTTTTATAAACCTTCTCTCGTAGAATAGTCCGAAGAACTCAATCTGCCACTATATTACTTTTTGAATACTGACATTTGCTTAAATTGTGACAAAATAATCCTTGACAGTTTTTCAGGATTTTGAGCTTTCACAATGGCATAAGCATATTTGAATGTCATAGGTTTCGGATAATAAACAATGTACCTGTCTTCCCAATGGGTTGGAGCATATTTTTCCTTGGCATGATGCAAGGCTTTGAAATCATATGCTGCATTAAGATTCTCGTAGATATAACGGCTTATCTTTTCACTCATTGTATTAACGCTGTCTGAAGAGTCATTATATAGTGGTGACAAACCCATATTACCATAAGTTATACCTTCATCCTTCATTGCCATAAATGCTTCATAGATGATTTTTTCCAAAACGCCTTGCGGAGCATTATTAGTTCGTCTTGTCACCTCAGCAAGATAGCCTTTGCCCATTAAATATGGTAGAAATACAACAAAACCTAACATAACACCCTCGTTATCCACAGCACAAAAATAACGACGTTCTCTAGGGTATTCTAATCCAATGCCACCTAACATAAATTTCATTTCAGGCATGTTTTTGCTCTTAAGCCATTCTACCGAAATCTGATGTATCTGTAATTCTACAGAAGAATCATAGTTTAACTTAGGCTTATATTCGTATACTGAAATACCCGCTTTTGTTGCATGATTAATTGCTGCTCTTACCTTCGCAACTGCACCACCATTTAAGTTATATTCCTCAAGTTTAAAGCAAGCATCTTCCCCATATTTCAATACTCCAAATTGAGCCATTTCATACAAATTCATAAAATAATCAGTCACATTTAATAAAACCAAATCATAGTAATTAGACCTTGAAAAATTTAGTAACTCTGCTAAAAAAAGCAAGCCATCATCTTTGGCACAAATCATATCCCCACAAATTAACATGACATTTCCAACAACTGTATAAGCAACTACACCCTCAACTTGTTTGCTAAAATAATATGCTTTATCATCTTCAAGAGCAAGATATGACATTGGATTCTGACCGTATTTCAAAACAAGCCGATGCACCTTTTCCGTTTCACTCTTATATTTAATTTTTTTATATGTAAGTGGTTTTAACAATAGGATGAATGCACCTAGTAAGCAAACCCAATATATGGTAATAAGAGAATCTGCATAAATCGTAGCAATCTTTCCATTTGAACCTAATACGGATTTATCCATAAAGAATAAAAGTTCCACAGATTTATAGAACGCAGTTGTTAATGTGTTTGATCCATCCATATCTCCCCGTACTAAATATATACCTACTGAAGCATTAAGTAGCATTAAGAACAGTGCCACAAGTATATAAAGCAATGATTTTTTCAATGTACCTTTAGAAGGCATTCGCGTAAAATCTGAAAAAGAAACAATTAGAATCAACAAAACTATAGATTCAATAGTAATCATCTGCAATGCAAATACATGATAATGGAATACCTGCAAAACTATGGATACTGTAAGAAGGACAACCTCTCCAATCCATGCATTTCTTACACGTTTAAACAAATTATATGCAAGTAAAATCATAATAACACTAACAATGAAAGTTAGCCTGCCCTTCATAAACATAGTATCCGTTGTATCGAACCGCTGATATATTCCTGCAAAACGTGGTGAATAACTTAGAGGTAATGAGATAATAAAATCTTTAACTGCAAAAAACATCAACATAAAAATAGCGGTATTTTGAATTAAACGTCTGTAAAATATTTTCATAGGAATCCTCATCACTTATTGTCATAACAACTTATGTACTATTATTAAATATAATGTTAATCCAAATATATTTATAATCTAAATATAGCACAATAAACGACTCATTACTATCATATGTAATAGAGCATGCATTCCCAAACCACTTTGTCCTTGACCACACTGCAATAAATTCAGGATTGAAATAAGAAGATTTATCTTTAACAAAAAAAGTTATATGAATATATAAGATAGTATAATGAAGATAAAATAGAGGAAAAATTAGAAAGACCATCTCCTATAAAAAACAATTCTCTATGATTTCTTCATTAATATGAACAACTTCCTAGAAAAATTTCACATGCAAAAAATCTCAGCAACCATACAAAGCAATTGCTCCAAATACTTTATCAATTTTCGTTGTAGACTTTCCAAATTTTTCTAAAATAACTCTTTGCAATTCTCAATTGTAATACGTCATTTTAGTAAATACTCTGTAATCCACTTCTTCTAAAGTTCTAATCAACAAGCTCCCACCATAAATCATTGATGCAAACGCGGCTGTGCATAATCCCAGTCCATAAAACTTTTCTCCAAGGAAAATAGTTATCAAAGTAAAAATAACTGTAAGTGAAAAAAACATTAGCGCTGTTCGAAAAGCATCCTCTTGATTATCAAAATAAAGCAATATTGTTATTACAATAAATGTCATATAAGTCATAAAATAACCTATCGCTAATAATACAAACAGTTTAATCGTAACCTGATTATGTCCGGTGATCGGTAATATTATATTTGCGCCTATTATTACTGAAATAATTGTAACTACCAATTGTAGCTTGATTATTAAAGATAGCTCGTTACGAAGTACTACAACCATACTATTTTTCGCTTTTTTAATATCTCTGAACGTTCCACCATTTATAATTGACTGACCAAACTCTCTGTATTTTGTAAAAAAATTGGTCTCAGTCTTTACTACAAACATGACCAACGAAGGTATAATTGTAAATACTGAATAAAAAGTCGCCGTGTCGTAGGATGGAGCGTAAAGATAGGTACCCATAGATTTTACCGAAAGATCAGACCAGAGCCAAAATATTATATTATGTCCAAACAATCCACCTGTATAGAGCAAGTTGATTAAAAATAGGAGCGGCATTTTTTTTAGATAAACAATAAATTCAAATGTTTTATCTGTCAAGACCTGAAAGAAACTTTTTATAATAATTAACAGGACGAGTATATTTACAAAAAAACCAACCGCTACGCCTATGAGCATTGCTGTCAGAATTTCGACCTGCAAAGACTTTAGAAACATCGCCATAACTGTAGTAATAACTAGCCCAAGGCAAAAAGATAAGGCAACTTTTTTATAGTTCTTAACTGCTGATACATATACCATCAAAATGTTAATCACGGAAAGCTCAATAAATATCAAATAAGACAGCAACTTAAATACAAAAGGCAACGGCGAATTGACATAAAATATGAAACCATAAACACCACCAGTAGCAACACAAATCGCAATTGAACCGAGCAGGGATGCCAATATATCTTTAGTTTCTTCAATATACAGCTTATCAGAAACATATCTTGAGATTATCATGATTATTCCACTAACATTTAACAATGAAAAAATATATGAATAAGTCATTGAAGCATAAAACAGCTCACGTTGTTCCAAAGATGCTCCTGCCTTAATCAAGACTCTACCTATTATAGAAAGCATAAGCAGGTTTATAATCATAGGCCCAGATGTAGTGAAAATTGCATAGGAAAAACCCTTAATGCTGCTTGAAATTGTATTGTTCACAAAAATCTTTTTAAGCTCAAATCCTATTCCCGCCATTGATGCCCCACTCTCCAATTTCTATATACAAATCTTTATATCCTTGTATAAAAGCATCAGCTGAATATAGATGCTTTACACGTTGATAACCATTTTCACCAAACTGTCGCCTTTTATTATAATCTTGATATAATTCAATGATGCCATTGGCTATACCAACATAATCCATTATATTCGCAATCCTTCCAGACAAACCATATCCATCATTGCTACCTTTTATTAAAGCTTCACAATCACCAACATTTGTAGATACAAATGGTAGTGCACAAGCCATTCCCTCAAGAATCGAAAGCGGTTGACCTTCACTAATACTAGTTAGGACCAACATATCCATTTTGCCAAGGTAATCTTTTATATTCACCCTTCCAGTAAAAATAACACTGTCCAATTTCAGAAATTCTTTATATTTAAGGCATTCTTCATAGTATTCCTCATCCTCATTGGTTGGCCCCATTATTGTAAATATGATTTCAGGGAATCTTTTACTAACATAGTCAAACGCTTGAAGCATCGTTTTTATATCTTTGATTGGCACCAATCTAACAATAGCACCAACATTAAATATATCATTCTCCGACCGTTCTGAAACGAGCTGCCTAACTTCATCAAAAGACTCAACATTTATGCCATTGTGAATAATTTTTATTTTATTCTCGTCACAGCCAAGATTAATTTGAATATCTTTATTTTTAGGAAAAAGTGAAATGACACTATCAGCACATTGATAGGCAGCACTAGAAAGGCATTCAAAATACTCAATCCAGATTGATTTGAAATCACCTTTTACCCACCCAGCCTTAATGATTTCCTCTTCTCGTTCTCGTGTGTAAATGCCATGCTCCGTTAGCACGAATCCCTTTTTGTTTGTATATGATGCATATGCTGCTACTAGCCCAGAGTAACCCGTCGAGACCGAATGATAAATATCTGCTTGAGGATATTTTCTAAGCAGCAAAGAAAATAGTATAATATACATGGATCTCATCGTCCACAGCATCTCTGCGAAGGATACATGGGTAAAGTTTCCAGCATAAACATCTTGGATTAATCCATAAAAGATTTTTGACGAAAAAATATCACCAGCACTTATTCCCTGAGATTGCATACTTAAAAAACCATCAAATACACCTTCCCAATCCGAAACTTCTGATTTTAAAAGCTCAACAATTAATTCTACTTCACGGGATGATAAGTTGATATTTTTATTCCAACTTCCTTGAGAAGTTAAAAGCTGATCAATGTAAACATCATAAATCTCCACCATATTTTGGGGAGGGTCATATTTATAGCTGCCCTTTCTGGTACTATCAGCACTTAAGGCTATAATGGAAAATTCATGTTCAGGCATACTCCTCATAAGCTGTTGCACCCAACTTGATACGCCCCCAGAAACATAAGGATATGAACCCTCTGCGATAAGACAAATTCTCATTCTATTTCCCCCCTAACCGGTACTGGTATCCAGAACCGAATTATTTCCAGCACTTCGTTTGAAAACATTACTTCAGAATCAATGAGACGCTGCAAAATCAAATCAAAATTATTCTTATCTTTCATCTCATAATAACTTCTTAAAAGTCCAACATATTTTTCTTCATTATCCGGATAATTTGATAAAACATTTTTACAATACTTTTTTGCTTCTGCATGATTATCTGTTGCTATTAGTAATTCAATTAGCCTTATAATATATCTCTGAGGTGTTTCCACTTTCCCATCAATAATTTTCTTTAGAATCAAAATATTATCTTCAATATATCTTGCCATAATTTCTACATCAATATCAAATATCTTGATGTAGTTGTCTGTTATATCGAAATAATCTATTGCTATGGAAATATCATCAGGATTTTCATGGTGAATCTTTGAAATTTCTTGCATTTTAATATCTAAAAGTCTCCTGGTATGAAGAATGCTTGAAGCAGCGTAGTGAGATGTTTCAGCATCGTCATTATTAAGCGCTGTATTGATAAACTGAAAATAATTTAACGTATCCTTTTTAAGGGCTTTCATCATTGTTTCACGTCTGTGATTTGTATCAGAAATCAATAATGACTCTTCAAGTGATACAACATTAGTTTCGTCTGCTATGTTTAATTCTTTGAAATAAGTTTTACTAATTTGTTCTTTAATTATATACTCAACTTGTGTGATTTCGGAATTAAAAAAATTAAAACGGATTACTAAAAATAGCACCATCCCCAAACCAGGTAATGCTAATGAAATCAACAAGGCAGTTATTGCATAATTCACAGTTTCATCTTTTAGATAAAGTAACCAAATGATTAAAAATGATAAAAATAAGTTTAACACTAAAATGGTAGGCATCACAATATCCTCCACAATGGCTTGATACTAGTATCTGTAATCCCTAGTAGTTTTAATCTGTTTTCAATGACAACTGCTTCTTTTTTGTTTGTATTGAGTAATAATATTGCTAATTTTGTATCATCTAATTCTCCAATATAGTCTGACTCCCTAAATACTTTTTCAACTCTGTTATATAGCCTTTTGTAATATAGCTTTACATTTTTTTTGGTCATATCTCTATTAATTACCAACAGATAAATTGGCTCCTCACTTTCTGTTAGTGCCACTTGCTTTTCTTTTATCAATAGCTCAAACCAATTCTTTTTCATAATAAAAGTATTTTTGAAATATTTTTGATTCTGTATTGCCTTTTCATATTCTGTGGCCTTTGAAATAGCATTGGCTATTAAATACGTCAAAACCTTTAAGGTGTTTAAAAACTGATATGTCAGACTTTTAAATTCGAGATTGTCTAAAAAAACAATCGCTATCGTACGGGCATCTTGAAAAATCGGTGCACAAACCATTGGATAATCATTAGTAAATTCCTTGTTAATATAGATATTTTTACCTACAATTACTGACTCAAGAAAGTCATAATCATTATACCTCAATGATTTACGATATTTTAAATTTCCTTTAACAGAAGCGAGTCTAAGGTTTTCGCTTGAATCCAGATAATATAAATGGACACTCTCTGTTTTAAGCATTTTAGAAAAAACAATTGCTGCTTCTGAAGGAATCTGTTCAACAATAACATTGTCCAGTTGTGAAATAATTGTAAAAATTTTACCTAAGCTATCTTCGTTACTTTCAATTGTTTCTTGTAGGGAATTCTTGATTTCTATGCTTTTATCATACATCTCATTGGTGAAATACAATTCTTCCCTTATTGAATCAAGGTCACTTTGAATCTCTGCTTTTTCAACTTTCATCAGATCTACTACATATCCCATAGTTCCCCCAACGATAAAATACATTGCAATATAAAGCGCTTGATTTACATCACTAAAAACTCCTGCCATTGTAGCGTTTTCAAAGCCAATTTTAAGGCCCACATAAGCAGCTGTCGACAAAAATATGGAAATAATACCCTGCCACCATCCGTAATAAACATTAACCAGCACAATATATATAATCAATAAATCGACCTCAATTGAAAAATTTAATTTCAGTACGATCATTAGTATTGTCAAAACTATAAAAAACATGAGATTCTCAGCGTATTTATGCATGGTCCCAGAAAACCATTTTGCTTTTTTTGTTTTGATGAGATTAAACAGTGATTGCTCTTCATTCACTACCTTAATTTTATTGATTTCTAAATTCTCTAGCGACCATTCAATAGTTTTTTTTAGACCCTCCTCTATCGTGTATTTCGGTGTCCATTCTAATTGAAAACTTGCATCTTCATTATCCAATAAATACTTTGCTTTAACATGATTGTCGATATAATTAAAAAAGATTCTATTATCAGATTCAATATTGTCTTCAATAATCCTCTGTATTTCAGAATGTAAAAGTCCCGTTGAAGACGAAACATTTAAAATACTACTTGTTTGATTCTCACAGGTCTTAAAAATTGCCTCTACAACATCACTAATATAAATATAATCCTTAATTTGATTCATGATTGTAATTTTTTCTGCTTTACCATCTAGCGTCTGTTTAATAACTCGGCTGATAAAATTTTCAGGCTGTCTTGGTCCATAAACTGACCCTAGACGTAGTACCACAACATTTAATCCCTTTTTTCGGTACTTCTTACAAAAATGCTCTCTTTCAAGATAACTTCCGACTTTCTCATTTTCTGCTCGTATTATACTGGTTTCAAGAATCGGATATTTATTTTGTTTGCCATACACTTGATATGAAGAAAGTACTATCAATTTATTTACATGATATTTTTGAGAAAAATATAAAATATTGCTCAATCCAACAGTATTAGCATGATAGATTTCACCGTACTCCTTAGCATTTTCTTTCGGTAATACTTTGAAAGCAAGGTGAACTACTACCTCAAACTTATAATCTGCAAATATCTTTTCACATTTTGTATCTTCAACCCCCATTTTGAACAAAGTAATATTACCGTTCAAATTTGATGCATTCCCTGTGGATAAGTCATCAATGATCGTAATATCATGCTTTTCTTTAATTAATCGTTCAACTAAATGGGAGCCTATAAATCCATAGCCACCCGTTACCAGTATTTTCATGTTATACTCCTTAATGTAAAATTCTATAATTATTTCACGCTGCCGCTTGATTCAGTACATAGTCAACTACTTTACTTCTATAGAAATTTAATCTATAATAATACGCAAAGCCTTATTATTTCAAAAATTTATTGGGAGGTGTTTATGAATCCACTAAATGCTGTAAAGAATTTTGTTGTATATTATAGTGTCATATTATCAGAAGATATTCCAGCTATTTCAGCTTATGATCTAGCAATCATTCACCCATTTGGTGCAACTGATGATGTTCTATCACAGCTAAAAGCTTCAGGCACCTTACTTTATGCATATATCTCTGCCGTAGAAATTGAGAAATACGATGATTTTAAAAATAGTTTGATGATTGAAGACTCGTATCTTTATGACAATGGTGAGAAATTTTTTAAACCTGAATTTGGTTGCTATGGCGGTGACATATTATCGAAAAGCTATCAAAGTATTCTTCTTCGATTAATAAAAGAACGTATCATTGACAAAGGCTACTCTGGTGTATTCTTTGATACTCTGGACGATATAGAATCTCTGCAAGATATCAATGCTATCAAAGCGCAGATCAATGGTTATATAGCCTTCTTTAAAGAGCTAAAGAAAAAATATCCTAAACTATCTATTATACAAAATCGCGGTTTTCAGCTTTTTGAACAAGGTTCTTACGCTTACATCGACGCTTTATTATTTGAAGACTTGAATTTTCAGGAGTCCCATACTAAGGATTATTATAAAAATCTAGTGGACAATCTTTCGTCCATCGCTGCAAAATCAAAATGCCGTATTATGGCTATATCTCACAGTCATAGAAAGGAAAACCATGAATTCTGTAAAAAAATACATTGGTTATACTATTTTTGCCCAGATGATAACAATTATATGAAATTTGAAACTGAAATTGATAATGTTAGCAACAGACTTTGGTTTAGCCGCTAGGCTTCCAAAATCTGTTGCTTTTTAATGTGTTCAAATGTTCTTCTTGAAAATTTGAATATTTTCAATACTTACATGCTATTTCATTAGATTATACCACTGGCTTATAGTCATAACATCCAACTCACCCGTAGTTGTAAAACCCTTTGCATAATCTACGATTGCTTTAAATGAAGCCTCACTCACGTACAAATCAGCTCCAGGCTCTCCAGCCACTCCAGTCCCTACCCTATGAAGCATAAGGATAACTGTTGACCCTTCTGCAACTGCGTAATCAATGGATAGCAAAACGTCAACTAAATTTTCATCTTTACCATTAGCATCAAGCTCAGTTTCTACATATTGAACAGGTAACCTAAAGAAATCTGGATCCCCAACGATATTATTGCTAGTATTGTTTTCAGTTGTTGCTCTACCAGTTTCAGCACCAATACTATCAATCATAGTAACCAAATCGTCACTGAATAATCCTGACGGGTAAGCAATATGATAAGCACTAAGTGGCATATTTAGGTTATAACCAAGAGTCCATACCCCATCTACTAATTTCCCTAGCCTGTCAGGTCCATCATCAGCTAGCCAAAACTGATTATCTTCATAAACCTCTTTCAGTCTTGCTATAGTATCTTCTGAAGTATCTGAACCGATTGCGACTAAAGTTTTTAACCATTCAGTATATACCTGTTCTTCTGGAATTTCAGGATGATCAAGTCCATATTCTTCAGGAGTTTGCCATTCTAATGGATTGCCTTCTATATCAATTAAGAATACTCCATCTGTAGTTCTCTTATAATCCAAATGATTGGTACTGTGGTTGCCAACATCCCATCCATCGTCGTAGAGTTCATGCAAATCATTATAATCCATTATGCTATCAATATGAAACTGACTCCATCCGTATTCAGCGGCTTGAGTCACATCCCTATTAACATAAACTGTTGCTTTAAACCCTGCTGTATCAAGAATTGGTTTCCCAACCTCTATCGTATCTTTCCACCCATCGTCAAAAGTGAATATTAATTTGCCTGAGTTAGGATTTGGAACGACAACATATGCCGATGCGCCTAAAGCGTACCCATCTTTAACTTTATATCTTACAAGGTAAGTTCCTGCTGCTAAGTTGTTAATTTCTGTTCCTGTTACATCTGTCCAATCTTGCAATGACAATGGTCTATACTGCATTTCACTAGATGTGCCTGTTATCTTACCATCAGTACCATCAAATATTGTTGGTGCTATACCTTTTAATCCTAGAGGTACTTCATTAACTAATACGAAGTTAATTGTATATATTTGTTCGGTTACTCCATCTTGTGCAGTTACTAATATTATTGTTTTACCTGGCAATCCTGGTGCAGCAGTTATTATTACTGGTGCATTAGGATCTAATGCTGTTGCAGTTACTATAGGCACTATAGTTGTTCCTGCTGGTAATTCTATATTATAGATAAATATATCAGCAGCAAAACCTACTAAATGTATTCCATCTATTGCCAGTGCATTTAAATCTGCTTGAGCTTCCTTTATATAAATTTCTATAAAATCTCCCACATTATAACCTGGTTTTTCAACGAATCTTACATAATAAAATCCTGCTTTAAGACCTGATATTTCTGAACCCATTACTGGTTTCCAAGTATCATCTAATAAAGTTCTGTACTCCATATCAGTTGTTGTGCCTGTTATCTTACCATCGTCTCCACCAAATGTTGTTGGTGAAACTGTTATTAATCCTTCGGGTGCTGCTTGATTTAATTTCGGTCCTGGTGGAACTCCTATTGTTGCTGCAACTCCTTCATTAAATCCAGGTATTGCAGCATATCTAACGTCATACCATCCTTCTTCTAAGTTTAGAATTTCTGTTCCTTCTACTTCTGTCCAAGTTTGTACTGATGTTAGTCTATATTCCATTTTATTTGTTGTTCCTGTTATTCTACCATCAGACCCATCAAATGTTGTTGGTGGTATTCCTACTAAGCCTTCTGGTGCTGCTTGATTTTCATTTGGTCCTTCTGCTACTCCTACTGTTACTGAATATCCTGCGTTAAATCCTTCTTTTGCTGCATATCTTACATCATAAAATCCTGTAATTAAGTTTAGGGTTTCTGTTTTTGCAGCAGTTGCCCAATCCCCATCTGGCAATAGTCTGTATTCCATGATACTTGTTGTTCCTATTATCTTACCATCAGATCCATTAAATGTTGTTGGTGCTACTCCTATTAATGTTTCTGTTGGTGCTCCTTGATTTTCATTTTCACCTGCAGGTACTGTTATTGTTACTGGAAGTCCTGCATCAAAGCCTTCTATTGCTACGTATCTTACATCATAAAACCCTGCTTCTAATCCTATGATTTCGATTGCTCCTCCTGTTGTTCCTGTTACTGCAGTCCAATTATCATTTTCTAATAATCTGTACTCCATTTCATTTGTTGCTCCTGTTATCTTACCATCACTTCCACCTAATGTTGTTGGTGCTACTCCTTCTAATCCTTCTGGTGCATCTTGGTTTCCATTTGGTCCTGCTGATACTGTTATTGTTTCTGCAGGGCCCTCATTAAAACCAGGTCTTGCTGCATATCTTACATCATAAAACCCTGCTTCTAAGTCTTGAATTTCTGACCCTGTTACTTTTGTCCAAGTATCATCGGCTAATAGTCTGTACTCCATGTCACTTGTTGTACCTGTTATCTTACCATCACTTCCACCAAATGTTTCTGGTGCTATTCCTGCTAATCCTTCAGGTGCTTCTTGATTTGAATTTGCACCTGCCGGTATCGTTAATGTTGCTGCAGTACCTTCATTAAATCCATCTTTAGCTGCATATCTTACATCATAGAATCCTGATTCTAATCCTGTTATTTCTGTTCCTGTAACATCTGTCCAGGTTTCTACTGATGTTAATCTGTATTCCATTTCATTTGTTGTGCCTGTTATCTTACCATTACTCCCACCAAATATTTCTGGTGCTATTCCTACTAATCCTTGTGGTGCATCTTGATTTGCATTCGGTCCTGATGGAACTCCTATTGTTATTGCTATTCCTTCATTAAAACCATCTTTTGCTGCATATCTTACTTCATAAAATCCTGCTGTTAAGTCTATGATTTCTGTTCTTGTAACCTTCGTCCACGTCGAAACTGATGACAGTCTGTACTCCATTGCAGTTGTTGTACCTGTTATCTTACCATCGTTTCCATTAAAGCTTGTTGGTGCTATTCCTACTAATTCCTCAGTTGGTGCTCCTTGATTTTCATTTGCCTCTTCTACTGCTACAATTACAGTTCTTCTTACTTCATAAGCAGCATTATTTGCTGCATCACTTACATTGTAGTGATAGGTATAAGTTGCTGCTTTTGTGTTATCAAATGTAGTTCCTGTATCTATATTATTAGTTATTGTTGTTACTATATTACTTGTAATATCTCCATCAATATTATCTGTCGCAGTTGCCCCTTTATCTGTATATGAAGAACCGTTTAGCACATTTACTCTTGCACTCCCAATCAATGTAATAACTGGAGCTTTGATATCATCTACAATCACTGATCCTTGACCTGAAATAGTAACAAGCAACTGACCATATACACCTGATCCATCTTTTGCTGTAGCCTTTACAGTTACTGTTCCATCGGCTACTGCTTTTAACAAACCTGTATTGCTGATTGTTGCCTCACCTGTTCCATTTATTACTGACCATGTTACAGTTTTAATTGTTGCACTTGTAGGTTGTACATCTGCTACCATCTGTAATGTACCATTGTCTGTAGTAATTATTGTAGTATTTCCCGTTCCTTTAACAATAATAGCACTAACTTCTACTGAAGAAGTACCACTACTACCACTGCTTCCACCACTACTTCCTCCACCAGCACTGATTGGCGTGTTGGCCTTAAATGTCAACCTTGTTTCAGGCCCAAATGGATTGACTCCTGATGCGGCATAACGTACTAATAGAATGTGATCCCCACCTAAGTCTAAATCTTCAAATGTGCTTAAAACATATGGCGTCCAGTTGCCTGAATCTAGCTTGTATTCCATTGTATCCAACATACCACTTACAGTATTTTTGTTATCATCTCGTGTCACTGCAGGTTTCAATGGAATTATTGGTGTTACTGGAAAACCCTCAGGAGTTGTCTGATCCATAACGTATTCAAGTGTTTTGTCTAAAGCCACCAAAGCTTCTCCACGTTTTATAAAATTTCGATTACCAAAACTACCATCAGGATAGCCTTCCATTAACTTCGCCTGGAAAACTGCACCAATAGCTCCCTTACTCCAAGTAAAGTTTACAGCATCTTTAAAGACATCAGCAGCGCTATTATTTCCAGTAAGCTTGTTCATGCTCATTAACACTGTTGCAACTTCCTCACGTGTAATAAAGTTTTCTGGTCTCATTGTTCCATCAGGATAACCATTTATATATCCTGCTGCTACTGCAATTTCTATAGAATTATAATACCATGCTCCCACGTTGACATCTGTATAAGATACTGGAGCTGTTACTGTAAAACCAAAAACTTTATTTACCATCACTATAAATTCTGCTCTAGTTATATTGTTATCAGGTTTGAAACTACCATCCGGATATCCTTGAATTAACTCTTGATCCACCCAGTTTTGAATCGTATCTTGCCCCCAGTGGTTTGAAATATCTGTTATTTCTGCAGCATATGCACTAATTGGGATAATAGTAAATATCATACAAATACTTAATACAAATGACAGAAAGCTATTCACAGAAGCTTTTTTAAACATCATAATCCCTCCTTTTATAATTTATACCCATTTTTTAACAGTTCATCAAACAAAAAAAGACCATTTAAGGTCGGTTACGCCACTAGCTCAATACAAGGGGTAGGCGTCCAAGTTACCCTTGCTTTCATAGCTTCCTAATAAAAACTATTAATTATTTTAATCATACATGGTAAATGAAATAAATGCAACGCTTTTTCATTTTAACGCAGTACATTGTCAAGATATATTCTGTTTTATTAGCATCAAATCCTTATGACTGATAAGGAAAATGTAGTTAGAGTTCTATTTACGGGTATAATAATAATGGTAATTGATCTTAAACTTATAGTATTAAACTTGATACTGCACCTAAATATTTCTCAGGGCCCACAGATATGCTGTTATTTGTGGTTGTTAATCATTTACAAATTTTCACCATTTATTAAAGGAGGAATAAAAAATGTTTAAAAACACAAATGACACTATATTAAGATTACTAGTTGCTACAATGGTTTTACTAACAGTGTTTTCCACTGCATCCAAGACATCCTTCGCAGCGGGTAATACTTATTATGTGGCAGTAACTGGAAGTGATACAAATCCTGGTTCAATCAGTGAACCTTTCAAAACTATTCAAAAGGGTGCTTCCGTATTGGCAGCAGGGGACACGTTGTTAATACGGTCTGGTACCTATACAGAAAAAGTAAATATAAAAAACTCAGGATCATCTGCAGGATTTATTACTATCAAAAACTACCCTGGTGAAAAAGTCATCGTCAGTGGTGCCAATACATCCGGAGCTAATCTATCAATTGTAAATAAGAGTTATATTCGTATTGAAGGACTCGAACTATCCAATAATTCGGGTAACGATACCCCTATGGGTATAAGTATTGAAGGTGCGGGTACTAGTATCCAGATAGTAAATAATAAAGTTTATGACATTACTTCAAATTCTAATGCCCATGGTATAGCAGTTTATGGAACAAATCCCACATCGCCTATAACCAATCTACTTATTGAAGGCAATGAGGTTTATAACTGTAAACTTGGTCAAAGTGAATCCATGGTATTAAATGGCAACGTAACAGCATTTAAGGTTATTAATAATAAAATACATGATAATGATAATATAGGTATTGATTTTATTGGCTATGAAGGAACAGCTGGATCTGGAGAAACTGACAGAGCCAGAGATGGTCTTTGTGCTGGAAATATCGTCTATAATATTTCTTCAATTAACAATCCAACCTATAATGATTATGGTGCTGATGGTATTTACGTCGATGGCGGCAAAAATATAATTATAGAAGGAAATTTTGTAAAAAATTGTGATATCGGCATTGAATTGGCTAGTGAACACAGAGGCAAAACTACTGATGGAATAACAGTTAGAAACAACCTGATCTTAGATTGCACTGATTATGCTGCATTGGTCTTTGGTGGTGCAAGCAACTCAAACGGCACAGCAACAAATATCAAAATTTATAACAACACTGTATACAACGTTGACACAGCCCTTGTTATTTCAAATGCGAACAACTCCACCAATGAAGTGAAGAATAATATTTTCAACAATTTCAATACGCTTATTGAGGGGAAAGTAGGCAACAATATCGTAGAAAACAATATTACTATGGATGCACAATTTATTAACCCCTCATCTAGTAATTTTGAATTAAAAGCAGGATCTCTTTGTATTGATGCTGGAATTCCGGTAGATGCGGGAACACTGGACTACAATTTGAAAAACCGAGTCGTCAATGGAATCATTGATATAGGTTGCTTGGAATACACTACAAATAATTCCAATGGTAGTGAAGAAATACAAGCGCCACAGTCAGATTTAATCATAAATTTAATTATAGGAAACCCGAACATGATGATTAATGGAATCTCAAGCGAAATTGACCCAGGTAGAGATACTGTTCCTATCTTGGTAAACAGTCGTACAATGCTTCCTATCCGAGCTATTATTGAGTCTATAGGGGGAAATGTTGAATGGGATGGCTCTGAGAGTAAAGTAACTTTAACACTTGACGATAAAACAATCAAGTTATGGGTTAATAATCCAAAAATGACAATTAATGGGAACGAAGCAGAAGTTGATCCAGGACGTGGAACCGTGCCAATAATTGTTAATAGTAGAACATTGCTTCCCATTCGATCTATCATGGAAAGATTTGGTGGTAGTGTAGAGTGGGATGCCACTGCAAAGAAAGTTACTATAACTTATCCTCAATAAGAAAAATAAACTGATTCTTGTGTACTGCTGTATTGGTAATTGATTTTCTACTCACCAACCATTATGCAAACAATTTAATTAATGCTTTTCTAGTATTGATTAATAATACAAAAGGCTGATTCTTCTCTAAAACAAATGAGAACAATCAGCCTTTTATATAGTCAATATTATACTTTGTGACTTCCTAATCTACAGTACCAAGCTACCTTTTTTGTAAACAGCTTGAGGCATTTGTATAGTCTCAATATTCTCAACTGGATTCTCACTCAGATCGATTAGGTTTGCATACTTACCTGCTTCTTCATCAAGAAGTGTACAATGCTCTACAGAATCAATTCCTGTCAACACCGCATTCTTGATTCCCTGTGTACTATGACACTACGTGCAAACTTTCCTACCAACCTTATGAGCCTCCATAACTGCAGCAGACATTTCATCAACATTTAATTGATAGGCATTGACAGAAACGCCCGGTGTCATAACGCCACTTTTAAGCTGTTTTTCCAATTGTTTCATACCCAGAATGATAAAATCCGCTTATGATATCTTTGACACATTTTCAACCATTCTCAGTATTAATTTCAAGTTTGAGTATCTTCGTTTCAAGCTATTAACCACTTGTTATAGCTAATTACATCTTTCCAAATCTCTAAATATGCATTCTCTTGTTTATTTCTCCCTTCATCTCTCTCCCTTGAAATATAAATATAGCCGATAGTGAAATAATGCTAAATCCAATGCTGATTATAGATGGATAGACAACATTTACTAAATCAAAAATTATAAATAGTACAGGAATGATTCCAAAAATTCCATCTAGAAGTGCATAAGTTATATAATTTCTAATACTCAAATTCATTATCTTTGCTGTTACATACATTATAATCATAGCTGAAACACAAGCTATTGGGATGACATAATCTAAAGACCAACCTCGCCACCCTGTCTTGTAATCCCAAAATACTGCAAGAATAGAGATTATGATTACCTGCCATAATATCTTCTTAGGTATATGATATCTCTTTTGAACTATAATTATCAATCCAACCCAAATGCTAATTACTCCAAACATAAATAGTATTGGCCAATTTATACTACTTGGAAATATCATATTTATTCCAAAACTCACAACTAAAGCTACTATTGATATAAACATCATTATTTTAAGTGCTAAGTGACTCTCATAAAAAGGTTGTATCTCTGGAAATACATCTTCATTTTTCTCATTTAATTCTTCATCTAACATATTCTCACACAGTACACATCTATCATGTTCCTCTCTTATATATACTTTGCAATGATTACAGTATTTCATACTACCACCTCTTTACATATTTGATGTTATCTCTATTTTTATACCTTTATTTGCAAGAAATTGAAAAAACACTCTCTGTATATCAGTCTCTTTGTAGGGAGATGTAAAAGTAATTACTAGTCTATCCTTATATGAACAAAATGTAATCTTCGGCGCTCTTGCGCTTACGCAAATGCTAAATTGTTTTATATAGCTTTCAAACTCCTTAGCTGTTTTTATTCTTCCAATATTTGATATTGAGGAACTTATACTCTTATCATTAAATTTGTCCGCAATTTTCATAAATAAATCTTTCATAATAAGAGGCACAATTCTGGCTACAGGATTATTTTCAATCTTCATAAATCTAGAAATCTTCAGATCTATATTCCCTTCTTCTAATTTCTTTTTAAATTCCTTATCAACGTATTTTACTATATCTTTAAAATTCGAACTATTATTTTGAAAATCATAGCTTATATTTATAGTAGTGAAAAAATTTCTAGCAGTTGATGAATTGTAGTATCCACGTAAATCAATAGGAACAGAAATAACTATTGGTTTTTTTCTCTTATTTTTCGGCATATCTACATAAATGGAATGCACAAGAAGTGATGTTAAAAACACAGTCATACTTGTGCCATATTCTCTAGATATATTTAATACTTCTTCTACTGACATAGCCCCCTCAATTACTTTCATCTTATTCTCATCTATTCTCTTACCTTTTATAATATAGGCAGATATGTATTGTGCTTTTTTTATCTTTGAATCCTGCATATTTGATGTATAATTTTTCCAAAAACTATCATCCATTTTTTGACTTATTGAAGCACTAGGGTCCAGACTAGGTACACTATCACCTAATTCAACTTTATAATTAATCTTCATATAGTGAAATACCAGAGTTTCTAAAAACCATACAGCACCAGCGCCATCAGATAATGAATGAAATAGTTCAAAATTTATCCTCTTCTTATAATAAGATACTCTAAAAAGAAGATTTTTTTTCCCTTCAATATATATTGCTGAACATGGATTTGTAGATTCAATTTCTACTTTAGGCGAAATATTACTCCTTTCAAAATAATACCAAAAAAAACCTCGTCTAAGTATAGATTTATACATTGGAAAACTTTCTAATGTTAAATCTAATGCTCTTTGAAGATTTTCAGGATTTACATTTTTATGTAATTCTGCTGATATTCTATATACTTTTGTGTCTTTATTACTTGAAGTAGCCGGAAATATTTTTGAAGCGTTCTCTAGCTTTTCCCATTCTACTTTTTCTTTTTTTTCTTTCATTTTCATACCATCACCACTTAATCTTTAGTATCATTTAAAAATAAATTAATCCATTCGTATGTTTTGGACTGTTGTTCTGTATTTTGAATAGGTGTTGAAAAAAAACCATGAATTGCATCCTCTAATCTGCGTATTACTACAATATTCTCGAATTCTTGCAGTTTATAGCCATAGGCTTCTCCCTCATCTCTTAATGGATCATACTCAGCTGTTATTATAAGGGTGTCTGGTTGATTTTTTAAATCAGTAGAAAGTATAGGAGCAACATAAGGATTTAATTTATCCTCTTCTTTTTCTACATAAAGATCTAAGTAATCCTGTATCCTCTTTGAAGTCATTATATAGTCACTTCCATTTTCACGAACAGAAGCATAAGGAGAAGCCTCAGAATGATCATAATTTGTAGCTGGATAAATTAAAATTTGTTTTTTAGGATAAATTTCTTCTCTATCCCTACCCATAAGAGATACTACTGCAGCCAAATTTCCACCCGCACTATCGCCTATCAATGTGATATCTTCTTTTCTACAATTTAGAAAGCCATGTCGCTTAAATATTTCCTTGGTTACATAATAACAATCCTCAACTCCTCTTGGAAATGGATCCTCAGGCGCAAGTCTATAATCTATTGATATTACAATATGCCCAGTTTTATTTGCCATATTTCTACACACATTCGTATAACTATCTATATCTCCAGTAACCCAACCTCCTCCATGAAAAAATATAAGAATCTTTGTAGTTTGACTTTCCTCTGGCAGGAAAATTCTAACTGGTATTTCCCTTCCATCTACTACTATCTTATGATCTAGTGTTTTATACTCTTTTTTTATGGGTGGATTAAAAAAACTAATAATCCTCCTATATATTTTATAATTCTTTTTTAAGTTCAAATGTGGTCTAGATAAAATTTTTACGATTTTTTTCTTTAGGGGCCTCATAGAAGTCTCACTTTCTAAATATTCTTTTAGTTAATATAATTATACCCTAATTAATTGATGTTGCATTGTTTATATCTTAATTGTTTGAAAATTGTTATTGCTAAATAGCATCATCAAGCAATACTGTAAACTCACAATCCAAAATACTTAAAGGACAAGGTTTGACGCCTTGTCCTTTAAATAAGTAATAAAATATTTACAATTATAATAATCTAATAATCTTCAATCTACTTATAAATAGAATTTTTTACTAATAAGTCTTTTATTACATGATTGACAAATATGTTCCTGATTTTCTATACCCAATTTTTCATCAATGAATTCCAAAGCATCTTCTGTCGTGTAGTACTTCCCACATATAGAACATTTTACTAGATTAAAAGTTCTATTCCAAATTGTTCTTTTGCCATCAATATCTATTAAGCTAATAGCTCCAGTAGGACAAACATCTGCACAAGCTCCACAACCTATACAATCTTTTGAAGCATCATCATAAGGAGTGGAAACCGCTTTAGTAGTTCCTCTACCTACTAAGGATATGGCATTAGTACCTAACTTTTCACATGCTTCAACACATAATCCGCATAGAATACAATTCTCTTTTTCATCTGGGTTTAAATATCTGCTTGGTGCTTGAACATCATATTCTTTGGCCAATTCATTTATAAACTCATTATTAGGAGCTCTAAGTGATAAAAGCAGTATTATATCTTTTCTCATTTTCCTTATTCTTTCAGTATTGGTAAAGACTTCAATACCATCTTTTATAGGATATATACAGGATGAAACTGTTTGAGTTTTGCCATTATCATTAACCTCAACCAAACATAATCTGCATCTTCCTAAACCTTCAAAACCTTTTTTATAGCATAAGCTAGGAATGTCTATATTATTACGTTTAGCTAATTCTAACAATGTTTCCCCATCTTCACCCTTATAATATTCACCATTTATTTTAATATTCATAATTTGCACCCCCAATCTTAATAGCACCGCTTGGGCATGCTATAAAACAATCCCCACATTTGATACATATATCTTGATTTATAAGATGTGGTTCTTTTAATATACCTGAGATTGCATCAACAGGACATTTTTTACTACATATTCCACAGCCTATACAAAGATCACTTTCTATGTAGTAGGTCGTAAGATTTTTACACACACCAGCAGAACATTTTTTATTTACTATATGGTCTATATATTCATCTTTAAAATACTTAATAGTGGTTAAAACTGGATTTGGTGCAGTTTTTCCTAGAGCACATAAAGAACCTTCTTTAATAGTTTCTCCCAGTTGTAAAAGTAAATCTATATCATCCAATTGTCCCTTTCCAGCAGTAATATTTTTCAAAATTTGAAGCATTGTATTGATTCCTTCTCTACAAGTAGTACATTTGCCGCAAGATTCGCCAGCTAAAAACTCCATATAGTACCTAGCTAACTCTACCATACAGGTAGTGTCATCCATTACTATTACTCCTCCTGAGCCCATCATTGAACCAATACTATTTAAGGATTCAAAATCAAGTGCAATATCTAAATGTTCTTTGGGAATACAGCCACCTGAAGGGCCTCCAGTTTGAACCGCTTTAAAAGGTCTATCTTTTATTAATCCGCCACCAATTTGAAATATCAATTCATTCAATTTAGTTCCCATCGGTATTTCAACCAAGCCAGTATTCTTTACTTTACCTACCAATGAAAATACCTTGGTTCCTGAATTACCCTCTGAACCTATACTTTTAAACCATTCACTCCCATTTATAATAATAGGAGGTATATTTGCCCAAGTTTCAACATTATTCAACACTGTAGGTTTATTCCATAAACCTCTTTCTACACTCCTTATATATTTAGCTCTAGGCTCTCCGACATGTCCTTCAATGGAAGCCATTAAAGCACTGGATTCACCACAAACAAAAGCACCTCCGCCTCGGATAATTTCTAGATCAAAGTCGAATGAACTGCCTAAAATGTTTTGGCCAAGAAATCCAAATTTTCTGGCATTATCAATGGCAACTTGCATATTTTTCCTTGCAAGTTCATATTCATCTCTTATATATAAAAAACCCTTATTGGATTTTATAGCATATCCACAAATGATCATGCCTTCAATTATTGTATTAGGATCTCCCTCCAATATACTTCTATCCATAAATGCTCCTGGATCTCCTTCATCTCCATTACACACTACATATTTGGGGAAATCATCAAAATTAGAACAGGTTCTCCATTTGATACCTGTAGGAAATCCTGCACCACCTCTGCCCCTTAAATTAGATTTTTCAATTTCGCTAATTACATCTTTAGGAGTCATTTCAAATAAGACTTTTTTTAAGGCTTTGTATCCATCTCTTTCTAAATAATCTTCTATATGCAAAGGATCTATTTCTCCAGTATTTCTTAAAGCAATTTTATGCTGATGTTTATAGAATGAGGCATCATTATGATCTCTTATTCTTTTTTTTGAATTGGTATCAAAGTATAATAATCTATCAATTATTTTACCTTGCACTATCGTTTCATCAACTATTTGGTCAACATCATCTACTGAAACTTTGAAGTAAGAAATTTGATCTGGAAGAATCTTCACAACTGGCCCTTTTTCGCAGAGGCCATTACAACCTGTTGTTTTTATTGAGGGTTCAATAGTAATATTAGGGTTGTTATGTAAAATTTTTTTAAATTTCTCATATACTTGGTAGCTACCATTTGCTAAACAACCAGTTCCACAACATACTAGTATTTTTCTCGACTCATTATGAAAATTACTCATCAATCTCCCCCTCCTTAAACTTATTTATTATAACTTTTACTTTTTCCTTAGTTAAACTTCCATAATATTTCCCATTTATCATCATAACAGGTGCAAGAGCACAAGCACCTAAACAATTAACAGTTTCAATTGAAAACAATCCATCCTCAGTAGTTTCACCAGATTGTATATTTAACATTTTTTCAATTTCCTCTTTTATGGATTGTGAACCTCTTATATGACAAGCAGTTCCATCACATATTTTTATAGTATATTTACCTTTTGGTTTTAAGCTCAATGCCTTATAAAATGTAGCCATACTATAAACATTGCTAATAGGCAAAAGTAAATAATCGGAAATAAGTACCATAGCATCCCTTGGTATAAAACCGTATTCATTCTGAATATCCTGAAGTATAGGTAGTGTATATCTTTGCTCCATTGGATACTTCTTAATTATTGATATAGTGCTACTATTATCATTATCTTTATTTTTAGCCATATTTATCACCTTCTAATTAGTTAGAACATCCACTATTTAAATAGTGGATGTTCTTCACATATATTTAGTAGTCTTAAACTGTAAGTCTTTTATTTATTAAAAGCTCATTCAATTTTTCTTCCAAAGGGATACCATCTTCATCCCAACCTCTTAGCTCATAGTATTCTTCTAACATTATATCTAGTTCTGCTACTTTCCCTTTAGCGGGGCCAGAGGTTACGGCTTCTTCTAATAATCTAGGAGGTAATGTGTCATCTTTTTTTGTAAATCCTGCTTCTAAATTAAACATTCTTTCTAAATTCCAAATTCGTTCTCCAACTTGAAGAAATTCTTCATCTGAGAGATCTACGCCGATAGCATTTCTAAGCATATTAGATATTTCAGGTAATCCAATAGCAAAAGTTGTAAATAGGCAAATATCTGAAGAATCTACTAGACCGGTCAAATCTTGGAACAATTTCAACAAACCCGCTTTCCCTTCCGTTTTGAGAGGATCAGTCTTCACAGGTATTCCAAGAATTTCCGGAGAAGTCAAGTACCCTCGTACGTGACAACCTCCACGGTTGCTAGTCGCGTAAGATAATGCCATGCCTTGAATAGCTCTACCATCATATGCTGGCATCTCTTGTTTTTTTACACTCATAGATAATTCAGGATGTCCATATTTTTCTGCTACTCTATATGAACCCAAAGCCATTATATTTCCGAAACCTTCGCGATTTGCAGTTTTCTTTGTCCAAGATATTATAGATTCTGCATCACCGAATTTCAATTCTTCTCCAATTTCTTCTTTAGTAATAAGACCCAAATCAAATAACTCCATTGCGCACGCGATAGTTGCTCCCATGGTTATAGGATCCATTCCTACTAAATTACAAACATGATTAGCCTTATTTATAGCATCCATATCATTGACACCACAAGATGCACCATAAGCCCATGCAGCTTCATACTCCGGACCTGCAACAATACCTTTATATTCTCCTCCAGGTATTTTTATAACTCTTCCACAGCCTATAGGACAAGCAAAACAAGCTTTATTTCTAAGTACAAAATTATCAGTTAAGAATTCTCCACTTATCAAATCCCCATCTTCAAACCATGAAGTTCTCCAGTTTTTAGTTGGTAAAGCATGAGATTCATTTAATATATTCATCAATACTTGTGTACCATAGGTAGCCAGTCCACCACCTTTGCCTGTAACGGGATGTTCTAATAATTTATCTCTGGCATCTTTTGTAGCCATCATAAAAGCGTGTTTATTAGCTACATTTATATTCTTTGTACCTCTTACCACAACAGCTTTAAGATTTTTTGAGCCCATAACAGCACCTAGTCCTGAACGACCAGCAGCTCTATCCTTGTCATTCATAACAGTAGCAAATAATACTTGGTTTTCACCTGCTACTCCAATACAAGCTACTCTAGCATCTTCTTCATTTTCAAGTAAAAGGGTATCTGTTGTTTCAGATACATCTTTTCCCCATAAATGAGTAGCACTTTTCAATTCAATTTTGTCATCATTAATATTTAAATAAACAGGAGTTTTTGACTTACCTTCAAATATAATACCATCATATCCAGCAAATCTTAATTCTGGTCCAAAATGACCTCCAGAATTTGAAGCACCTATAGTACCAGTTAAAGGAGCCTTTGCTATAACATTAAATCGTCCTGCACAAGTGGCAAATGTTCCTGTCATAGGTCCTGCCATAAAAATTAATTTATTTTCTGCACTTAGAGGATCAATTTTAGGATCTATTTCATCATAAAGATATTTTGAACCTAATCCTCTTCCACCAAGATAAAGATTTGCATCTTTCATATTTAAATTTTCGACTTTTATAGTTTTATCAGTTAAATTTACTCTAATTAATTTTCCAACCCAACCATTCATTATTTAGTCACCTCCGCAAATACATCACTAAACAATTCAGTTATATTTTTTCTTTTCTTCAATCGTCCATCTAATTCCTTGAATTCTAATGCACCCGTAGGACATAGCGCTACACATTGAGGTGTCCCATCACATAAATCGCACTTTATAACTTGTTTTAGTCGAATACTATAAGTCATATTCCCAAATGGGCAAGCGCTTACACACATTTTACAACCAATACATTTTTCATGATCAACCTCTACTAAACCTGTTTTTGGATCCTTTGTAATTGCATTTACAGTACAAACTTTCATACAATAAGGATCATCACATTGTAAGCATGTCATAGGCACTTGTAATCCTACTTGATCATAAGAAAATACTGAGATTGCTGAATCCTTTGGATTAAATGAATCATGTTTAACAAATGAACAAGCAAGCTCACAAATCCTACAGCCTATACATTTCTCTGGTGAAATTACTATTCCTTTGGCCATTTTTCTCTGGATACCTTCATAGGTACCAGATTCACCTCCTTAATTTATTTTGTTTGAAAAAATAATAAAAAAGATTATTATTCACCAAATTTTTTTGGCGAACAATAATCTCTTTGCGCAATGGCAGGCATAAAAATTACTTTTTATACCCTATCGTTCATAAAGGCCCATAGGTCAATTATGAATCGAGATTTATATTCTTTTTTATCATACATTTTTATATTTTACTCCTAGCCTCCACCAATAGGTGGAAAAAGAGCTAAAATATCTTTATCTTTCAAAACACAATCTAATTTACTATATGTACCATTTATTAAAGCAATACCAAGATCTTTTTCTTCAATTTGAAGTGTTTCAAGTATATATTTGATATCTACTATTTCATTAAAACTTAGATTTTTGCTTTTCCATCGGCCATCTCTAAAATTAGCAAATAATTTAACCTGGATTTCCATATAAATTGTCCTCCTACATTAAATATCAGCTTATCACCTATATTATATATTATTAAGGATATATGTCAACAAAAGACATGTATCAACGGAAATTTTTTCTGTTAAAAATCAAACATTTTTGACATTCCAACTGATATCTCAATAGTAGTGAATTCATTTGACTGGGACAACTTTATGATTCTCTTATCGATTTTATATCAAATGTATATCAATTTATTTGTAATATTCGTTGCTCATATTACCATTCTTTTACTTATTTTTTGTAAATCTTCCCAAGCTTCTCTTTTTTTACTTTCGTCTCTTAAAAGAGCTGCCGGATGATACGTAGCAATTATTGAATATTTCCCTCTATTAAACCAAATACCTCTTTCTTTAGAAATTCTGAAATCTTTATTTATAATATGCTTAGCTGCCACTGCTCCTAAGCATACTATTATAGTAGGTTCTATTATTTTAACTTGCCATCTTAAAAATTCTATACAAGTATTACATTCTTTTTCTGATGGTTCTCTATTATTTGGTGGTCTACATTTAATTATATTTGTGATATAAATGTTTTCTCTTTTTAAATTTATGGATTCCATCATCTTATCAAGAAGTTGACCTGCTTTCCCTATAAAAACTTTTCCTGTTTTATCTTCATTAAATCCAGGTGCCTCACTAATAAAAATTATATTTGCTTTAGGATTTCCTTCTCCAAAAACTGTATTAGTCCTAGTTTTATATAAAGGGCATTTATTACATTCTTTTACAAATGATTCAATTTGTTTTAATGTATAAATTATAATCATCTCCTTCCGCTTTAACTATTCCAATTATTTAAAACCTTCTATCATTAAAATATCTATTAAATATATCCATATGATTATTGTTCCTTTCAAGTGATATATTACTAAAAGTATATCATATCTTGTTGCTTTCAAAAAAGGCGGAGTCATACCCTTATAAGCTATATTTTTTATAATTAGTATTATTATATGGATTATTGTTATTCATGTCTCTTGAAAAACCCACAAACTAATTAATTTGTTAAAATAAGGCTGTATTTTTATTTTGCAAACTAAACCATGTCACTTTCTTTATAAATTTATTAATAAGTAGTATTCATAGACAGTTCCACCGATGTGTTTTCTTTAAAAGCTTTTTTATAACAAGCAATGCCAATTGGTATCCATATGAGGCTAAAAAGTCCCATATGTAACATATTAGGTATAATAGTTTTAAAACTCATACCTTTTATTAATATTTCTTGTACTGCCTTAGCATAGTTAATCACCGGCCAACAAATTCTAATAATAATTTCTACTAGCTTTGGCATTTGTTCAACGGGCCATACACAGCCGCTAGAAACAAAAGTAGGAAGAGATAACATATATGAAAATTGAGAATATTTTTGTCTATCCTTTGTAATTGATGCAATCAAAAGAGATGGCCCTATAAGTGACACAAGGAAAACTACAGTCATCAATAAAACAGTGAATATATTGCCAATAATAGGTACATAAAAAAGATTTTTAAGAATTACTAAACTAATAACTGTTGCTGGAATTATACCTGCAAAACAAGCACTCATGGTGGCTAACACTTTTATTAAAACATTATCACTAGAAATATATTCATGATCTCTAATAAAAGTCGAACCCATCGATGAAAGAATTAATTGTTGAACAAATACTGCTAAAAAACATATTATTAGGTAGTTCATATAGGTCATTTTGGGATCAAATAGAATTCTTTCACCTATGTTATAAACAAGAGCCATATTTTCAGCAACTTGTGGAGTAACTCCCTTCCCTTGAATTAGCTTCATTTCTATTCCTGCAGATATTGACTGTGTAATTAATGTCGCTTGTGCTATTGCATTGTTCGCCACCACTATGTTTGTACCGTCTGTAATTGCTAAAATCTGTGAAGACTTATATGTTGTAACATCACCCTCAAAGCCCTGAGGTATATATATGCCCATTTGTACTGTCCCGCTATCTATGAGGTTTTCAAGTTCATCCCTAGAGGATGGGTAATTTACTATTTCAAAACGTTCATTTGTTAGAAAATAATTGCCAACCGTATTACTTAAGCTTGAATTATCCTCATCTAGTATAGCAATTGGTATATCTTTAATATAGTTATTGTAGTAGATTCCACCAAAATATAGTGACAAGAAAATTGGCCCTATGAAAAGAAGAATCATCATTCCCTTATATTTAAATATCGAGCGAAATTCCCTCTTGAAAGTCTCTAGGTAAATCATTATTCATCAACTCCTTAGTGTCATTATCTTGTGCTGCAATAATCATAACTATCTCCGTCAAAATCAAAAATATTATTCCAAAAGTTAATAAATATCTTACATCATTCATAATCTGTTGCAAAGACGACCCTTTTAAATATATATTTCTAATGTTATTCACATAGTGGGCAAATGGCATATATTTAGCAAAACCTTGATAACCAACAGGCATAGATATAAGTGGCCATGTTGTTCCAGCCATTGCTGAGTTTGGAATAAATAAAACTCCCCCACCGACCAATGCAACCATCCTATTTTTTATTACTGCTGAAACCAAAACACAAAATGCAGAATCTGCAAAGCTCAATGCAAGAGATAGAATAAACACATCAACGAAGCTTCCTCTAAATGGCACTCCAAAATATGTAGCCTGAATTATTATACATATCATGAAACTTAAGCTTCCTATTAGAGAATAGTATAAAACCTTCCCCGAAGCATATCCAAGTCTATTCTTCCTTGGTTCCAAATATATATTATGATTAACAGATAGTGTCGCTGTTAGTGCTAAGGCTGCTTGCACACAACCTGCCATTAATATTGGAGCTAAAAAATCATTGAAACTTTTTTTAGGATTATACAACACCCTATTATTAAACTGAAATGCCTGGGCTATATTATATGCTTCTTCATTAGACATATTAAGTCTTGCAGTTAATTGTTGAATTGTGGCACCTGCTTTATATGTTAAAAGAATTTCAGTAGCTTTAGCTTTTGCTGCACTAGTAATTGACATGTGACTTCCATCATAGACCATTAATACTGTTGGGGATTTTAATAGTGTGATGTCATTATAAAAATCTTTTGGTATTATTAGACCAACCCTTACTTTACTATTTTTCATTAACGCATCAAGTTCCTGCTCAGTATCAAGATAATACGTAACATTAAACGTATCATCCTGATCAAATTTATCTACAAGCTGCCTACTAAACGCTGAACCATCATTATTAATAACTGCTATAGGAATATTATTTATAACTTCTCCAGATAGCTCAGCACCAATTAGAATTACAGTAAGTATTGGTATGACAAATAAAACAACCAAATTTATCTTATTTTTAAAAAGATTTATACACTCTTCTTTAAAACTTCTTATAAACATAATTCACACCCTAATTTCCAAAATCCACAAGAGCAGTCATACCCGGTCTTATTAATAAATCTGAATTAATAAGTTCTATCTTCACTCCATAGGTAACAATGTCAAAATTTCCGTTTTCATTGGTAGCTTTTTTCACTGCAAAATCGGGCTGCTTATTAATAGTAACAACTTTACCCTCAAGAGTTTTTTCCCTATATGCAATAAGTTTAACATTTACAGACTGACCTTCCTTAATACCTTCTAGTTTATCTTCATCTAAATTCACACTTATCCAACATTTATCTATATTGCTAACAGTTGCAATTGAACTTCCTGTAGATACAAGCTCTCCTTCATCTGAATTGATTGTTGTAACTGTTCCATCTATAGGGGCTTTTATAACTGAATCCTTCAAATATACTTCAACTTCTTGTAAACCTGCCTTTGCCTGGTCTAATACACCTTGTGATGCAACAAGTCCTGCTTGAGCCTGTGTAACCTGCGAAAGCGCTATGTTGGATGCTTCTATTGCTTGATTTAGCAAAGAATTACTTGATAATATACCTGCCTCTGTCAAAGATAATTGTGCAATTGCAGCAGCTTTATCCTCAGTTCTAGCACCTTCTTTTGCCATATTTAAGGTCTGGAGAGCTACTTCCTTTTGTGTTTGTATTTCTTCAAGTTTTTGTTTTGTAATTGCACCCCCATCATATAATACAGTTGCTCTATCACAAGTGGATTCCCATAAAAGATATGCGCTTTCAGCTTGTGCAACTTCCTGTGTCCTTGCACCGTTTTCAGCTTTGTCCCTAATAGCACTTGCCATATCTCGCTGACTTTTGCTTGCTTTGATGCCTGCCTTAGCTTGTTGAACCCTTTCTTGGGATAATTTAAAGTTTGACTGTGCCATTTCAACTACTGCTTGAGATGCATCCATGCCTGCTTGTGCCTGATCTATTTGAGCTAACAACTGAGATTTTTTTGCTTGAAGCTCTTCACTTGATATTTCAACAATTGGGTCTCCAGCTTTAACTTGCTGACCTTCCTCGACATAAAATTTTAAAATTCTACCGGGTATTTTTGTATTAATGCTAACATCTTTTGCAAACACAATCCCTTGTGAAGTTCCTTGTACTTCACTCTCACCGTATATTTTTGTTGAACCAATTGTAACAAAAATTGCACAAACAATTACAACTACTGCTATTGTGAGTTTCTTTATATTTTTACTAATCCAATCTTTACTTATGCTCTTATATATTTTTTCTTTTATATTTTTCATGATGTTTCAAGTCCTTTCTGATTTAAATATATTTTTTAATAAATGAGTATTCCTGAATCATTCAAATATTTTATTTTAGCCATCGTATAGCCATATCTAATCTGAGCAACTTGTGCTTCAATTTCCGATAACTTTTCTTGAGCTGCAACAAGCTCAATAATCGTACCAGAACTCTCTTGTAAATTCATTTGTTTCAACAATGAATTCTCTGCACCAAAACCTTGTTCATATTTGAGTTTAGCAATAGTAACAACTTCTTCAGCATTTTTTACTAATTCATTTGATGCTTCTAGCATTTCCCCTGCGGCTATCATAGTTTCATAAGACTGATTAATCTCAGATTCTATTGATTTCTTAGTCATATCATACTGTAATTCCGATCCTTCTCTTAAAAGCTTTGCTTCTTTAAGTCCTTCAGTATTTGACTTGTATTCAGATCTTGAATTCAGTATATCTTCATTTAATTCATAGATCACTAACTGACCAAGACTTTGACGAATTTCAATTCTATTTACCAAACCTGATTCTAATCCATCTTCTAAATTCTCTTCAGTAACTTCTTTAATCATTGAATCATCAAGAGTAATTTCTATATTCATATCTAAATTCATATTCTTTTTAAGTTCAATTTTAGAATTTTTATACGTCGCTTCAGCAAGACGACAAGAAATTATTGTGCTATCATAATACATTTTACTAAGGAGCAAATCATCTTTAGCTTTCATTCCATTTTCATAAGAAAGCTTTATCATGTTATATTGTTTTTCACCACGATCCATAGCGATTTTTTTTAAATCATATATTTTTTCTGCATATAAAGCATCGTAATAATTTTTTTTAATAAGCATAACTATCTGATTTTTATAAATATCTTTGGCATATTTTGTAACATCAAGATTTACACTTGCCATTTTAATCATAAGCTTACCTGCATCATCTGCATCAAGATTCACAATACTACCATAATTGATTTTTGCATCAATTGTTTTTGAGGTATCTTCAAGTATTGCTTCGAATTCTTCTTGTTTAATTTCAAGCGTTGCTTTAGCATCTTCTAAAGCAGCACTACTATAATCAATTTTTTTTTGGTTTGAAGTCAACTCATCATCAACACCTTCTTCGATTGATGATGCTATACCCACTGCAGCCTCATTGGGGATTTTGCATACATCGATTAAATAATCAAGTATATTTGCCCCTGCTGGAATAACGATATTATAATCTGCAAGTGTAATATCTTTTGGCGCACGACCATCTGCCAATAGACTTTTTGCTTGATTTAAAGCATCTATACCTCCCCTAAGTTCTTTTCGTTTGTCAGAAAGCTCATCTTCAGCATCTTCTAGTAATTCCTTTGCATCGCTTAAATCCCTAGAATTTTTACGAGCATTCTTTGAAGTTACTAATGCGAGTTGAATTTTGTTTTCTAATATTTCAATTGTCTTATTGTGTTCTAATCCATATTCAACTGCTAATTCTTGAGTCAACGCCAAGGGTTCCTCCTTTTCCGTTACTGATAAATCCACAACTTCTTCAGTCTGTTCATAATCTGTACTATTCGCAAGTGTACTAAGTTCTGTTTGGGCATATACTGGATTAATAACAGAAATAAAAATTGCTGCTATACAAATAGATGCTATTATCTTTGTAATTTTCATCGTCTTCTTTCTCCTTTTCATTTACATTTATAATTATGTATTACTATTTCTTCTGATTCAACATTCAATTGATCTTCAAAATTTATTGATCTAATTCCACTATTGGTGAGAACAATATGCTTTACATTGTTCCTCGCAATATAATTATTGAGTATTTCAACTGGATTATCAGAAAAATAAACAAGCATTTTAGCATCTGATTTTTTAGAAATCATTAGCATATTCTCCAATTCTTTGCTAATTTTTTTCCCCCATTCACATTTTGCTTGAATATTTACAACATATAGCTTTGTGTTTGTTTTATCGGCAATTATCCTGCCTTCTCGAATTAGTCAGCCACAATCAAGTTGAGCTGCCACGAAGACTAGTGTTAAATTTTCGTTATTCTTCACAAGGTCAAACATACTTACACCTCACATTCCTAAACTTTCTATGTTCTTAACTTAATATAACGTTAAAAAAAGGCCTCACTGTGTTATAATTTTGAACAATTGTGAACAAAAATAATATTTTTATATAACTAATAAAAAACAAAAAGAGATATATCTATTTAGCAGACATATCTCTTTATATTATTTACATTATTAATTTTTTATGCGAACAGTAAATTCAAATTCACTCCCTAGCCCATATTCACTCTTTACTTCAATCTTTTCACCCATTATATTTAATATTTCCTTTACAATGGACAAGCCTAGACCTGACCCTTTTTTTGATCTAGATTTATCACTTTTATAAAATCTATCAAATACAAATGGCAGATCTTTTTCTGTAATACCAACTCCTGTATCTTTTACAGTAACTAAAACATCATTTTCTCTAATTTCACTAAAAATTTCTATTGTTCCACCCTTTGGTGTGAATTTGAAGGCATTATCTATTAATATTACTAAAATTTGCTCAATCCTATCATAGTTTGTATAAACCGTTGGTAGCAAAACTGGATTATAAATAAGGTTTATATCCTCATCTAATAGTTTATATCTTTCATAAACCATTTCTATTATAGAATTCAAGTTAACGGATGTTTTATCAATAACAGCTTCATTAGTCTGCAGCCTTGAAAGTTCCATAATATCATCAACAAGCCTTGAAAGTCTTAAGCTTTCCTGGTAAATAATTTTATAATATTTTTTTACATCTTCTTCATTTGTTACAATAGAATCCATCAATGGCTCAATTAATCCTCTTATTGATGTAAGTGGCGAACGTAGTTCATGAGAAACATTTGCTACATAATCTTTTCTCATGGTTTCAAGGTTTTCTAATTCTGTAATATCTCTAAATAAAACAACAGCACCTACTACCACATCTTTTTCATCCTCTATGGAAGAAATAAAAATTCTAATAGTACTATCATCTTTTATGGAATTCTTTACTATAGAATATTTTCCTTCTATTGTCTGACTCAGTTCATATAAATCTTCATTCAAAACGTCAATGTCGTCTACACTCTTACCTTTAATTTCATCAGTTACTCTAAACATTTCTAAAAAAACCTTATTATAATGTGTAATTTTTTTATTTCCATCAACTGCAATCATACCTTCATCAAGACTATTTAATACTTGATTAAGTCTGTTTTTTTCAATAAAAAGTTGTGAAACATTATTATAAAGGTCCGCTGAAAGCTTATTCAGCGTTTTTCCCAATAAGCCGATTTCACCTTTTAATGTTTCATCCGCACGAGCCGAAAAGTCTCCTTGACTCATCGAAATTCCAACAGTTACAGCATTTTTTATCGGTTTAATAATTCTCTTCAATACTAAATAAGATAGCATTACTACAAAAGCAATTACCACTATCATGTCTATTATAAGAGTTTGAAAAAATTTATCTTTTTCCGGTAAGAAATCCACTATATTCGATACGACGAAAACAGCCCCTATATTTTCATTGTTACTAATAATAGGTACACCCATTATATCAAACTGTTCCTTAGTTGACTTGTATGTTTTTTCAAAAAATGTATTCCCTTTAAGTACTTCTTTTAAAGATTCATTTATTTGTATTGCAACAGAGGTATCTATTTTATCTTCTGTTGAAAAAATAACTGTTTTATCAGCATTTAATACTACATATTCTCTTAAATACTCTCTTGAAGAATTCTTTAAAATATTCTCATATGTATCTCTATTTATATTCCCGTCTTGATATTGTATAGTGCATTCAGTTACTATTGAAAGAGCTGGAACAAATTCTTTACTTCTATTTTCTGCTTTAATATCTTCTACTAGAAACAAACCTAGAGAGGCCACTAAAACAGAAGAAATTAAAATTGCAATAGCCATTAAAATTGTAATACGTACGATTATTGTATTTTTCATAATTATTCTACCATGAATTTATAGCCTACGCCATAGATTGTCTGTAGGCCCCAATTCATTCCCTCTTCTGGTAATTTGGCCCTTATTCGTTTAATATGTGTATCAACTGTTCTTGTGTCTCCATAGTACTCATAGCCCCACACACGATTTAAAATTTGTTCTCTAGAAAAAACTTGCCCAGGATTTGAAGCCAAAAGATATAAAATTTCCACTTCTTTAGGTGTTGAAATTATAGTATTCCCGTCAAATTTTACTTGATATTGACTAAGGCTTATTTCTAGATGATCTAACAATAGTGTTGATGGTCTACCTTCTACAGTGTTTTCTATAACACGTCTAATAACTGCTTTTATTCTTGCAACAACTTCTCTTGGACTAAATGGTTTTACAATGTAATCATCAGCACCAAGTTCCAGTCCTAGGATCCGATCTATTTCTTCTCCTTTGGCTGTTAACATAATAATTGGAACTGTACTTGTCTTCCTTATTTCTTTACAAACTTCTAATCCATTTAATTTTGGCATCATAATATCTAAAACAATTAATGCTGGCATAAAACTTTTAATTTTATTAAGTGCTTCTTCACCATCAAAGGCAGACAAGCAGTTAAAGTTCTCGTTTCTTAAGTATATCTTTAGTGATTCATGAACAACTGGATCATCATCGCATATTAAAATATTTAAATTTTGCATAACATCTTCCTTTATATAAATTTACAAGTAATAGAAAACATATATCTATAGTACACACCTTCGTATTTATCTATAATCAGCTATATATATAATGCTCTCCTTTACTTTAGCTCAATTGACTTATTAAAACAAATAGACCTTTTTCTTTATTAGTATACTAATTGTATCATGACAATAATCAATTAAATACATTTTTTTATATGTTAATCCAATATACAAAGTAAATGTTTTATCGAAAATAATTGAAAAGTGCTGCTGATTAGTGTTACAATCTACGAGTAAGTAGCTAAATTCTTCCTGAAATAATGTTCTGTGAAGTTGATAAATAATTGTTGTGAAATTTAGACAAAAGAGTTTGTGATATAAGAAATTGACGAAGTGAGGGATAATTACATGAAAAAAGAAAACAATAATAAAGAACAAAAAAATGGAATTGGTCATTCTTTAAAACTTATTGCATTAGGTGTTGTGATCGGTGTTGTCTTATCAATAATATTGATAATGGTATATGATGGGTTCTCAACAAATCTTTCAGCCTTTGAAGTTTCATCTGAGGATTCAGAAGTACAAGAAGTCACAATAGAATATCTTAATAAGAAATTGGAAAACATAAGTGATCTTTCTACAGCAGAAATGACATATAATGGACTTTTTACTGTTACTGAAGGTAACATTCCATTTATCACAAAAAAAGGTTTTTCTATGATTTATACAGCTTCAGTTAAAGCAGGTATTGATGCTTCCTTGATAAACACTGAAGTTACAGATGAAAAAATCATTGTTAGGCTACCATCAACTGAAATCCAAATGTCTTGGGTTGATCCAAATTCAATTCAGTTCTACGACGAAAAACATGCTCTCTTTAATTGGAGTGAGAAAACTGATGTGACTGAGGCAATTTCAGCTGCAGAAAAAGATGTTAAAGATAAGGCTGATACAGATGGTTTACTTGACAGAGCTTCTCGCCAAACAGAATATATTGTCAAAGGAATTCTGGAAGATTCTGTTGGAAACCGAGAAATAGTAGTTATACACGAAAACCTTTCAAAATCCGATTAAAAGATATTTACAATAAGCAAAATAATAATTATGATTTAGATTACGCAAAATCTAGTGAAAATCTAACATGATTGAATATAATCGTTGAGTTAGTTGAATTTGCGTAATACTACATATATTTATGAATTTAAAAAGACGCTGATTAAATAATTGTTTTCAGCGTCTTTAAGTCTGTTAAAGAGAGTTTTTTCGATATATTTCCAATTACAAATAATCTCCTAACATTATTTAAAACCTAAAATGCGATTACTTCCTACTCAGTAATTGTGATTGACTTATTGTCAATATCTAATATTGAAATTCGATATGTTCCACCCAGGCTATCGTGCACATTTTTAGCCAAATCTTCTAAAGCTGTTTGAAAAATATCTATTCTCTGTTCATCTACCAATTCAATACACAAAAAAGCATTTTTTGTACTCTCAGTCAACATGGTTCTGACAGACTCACGCCAATTCCAACACCTACAAATGGCTCCTTCTTCATCTTTATAAACTATTTCATCCTCATATGGAGGAGAATTTTCATCAGTCCCTAATGTGATAAAGTTTTCGTTGCCAATAGCTTTTGTTAATCTAACATTTCCAACAAAAGTATCAATATCTTCGCCACCACATGGGATAGCATACTTAAGTGAAATGGAGTTATAAATATCAACAAGTGGATTAATTGTTCCTATGTGATTACCTTTATTCACTCTTTTAAGCAAAGCTTCAATAGATGATCTTGCTCCTTTTTTCGTTTTGAATTTTTGAAAAGCATCTCTCCACACTTTTATCACATTATTACTACTAAATTCTACTTCTGTTAAATATTTAAGAGCATCCTTTTCAGCATTTGAAAGCAGCTCTATATATTGTTCATCGTTCAGAATCGTATTGTCAATATTGTTGCAGACAACAATCCCAATTCTAGCATTTGGAAATAACTCCCAAAAATCATTTTCAATTATAAATTTCTTCATTCCTAGTCCTCCTTGTAATTTCAGTATATTTAAACACATTAATATTGTTTTTGATTTAATTGGTATTAATCCTTCTCTTTCAGCAACTCGCACTCCACATGTTTGAAGTGTTTATTGATACAGATTCATTCCTTATTTGTTTATTCTTAAGAAGCAAAATACTAAAATCAACTTTACAGAATACTAATTCTAGCTTATAGTTAGCTTGTCCCTGACTATGTCAGGTAATTATATAGTTTAATTATTTATCATTGTCTTATATTTTATCTGATTTTTTTCATTTTTTTTTGCTTTATATAATTCTTTATCTGCAGCGGATATTAACTCATCCAATTGATACAGTGTACCTATTGTATATATCGCTCCAATACTCAATGTCACCTTTATTTCTTCTCTTTCATAATGAAACGCTGCGTTCTGAATTGTCTTTAAAATCTTATTAATTACAAATTCACCATTTATATCATTAACATTTGAAATATATAAAAGAAACTCTTCTCCACCCCACCTAGCAACTATATCAGTTTCTCTTGTAGCCTCTAAAATTTTATCCGCAATATGTTTTAGTACGTGATCACCCGCGTCATGGCCATATACATCATTAATTCTCTTGAAATCATCTGCATCACACATTGCAATTACATAGCCGTTTGCCGTATCTTCTCTTTTTTTGAGTTTATATTCATAGTCAAAAAGTTGACGAAACCCCCTTCGATTGTATATTCCTGTCAACTTATCATATAATGTCACTTGCTTTAACTCTTCTATTAATACTTTTTGTTCATTCACTTGTTTTCTAAGTATGATTGAAATTATTGTCAAAGACATAAGAATATAAATTATGAAAAAGAGTGCTGATATATACGGTAATCCACTGCCTAAACTTAGTGGATTAAATTGAGAAAACCATGTAATACTGATAATAAACCTAATGGTTTGTAAAAGTATTGAAATACCAAATGTCCATAATACAATCCTTCGTTTTACCTCATCGATTTTCTTCTCTCTATAGCAAATAATCCAAGTTTCAAAAATAAATAAACTCTGAGTTAATATTACAATGAAAGCTTTAATATTTGTCACATTATTAAAATATAATACACCTATTGTTCCTAACAAAACAAGAATTACATCAACTTTTTTATGTACGTTAATATTAAGGATATCGGTAATGCCACTTTTTATTAATGCAAGAGCAATGAAAGTAAGTATATGAGGCAAGACACCTACAATAACTAGTGGATATCCATCTCTCAATGATAAGAGGCTAAAATTAAGCGCGAACAAAATAAAACTTATAGCCCACTTTCTAAAAGAAGTATTCCTAATCTGTGTCATGGATCCTAATATAATAAAAACAGATACGATTATAGAGTAAATTGCATTAATAATTAGAATGGTTTTAGCATCCATTATATTTTCTCCTTTTTCAAAATCATATTCTATGCAAACTCTTTATAACTTAAAGTTATATTCAATAATGTTAATATTAGAATTATATACTAACAATTAAATATATTCAAATAGGACAGAGAGGAATAACAATTCCCAAAATCAACAATAATAATAATGATATCAAAATTTATACTTCTCTTATATAACATATATATCATTCTTCACCTGAGACATAGTCAAATTTTCTGTTATTTCTATTCCTAATAAATATTCGCTTGCTAAAACTTCTTTATGTATTTTTATTAGAAAAAAATTTTCTTAATGAATAGTCATTAACTAAATATAGATTAGAATACACTACGTTTATCAAGAACAAAGATTAAAAGATTAAAGAATTATAGTAATGAGATTGACCTGGATATTTGTTTATTGACAGTTGAGATACTCAAAGTCTCTTAACATAGTGCTTCAATCATTTCAAAACTTAAATGGAAACACCCGTCAATACTAAAGAACTACTTAAGGTTCTAATACAATATCAGCAAATAATCGTTACCTACTATTAAAAGCAAAAGGAACCATGAATTAATCATATTTTCTTTTCTATTGTCATAATACTTACAGTTATAACTGCTGTTATAACTGCTGTTTTAAATTATTATTTTTTGTGGATTCTCAAAATCAATTCCACATGTTTAGAAAAACCTTTGACTACAGACTTGCTGACATATTCTGATAGTAGAAAATTCCCATTTGAAATTTCATCTCAAAAGATAGAGACCAAGGACACAACTTAGAAGACCAAAGAAATTTCTTATGGTAAAATTATCGCTGTAGAACAACACACCAATAACTACTAATGCCAAGGCCAACAATATATTGCTGTATAAAGATCCTTTACTGATGTCCCATCCAGCCCTATACATTAAAACATTTCCAATTTCTAAACCGATAACAGATATGCCAAGCATAACCGGTGTCCAGTTGATTATCCTACTTTGTTCAGAAATTGAAGCCATAAGCCCTTTATCTCCTTTTGAAAAGAAGAAGGCTACCAAGGCAAAAGCAAACCCAACTACATAGGAAACCATGACAAAGAAAAATGGGTTAGTACGCTCCGGCACCATCTTTGAAGAAAAATGATAGAAAATATTTGAAACAACAATAATCATGATAGACAAATAATAAAACATGCTACAAGTCCCCCTTCATATGCCATAAAAGATAATATAGTAGTTCTGTCATCTCAGTTCACAAAATAACGGCACTTCAATACATTCATAATGAAAATCTGTTCTTTCATTTCAATTAAATCACTTTAAAATATTCTAATTAAGTAAATGCTAACCCTTTTTGCACAAATAACTGAGTTCAGATTCACCAAAATCCTAACTAAAAAACAAAAGGCACTCGAAAACATTCCTTCTACTACTCATTGGAATGTTTTCGAGTACCTAGTACTGTCTTACCTAGTGGCAAGATATAAGACATAGGATTCATTATTTAAATTTGATAATATCACAGGCTCTCTTAGGAGTCAATACTACTGATTGTATACTTGAAAAAATACCCCTATATTCATTAAAACTAAAGCTACAGTTACTAACTTTCATGATCACTACAACCTTACCTTATATTTAATACCCTGTGCACCATATCTCATAATAGTTCTCTTATCGTAGTGTAGCCTTATTATTGTATATTTGTTGTACAATTAGCTGAATATTTCAAATATTCTATTGGAATATCAATTATTTCTATGATATTATAAAATTGTACGAATAAACTAATATTTAAGAGGAGGTTTTTCATGAATCTTACTGAAATTTATAACCTTATCAAAGAAAAAGAATTTGTTGATTTAACCCATCCATTTGGACCAGACATACCGCATTACCCAGCCTTACCAAATATGAAAAAAAAAACTATTTTCACTCTTGAAAATGATGGGTTTTGGGTAGAAAAAATGACTTTAGTTGGCCAATGGGGAACACATGCAGATTCTCCCAGACATTTTGCTGATGGGCTTAGAAAACTTGATGAAATTGACGTTAAGGAAATGTTCTTACCTCTTATAGTTATTGACATTTCAGAAAAAGTAAAAGGTGACAGTGATTATTGTCTTACACTTAAAGATGTTAAGGATTGGGAATCAGTTAACGGATTAGTGCCTGAGGGATGTTTTGTTGCATTACGATCTGATTGGTATAAAAGATGGCCTGATCCTAACCTTATTGATAATAAGGATGAAACAGGTATTTCTCATTATCCTGGTTATAGTATTGAATCGTTAAAATACCTTTATGAAACAAGAAAAATTATAGCCTCAGGCCATGAAACTCCTGATACTGATTGTGGTATTGTTTCTTCTAGTGGAGAATTGCCTTGTGAATATTATGTCTTAAGTACTAATCATTACCAAATTGAATTTATGGCAAATCTTGATAAAGTTCCACCAGTAGGAGCCTTAATAGTAGCATCTTTCCCTAAACTTAAAGATGGTTCAGGCTTCCCTGCACGTTGCTTTGCAATTTTACCATAATGAGTTTAATATAAAATATAATCTATATTATAACTGAACTGATAAAGCTAGAATAAACAGGTATCAGTTCAGTTTATATTTAATTATTTTTTTACTCTTGATTTTAAATGTTTTTTCTAATATTAAATATAACTTTAATAATCATCTAAACCGTGGTCCTTTATGACTTATCCCTCAAACCTACACTTTAATAACCAAAATCAAACTCTTTTCACTAGTCTCAAATCGTCCCCAGTGATTACATTTTCTTATTTGCGATATCTCTCAATCAATTGAATTATTCGTTTGATTGCATCCACAGCTGCTTGATGATCTTGTGAAAAATTTATGCGAAAACTGTGTATAAATTGTGGCCCAAATTCTGTCCCTGGTGTTACTATTACATTAGCCTGAAGTTTTAGGATTTTTATAAATTCTTCTATTTTAACTGTCAATTCAGGAATTTCAGTAAAAAGGTAACTACCGCCTTCTGTTGTTTTAGCTTTTACACCTTTAACAGAACGAAGAAGTTCTAACAAATCATCTCGAATACTTTGATGCGCCACTATTCTATCTTTCATCCAGCCGTTTGGTTCATTAAACCATACTTTAAGTACTGCCTGACTATATCCTCCCGCTCGCAACGATACTATACCCTGTAACTTTTCCATACGATCAATAACCTTTGGAGAACCAAAAGCCACCCCCAATCGATAACCACTCAAAGATTCTGTCTTGGAGGGTCCCATTATAGTAATCAAATTATCCGGTTTAATATCCTGAGCACAGAGATGTGTATACTTTCTTCCATCAAATATTTGCCTAGAATAGAGTTGATCCGCAATAACTGATACATCATATTTTTTTGCAAGAGAAGCTATAGATAAAATTTCAGCTGGTGAATATATTACGCCTGTTGGATTATTTGGATTAGAAAACAAAAAAACTTTGGCTCCAGCTTTAAAGGCATCTTCAAGTTGTTTTAAATCTAATCCTGCCTGCATATCAGATTCAAAATAATTTAGTGCAACGGGAACAATTTTCGCGTCAAAAAACGTTGCTATTTTTCTATTAGCAAAATAGTCGGGTTCAACTATTGCAACTTTATCACCTCGTCCAATCATTGATCCCAATGCTAAAAAAAGTGCCCCTTGCGTGCCTGGTGTGATTATAAATTGTTCTTCAGCTGAAAATTCTATGCCTGTGAATGTTGAAAACTTTTTCGCTAATTCTTCTCTTATCGTACCTTTTCCTTTATATTCTGTATAAGCTTGAGCACCACCTCTTTTTACGCCTTCTATAAATTCATCCATCGCATTTGGTATCGGTTCAAATGCATCCACATCACCATGAGAAAAATCAACTGCTTTTCCATGAATTATTTCCCCCAAAAAAACAATTTCATTTTCTACTTGTTTAGATTCTTGCCCCGGGGCATTATCAACGCCAAGCTTTGAAAATTTTTCATTTAACAAATCCATTATTATATCATCCTTTCACTAATAGGAATATTTAACACCTACGCATTCATCATATGATACTTTATAGTTGTCTGATTTTCAAGAGCAAATTGCAACAACAAGTTTAATCTGTCCAGCTATTAGGTGCTTACATCCAAATTTTAGTTTAAAATTAATATGTAACTTCTTCCTGCTAAGCAATTGCAATTGCTTATTGTCAATATCTGATATTGAGATGCTAAATGTTCCACCAAGTCCTCATTAACTAAATGCCAACCGTTTTTACATAGACATAGGAAGTAATGCATCAATTACAGGAGAATATCGATTGACTGAATTGGGCAAATATAATTTTGCTCCATGTACTATAGATGCCCAACTTCAAAATATACTTCATCGCCTCCCGATATTCAATTTTGTTTTGATTGATACCTGTCAGTTTACATTATTTACAGACAAAAGAAAAGGAACCCTCAATTATCGAGGATTCCCAAAAAAATTCTTTGACAACTGCTCCAAAAATTTCAAAGTATGTCTTTCTGTCGATTTGCGAGCCAATTCTTTATCACGACTTTTAATGGCATCCGCCATTTCCTTTAGTGAAGTGTTAAACCACTCGTAATCATCTATTCTATAGTGAATATGCTGCAGGAATCTCGCAGTCTTTGTATTTAGCCCATCTAATGTTTCTGAAAGAATCGGGTTGCCTGCAGCTTGTCTGACGATTTCATGAAATCTCTGGTCGTTCTGTATGCAAACTTTATAGTCATTTACTATATCATAATTTGAAAATCTCTCGATGATCTCAAATAATTCGTTTATCTCATCTTGCGATGCTCTTTCACAGGCTAACTCGGCAGCCAAACCTTCAAGGTTCTTTTTTACCTCGTATGCATATTTGACCTTCATAATATCAATCTGCGTAACAAATGTACCAACTCGCGGAGCCATCTCAATCAACCCTATCTGCGACAATTTGAGCAAGGCTTCCCTGACAGGAGTGCGACTTACTTCAAACTCCTCTATAAGGACTTTTTCCGAAATAGCCATACCCGGTTCATATTCCATTTCTATAATTCTCTTCTTGAGAATCTGAAATATTCCCATATTCGCATGTTCTGCCATCATCATTTCTCCTATCGATCTATACGTTCCATTTTTTTCTTATCATTTCCCACTTTTTGTCTCTGTGTTCTTCAATAACTGCAATGTCCTCATCTGTTAAATGCTTAAATCTACTCTGAACCTTTAGGTAATCTTTTGCCGCTGTGAATTCCTTTGGATTCTTATTCACTTTGAATTCACCGTCTTCATATTCCGCAAGATACCAAAGTCCCGAGTCAACAACAGCTTTAGCCAATGCTACCGTTTGATCAGCCGGATAACCCCATCCTGTTGGACATGGTACAAAAACATGAATGAAAGATGTTCCTTTAGTATCCTTTGCCTTTTGCACCTTCATAAGGAAGTCTTCAAGATAACCTACGCTTGCAGTTGCAGCATAAGATATTCCATGAGCCGCTACTATTTCAAACATATTCTTCTTGTGAGTTATAGCACCAGGCAGGTTCTTTCCTGCGGGAGAAGTAGTTGTCTTAGTCCCATATGGTGTCAATCCGCTCTTTTGAATACCCGTGTTCATATAGGCTTCATTGTCAGTACACATATAAATTATGTCATCATTCCTGTCTATAGCACCCGAGAGAGCCTGAAATCCGATATCCGCAGTTCCACCATCTCCGGCGAATCCTATTGTTTGTGTATTTTCAACACCTAACGCCTTAAGCCCAACAGCCATCCCCGAAGCCACTGCGCCAGTAGCCGCAAATGGTGTAATCATGGCATTTGTTGTAAATGCCATATGTGGATAGATGAATGACACAGCCGCCATGCACCCTGCAGGAAGAGCCACAAATGTGTTCTCTCCGAGCACTTTCATAGCATGGCGCAATGCCAAGCTTTCGCCGCATCCACCACATGCCTTATGTCCGTAGAAATATTCCTCGTTTGTTATTGTACGCGCATTTAGTTTTGCCATTAGTATTCACACCCCACATTCATATACTGTACACGTTCGAATGAATTTCCGACAGCAGCAGACAATAACTCATCATAGGCCTTTTTAATATCTTCATGGGTTATATCTCTTCCACCTATCCCACCAATAAAGTTTATTGCCTTTGGCAGTTTTTCCATTGTAACTATTGATGAGTTAACATTGGTGAATATAGTTCCCTCGTATCCAAACGATATGTTCTTGTCTAGGACTCCGAAAGCCTTTACATCTTTAAGTGCATCTACTATTTTGTCTGATGGGAAAGGTCTTAGAACCCTAAGCTTGATGAGGCCAACTTTTTTGCCTTCCTTCCTAAGTTCATCTAAAACCACCCTAGCTGTACCGGTCACGCTGCCTGTTGTAATAAGCGCTACCTCGGCATCCTCCATGTAAACTGTTTCGATCATTCCATGATAGTATCTTCCGAAAGCATCTCCAAACTCCTTGTCGATTGCCTCTATATAGTTTTCTGATTCAAGCATTTCAAAATGCCGCTTCATGTTAAATTCCATGTTTGTATCTTTTCCTGCAGAAATGCACAGACTTTTAGGATTTTCTAACGACATACTATTGTGTGGCATCGATATCGGTGGCAGAAACTCGTCAACCTTCTCCTGCTCGGGAATCTCAACCATTTCATATGTATGTGTTAATACAAAACCGTCAACATTTACCATTACTGGTGTCATTACCTCTTTGGTTTCTGCTATCCTATATGCCTGGATAGTCATGTCAAGAGCCTCTTGGGCATCCTCTACATAGAATTGAATCCATCCTGAATTAAGAAGAAACATTGAATCCATATGGTCTCCAAAAATACTCCATGGCGTTGCGATTGATCTATTTGCGTTCATCATTACAATAGGCAACCTTTGACCACTTGCGTACGGCAATGTTTCTGCCATATATAAGAGTCCCTGGGAAGATGTCGCTGTAAAAGCTCTTGCTCCTACAGCGCTTATGCCTATGGCACAAGACATTGCGCTATGCTCGGATTCAACATGCATGTACTCTGCTTTGAGGGATCCGTCTTCAACAAATTCAGAAAGCCTCTCAACAACAATTGTCTGAGGCGTTATTGGATAGGCAGAAATAACATGAGGCCTAGACAGTCTAACACCTTCTGCTACTGCATCATCTCCGCAAATAAACTTTATATTTTTTCCCATGCTATTTCACCTCCTTGACCATAGATATGGCTCCAAATTTACATTCAGTTGCGCATATTCCGCAACCCTTGCAGTAATCGTAATCAATTTCAAGCTTTTCTCCAGATTTATCTATGACCCCATCGGGGCAAACCAAGAAACATCTAAGGCAATTAACGCATTTATCATAATCAATAACCGGTTTGAATGTCCTCCATCCTGCATTTATGCTTGTCAAATGGTCACTTTCGCAGGTAGAGCCCAATGGATACTCCCTAACCGATTTAGGGGCAATCCATTCTTTAATTTTTGGTCTATCCATCTTTATGCTCCTTTCACCAATTCATATACTTTTTCTATAAGCTCATTATTCTTCTTTGCAACCTTCGGTTTCAGATTGTCATCTATAGCTTTTTTAGCATCTTCAAGCGTAACAATACCGCTTACAGCAATAAAAGCACCCATCATAGCCGTATTTGTTATTGGTAAACCCAAAATATCCAATGCAATTGATGTGGCATCTACCGAAATAACCTTCTGTGGTATCAACTTTTCATATTTATTCTGTTTATCGGTGTTGATGATTAAAATAGTATCTTCCTTTAATCCATTCAGCACACCATCTTCCCAAAGCGTTTCATCTAATACAATTACATAATCAGGTGAAATTATTTCACTACGATCCGTGATTTTTTCATCTGAAATCCTTGTAAATCCGGCTACCGGAGCTCCTCGTCTTTCCGGTCCAAATGAAGGAAAAGCCATTGAATACTTGCCGCCATGCACAGAAGCAGCCGCTCCCAAAATACGGGATGCAGTAAAGCTACCTTGACCTCCGCGTCCATGCCATCTGATTTCAATCATTTTCATACCTCCTCAGTTAGTATACTTCTAATATATCAGCTATATATTAGCTCGTCAATCGCTTATTAAATACAATATTATTATTCTATTGACAATTTTAAGAAATAAACCGAAGATTCTTTAAAAATCAACATCAAAATCTAAACGATACTAGTTCGGTATTCTTGCTTATATGAAACCCATTTGTTATAATATTAGAGTAAAGAACATTTGCCCAATTAGGTTTTTTTAGTACTATTACATAAGAATCCAAAGAAAACAATACTACAAAGGAGGATGTAAAATGACTTATTCACCAGCATTATCATCGGCTTTCAATGATACAAAAAATCGAAGCAATAAACTTTCACCTCAATCAGGAATGTGCTCTCTATGCACAGAGGAATGTACAACAACCTGCGAACTCGGATTGGCAGCGGTTTTAGGCATGCGTGCAGTCTATCCTACTACTACAGGGCCAAACCAAATCGGTTCAGAAAAAGACTATCCTTTAGATTATTCAAATTTCAATATCAACGGAAGAGTTTTCGGAGCTACAGGAGTTAATCCTACATATGAAGAAGCTAATATTTTCAATGTCAATCTTGAGCGAGAATTTGGAAAAGTAAATCGCGTTAAGTTGGCAATGCCTATCATCCTTCCGGCTCTCATTAAGATGAATTGGAAAGATTATTTTGCAGGAGCTGCAATGGCCGGCGTTTGCTGTGTCATAGGTGAAGATGCAAGAAACAAAGACCTGGAACTTAAGATAGAAAATGGCAAAATAACAGATTTCCCATGGCTAAAAGAAATTCTATCATCATTCAACAAATACTACCGAGGATATGGGCAGATAATTTTGCAGTGCAATGTAGAAGACAATATGCTCGGACTACCCGAATATGCTATAAAAAAACAGGGAGCCGAAGCAATCGAGATAAAATTCGGACAAGGAGCCAAAGGAACTCAGCCGATTGTCCTTCTCAAAAATATTGAAGAAGCCATCAAAAAGCAAGAAACAGGCAATCTTGTTCATCCCGATCCAAGCGACCCAGCGATTATAAAAGCCTACGAAGAAGGAGTATGTCCAAACTTCTATGTGTATGCTCGACTCCCTCTTTGGACAGAAGAGTATTTGGTCCCAAGGGTTGCAGAGCTACGGGAAATGGGTGCAAAAAATGTTTACTTTAAAATGGCCGGTTATGATCCTTCAGATCTAGAAAAATCAATACGCTTAGGAAGCAGGGCAGGGGTTGACATGATAACCTTTGACGGAGCAGGCGGCGGTAGCGGCTATAGCCCATGCAAGATGATGAACGAATGGGCATATCCCACAGTCATCATGGAAGAATCAATTTGTACCATAGTCAAGAAACTTAAAAAGGAAGGGTTATGGATTCCAGCAATAACTATAACTGGCGGATTCGCTTCTGAAGATCAAGTTTTCAAGGCTTTATCATATGGTGACGGAGATGTTACCGCTATAGGAATATGCCGTGCAGCAATGGCGGCTGCAATGAACAGTAAAAAAGTAGGGGAAATGATAAATGAAGGCAATGTTCCAAAAATATACAGCAAATACGGTTCCTCGATCGAGGAAATATTCGGCGACCTCCCCGATTTACGAGCAATATATGGCAAAGAAGCAAACAATTTCTCACCCGGTGCAATCGGTGTCTACTCTTATCTAAACAAGATTGCTTTTGGAGTTAAGCATTTCGCAGCACTTAATAGAAAATTCGATATAAGCTATTTGGATAGAACAGATTTGATTCCATTAACAAGAGATGCAAAAGATTTGATAGAAGGTAAATGGCTCTAGTAAACAGCAAAAAAGATTCATCGGGCACTTCCCGGTGAATCTTTTTTTATTATATCTCTAATAATAGTCTTATAAAAAAATTATCCATCATGCCTTTAATATCATATATGCCTTTTAAATGCTTGACCACCCCTTCAAATTAATAATCGGTTATTTAAGTCTATTATACCATGAAATTTCATATCGATATTCCCATGCTTCTTAAAAGTCAGTCTTTCTTAAACCCATATCTAACGAGTAATATTCATTTATCATACTTTCTATTCCTTTGTTTATTCAATTAAACTTTGCGCGTTTTTCCCACCAATCAATTCAAACGGCAAATCCTCAAGCCTAAGCCCAAGGGAACATAAAACATACGAATATATTTACTTAAAACCTTCTAAACCTATCTACTTCAGAATATTTCTTCTCTATCAAATATACACACACTCAATGTGCGTTGGAATAATTGTGTAATAAACTCATGCAATAATAAGATGTTTTGAGTATCAGTATCTCCTCTATTATAGCTAAGTTAAACACCTCGCCATAAATGAAAGCCTAAAAACTTCTACACCTTATTTACCTATTAAATCAGCTATGTGATTCTTTTTGCCTTCAGATAGTTTATTTATATTTTTGATATTTAGATAACTAAAAAAAACATAAGCTAATCCAGAAATCATAATAACATAAACTGCATGTATCCTTACAGTACTTTCTCTATCATTTAATAGAACTACTATTGTTATTAATATTAAATATAGAGCGATAGAAAATATTGAAGGAATATACTGCTTAAAACTTTTTTCCACACTATATAACGGCGTTATAATTTCATCAGTTATAAATGCAACTATAGTCGTGCCTATATATAGTAAAAAGATAATAATATTTGCATCCCAAGTTAAACTACTGAATGCCCCTAGAGATAATACTAAAAAAGATAATAAAAACATGCTAGAAAACTTAATTAAAAATTTTAACAAAATTTCAATTTTACTTGGCATTAAACTATTATTTATTATTTCAATTGTAAATTCTTTTATATCTTTACCAATAGATTGTTCAAAGCTAGATCCTCTTAATTCAAACTCCTGTGCCATTCCTATTAAATCTCTATGGACAACTTGTGCATCAAACGAATTAACTCTAAAAATACTCATACTCTTCATAATATTATTTATAACTATCTGATCATGATCTTGTAATGTCTCTAATTGTCTGCGATTTTCATTTTTAAGTAAGGTTACTTCACTCTTAAACAAAGTTTCACTCCCCTTTAAATATTCTATCTACTGATTCTTTAACATCATTCCAAATATTTAAGAATTCTTCCAAAAATTCTTCACCATATTTTGTTAAAATATAATACTTTCTCTTGGGTCCCAATGGTGATTCCTTATAAATTGATGATATTATATCTTTCTTTTCAAGTCTTATAAGAATAGGGTAAATAGTTCCTTCTTTAACATCAATAAATCCATAATTTTGTAATTGTGTAACAATTTCGTACCCATATGTTTCCTTCTTGCTAATTATTTTTACTATACATCCTTCTAATGTACCTCTATTTAATTGAGATCTATCTATCAAATTAATCACCTACCTTGCACCACATAATAGCTGTCTACATTGTACCGCATAGTAGTAGGCCTGTCAACTGCAAAATATAAAATATCCCCTAGTCCAAGGCATTATTCATTAAAGCAGCGGGTTCTAATATTTCTGTTTCCTCTTTAAATTGTAGTGTTATACCTTTTTCTATGAATATTCCTCTAATTTCTATCGCTAAATTGTACACCTCCTATGCAAGATTTGACATAAGGGGATGTGCAAAAGTAGATATTATTTATTAATTTTATCCCTAGACACAACAAAACCCCTTTAAATCAAGAAGTTTGGGATGTATCAATATAGTTGTTTACATATAGTGAATGCAATGGGTATCGAACTCTATATTTTCTAAGCAGTAGTTTGACTTTTGCGTACACAATAGACCCCCCTAGCGAAAATTCCCTCAAATCTAAACTTGAGGGAACTAAAACACACTAATATATTTACTTAAAACCTTCTAAACCTGGCTATTTCAAACTATTTCTTCTCTATCAAACATACACACTCAATGTGTTTTGAGATGAGGGGATAGCTGTCAAAAATTAGAAAGCTAAATATTTTTAATTGAAGTCCTCTTTGAGGGAACATATCCACTGAGTGCTTGCGTATGTGGGAACATATCCATAGACTTCGCTGTTTTTTGAAAACTGAGGTATACTGTTAATTCTTAGTAGCCAATACTGGAAATAACGTTACTCTCCTATTCACTAATGTAATTCAACAATCTTTCTAAAATATCATGTGTAACTTTTAAGTCGTAGTGTTTAATAAGATGACTTTGTAAATCCATAACTAACAGTAAAGAATTTTTATAGGCTTCAAATAATTCTACCTTATCTAATCGAGCAGTGGTCTTTGCAAATTTTTTATAATTTTCAAGGCTAATTTCTTTTTCAAAGTTTTTACTCATGTTGAGCCAATTGTCAGCATTTTTTTCTGCCATACGTATCAGTTGTAGTGTATTTTTTTGAAGTTCAGATAAGAGTTCTAATGAACGAGCATATTCTCCTCTTTTTAGAACGTTGATTCCCATCAACCATAGATTAGAGAAATTACACAACAAAAAATTAGCATTTTCTTCAGTAAGTCTATTTGGTCTTGCACCACTTATCTCTGATAAGTAATTTTCTAATTGCCCTGTTTCATCGTAAATAAGCATATCCTTCGTATCAGGAATATAACCTGAATCTTTAAACGAGGGGATTATGTTCATATCTTTTTCAGGAAGGAAATGAAATTCCCCACGTATAAGATTATCGAAAATAACTACCTCTGTTCCATACTCATTTTTATAAAGCATCAAGTACGGAGCTACATCAAACAACCAGTTGGATGAATCAAAGTTCGAGGTTATACTATCTTTCAAAAATATATAGAACTCTATATCAGAGTATTGGTCACCTTCTCCTTTGGTAAACGATCCATACATCATACAAGCTGTTATTCGTTCATCTGACTCAGTAAGATTCTTAACATTCGCAATTAATTCTTTTTGTTTTAACATTTCTTTACCCTTTCATCTAAATATCTTTTAGTTATTGTGGCAACTCAAAATCTCTACAGACATAAATTAATGTTTTTCGTACAAATATTATAGCAAAAAGCATCATCATGCTCCACAAACAATAGTGTAGGACAATATTCCAAAATCATTTTTTCAATTTGGATACGTGAAAAAACATCAATATAGTTCAATGGCTCATCCCATATATACAAATGTGCGCTTTCACAAAGGCTTTTAGCAATTAGTACTTTCTTTTTCTGACCAGCACTAAAATCCTCCATGTTCTTATCGAACTGTTCTCTATTAAAATCCAGTTTACGAAGAATCGTTTTAAATAGAGTTTCATCAATCTTATTATTATAGGCAAACTCAGATAGATTACCTTTTAAATATGAAGTATCTTGCGAAATATAAGAAATTTTTAGTCCACTTGCTAACATAAAATTTCCGGTAAATTTAATATCATCTCCATTAATCAATTTTAGGATACTAGACTTACCACTCCCATTTTTTCCTATAATGGCAACTCTATCACCTATATTGATTCTGAAATTAAGATGACTGAATACTTCTTTATCTCCATAAGACAATGATAAATCATTCGCTTCTATTAGGCACTCTTTGTGAAATTCAAGTGGCGAAATTTTTAAGTCATCATATTGTTCGATGTTGTGGAGCAGCTCTGATTTTTGTGAAACAGCTTCTTGATGTCTTGACTCAATATTTTTGGCACGTTTCATCGCTTTTGCAGCTTTATGTCCAACATAACCCTTATCCAGTTTTGAGCCAGAATTTGTTGTTCCATATTTACTTTTTTCTACTTTATTTGACCAGTTTGAACTACGTTTTGCTGCATAAGACAACCTTCCTATTTCTTTAAGGAGTTTCTTGTTTTCCGCCAATTCAAAATTATCTTGTAACGTTTTGTTTTCCCACCAAGAAGTAAAGTTTCCTTTTTGGATTTCGATATTCGTTTTATTGATAGATAATATATGGTCAACGCATTGATCAAGTAGGCCTCTATCATGAGATACCAAAATAAACCCCTTCTTGCGTTTCAAATAGTTTTGCACTACATTACGTGCATCGAGATCAAGATGGTTTGTAGGTTCATCAATAAGCAGGAAACAACTCGCTGTAAGGAATAAAGCTGCAAGAAGAACCTTTGTCTGCTCACCATTTGACAGTGTATTAAACGGACGATATAAAGCATCTTCTTGAACATCAAGCAATGATATTTCACGAAAAATCTCCCAATCCATACATTCGGTACAAATACTCTTCATTACTTCAATTGTATATAGACTCTTATCTTCCACATCGTAAGGAAAATACTCAAACTTAACTGTAGAACTTATATTGCCGGAATACGCATATTTGCCAAGCAATAAATTTAAGAAAGTAGTTTTACCGCGTCCGTTTCTTCCAATAAAACCGAGTTTCCAATCTGTATCTATCTGAAAACTTATATTTTCAAAAATATTGTCATAACTTCCTTCATATGAAAAAGTTAGATTTGAAACATTTATTAAGGACATGTATTTCTTCCTCCCTTACATTATAAAAATTTTATAAGCAAAGTCGGTTTTCGGCATTAATTACTCTATAATGTTATCCAACTCTGCATGGATTTTGTCATGAATGACATAGTATCATTGTCTATCACATTTATCTTCCTTTCTTTTACAAATATTAAAAGCCGCAAGAAAGTAAATTCTTACGGCTCAAAAACAAATACTATTATTACCTTTTGTTAAACATAAGGTTACTGTAATGTATTATTGAGTGTCGAATACTTAACTTTCTTGCAATTTGCATAACAAAACAAACGGTTCTATAGCCGTTTCTTTAAATATCTTATTATGCATCATATAGTTAGCAAGAAAAGTTATACATTCTTCCACCTCCAAGTAATTTTATTGTATCATATTATCTTCGAAAATCCAATATAATTTTTCTGCTTTCTTTCTAAAGATTACAACTCTATATCAATTCTGACTTTTGATTTGAATTTAACGTGAGTTTATCTTCATATATCACAACATTTACATATTTCCATTTCAATGCCAGATTTGAAAGCTATGATGAAGTTATCTTCGTAGACTGTAACATTCTGGATTATCTTCCTCACAAGCTTATCATCATATTCTAAGGTGCGGAATTTGTTCTTGCGGATAAATTCAATCAATTCATCGATTCGCTCGTTCTCGCCACTGAGAGAGGCATCTTCTACTAAAAGGGCATGTCGCTTGTCTCTCAGCTCATCAATTTCATCTGCTAGGTGTTCATAATCTTGACCCTTATTAGCCAGCTTGATGAGTTCTTTTTGCTTTTCTTCTAGCAAGTTGTTAATCTCTGATATCTGATACTCTGTGGTTTCGCCAATCACAGCATGAATATTTTCTTCCAGTGTTTTTATCATGTTATTGCCACCTGCAAGCAGCCTATTAATTGCAGTCATTACAGCACCATAGAGTTCATCCTCTTTTACGGTTCGGTTCTTACAGACTTCAGGACCTTGCTCGATTCTAGTCACGCATCGCCAGACAAACTCTTTTCTGCCGTGAATATTCCAATAGGTTCTCCTATAAATATCGCCACAATCTCCACAGAAGGTGATGGCACTTAAAGCGTACTTGCTACTATAAATTCGTTTGTTTTTGCCTGCTCCTGTGTAGATATTGCTTCTTCGATGAATTTCCTCCTGCACCTGCAAGAATAGTTCCTTAGGAATAATCGCTTCATGGCTATTTTCAACATAATACTGGGGAAGATGACCTTCGTTCTTCACTCGTTTCTTGGTCAGAAAATCTACTGTGACGGTCTTTTGCAGAAGAGCATCTCCAATGTATTTTTCGTTTTGGAGGATCTTCTTAACTGATTCCGGTCGCCATCTTGGTTTTCCTGCTGCTGTTAAAATTCCATCCTTTTCAAGGCCTCGACCAATGCCCACTAGACTCTTACCTTGAAGGTATTCTCGGTAGATGCGTTTGATAATCTCAGCTTCTTCGGGAACAATAATTAAATTCCCATCTTCATCTTTGGTGTAGCCCATAAATCGCTTATGGTTGACTTGCACCTTTCCTTGTTGGTATCGGTACTGTAGCCCAAGCTTAACGTTTTGCGAAAGGCTCTGGCTTTCCTGTTGTGCCAAAGAAGCCATAATAGTCAGCAAAACCTCACCCTTGGCATCCATGGTGTTGATATTCTCTTTTTCAAAATAGACGGATATGTTTTTATCCTTGAGCTGTCTAATATATTGAAGGCAGTCTAGGGTGTTACGTGCAAATCGGCTGATAGATTTTGTAATAACCATGTCGATGTTACCGTCCATACACTCTGCAATCATACGATTAAATTCGTCACGCTTTTTGGTGTTTGTACCAGAGATACCATCATCTGCAAAGATGCCGGCAAACTCCCACTCATTATTTTTCTTTATAAACTCTGTATAGTGTGCAACCTGAACCTCATAACTAGAATTTTGTTCTTCTGTTTCTGTAGAAACACGGCAATAGGCAGCAACACGAAGTTTCTTTATCTTTTCTTTTGCGGCTGTACTTCCCACTCTTTTACGAGCAGGAATAACCATTATATTTTTCTCTGTCACTTTATTCCTCGCTTTCTATCAGACTGTATAAGTATTCTGCTCGGTCAAAAGGATCCACGGGCATCTTATTATCCGCTTTCCTCATTTTGAATCGTTCTTTGGGAGGGGGAGAGGTGAAAGCAGCAAGCTCTACCACTCGTCCTAAATCCTTTGCACGTTTATCTCTAACTTCTTCAGCTTTATCAAATATCTCTTTATCAATGATTGCTGGATACGTATCATTTCCAAGGTAGTTGACGTTTTTCAAAATGCGTCCCATCACAGAGTGTGTCTTATCAATACCTGCCTGTTCGCCAGCCACTGTAAGGGATAGTCCTGATATGTATTTCTCAAAGAATACCTTTACTTGACCTGCTGCCTTTTCATCGACAGTAACCTCTCCATCTTGAATTTTGTATCCATATGGAATATATGCCATTTATCTCACCACCTTTTCTTTCAGGGAAAGACCGCATTTCAAATTGAATGTCAGCTCATCTCTGGAATTAACAATGATGTTTTCTACAAATTCTTCGAATAATTCTTCTGTGTACTCACCATTAAAATTATCTGCTGCCACGTAATCAATGAGGTCCTTTATCTCGTTTGCTCGCAAAATCCCACTCGTGGAATTTGATACAAGGTTTGTTTTTTCAGTTGAAAGATTTTTCATCTCACTATCTAAAACATTTCGTTCCTGATTAAAAAGAGCTGGCTCCAGGAAACCTTTGGCCATCAGTGTAATAAGGGTGTTGCGTTCTTCCATGAGTTGCTCCATTCGCTTATCAATAGCGTCCATTCTTTCACGGTCGCTTTCTTCATCGATTTGGCTAATTGATTTGAAAAGTGGCTCTAGGATTAGCTTGTTACTGAAAGCAAGCTTATTCATCATGGTTGTAAATGTGGCTTTGATTTCCCCATCTCGCAAGAACAACATGGAGCAACTCTCTTTGTCTTCGATATGACCGATGCAACTCCAAGCAATGTAACTCCTACCAGCTGAGTAGTTTGTCTTTCTCCTAAAATTGCGACCACACTCTCCACAGACAATCTTGC